>Ga0137395_10000158_pt1 | contig 23735 bp, 47 predicted proteins | sample czobulk216metaG_FD_108283 | JGI IMG/M metagenome (GOLD analysis project Ga0137395, IMG submission 108283) | Vadose zone soil microbial communities from Angelo Coast Range Reserve, California, USA - czobulk2.16 metaG | ecosystem: Environmental > Terrestrial > Soil > Vadose zone | place: USA...
CACCTAAGAAACCCAGTGTTTTCGGATCACACTCTTCCTCACCTTTCCTACGTTGGTCATTTCACCTCAGGCTGATTGGTGATCAGCATCTACAGGTTGCACCCTGCATGCATCCTTGAGGGGTACCTTGCAAACAGTATCTATCAGCGATACTCCGCTCCGCGATAATTCCGCGGCGGCACGGCACACAAGACTGCCTCACTTCTGCCACTGAGATTTATTTCCAAGTCAGTTTATTTCCCGGGGACTCCGAGAGGAAACGTTTAGGACTGGCCTCGGTTCCTTTACCAAGCGACTTCGTGTTGTCCGATCTTGCGGAGAACATCTGGTTGCTCTACACCATGTAAAGGTAGACGATTTGAACGTCCTCGGAACCTACACTCCGTCCAAAGAACGATGTGTATCCTACTTGTCTCATACTATACTATGAACACTAGCCTATGAGTACATCCCATAAGTTGTTACGTATGAGACGATTATTCAAAGCTACTCCACGTGAGGCGTGGATGATGCCGCTCTGTGGTTTTTAACGACTCCGTTTGGATCGGAGAGCTTCGTTAAAAGGACTTGTCCGGTCGTCTCCGTGCACAGAGGTACGCATCCTATTGTCTCCGTTTTTAGCCTCCACAGGTGACATTGCGGGTGGCATCATCAGTTGCGTCTGCCGGGGTTATTAATCGCACTTTCAACCCTTTTGATTGCGCCACACTCTCGATACCTGTCAGTCGAGTAGGACTGGACTCGAACCAGTACAAGTACTGATGTAGCCATTCTATGCTGCTCTTTTAATCCTGCAGCTAAGTGGACTGAGAAGCCTCGGTCTGCTTTCGCACCCATAAGGATACATGTTACGCATGTATGCCGGGTCTCTCCTCACTAGGATGGGTCACCACTCCATCACCACTCACCCACGTTCCTGGGCTGCGACTTACATGATCTCTCTGTCTGCGCCCACGGATTTGAGACCGTGTTAGTAAACGGGACAGTGCCAAGGATCAGTAGTATCGGACACGAGGACTTCAGTAGGTCAGAGTTGCACTCGGTACTCTGGTCAGCTTTACCAGAGATTATTACCTATTATTGGCATCACGTCTAAGGTGAACCTCAGGTCATCTAGCACCTGGCTAGCGCCGCGAGTGATATATGCGACTAGTGGCAGATTAACAAATTATTTCTTTTTCTGAGGAGGTATCCATTCTGAAATATTATCCTCAATAGTTTCAACTTTATCTAAGTATTTTGGTACAGCTTCTCGGAAAGCTTGTTTACGCAAATTCCCATTGTGAGGGATACTTGCGATAGCTTCTTCAGAAGCTACATCCATTAGATAATCAATCGCCTCCTGTTTGGAGTCGAAGAATTTGGTTTCTTTCTTACTGTTACGTGTACATTCTGCTCGAAAGATCGCAGCCATCTTCATTACTCCAAGTTAACTGGCAAATTGCCTAACTATAAATAATAAATGCCTGAAGCGGAGTGCTAAATTTCCGATCTCTTCACCTTGTAAGGTTACTCACCCATCAAATGGCGTGTGAGGAAGCTGTTCTCACCTCATCAGGCATTTACAAATTATGCCCGCCGCGCGCTAATCAGAGGAATTTAACCTCTTGCCGCGGGCTCTACCAGGTTCTTTGTAATGCTGGCAGGAGATACCTAACTAGATGAGTAGTTAGGCAACACTTAATCTAACGATTAAGCAACAAGATCCGTTATGACTGCTTCAGGACGCGGTGTAGCAATACGCTTGATCGCCTTAAGGACGAGGTAATCGTCCCCATCACGATCATTCTTGGCTGCCTGAGCTGCCTTCTTAGTTGCAGCCTCCAGATCATTTGTCAAGCTGCCAGAATCCACACAGCTGGTGAAGTAAACAGGCTTCGTGAAATCAATGGTCATATTAATCTCCTCTTCTTTATCAAAAGCAAAATCGTCGTCATCCCAAAAGGTTTCTGAATTAACTCCCATGGATGACCTCCTCTAATTTAACTTGAGGCTTGCTCCGAAACAGTCGGAGGAATTTCCTCAATAATGATTGCGGGAAACGGATACCGGGCAACAGCCGCGGACCTCCAGATCGTCACATCCAGCTTACCACGCTGTGCATGACTAGTTGCTGATGCAATAGCTTCAGCACGAGTCTTAAAACGATTGCCGCAATAGCCGTCCATCCACTCTTCTGTAATAGGTGTAGACATTGGTCTTGTCTCCTTTATTTTTATACCTGGTTCCCAGGTAAAGTCTTCCCACGTAAGTGGGCGATAGGGGTTGTTTCTTAACATAAACATATTAGAAATTGTAATCACCTTTAGGTGCTTCTTTCAACCCAAAGATAGCTTCTCTTTCAGCGGGTTCTGCGAAGTCTTTTATCTCCCAAGGAATTAAATTATCAATTCTCACTGACTCCCATCTGGCACCAATACCTTTGCCACCACCAGGAGACATAAATGGATAAATTAATAGTTTGATTGTAACTTCGGAACCATTACCAATACTATCGGAGATAGGTACTCCATTTGAGTTAAGTACTGTAGGATTTGCGAAGGTAACTGGTAAACCTCTCATAATTTTTGTCATGGGACGTTTAAAAGACATAAAGGGACCATCATCATCTTTCTTCAGAGTATTCTTAAGTCCTCTCGCCTTAAGTTCCATAATTTTTATTAAAGATTTATCATCGGGATAAAGATCTGTCTTCCAGTCTCCGAATTGATTAGGTGAATTGGTTTTACACCACTTACACTTACCACTTAAATAAACGTATTCAGTCACTGGTAGTACTAACAATCTCCGGATCAATTGCTTCTGGATACATCCGGGTAAATTCTGCCATAGCCAAATCCTGTATCTTTGGCATCTCATCTTCTTTGGTCTCCACAGTCACAGTAGCAAACTCTGGTACCATATATTCAAATTCAAATATATATGTTTTCATTTGTATTTATTGGACTCCCAATATAATTCATACAATCTTTGAGGATTAGCTCCATAATGTTGTACGTAATCTTCTAATATTCTTAATTTCTTTAGATCGTGTTTAAATGTTATTCTCATATCTTCGTAATACATTAATGGGTCACTTTCCAATTACTCCCTATTGTCCACATTCGTGGATCATTGTGGTTCTCTCCATAGCTACCTGCTAATGGACACTTTAGTTTAAGTTCTACTCCTGTTTCTACTAGTGATTGACATTTTATTTCTGCTACTTGATGAGCAATCATCAAATCATTCGGTGTCTCTGTTTGCCACTCATCGTGTACGAAGTTAACTAGTTTAATAGCATACTCCTTGGGAAAGATTAAGTCAATCTTTTTCTTCCAACTTAATCTTGCTTTAGACATTATTATTTTTTCTCCCGACTGAAGATACCCAGACATAACCAAATGCCTTCTCTCGCCCACGTCCATTCCAGGTATATTAATACGTCGTCCATCCAATCCTGTAAACCAGCCTCTACGAGCATCCCTCGGAATGGTAGTTCTTTTAAGGTAGTCGAGGCCGGTGTAACGCTCCATAAGTTTCGCAAGAGCATTTTCCGTCTGTGTTCGTTCACATCCAAGAATTTCAGAAAGTTTTCCAATTCCCGCGCCGAATAAAAACGCATAGATGAAGCTTTTGGCAGCTGCTCTACTTCTACATATACTACCCAATATTCGCTGGTTGAGGGAGTGAGGGTCTGACTTATCTTCTTTCCGTCCTCTGACCAAGGCATTAGTAAACTCCTCATCGTCGATGTAGTGAGCAAAGATCCTAAGTTGAATTCCTTCTGCATCGACTCCCACTAACAATCTATTCTTGGGAGCAATGAATAAGGAACGCATCTCAGAACCAAGTAACTTAACCCTCCCATCTAAATAATGGCTATTAGGAATATTAGCCATGTTAGGCTTCTGATGGGCCATCCTATGAGTCCAAGCTCCGATCGATAAAAACTGACCGTGGATACGACCCTCGGAGCTTACGAGGCCCAACCATTCCGTCAGTGTTCGTCGTCTGGACTCAAGTAGGATGCGTTTAGCCAGGGCACGTGCTGGCGCAGGAGCAGTAAAAGGTAAAGTACTTAAGTTTTCTTCGTTGATCTTCCACCCCGTCCTTTGTAACGCCTCAAGCCTGCTTGGGAGAGTCTGTCGTTGGCGGAGGGCCTCAATGTGTGCTTTGGTTTTGACTGTTGGTTTCCAGCCAGCACTATTAAGTGTGAAAATAATTTGTTTATGAGAACTAGGGTTGAAGTATCGGTATTCACATCTACAGAAAGAACCTCCGTTGTACTCCGATAGATCGCCACTTTTAATCCATCGGAAGTCCGATCTATTAAGAGTCCCATATTGGGTGACTCGTGGAGTGATTTCACGAATACAGTGCAAGCGAGGAGGAAAGGATCTTCCGATGTCATCATCTAGTTCCTTTAGTTCCTTGGTTACTTTCTCTAGAAGAGAAGTACACTTACCAGTGGCAAACCCAAAGCCAGTATTACTAAGCTCCAGGCAATCAGAGTAAAACTCTTGTTCCGTGTTGATTGCGGACTTATTGCAGCTATGCTTAATGTAGCTACTGAACAGAGCATTGTAGACCAGTAAACAAAGTCGAACATCTGTTGCACAGCGATCCTCCAGTTCTTGAGAGTATTTAGACCAGTCGGAGAATAAGTTCTTAGGAAAGTTTAGTTCTTCTCCGTAAGACTCTAGAGAGTGTCCTCCTTGTCGGGAGTAGTTGTTGAGCTTGCTAACCACAAGAGTATCAATACACCGATCACTTGTATAAGAAGATAGATTAAAATGAAGGAGATTAGAAAGGACGGGAAAATCATAACCGATAACATTGTGGCCAATCCATAGAGACACGCACTTACTAAAAACCAGAAACTTTTCTTTCTCCACGGGATCATCACTGACTCTCCTAAATGTATATAGTTCACCAGTGTCGATATCTAGACAACAAATAACCCAGATCTTCGTGGGATTATCTTTACCATTAGCTTCAATATCAATAACTACTCGCAACTATTAATACTTTGTTTTAGAATTCTTATAACATCTTCTTTAGTTCTGGATTGCTCATCATTCCAAGCAGATATCGCCCATTCATCCCAATGTTTAAAAGAATTTGTCTTAAACCAATCTGTTTCTTTTGCTATTTCATCAAATACAATGTTTAACGATTTAATGTATTCAGAAACATCAGGGAAGTTTTTACTAAGTACCTCTTCTTGAGTAAATACATGTAAATGATTAAAGGATACCATTCTAATAGTATGTAATAGACAGTAACCAGTTAGTTCATTTCCAATGCCTTTAACCCATCCTTTAGTTTCTATCATTTCTAAAGTCTTAATTAAAATCTCTTTAGCTAACATAATTAATTCCTTTAATATTACGCCTCTTGATTAAGACGGTAGACTTACATAAGTTTCAGTATCTATAGCTTCCCATACTTTAGAACCTTCTTCTAGAAGTTCTTTAGCAGTTCTCTTATGAGAAGTTCTAGATAAGATATACTGTTGTAAAAATACTTGTTTATCTAAATAAGACATTAAATAATAACTCCTAATATTTATGAACTAATACTATTCATGAAGGCCGTCTCTCTTACATACGGTAATTAAAACATCTTGTCAAGCATTATTTTAACTATTTATGTATTATTTGTAAATATAATTTCTTTTCTTTTACCCAAGCTGTTTCTGTTGCATATAGATGCTTCTTTTTGAAGTTATTCTTCAATATTAACATCAGTTTCCAATCATCAACATCATATGGTCCCAGGATACTCATCCACAATCTCTACTAATTTAAATTTAATACAAAATTCTTTAGCGAATACATATTGGACAATATCTTGTACGCCACTAAATTGAAAATGTTCTACTAATTCAACACAATGTTCATGGTTTACAATCTTAGTGAAGGCTTGTAAGTATATTGGATTTCTAAATTTATCTCTTTCGATACAAACAAATTTACAAAGTCTATTCATAGGTGTTAACCAGTCTTCGTGTTTATCCGCTCGGTCTACGTCGCTTAGTGGAATGACGTTGGATTGGTTTTCTGAGTTCTCCAACTCTTCCCCCTTTTCGTTCAATTTCATTATTTATCTCCATTACTATATCATATGCTCTCGTATAATTTAACATATCGCTCAATGCCCCGTTTGGGTAACAAATTAACCACATCCCCGGAAACTTTGAGCTTTCTGTTAGGATATGTCTATTAGACATCTTGCATATCCTCCATAAATCCCAAGCTTATAATTCGACAAAGATGTCTGAATTCACTGTCTTCCATTGTTGCAATCATTTTGATTACATGAAAAGCAGGTTGAGTTATATCTCCGTTGGAATTCATGTGAATGCGTGCAGTTTCAACAATCTGTCTTAGCTTGTTCACTCTAATCTCCTAAGTTCTTCATATTTCTGTTTCTTCTGCCACTCTTCGAATTCATGAAACAGTTTTGTATGGGCAGGGGATATTGTAGCCCCGGCAGATACAGGGTGTAAAATAATATTTGCACCACCAGATATTTTCACGTGGCATTTCGTTTTGAGATGGCACGATCGGTGGATTTTTCCGTGTGTCCGGAATTTCCGGTGGTGGTGGGAGATTACGGGGATTTCGGATTGCTGTTGCGTTCCTATCAGAGTTTGAATGATTGTTTCCAACCAGTTCGTTTCGTATTTCTTTAATGGCTGCGCATAAGCAGTGGTCGCAGCCATCATAACAAATAAGCCAAGGGTAAGAACCGCAAAAGTATGTTTCATGCTGCCCTCGCTCGATGTTTTTTGGCTCTAGCTGTGACTGAATTACCATGACCGTTTTCTTTCCAAGATACGAGTTGTCTTTCTTTCGCAAGACGTCTGCCTCTTTGCTTTCGAGTTAACAACGGAAGTCCATGTTCAAGCTGTTTTTCCCATCCGTCCGTGTTAACTCGCTCTTTTGTAATTTTCTTTATCTTGGTTGATGTTTGTGGACTGAGTTTTCCCATCCAAGGGGATACTTGCCCCACCGGGTCCTGAGGTTTCTTTAGTTTTTTGATTGTCATTACTAGCCTCTACGTAAGAATACGTGTTGGGGTTAAATAGGAGTCGACCAGCAGGTCCAGTTCGGCCACAGAATCTATTCTTTGAGATTGATATGTCTGTGGTGTTTCTGATGGTGTTATCGGCATTGGTCAAATCCCTTCTAAGGTCTATCCGAAGATCAGCAACCTTAGCAGTATTGCGAGAGCTACGTGTTTGTTCGTTATCATTCACATGGCTACTAAAGATGAAGGAAAAATCTAGTTCTTTCACCATCATTTCTAATCGGTTGGTGAGGTAATCGAGAGCCTTCCTCTCATCTTCTCCTTGAAGACCGCTAACCCCCAGAGTAATACCATCACAGAAGATACGGCGACAGCCACGGGCAGTACGTAGAAACCGTATAGCATCCAGAAGTGTATCTGGATCCACACTCCCAAAGTGATTGTACAAGTGGTAACGGCCATCCGACGATATAGCTTTTCGGACAGCAGCCATGATGTCAGCTTGTGAGAGATCAACTGCAGGAATGTGCGCGGGCCTATTGAGCTCAAGGCTAGCAATAGCCTGTAGATGTCTTCTTTTGGGTTCTTCGAGGAAGATGCTTGCGACATTTTCATCAGTCTCCTTTAAGAACTTATACTCAATGGCGTGCATGAACTCTGTTTTGCCCACGCCTTCCATTGCAGTAATAAGAACAGACTCCGATGTTCGGATACCATAAGTCATATCCGTTAATGTTTGCCACGGATACGGGAAACCGTACTGTAGATCAGTACTTAGTATTTCTTCGAACTCTTCAAAGGAAGAAACAATAGTATCAGGCAGGTAATTCTTGGAGTTCCACCAGATATGCTTTAACTCTGCCGTCTCACCTGCCTGTATGTATTCATTCGGGTCTTTCCTCTTGGAGAGTTTTACTTGAAATACCCGGTTATAGTCGAAAAGCCGGGCAACTCTCCCCAGAGCTTCTTTGCCTGCTCTGTCGTTGTCAAAGCAGAGATATATTCTCTCGAAAGAGTCAACCCAGGATCGATCCAGAGCAACGTCCCCGTCTGCACTAGTACTACTACGGACGCTGACCACAGGAGAGTGGAGAGTTTGATAGAGGGATTGGGCATCTAGTTCTCCTTCACAGATAGTAACGAATTTGCTACTACCGGCCGAGAATTTATCACGACCAAATAAACCAGCTTTAGCTATATCGCCTTCAGTTCTGAATTCCTTTTCCTCAATCTTTCTAATCTTATTTGCATTATTAGGATAAGGGAATATAATCTCAATAGGTTTACCATCACCATCGACCTTAGTCTTGGTGCCGTAGAATTGCATCGTCTCTCTTGTTACGCCACGCCAAGGAACATATTCGTATGTATATTCCTTGGTATTGGCCGAGGTCCCATGGCGTTCACTCGGAAAATATGTTTGGCAAGAGAAACAGAATCCATGACCGTCGTCCCAAATACACTTAGCATCTGAAGAACCACAACGGTCACAGGGAATGTGTTGTTCAATAATTGTACTCGTTTAATCCTCCAGTTTGGTATAGCAATAGTATTTTCGATTAAGACTACTACGGCTGGAAATAGTCATGGGTTGAAATAAATAGCCTCCATCAATCTGTGGTTCCCAAAATTCAGGAATACCGATATACATGTAGGCTTCATCACTACGGGTTATACGTTCAACATGACCATCGTTGTAGGTTTTTCTCAATGGCATTTCCAATGCAACACGTCTCCGTTTAAACACTTTACCATTTTCCATGAATTTGTCAAGAGAATAAAAATGGTTAGCGGGAACGCTCCATAGTTCTCCGATGATCTTAGCCCAATGATCATACCTATTGCGGGATCTATTGTCTTCGACCCATTCGGTAGTAGTTAGTTGGTCTTTCTTGGGGAGGGCAATGATGAGCGGAGCGCTCACACAGATGGGAGGAGTCGGAAGTGGTTCTCTTTTCTTTTTAGGAAGAGACATAGTATAGGCAAAGCCGAGAAATACTCTTTCTTTCCCTCTTGTTGTAAACACTTCTTCTGGGATGCTGATTGTCCCGTGTTGGTCGTCATTTTCTTGGGTGGGGATTTCCGGGGGATCAGGCATACGTTTCCAACAATGAAACTGGGCCTCGGTGAATGCCGTGGCCACTAAAGTAGAACCACCGGAGGATAGAATATTGTGGTATTTTCTTCCTCTCTGTAAATCATCAATTACAAATAAATTATGACGGTCACAACGTGCCAACTCCGGTGCATCGGATGTGTATTCAGTCTCCTCTGCAATCTTGGCCAACCAGTCTTTGTCTATTTTCTTGCTGACGTACGGAATGTGCATCGTGGTAACTCCGGATTTGAACCTAAAAATCTAACGTATTTAGTTCCACTATTATTTATTTCGTGTTGAGGATAACCATCTCGAAGTAATGTTTGTTCGAGTGTTTCACCTGTCAGAGGTAAATATGGTTTAGGAAATCCGTATCTCCATCCAGAAGGAGGATCATATAATAACATATTAATATCCTTTCAGCAACTCGCAACAAGAGTTGCAGTTAATAGTGCCCCCGACCAAGTGTGTGGTTAATGGTCGGGGGCTAGTACTCGATTGGTGTGAGGGATACAACCGAGTACTATCTCATAGTGAATTTCTTCTGTTGGGTAATAATAGTCGGAGGCTCAGCTAATGATTTAGGAGTAGGTTCTGTGAGCGCTTCGATTGCAGCTTCTTGGCGAAAGAGAGCGTAACACAAATCACGAATTAGTTTGGAAGCAGCAGTGGGATTTTCTTTAATCAATGTAGTACGATGCTCTTCCTTCGGTCCTCCGAATACTTTCATACCAGTTTCAAGAGTCCACCCAGTTTCATCCCAGAATGTCGGAGATGCCTTTTCATTCTTCTCCATTTCTTCCGGAGACATAACTTGCTGAGTGTTAACGTCAATAGCGCTAACAAATTTCAACAGTTTGTCTTTCATCACATCGTTGAGGATTTGCGGTGGATCCGTAGTAGTGCTAGGCGATATGGGATCTTGAGCAGCGAGGTGTTTCGATGTACGGATGTTCCATCCTTGTTGTCTGGCATTATCAACCATGTTCGGGAGAATAGACACCCATGGTCTGCTGTTCTTCCATCCTGGAGGTTCGTCACGTCCATGATATTTTTTGTACAAGGCTTTCATATCATTAGCCTTGATAATATTAGCTGGCATTTGTCCTTCATACAGGACGGTGGACGAAGTGTTTGTAGTATCGTCGATCTTGTTTCCAGTTGCAGTCCTTGCAGCCGCTGCACTCGTGCCACTCATCAACGACGTTCTTCCCTTGCGTCCAGAAGGAGGGTCAGCTTTCTTTTCCTCCCATCCACAAGTATCGTTAGTAAAACCCCATGAATAATCATGGGAGTCTTTCGCTGCAAAGTAGACGAAACCACCATCACCTGGACACAAGATGGCAACAGAGATTTCTTTGTCATAGTTTTCGATGTCTGTTTGAAAGACTGGGCGTTTAATCTTGTCTAAGAATTTTGTAATGTCTGCCCCAGAGTCTTCCCATTTTTCTTGTATCTTGGGATTTAAATATTGATCGCAGAATAGATACGGTCGTCCTTCAGGCGAGGTGTTGGTCTCTAGTGCGGGAAATTCGCCGTCGATGAATGCCAGACACTTAGGTATAACATTGGTGCCTTCGGTATCTTCAATCAAAATGATTGGTTGAATGTTAGGATGTTCAGAGTCTTTTTCAGGATCTAGTGTTACGCTGTTAGCCTCCTTGCCGAGTATGACAATCTTATCAACGTCTTTGTTTTCTTCCGTTTGAAGGAAACGTTTGATACCATCGGCAGTAGCACCTTCAGCGGCCATGTCGTATAGGATTTCGCCATTCTGGACGAATGCGAAACCTACCCAAGAATTATACTTGGCAGCCGCTCGGGCCAAGTAGTCGTCTGGCGGTAAGTTGCCTTTGTTGGCATAGATCAAACAAGTCCGGCTAACAGTCGACATGGTATTTACGCCTTTCCGGTTAAGATCGAGGATAGTTGTTTGATTGGTTGCACAGTCGCTGACATTTTTTCAGTAAACTTGTTCGCCGTGTCAGCGGATAAGCGACCAAGTGTACGACGTTTACGTTCATGTACGTTAGGTCTGGGTGATAAATCTCCTCGTTCGAGTTCAAGCGCCATTTCCAAATTCTTAGCCATTCGACGCCTGTCTCTTTTTGTGAGCTTTCCTTTGGTGACCCAATCTCGAAGAAGATCATCTACTTCTTCCGCTAGCTCATAGTTTCTTGCCCTTTTACTCATGGATTTCCCCCGCAGTATCCACCATTTCCATACTAGACGCTTATGTCTAAGGTACAGAAAGATGATCATCCCGAGGGGTAGAAAGAAGTAGCCTGCAATAATAGTTAATATTGCAATGCACACAGATAACACAGAGTTATCCATTACCCATGTAATAAACTGAGACGTATCAAAGAGACGAACGATAGTCTCGTACATGTTTCACTCCATTAGCTTATTCTGGTGATATCCAGGTTTCATGTGGATATCATGAGAATAAGTTGCCCCTCAGTACCAAAGAGCAAGCTAAGATACTGAGGGGCGAGGCCCAGAGAGTCACCGGGGGTCACAGGGGAAGCGCTCTCTGAGCTTTAAAACCAACCGCGAGCCACGCTGGGGTGCAGCTCACATCCGACATCCTTACGGATGCATCACCTGTGGTCCACACAGTGAATGAACGGTTGGAAAACCCTATGCTTACAACATAGGGTTTATTTCGAGATTAATACTTTAATCAGTAGTTTTGCATTAGCTACTAGGGCTAGATGCTCAATACGTTTTTGTTGTAGTTCTTGTCTGTGTACGAAACACAACCAAGGATGTTTTGTATTCGTATTAAACGGTTGAATTAGTTTTGTTTTGTGGCAACCAGGGACTTTACATACGCGCCATGCCATCCTATCATCGCCTCCTATTATCCCAAAATAGGGAGTAAATGAACAAAGCAATAGCAACCACAATAATTGTGAGGACAAGTTCCACTTTCATGTGTGGATGAAGCTCATCAATCATGTGCATCTGAGTTTCTCCCTTGCCCATTCATAAACATCTAAGAAATCCACATCGCAATGCATACATATTATTTTAAATATACGGGGTCTAGTTTTAAACAAATGAGAAACAATAGAAGCTATTGCCAGTTCTATTTTATTAATTTCTGGGATATCTAGATCAATAGGCTGTGGTCTACGTTCTTCTTTAGGTGTTGCATCAAATACAATAGGCTTTTCATTGCGTTCACGTACCATTGGGATGTTCTCCGTAATAATATGCCCAGCACAGATATGCTGGGCATATGATTGTACAGCACTGCACCCCATAGGATGCAGGACTTTACAATCAGTAGTAACAGTAATATGCCTGACCATTAGGTCGATAGCATATCTGTTTATTACGTCCACCCCATTCACGATATTCTTCGTACAGATTACGTGGACGCTGGTATGTGGGTGGGTATTCACGTGTAACAGGACCAGGACCACGCCACTCCCATTGGTATCCATTCCAGTAATACCCACGCTGTTGTGCTAATATGGGATTAGATATTAACACAAACAACAGTGTTAATGTTGTTCGCATGCATCACCATGGTACAGGTTTGGGTTTAAGTGCTTCAAGATCGCGGATAAACCTGTTATATCCGCCATCTCCATTATACCTACGATCTGGATTAGGGATTTCACGATCTTCATCCAGGTATGCAGGCAGTGTCCAGTTACGCAAGATTTCACAGTATCGATCGGCATTGGTCCTGTCATCAGGATCAATTCCATAGACATTAATCAAATACTTACGCCTGTATCCCTCCTGAAAATCAGGAGGAGTGTATATATTTCGTATATTATTACGTCTAATCACTCGGTGACACACACAATCACCGAGTGGACATGCCGGACACCCCCGTATCTTTCTCATGCTGCATCCCCCACAATAGTTTTAAATTCTTGTAATCAAGGATGAATACGTCATCATCATGAATACAAGTTATTAATGCGATTGCAGGTACTTGGTAGTTTGGCGGACCGATGTATGGTGCACAGGCAAGGTAGCCTTTATACCTTTGCTGTACGCAATAGCCATGCAACACACAGTCAAGCTTATGATGACAAGTCCAGATATCGTCATGTGTCAGCCTCGCTTTGCACATTCATTCACCTATTTCCATGAGATTGTACCTTTAGTAAAGTGACTCATGGCAATCACCTTACTACCGTAGGTTATTGAGACTCGCTCAGTCCCACAGAGATTATCAAACTCAGTAAACCAATGGATTTCATTTGCACTAAAGCCAGTAAAGACTCTACGCACGTGACGCAATGGAGTATCAATCAATACAACCGAGTATTCATTCTTCTGATCTTTAATAGCAACACGCCATGACTCAACGCGTTCAATCATTGGTTTAGTCATGGTAGATGTATGTTTGTTTTTATTTAACCACAATCGTGATCGAGCTGGCAAAGCAGTAATAGGATTAATGTTTCTTCCTAATCCAATAGCAGCTTTTAATGCACTATCTGGACTATCGTCGTAACTATGCGAAGTTTTCTTAAGATATGCACGTCTCATCCCTGATTTACGTGGACGTTTAGCCATTACCTAACCTCCCATTGGTTAGTAATTTCATTAGGTAATAGGGTATAACACGCGGTCAGTTGTTTCTTATTAGTCAATGGAACAATTCTATGAAAATTAAACAAGTTTGATAGTTTCCATATACCATATCCTTTTGAAGCAGGATCATAGGCGTATAAAACATAATGTTCCATTACCATCTCCCCTTAGTTATCTATCCAGAATGGACCTTCTCTCTCATATCTTTCTGAACAAGGATCACAGCAACAAACAATAGTATTAGTGTTTTCATTAGCAAACTCTTTAAAAGAGTTTATTGTTTCATCAAATGAGACAACTTCCTTCTTGCCACACCCGTAGCATCTAAACCTGACTATCTTAGTTTCTATGTTATTTATGTCCATGTTACCATCTCCCTCTCACGTACATATTAAAGAACGATCCTTTGGAGTCAGCTTCATAGAACCTACGAAAGTCTTTAAATGAAACGTTAAGATAATAGTAATCAGTACCGTTAATAGTTACGAAGCACGTGTGTGTCCACGTGTCGTAAGCTATCTGTTCGATAACCTGAGAGTTAACTGATGTAATCACTCTCATTGCCTTATCTCCGATTGTCCTTATAGTATATATGATTAAAGTCTCATTGTCAAATCGAGTAGGCTTATTCTCATATATACAGACAATAGAAATAAAAACTATTTAAGCATTTATGTTTTATTTTTCAATTATTTATTGTTTCGAAGCCTACCTAGTGGCGCGCGAGATGTGACAGGTGGCAATGCCGCGCGCTATATTTATGTGTATATAACGGTAGACAATAAAAAACCCCATGCCATTGCTGACATGGGGTTGTGGTTATCTTGGTAGTAATCTTTCTATTATCTGTCTTACTTGTTCGACAGATAACCCGGTTAGTTTAGCTAACTCTTGATTAGTTAAAGGTTTGTTAGCCTTATGCAAAGCTAACAATACCTTATCCTCATTAGGTGTGGTTTCCATATGAGGCTACTTCTTATCGCGAGCAACAACTAATTCTTTTACTGAAGCTTCGAATACAGCGTCTGCGAACACAGTGTTTAGATATGCTCGCAGTTTGAATGCTGTATACTTCGCATCGTCCGTTGCCTTGATACCAGACTGGAATTCAAGCCAACGAGATTGTTCTAACTCTGGCTTGTCGAACAGATAGCCAACGATTGCGTTTAAGTTGGTGTATTGATCGGTCCAACTGTTAACGTCTCTTGCCTTGGGAACGGAACCGGTCTTGATGTCCTCTGATTTCTTTTTAGCACTCGCAATCAACCCATTGTCACCGCCTAAGTTGGCGTGTTCGCGCTTAATCATATCTTCCGATATGCGCCAACGTAAGAACTGACCGACAGACATACGTTCGGGGGCCTTAGTTGGGGCTTCCTTGTTCTTGAACCATAGTACCTTAGTGCTTTTCTTGACTGGCCCCATGCCGACGATGTTTAGATGGGTCGGATCGTAATCCGCAGGTACTTTGTCTTTGCCCTCGTATTCATCACGTACCCATTGAAACTCAATGTTCTTTAGTTTCTTTATCTTCTCCAATTGGATACGCAACTTAGCTGCTGTCCTTACTGCGGATAACATCTGATTGATTGCAGATGTTTCATCTTCATCGTCAGTTTCCCGCGTTTCGACCGGACGTGGCTGATCTACACTATCATCTTTGACCAGCTTGGCTTTGGCTTCCTCTTCCTCCAATGCCTTCTTGGTAGCAAGAGCAAGTTTGCCGGACTTGGTAGTTAGAACAAGGGTCTTATAGAAAGACACCTTACCTTTGCGCCCACCACTGCCATCCACAGTGTCATAAACAAGCATATTAGAACGCTTGTCCGCAGGTAGTAACGACATAGCCAATGCCGCTTCGCTCTTGGTAGATCCGGGAAATGGCAGGTTAGCCATTTGCGTCGATGACAGGAAGCGTTCCATAAGAGCCAACATATTGATACTCTTATAGTTATCCTCCACCTTGGCATTGACTGCCACCTGCAAAGCTTCTTCGAACTCAGGATGTGAGGACAACACCTCGCCAATCTCAATCGCAGTAGCGACGACGGCGTTGGCTTCGCTATCTTCGGTAGCCTTGTTATTGGCAGCATTGGCATCGACCAATGCTTTGCTGTCCTTCTCTTGTTGTTTCTTATTGTATGTGTCGATCGCATCTTGAGAAGGTGACTTCACATCAGCCTCAACAGACTTGGTTGCAGGCTTTTGTGTACGTGTCTGAGACATACGTGCCATTGTATTCACCTTGATGTTTAGACCCTTACATTGCCCGCATCTTGCCCGTGGTATGTTAGTTAACAATAGTATTCCCATGCCTCAACATAGTATCGCGGCCAATCCTCATTGGATTGCCACGTTGAGGCTAGTCTTAGATCGACAGCGATACGAATAGCAGGGACGGGGTAGTTTGGTTTGCAATCGTTGTCACAAATATAACAACGATCACTGCATTTGTGAGCATAAGGACAGTAATAGATATTACAGATCATTGCTTCACCTCTGTTTACGGGCAAGGTGTAGGCAATGCTTGGGTCCGATTAACGATGAGAAACAACACTAAGCTTAGCCTAGTCTTTTCTTATTGTTGATACCATTGTAATCCCTGGACCATTGAACGTCAAGTCTGTCAACCCCAATTGACAGAGAATATAAATCTTTTTTATCAAGCACTACAATCATACCATTATCGTGATTACTCAATGATATCAATTACTTACGAATGCCATCTGAGATGTGGTTTAATTAAGGACGATATGATCATGCTCCTCTGTTGCTATAGTCTTACGTTAGCTTACTATAGTCTTATCTTATTATCCTATTATTATCTTATCGGTATACCTAGAGTATACCATAGTAATCCTATAGTTACCTAAGGTATTACGCACGCTACTACATATGTAACATACGCTATAATATACGTAGTATGCTATAGTATGTAGGATATGCTAACGTACGTACGTGCGCAATCATCTTGTAGCCAACACTACATCTTAAAGCCTTTGACCCCCTCCAAGGGGTCTACCCCTACCCCGTCCGCGCAGTGAACTACACCTTAAGAATATCTCACCAAATATCTATATTGTTGTTCTGTTATGTGATTCTTATTAAATAACATTTTTATGAATTCTAAGTAATTCATTTCTACACCTCAAAAGTATCTCGTACATTTTTCATAGAATACCATTTATCTCTAGCTAAAGTAGCAGTTTCAAAACAATATAAACAATCTTGAACATAATTAGCCAATATAAAATCAGGAGTATTAGATAAATTTTCTACAGAATATTTATTAATTACAAATTCTATTTCTTTCTTAAAGTCATTCATATCAATATCCAATCTAATGAGAAACAACGAGGACATTCTCGTATTGATTTCTTATAGATTAATCCGCATTCTCTGCATTTCTTCATATTTGTTTTTCTCTCCTGGTTTACGTTCATAAGGAACTTTAGGTTGATTCGCTATTTCCTCCATCATCTTCTCTAATTTCTTTAGGTCTATAGAATCCATTGATAAATTCGTATTCATATCTTATCTCTTCTTTCTTACAATCTTTAGATTGTTGTTTTTCTCTTTTACCCCAAGGAAAAACACTAGGATGACGCACTGGTAAATAAAACATTATCTTAATTCAAATCTGAATAAAACCCCTAAACAGGGATACTTGATAAGGGGGTACTTAAAATACCCCTGTTTTTGAATTAATTTTGAATAAACTTTTGTATTAAGAAACAACAATGGAGCCTTTTCTGTTTTGTCTGTTTAAGAGCATATTATTTCTCCTCTTTTCTCTAAGTTCTGGAGATGTTTCTCTCTTCTTCTTTTCTACTTTAAGAGTCTCTTTTTTCTCCTTTACTGCTTTAAACTCATCTATATTCTTGAACAAATAGATATCGTTTATCTTGAGATAATCGATAAACTCTTGTCTTGAAATATCTTGATTACTCCAAGACTTACACTCTGCTAGAGCATAATCAACAGTAACAAGTAAAGTAAATATAGGTTCATCTTCCATGGTCTTACGCCAAGGATCTACTTGCCCCAACATTAGATGGCTCTTCAAGTAGGAAATGAAATCAAATCCGTATAACATTAAAATATTACAATCTCCTTTATTTTCTTTTCATCTCTGTTATTCCAAAGGAATAAACCACTAGGATTAAACTGGTACTTAGCTACGGTACCATCTTCAAATATTATTTTAATAGTATTCATAAATAGTTCTTGACTTTCTATTTAATACGATTGCTCCAAGATACCATTTCTATGTAACTGATTTAACCATTTAACTAGATTCTCAATATCTGGATTGTTCTTATACATAGTAAATGTATGTCTTTCATTTTGATTATCATAATAAGCTATTGTATCTGTATCTTTCTGATTAAAATATATAAATAACACTTGACAAATCTTTCTAATTAGTGTATAATATACGGTTATGAGTAATATACATTCTATTTCTAATAAACAGTTACACGAAGGCTACTTAATGCTGGACCACAGGGCATCTCCGGGTTTCACACCAGAAGAAGCCAAAGTCTTGGGTTATGGTGCTGAAGCTTCTGGAGAAAAACTCTATGAAGCTAAGACTAATCACTGTAGTCACTGTGGTACTGTTGTTATTATGAATCCACAGCGTACACGAGAAAGATCTTATTGTCAAGCTTGCAGTAAGTATATTTGTGATAATTGTGGAATAGCCATGAGATTACCAGATTATGTACATAAAACTTATATTCAACAACAAGAAGATGGATTAACAATCTTCTCAAACCTAGGAAATACTTAATTGGCCAAACGAAACTTTAACACTTTTGGTGTTACTTTTCCCGCCACTGCTCTAGCTACTGCTGCAACAACCAGTGGTTATATGGCTATGGTTGGGTCGTCTACTACGCAAGTAACAGACATAAATGAAATTCTAATTACAGGTACTGCTTCTGCATCTACTATCGGTGCATTTGCATTTATACCTATTTCTACTGCCCAGACTGGTGGTGCATCTGCTCTAGTTGCTCCTAATTCTGACGGACCTATGCAATCCAATGCCACACCAGTTATTAACACAACCTTTATTGCTGCTGTTACTACTCAGCCTCAAGCATCTAATGGTATTACAGCACCTAAGATTAATGTAGGTTTAAACACCTTTGGTGGAATTCTACGCTGGAACGCAGCTCCTACCCAGCAAATGACTCTCATTGGTAATGCTATCTTTGCTGCTGGTACTCCCGTTACTTTCGGACAAGCAATGTTATTGAACATGTCCGCTGGTACTGGTGCATCTACAACCGCTAACGTGCATATTATTTACGAACCCTTCTAATGGCTGCTTCTTTCTCAGACTCGTATCAACTCGCTCAAGACCCTGCTTTTCAAGGTAGGGTCGGAGCAGGTCTATTTACTTATTGTCAAGTAGTTGGTACAGAAGGATGGACCGTAGCTTTTCACAGAGAACGTGCACAGTTTGCAGTACAAATCTTTAATGCTACTTTAAACGCTCAAGGAATCAATCCTTATCAAGTAATGTTCGCTCATTCAGTAGCTTCAGATGTTACTGTTTTAGCTGACGCTACTATAAGTGGTACAATTCCTATTACGTCTACTACTATAGCAGCTACTCAAGCAGTTTTAGTAACCGATACTCACATTTCTAATGCGATAGCTTCTCAGTTTAATAGTTATATAAGAGTTCCTAACGGATAATAGCTTATGGCTTTAGTCCGAACTAATGTAAGCACCACTGTTAAAGCACCAGGTACTGCAACATCAGTCACTACAGCTAGTTTTACACCAGCTGATAATTCATTAATAGTTGTTTTCGCTGGTCTTCAATCAAGTAATAACTCTTTAGCAGCTAGTATAAGTGGCGGGAGTTTAACTTGGACTAAACAAGCACAAGCTGGTGTAGATGTATCTAATTTTGGACACTTCAGTATTTTATGGACAGCTCCTGTAACAACGGGGGCGTCTATGACGGTAACAGTAGGCAATATGCCTTCAGATGGAACTGCTGAAGGTATAGTCCATGTTTTCTATTATACAGGATATAATACTAGTACACCTGTAGGAGGAACTGCTTCTGCAACTGCTGCTTTTAACTCAACAGTCAATTTAACATTAAGCTCATCTCCTGCTACGACGTCAGAAGTAATAGCCGGGGCATCGGATGATACAGGTTCAGGTGCAGCTAATATTACAACAGGTACTGGTTGGACACAACAGACACATGTTAGTGATACTGCTAATACTGATTCTCAGACTCAGACTAGAACAAGTTCAACCTCTACAAACGTATTATGGAATAGTAATGCTGCTGGTACCAATGGATGCGCTGTTGCAATAGAAATTATAGTTGCTGCAGCTGCAGGAAATCCATTTGTAAATAATACAGATTTACCACCTAGGGGATTTCTCTATTCAGAATGGCAGAAATGGACAGAGAGTGGATTAACTACTCTTCCTACTCCTACTGTATTAACTCAGACTCTACGTATTAAAAGTGATTTTCCTAATCCTTATCCAGTAACATGGTATAAATCTTGGGAACATAGAGGTAATGTTCTATTACCGAGACCCACTCCTTTTAGACCTTTTGATTATCCGAATCCTCAACCTATATCTTGGTATCGGAGTATAGAGGTAAGTGGAAACTCTCTAAGAGCAATTGTTCAAAATCCTTTTAGACAAAATGATTGGCCTAATCCTCAACCAGTAAACTGGTATCAATCATGGACTAAAAATTTTCAACAGGCTATACCGTTTAATCAAACGGATTGGTCTTTACCAAAGACTTATCAACCATTGTTACAAACATGGTCTCAAAGTCTTAATATCTTTTATCAATCTGAGACATTTCCCTTTGTACAATCAGATTATCCTAATCCACAAAGAATAATTTGGTATAAAGATTGGTCTCTTAATTTATTAGAAACTACTTTAGCTCCTGCTTTTCAAGCTCCATTTAATCAGTTTGATTGGCCATTACCCAGAACATATCAACCTATTGATCAATTCTGGCAGAATAATTTACAACTTCTACCTAAACCTACACCATTCTTTCAGAATATAGATAGCCCTCTTCCAGTAGTTAGTCAGCCTATAGATGCTACTTGGTTACAAAATCTATCTGAGTTTATACAATCTAATACATTTCCTTTCTCTCAAACAGATTGGAAGAATCCTTATCCATTATATTGGTATCAGGATCATAATCAGAATTTAGTAATCTATTTACCAGTAGGTGCAAAACCATTTAGTCAATTAGATTGGCCATTAACTGGATCACCTCAGCCGATAGATCAATTTTACTATCAGTCTTTAGTTCTTAATTTACCTGAGCCTCCACCTCCTGAAATAATTACATCAGCTGGTCGGTGGATATCTCCAGAAGAGGTTATATCAAGCATTGCCCGTAAATACGGATCAATCGGAGGTCTCGCAAGTGCGAACTCCCGGACAGCGGCTGAGAGAAGCCTTCTTGCATCCATTGCCGCCGCCCATAGATGGAAAAAATAAGGAAATGCAAGCATTAGGAAAGCTTGGTGGACGCCCTAGAAAACCGCTTAGCATAGGTCCTCCGCCTAAACAGAAACCGCTCAGCATAGAAGACTTTAGTCGTAGAAACCGCTTAGCATAACATAAATTATAAGGAAAAACCGATAAATGGTTCAATATGGTCTAAACAACGTAAATTCATATGATAATCTAAAAGGAACAGCAACAAAAGCCCACGAAGGCTCTATGTCTCACGATGGTAGTGCTGGTGCTCCAGTTCACGATCCAGGTGGGTATTCTGCCGGACACGTGGGTTCTGGTACACCAACTCGTCTTGAGCATGGTGCTCCCAGTGGTATGTATATGTAATGATTGATGATTCATTTCCTTCTCAAGGAACAGAGCAACCTTCATCTTCAGGTTCGCAATCTACAGCTCCAGATGCTCCTACAACTCCACAGATGGAATTAGCTAAAGGTCAATTAAGAGCTAAAATGACTTCAGGCACAGGAGTATCTGATTACGGTTCTGCTACATCTAGCGCTTATAGACGCGGAGATTATTCACAAGGGACTCATAGTCCTTGGCATCCAAATGAGAAATAACAATGAAGAAACAAACTAAAAGTTCACACGCATACCGTGGTAGGAATATAGCTCAGACTATAGCTCCTGGCTTTCCACAGGAAGCAGATCCTCAGATGGCTCATCTAGGTTCTCAGTCTGCAGTTCCCATGCAGCAAGGACCAGAAATGGGTGATGGTGGTTCAACACTTGGTCCTACTCAGGATATGTCATTCGGGAGGACAGCATAATGGCTGATTATCCTTCTCAAGGAATAGAGAAATCTGTATCTTCTGGTTCTCAGTCTACAGCTCCGGATGCGCCTACAACTCCAACTCCATACGCTGATCCAAGAGGTGCTTTTAATAAATATGGAGAAAGTAACATGAGTATTAATAGCTCTGAAGCTGATATTGAAAGTCAACGAAGAACTCTTAATAGACCTAAGCCTCGGTATTAGAAGGATATTAGTAATGACAATAATGGTACCTAAAGATAATAAAGGTAATGCGTTGCATTCAGAATCTATGCAAGGCATGGATCCTAAATACCCGCAGCATGGTCTGTCCAATGACCATCTAATGCCTAAACGTAGTGATGTTCAGGATGTAGCTAATCATCCTGTTGATAATCGTCCACGTCCAGTAGGCGGTGGTCAGAAGCCACAGATTATGCCGCCTAAGAAGATGATTGATGATTCTAGTCACTTTGGTAAAGGTAATAAGGCTAATCAGAAGTGACCGAAGCTGATTTAGATAATCTGCAATGGGCTTTAAAGTTTATGCAAAATTATGAAAAGAAGCATAAGAAGTGATTGAATCTGTAGTTAAAGCTGCTGCCGCAGTTATAGCTACTGCAGATGCAATTGATGCTGCTCGTGCAGCAGTACAAAAGGCAATAGATTGCCATGATAAAGCTGGCGAATCTTTAAGAGAAGCAGTTAAGAATGCCAAGCAAATCAGGTAAACAAGCTAGATTTATGGCAGCTGCTGCTCATAATCCAACTTTCGCAAAGAAAGCTGGTATTTCACAGTCCGCTGCTAGAGAATTTAATCAGGCAGATAAAGGTACTGGTATTTTAAGAAAGAAAAGAGGAAGAGGAAGATAATGGCTAATAGATTTGTTAGCAATGTTACAGCTGCTGCAAGCACAGCTTTTGCAATTACGCCGAATGACAATAACGATTTAACATCTACTGCTCGTGCTATTTGGGTTGGTGGTGCAGGTAATATGGTTGTGCAGATGGCTGGAGATGCGGGTCAAGTAACGTTTAGTGGAATTCCCGCTGGAACATTGCTTCCTATTCAAGTAAGTCGTGTTTTAAATACACTTACAACTGCTACATTGATTATAGGACTTAATTAATGGCTCATAAATCGATTAAGATTTTTATAGGTCTATCTTTAAGTTAAGAAATAAATGATTGTATGGGAAATCAGTCTAGGTACTTTATTAACTTTAGGAACTGTTTTAGTTAGTGCTGCTGGTTTCTATTGGAAACAGAACTATGATTCCAAGGAAATAAAAGAAGATATTAGAGATATCAAAGAAGATATCAAGATATTGAATAAATTGATTATTGAGTCAGCGATACTAACAAAAGATGTAATATATTTAAAAGATCGTATTGAGTTGTTTGAACATAGATTTGATAAGGTTTTGGACTATCTTCGTAAAGGTGGTCATAGTGTTGATTGATGCCTCGTAAAAAGAAAGTAAGTAAGCTTCAAGAAGCTAGAGATGTACATCGTATAGAAGCTGAAGCAGACTTTATTAAGTTCATTGAAATAGTACAACCACATAGGTTGTTAGGTAATATTCATAGAGAGGTAATATCGTGGTGGACGAGATCAGAAGCCCACAAATATCAACTCCTTCTACTTCCCAGAGACCATATGAAGTCTTCATTGATCGGTCTAAGAGTAGCGTGGGAATTGACAAGAGATCCGACGTTAAGGATATTATACATTTCCTCAACGAGCAATCTC
>Ga0137395_10000159_pt1 | contig 23711 bp, 17 predicted proteins | sample czobulk216metaG_FD_108283 | JGI IMG/M metagenome (GOLD analysis project Ga0137395, IMG submission 108283) | Vadose zone soil microbial communities from Angelo Coast Range Reserve, California, USA - czobulk2.16 metaG | ecosystem: Environmental > Terrestrial > Soil > Vadose zone | place: USA...
CGGCCTCATGCTTCGGCTTGGAGGAGTCCGTCATGAAGTTATTCACAACGGCGACTGGCGTGATGATGCTGCTGGTGGGGAACGCCGCAGCTGCGCAGAACCCACAGATGAACTGCCAGGACTCGGTTCAACAGAACCCCTCGAAAATCTTTCGCAGCGGACTCTGGAAGGAATGGATCTACTGGCTCACGCCGGGCCCGGATGCGTATGCAGCGGTGCAACGCGTTGTCGCCGAAGCCAACAGCGCCCGGCTGGCGGCCGGCAAGCCTCAGCTCCTCACGGATCCGCAAGCTCCGATCATCGTTTCGGTGTTCCTGGAAACCAATCCTCGTGGTCTGAACGGCAGCAGCGCGATCAACGTGCCTCTCCTGAACGAGGAAGTCTTCTTCGCGACGTTCGTCACCGACACCGCCGACGGCGGCGAAGTGTTCTTTCTCACCGATCCGATCCGCTCAAACGACACTCTCACGACGGTGAAGTCGGTGCCCGGGGTGGCCGGCTCGTTCGACCGGTCCATCAGGCTCGACTCGAGTCCGAATGGGCCGAGCGTGAAAACCGAGTGGCGGGTATCGTCGAGTGCCGGTGACGTCATCCGGTTTTCCGCCCAGTACGACGAGTCGTCCGTCGACGCCCGCACGTTCTGGCCAGGCCCGCGCATCTTCTTTGCGAACTGTAACCTCACGAGCTTCTCGGATCTCATCTATCGGGCGAATCCGACGGCGTCGTATACGCTCTTCGACCGAGATCAGGCGAATTTCATCGACCTTCCAAAGCAGCACGTTGACGTCCGCCTGAGTGTCCGACATCACGATCGCGACATCGACATTATGTTCAACGATTCGCGGAACGTCCCTGTCGAGCTGATCGAGACCGATCGCGTGGTCCGCATTGAGTCCAAATGACCGCTCAATGCACGCCGGCCGGAACAGCGTCGAGAACATCCCGGATGGTGCGCGCGAGTTTCTCGCTCGTGAAAGGTTTCTGCAGGAACGACACGCCCGGCGTCAGCACGCCGTGGTGGACGATCGCCTCGTCGGTATAGCCGGACATGTACATCACCGCCGTGTCGATCAGGTGCTGTTTGAGCTCCTGCACCATGGCCGGACCGCTGATGTCCGGCAGCACGACGTCGGAGAGAATCAGATCGATGTTGTTCCGGTTCTGCAGCGCAAACTCGATCGCTTCCCGAGGGCTCTGGACCGCATGCACTCGATAACCCTGTCGTGCCAGGACTGTTCTGGCGAATTCGCGCACGAGTTCCTCATCCTCGACGAGAAGCACTGATTCGGTGCCGCGAGGGGCAGGACCGCGAGTCTCCTGCTGCGGCTGGTCCTCGACTTCCGTCGTGCGTGGCAGGTAAACCTTGAAGCTCGTGCCGCGCCCGGGTTCGCTGTACACCCAGATGTGCCCTCCGCTCTGCGTCACGATGCCGTGCACCGTGGCAAGGCCGAGGCCCGTTCCCTGGCCGACGGGTTTGGTCGTGAAGAACGGTTCGAAGATGCGCTGTTGCGTCACGACGTCCATGCCCTCGCCGGTGTCGCTCACCGCCACCATCGTGTACGCGCCGGCCGGGACGGCCGGGTGGTTCTTCGTATAGGTCGCGTCGAGCGTCACATCGCTCGTCTCGATGGTCAGGCGTCCGCCCTTTTTCATCGCATCGCGTGCGTTGAGCGCCAGATTCATCAGCACCTGCTCGATCTGTCCCGGATCGGCTTTCACCCGACCTCGATCCGACATGGCGGTGCGGAGGTCGATCGTCTCGCCGAGCAGCCGCTGCAGCATCGGCGCCATGCCGCCGACCACCCCGCCGAGCTGGATGACTCGCGGCGCCAGGATCTGCTTCCGGCTGAAGGCGAGCAGCTGATGGGTCAGCGCCGCCGCACGCTCCGCGGCTTTGGTGATCTCGTTGATGTCCTGCAGGCGCCGCGTTTCGTCTTCCACATCTTCACGGAGAAACTCCGCGTTACCGATGATGGCCGTCAGCATGTTGTTGAAATCGTGGGCGACGCCGCCGGCCAGGCGTCCGATGGCCTCCATCTTGTGGGCCTGCCGCAACTGATCTTCGAGCTCGCGCCGGACGGTGATGTCGATGGTGACGCCGGCTCCGCGCACGAACACGCCGTCGGCGTCGAACTCGTAGTGCCCGGTCGTCGTCAGCGTGTGCTCGGTGCCATCCGGCCAGACGGTGCGATACGCCACTTCCACTTCGCTGCGTTTTTCGCGGATGGCCTGTTCGATGGCGGCGCCAACCGCCTCGCGATCGCTCTTGTGCACGCACGCGACGAAGCTCTCGACCTGGCCGCCGAACGTCCCGGGCGTCAAGCCATGCATGGCTTCCAGCGTTTCAGTCCAGTGCACGCTGCCGATCCTGGGATCGTGTTCCCAGACTCCGGCCTTCGACACCTCGAGTGCGAACCGCATGCGCTCTTCGGCCACGCGCTGTCCGTGGCCGGCCAGATCGAGCTCGCGCTGCCGGGCCTCGAGGGCGGTGGCCATCCCGTTCACCTCGGCAGCCAGATCGCTGATGCCAGGCGCTGCTCCCTCGAGCTGCGTGCGCGCGCTGAAGTCTCCCGCGGCGACGCGCTGCATCACCCCGCGCAGAGCGCCGAGAGGACGCAGCACGAGAAAGTGACCGCTGGTCAGCGCCGCGGCGAGGATGCCGACGGTAAGAAGACCGATGAGCCAGAGATGCTGTCGCAGGAGTTGATCGGTGCCGGCGAACACCGCCGCCGCTTCGATGTCGAGTGCAACGAACAATCCCGCATCCAGGTCGGCCTTGACGGGAACCACCGTGTAAAAGCGGCGGACTCCGTCCGAGCCCGTCGACTCGAGCAGGCTTCCGGCGGCCACGGAGCCAGCCGCCCACTTCGTCGGGAACTGCGTGTGCCTCCGTCCGATCCACGACGCGCTCTCAGGTGTTCGGGCGAGGATCGTGCCCTTGCGATCCGTCAACGTGAGCGTGGCGCCGGCGGGCAGCTTCGTTTGCGAGAACGTGCTGTTCAGCTGGTCCAGCCCGATGGCGATGGCAACGACGCTCTGCACGTCGCCCGTCGCCGAGAGGATGGGCTGGGCCAGCACGACGTCCGGGCGCCCGTTCGTCACACTGATCTGGTACTCGCCGACGCTGGCCTTCCGCGTCCCTAAGGCACGCGTGAACCAGATGCTGTTCGCACTCGAGGGGCGAGCCGAGCCGATCGCAGCCGGCGGGATCACCCCGGCGCATACGGGCGATCCGTCGGCGCGAACGGCCAAGATGTTGATGTAGTCGGGATGCGCGCGAAGCACCATCGGCATCAGCGCGCGGCAGGCGATCGGATCCGATTCGCGAAGGCCGGGGAATAACGTCAGCGTTGCGAGGAGCCGCTGCGCCTCGCCGAAGACGCGCGCCTGTTCGTCGGCTGCCAACTGGGCCAGCCGGAGCGCGTTGTCCATCGCCTGCGCGTGTTCTCTGCGGCGATCGCTCGACTGATCCCACAAAAGGATCACGAGCGCGGGCACGATGACGATGAGTGACATCGCCGCGAGCCGAGTCGCCAGTCGCGCCGAGAGACGGCCCATGATCGATTTCATCGCACCCTCGCTTCCCGCAGATGATGGCTGCCAGACCCATGCCCGATCGGTCTCTTTCGGTAAGTAACTGACTCTAGAGTGTGTTGTAAGACCAGCGCGGGGTGTGCGCTGTGCGCACGCACACGTGCGCCGGTGTGCGCCGCACAGCGGCGCCCATGAGCGATTCCGCGCAACGACGCGCCGTTCTGTTCACGGGTTCGCCGCGGCGACGTGGCTCGGATCTCGCAGTTCGACGACAGTGCGCGTTCGAGTCACATACGGAAGATTGATTCTCGGAGGAAGCCAATGCTTGCAACGATCCCCGTCGGCGTCGGGCTCAACGGATTCCCCGCTCTCCTGGTCGATCACGGGCTGGTCAGCCGGAACGATCTGTTGATCGCGCGGCAACACGCCGATCGAGAGCAGATGCAGCTTGCCGACGCGGTCGTCGCGCTTGGATTGGTCGTGGAGCGGGACAGCTACAAGGAGCTGGCGTCTGCCGCCGGGCTCGAGTACGTGAATCTCAAAGACGCGGAAATGAGCGAGCTCGCCGTCAGGCTCGTGCCTGAACGGCTGGCACGGCGGTATCAGGTTGTGCCGCTTCGAGTCGACAACCGGGTGCTCACGTGCGCGACGTCGCGTCCGTTCGACTCGGAAGCAGAGAGGGACCTCGGCTTCGCTTGCGGCCGTCGCATGGCGATGGTCGTCGCGACGCCGTCCGACATCGTCGAGGCGCTCGATGGCCGCTATCCCAAGCTCGGCGAGCTCGATCGCCTGGCGGCGCGACTGAGCAGCGAGCGGCCGAGCGTCGAGCACACCGACGAGTCGTCGGAGATCTCGCCCGGTGCGTCGACCATCGTCGACTTGTGCCATCAGATGATCGGCCGCGCTGTCGAAGTCGGTGCGAGCGACATCCACGTCGAATGCGGCGCGCAGAGTACTACGGTCCGTTATCGCATCTGCGGCGTGCTCGAGCCCGTGCTGACACTGCCTGCCGATGTGTCGCAGCCGATTCGCAATCGCTTCAAGGTGATGGCGCGCGCCGACATCGCCATCCGTCACCGGCCGCAGGACGGTGCGTTTCGTCTGAAAGTCAACGGCCGTCCCGTGGACGTTCGCCTGTCGACGCTGCCGACGATCGACGGCGAGAAGATCGTGATGCGCGTCATCGACAGCCACAGCCCCCTGCAGTCGCTCGATCGACTCGGCTACGACCCCGACACGATAGAGCGTTTCGAACGCTGCCTCGCGAAACCCGACGGCCTGGTGCTCGTGACCGGTCCGACGGGCTCCGGGAAGACGACCGCGCTGTACGCGGCGCTCGGTCATCTGAGGACGGGCCGCACCAACATCGTGAGCGTCGAGGATCCGGTCGAGCGAACGGTGCCGGGCGTGAGCCAGATTCCGGTCAATACGCGCAGCGGCAACACGTTCGCCACGGTGCTGCGTTCGCTCCTCCGCCAGGATCCCAACGTCATCATGGTGGGCGAGGTCCGCGATGGCGAGGTCGCGCAGATCATCGGACAGGCGGCGTACACCGGCCACCTCGTGCTGTCGTCGATGCACACCGTCGACGCCGCGACGGCGGTCTCGCGCCTCACGAACCTCGGCCTCGAGCCGCACAAAGTCGCCGAAAGCCTCTCGGGAATCCTGGCGCAGCGACTGCTGCGAACGCTGTGTCCACACTGCCGGCGCGAGCGCACCGCGGAAGACGCCGCGCGCGTCGGCGCCGAACACGACACTGCGGCGGCGCCGTTCACCGTGGGACCGGGCTGCCCGCAGTGCAAGCACACGGGCTACCTCGGTCGCGTGCCTGTCGCCGAGTTGATGACGCCGTCTGACCAGCTTCGGGACGCCATCCTCCGCGGTGCGACCGCTCACGAGATTCGCGCGGCGATGCGCGCGTCTGGAGTGCCGACGATGCGGGATCAGGCCCTTCGGCTTGTCGCGCAGGGTCTGACGTCGATCGAAGAGGTCAATCGCGTCCTCAGCGAGGACACGAGCAGCGTCGCCAATCGCACGAAGCCACGGGTGCTCGCCACCGACGACGAGCCGATGACCCGCATGCTGGAACGCGTGCTGCTCGAACGTCAGAACTTCGAGGTGCTCGAGGCCTCGAACGGACGCGAGGCGGTGGAAATCGCCAGTCGGGAGCGCCCGGACCTGCTGGTGATCGACTTGAACATGCCCGAGATGGACGGGTACGAGGCGATCGGCCGCATTCGTCGCGACCTGTCGCTCGTGACGATGCCGATTCTGGTGGTCACCTCGGAAGACGGCCCCGGTGTCGAGAAGCGCGTTCTCGAGCTCGGCGCCGACGACTACATCGTCAAGCCGTTCGATCCGGAGATCCTGCTGTCGCGTGTCAACGCGGTCTTCCGGCGGATGAAGGTGAGGGCGGCATGACGCTGGCTGGCACGCACGAACCCGTCGATCGCGTCGCGATGCTGGAAAGACTCGGAGGCGACGAACAGCTGTTCGCCGAGGCGATTGCCATCTTTCTCGAGGACTTTCCGGGTCGCCTGGCAGACATTCGATCGGCGCTTGATGACGGCGATCCGCGCTCGATTCGCTCCAGCGCCCACGCGCTCAGAGGCGCCGCTGGAATGCTGGCCGCGCGCGAGCTCTTCGAAGCGGCGAAAGCGATCGAGCTGCTGGGCGATGCGGGGAAAGTCTACGACGCCAGAGAAGCCTGGTCGCGGCTGTCGAATGCGGCTGTCGCCGTTGCGGGTGCCTTGAAGCAGTCCTGAGGCACCGCGAGGAGCCGATATGCCCCGCCAGGCCCGGTCGCGACGCCCAAAGAGTTGGGCCCTTGAAGCCGACAACGTATGCATGTCCAGCACGGCGCGCGGCCCCGCCGACGATGCTCGCCGTGACACGTCAGAGCACGAATCGGCCAGCCCTGTCGCAGACCAGTCGGCTGCGTACTCCCGCCGATCTGGCGTCCGGCCGGGCGAACGCCGCCCGGTTGTGCTCGTCATCGACGACGAGTCCATGATGATCGACGTCGTCGAGCGGTTCGCGCGCAAGGAAGGGTTCGACGTGATCGGCCGCCGCGGAGGTTACGCGGTGGTGGCCGAGCTTCCGCGGCTGACGGCCGATGTGGCGATCGTCGATCTCAGCATGCCGGAGGTCAACGGCCTCGAGATGCTGCGCGCGATCCACGAGGTGAATCCCTCCTGCCAGGTGATTCTGATGACGGGGCAGGCCACCGTGGATTCGGCGATCGAGGCTGTCAAAATCGGCGCGCTCGACTACCTGCAGAAACCGCTCGAGTTCAATCGGCTGCGAGAACTGCTGCTGTCGGTGCGCCGCGATCTCGAGCAGCGGAAGCTGCTGCTTGCCGTCGACGGCGAGATGGCCAGCCGCTTCGAGTTCCACGGCATGGTCGGGCGCAGCGCGGTGATGCAGAAGCTGTTCGACACGATCCGGCGCCTGGCGCCTCACGTGCGGACGGCGCTCGTCACCGGCGAGACAGGCACGGGCAAGGAGCTTGTCGCGCGCGCGCTCCACGCGCTCGGCGGCCGGCAGGCGCGCCGGTTCAACGCGTGCAACTGCTCGGCGATCATGGAAACGCTGTTCGAGAGCGAGCTTTTTGGCCACACGCGCGGCGCGTTTACCGGCGCGAGCGAAGCGAAGACGGGTTTGTTCGAACGCGCCGATGGCGGAACGCTGTTCCTGGATGAAATCGGCGAGCTGCCGCTTTCGATGCAGGCCAAGCTCCTCCGCGTCGTCGAGTACGGCGAAGTGCAGCGTGTGGGCGCGACGGAACCGAAAAAGGTCGACGTCCGCGTCGTCGCGGCGACCAATCGTACGCTGCGAGACGAGGTTGCCTCCGGCCGGTTTCGTGAGGATCTGCTGTATCGCCTGAACGTCGTCGAGATTGTGCTGCCGACGCTGCGCGATCGCCGCGAGGACATCGCGTACCTTTCAGCCGCGTTCGTGAACGAGTTCGCCACCCGGTTCGGCAAAGGTCTCATGGGTATCAGTCCGGGGGCCGAGCAGCTTCTGCATGACGCGCCGTGGCCTGGCAACGTGCGCGAACTGCGCAACACGCTCGAGCGCTCGTGCATGTTGAGTGAAGGGCGCACGCTCAGCGAACGCGACGTCATCAATGCGCTTGGAACTGCGGCAACCAGCCGGCCAGCCAGGGCCGCGGCAGCTCCGCCGCCGGCCGAGGCGGTCGATCGGGACGGGCTCGTACGGGCGCTGGATGCCGCCGGCGGCAACAAGTCGGTCGCCGCACGCACGCTCGGTCTGAGCCGGCGCGCCTTCTATCGCCGCCTCGAAACGCACGGCCTGCACTAATCGACGGGGACACGCACCGAGATTCTTGTGCCGCGCCTGGCCGCCCGGCTCTGGATGTCGATCGAGCCGCCGACAATCTGCGCGCGTTCCCGCATCCCGACGAGGCCCAGGCCGCGATTCTGACTGTCCGCGAGGCCGGCGGCGTCGAAACCGTGCCCATCGTCTTCGACGACCAGGAACACTTCGTGTCCCTTGCATTCGAGCGAGACGCTGACTCGCGTCGCGCGGGCATGTTTGTAGACGTTGTTCAACGCTTCCTGCACGACGCGGTAGAGGTGCGTCTCGGCCTCCGGTTTCAGCCTGAGCTCCTCCGTGCCTTCGCCGCGAAATTCAGCCACGATGCCGAACGTCGCGGCCCATTCGTCCACGAATTGCCTGATCGCCGCCGTCATCCCGAGGTCAAGCGAGGCCGGACGCAGCTCGCCCGTAATGAAATCGAGCTGGCGATCGAGTTGTTCGACGATCGACTGACTCTGCGTCACACGCGCGCGTACTCCGTCGTCGATCGATGCCATCGCAATGAGGTCGAGCATCAGCCTGAGCGACGTGACCTGCTGCCCGATGTTGTCGTGGAGATCGCGGGCAATGCGCTGGCGCTCCTCGTCCTGCACGGACAGCAGCCGGCGCGCGAGCGCCGCGTGTTCCCGGGCCGCCTTCGTGCGTTCCCCTTCGAGGCGGCGCCGCTCGGTGATATCGATGAGCGCCGTAAAGTACTCCGCCCCATCGCCGTCTGATGTCGCGCCGCGCTGCTTGCAGATAAGCTGCACTTCTTTCTGGCCGTCGGCGCACCTGAGGGCGAGCTCTGTCATGATGGCCGGCCCGTGCTCGAGCGCCCGGCATCTGCGCAGAAAACCGAGCAGCTCCGTCCGCCACTCGGGGACGACGAATCCGAGGAGCGGCATGCCTTCGATGTTCTGCCTCGGCTTGCCGATGAACGACGCGCCTGTGAGGTTGATGCGCTGGATGAGCCCGTGGCCGTCGAGCGTCAGATAGCCGTTCGGCGCGAAATCAAACAGCTCGATGAACCGATCGCGGGTTTCCTCCAGCGCGTTCTGCGCGCGGGTCAGCTCCTCGTTTTGAGCCAGCAGCTCCTCCTGGTACACCTGGAGTTCGTGCAGCAGGCTGAGCCGCTCGCGGTCATCCGGGCTTCGGTTCTCGAGCGGTCTGGATTCGTCAGGCGTGTCCCGGGACGGAGGCTTGAGGGTCATAACGCGGTTACCTGGCGCCCGCCGCCGCCTTCGCATCGACAGCCGTGACGAGCAGCAGCCGGCTCGACGGCATGTCGAACGCTGAAAAAGCCCGTGCGCTGACGGAGACCGCGTTACGGCCGTCCGAAGGGTTCAACGTGACGGACAGGGTCTCCCGTGCCGGTCCATCTCCTTTCACGAATTCGCGCAGCTCGCTGCATCCGTCAGCGCGAACGAAGTCGGTGAGCGCCCGGCTGCGCCAGTGCTCCGGCGTCATCGCGAGCAGCTCCTCGAAACGCGGACTTGCCGATCGAATGCGCAGCTCGGCATCGAAAATGGCGATGGCCGTCGACGAAGCCTGCACCACGGCGTCGGCGAGCGCCGATGCCGATCGCACGGATTCCTCATGCCGTTTGGGCGCGTCGATGTCGTACAGCGTCACCACGGCGCCGTCGATCTTGTTCTCCACGCGGTACGGGCGGATGCGCAGTGAGTACCAGTGTCCCTGCCGATCCTGCACGTCCCGCTCGATGGGGCCGATGGTGTCAACGCACTCGCCGATGAGCTCCACCAGGTTCGCGCCGACGATGTTCGGGTTGATGTGCGCGATGAGACGGTCGACGTCGGTGGGAATCAGGTTCAGGATGCGTTCCGCCATCGGCGTGAACCGCCGGATGCGAAGATCCGCGCTCACGATCACGATCGCAATCTGCACGCTGCCGAGGAGGTTGACGAGGTCGCTGTTGACGAGGCTCAGCTCCTCGTTGCGGCCGTGCAGCTCCTCGTTCACTGTGTTCAGTTCTTCGTTGGTCGACTGCAGCTCCTCCTTCGCGGTATCGAGCTCCTCGTTCGTGCTCTGGAGCTCTTCATTGCTCGAGACGATTTCTTCGTTCGCCGACTGCAGCTCCTCGTTCGCGGCTTCGAGCGCCTGGATGATCGACTGCATGTACTCGCGGTTGGCGGCCAGCTCCCGCTCCAGAAAATCGATCTGCGACTTCCGCTGCGGTTTCGACTGTCGTCTGGCGCCTGGCGCCGGCGCTTTCTTCCGCGCCGACGCGGCGCGAACACCGTCGTCGAACAGGATGAGGTAGTGCTCCCGTCCACTGGCGGCGAGCGGAATCACTTCAAGGCTCACGGGCTTCCAGCCGGTGTCCACCCGCACCTGAAGGCCGCCCTTGTGTGTCGTGTTCCGGGTCTTGCGCGCCGTGTGAATGGCCGCGCGCAGTCCGTGGAGCAGCCCCTCCTTGGCCATCTTCAGCAGGTTGAGGCTCGCTTCACCCGGCGCCGGCTCGAGGAACGCGCCGGTCTGGCCCCGGAACTGGACGATCTGCATGTCATTGTCGACGACGACGCCGGGCGGGGCGAATCGATCCATGAGGACGCGGCTGACTTCCGCCTGAAGAAACTTCTCGACGTTGGGCGGCTCCGCCGGTGTCTGCCTGGCGGAGAGCCCCGTTCCCGCGCGATCCATGGAAAACGTCATCGCGTGTGCCGCGTGACTCTCCTTCTTCCGGTGGACGCGGTGCTTCTTGTCGAGAACCGAGAACAACGCGACCTGCGTGCCCACCGTTTCTGCATGGCCGAGCACCAGAAACCCGTTGGCATTCAGCGCATAGTGGAACACCGACAGCAGCTTCTTCTGGAGCGTCGTGTCCATGTAAATCAGCACGTTGCGGCAGAGGATCAGATCGAGCCGCGAGAACGGCGAGTCCTTCGTGAGGTCCTGCCGCGCGAAGATGCAGAAATCACGGATCTTCTTCGTCACGCGGTACCCGCCGTCGTGCTTCGTGAAGAACTGCCGCAGGCGTCCGGGACTGACGTCGGCCTGGATGCTCGGCGGAAACACCCCCATGCGCGCCTGATCGACGGCGGTCTCGCTGACATCGGTGGCGAAGATCTGGACCGGGATGTCGAGCCGCTTTTCCTCGCGGAATTCCACGATCGTGATCGCGAGCGAGTACGCTTCCTCGCCCGTGGCGCAGCCGGAAACCCAGGCGCGAATCGGCTGTTGGGACGAATGCCCCTGGACGATGACCGGCAGCACCTCGCGGACCAGCGCCTCGAACGATTCGGGTTCCCGGAAGAAGCGCGTGACCTGGATGAGGAGATCCTGATAGAGGCTGCGAGCTTCGGCCGGGTCGTCGCGAAGGAGCCGGACGTAGTCGGGCAGCGCGGTCAACCGGTGCAACGCCATCCGGCGGAAGAGGCGACGTTTGATGGTGGGTAGCTTGTAGTGCCGGAAGTCGACGCCGCTCACGGGCTGCAGGATCTCGAATACCTGCCCGAGATGCTGATCGGACAGCGGCAGATCCGTCGTCGCTTTCTCCGGCCCCTGTGTGTACGCGTGACGGGCGAGCTCCGCGAGCTTCGGCCCGATGGCCTTGGGGGCGAGTACGAGATCGACGATGCCGGTCGCAATCGCCGCCCGCGGCATGCCGTCGTACTTCGCCGATTCCGGCATCTGCGCGATCGTGATGCCCCCCGCGGCCTTGATTTCGCGCACTCCCAGCGCGCCATCCGATGCCGTGCCGGAGAGGATCACGCCGATCGCGCGCGATCCAGCCGTTTCGGCCAGCGAGGAAAAAAAGGCGTCGATCGGTGTGTACTGGGAGCGGTCATCCGGACGCGCGCTGAGGTGAAGCGAACGCCCGATGATCACCATCTGCGTGTTCGGCGGGATCACGTACACGCGATTCGCCTCGACCTCCATGCCGTGGCCTGCCTGGACGACGGGGAGGTCGCTCTGGCCGGAGAGCAGCGGCACGAGCGCGCTCACGTGCTGTGGGGCCAGATGCTGGATGAAGACAATGGCGACGCCGGGATTTGCCGGGAGGCCCTGAAGCAGCGTCGAGAACGCCTCAAGGCCGCCAGCCGACGCGCCCACGCCAACGATCCTGAGCGGGAGCCGCTCTGCGTCGCCGGTCGACGGGACGGGCAGACGTGTACGACGTTCGCGGCCCGCCCGGGCGCCCGGCTTCTTCTTCGCTTCCTTCTTCTTCGCCGCCATCCGTGCAACTGTAGCGTCAGTTCAGCCGCTATGCACGGGCGACGTGCGCCCGGCCGCTACCTGTCCGTTGGATGGAGCACGACGGCGATGGTCTTGCGGTATTTCACGGCCACGCCGTCCTTCGTGGCGGGCTGGAATCTCCAGGTTTTCGTTGCCGCGAGCAGCCTGTTGTTGTAGGCCGGCATGATGGCCTGCAGGACCGCGGCCCGCTCGACGAGCCCATGCTCATCAATGTCAATCTGGAGGGTGCCGGTGAACGTGCGTTTTTCGAAGGTGGCGGGCGGATTCCACGGCGGCAGATCCCGCGACAGATCGACCGGCGGAACCACGTCGGGGTCCTCGACGGTGTAGAACGTGGGGACCTTTGTCGTTGCCGCTCGCGCCGCTGGCGGTGGTAGCACAACTGACGGAGGCGCCATTTCGGCTTTCGTCAGCTTCAGGAACCCTTCACTGAGCTGCTTCAGATCGGCAACCGGCGATTTCGGATCGTCCGGGGCCGTCTCTGTCAGAACTGCCAGCAGTTCCTCGAATTGCGCCTGAGCCTCGATGAACTGCTTTCCATCGAAGCTGGCCCTGGCCTTCGTATACAGCTCCCGGGCCGCGATGGGCAGCGTCCGCGCTCTCACCTGCTGAAAGAGCGTGACCAGTTTCGGCGATGTGTCATCGGCCGGCACGACGTACCGGGGCGCGCGAACGACAAGTCGCTCGAGGGACGCTTGTGCTTCGCGGTCGCGCCCAAGTGCCAGGAGACACAGGGCGCGGTACTGGTCCACCTGGTTCGCGGCGTCCGCCTCCGTAATCCCATTCAGCTGGACGAGCGCTTCTTCATACGACGCCTGGGCGTACAGCGTCCTGGCGTTACCCATCTGCAACGATTCGGCACGCAGCAGGGACGATCCCGCCGTTGCCAGGAGGAGAGCCCCGACGAGGCTGCTGGAGACCGTGATTCTCATTGCTTGAAGTCCATGCCGATTCGCGTCGGCGTCTTTGCAGTGATCGCAATCGTGCGGCGGCGCTCGCCGAGCTGCGGATGCCGCCACAGCACTTCGTGGGTGCCAATCGGCAGTGTCACGTTCGCCAGCGGCGTTGTCCCGACATCGGTCCCGTCAACCGAGACGTTCGCCCATGGCGCGGCGTTTACCGACAGCGATCCGTTCGGCAGCGTGATGGCGCGCTTCATTGTCTTGCCGCCATCAACGCGCACCGTCAAGGTTGTCTGAAACTCGAGCGCGGCGTTCGCCAGCACGAGATTGTGCGTGCCGGCCGGCAGCATGACGCGCGCGGCTTTTGTCGTGCCGATGATCTGGTCGTCCTCAGCCAGCGTCAGCTCGACGGGCGAGGTCAGCGCCAGCCATCCGGCCGCGGAGTCGGGCGCGGCAATCGTCGCATCGACGCTGGACATCGCGCCAGCCTCGACCGTCACGCGACGGCGGATCGTCGTGTCGCCGCTCGAGATGGTGAGCTGGTGCGGTCCCGCCGCGATCTCGCCGATGGTGAACGGCGTGGTTCCGCGCGGCGCGCCGTCGACGGTCACGCGCGCGCCAGGCGGCTCGGAGGTCACTTCGAGCCGGCCTGTCACGGCGGCCGGCGGCGCATCAGCAAACTCGACGCTCTGCCGCGTTGTCTCACCCGCCCTGACGTCGAGGGAAATCGTCCGCGACGCCTGTCCCGCTGCGACGACGATCAGCGTGTGCCTGCCCGCGGAGAGTTGAAGCGAAAGCGGCGTGCTGCCGCGAGCAACACCATCAATCGTGACGATGGCCGATGGATGGGAGTCGAGCACCGCCATTCCCGGGAGGGGAGCCGACGCCACGGCTGGGCGAGTCGCACGCGAACGCGTCGTGGCGACGTAGACGACCGTCGTGGACGTAAGGCTCAGAGCCGTCGCCGCGCAGACGACGACGATGCGCCGGCGGAAGAACGGCTGCGGCTCGCTGGTCGCCACGAGGCCGGTGCTTCCTTCGGCGTGAAACGCCAGCAGGCCGTCGTCCGGACTGAGCCGGGCAGGGCCGAACGCTCCGGGCTTCGCGGCGAAACCGAACGCGCGAGCGGTGAGGCTTTTCGCGACCGCCAGAAATTGCATCATACGGCACCGTGTTTCGCCAACGACGTGCCATCGCGGTTCGCGATTTTCGATAGAAAAACAGCAGTTGAGGTCGAGAAAAGTCTGCCGGAGAGCGACCTTTTATCGCCGGCCCAGCAGCTGAGCTCGAACTTTTGTTGGGGAAGTTGAAGCTGCGCGAAGGAGAAGCAGAAAGCGAGATGGGGTGGGTAACGGGGTTCGAACCCGCGACTTCCGGAGCCACAGTCCGGCGCTCTACCGCTGAGCTATACCCACCATATGAGTCACTGGTCGTCAGTCACCAGTCGTCAGTCACCGGTCGTCAGTCACCGGTCGTCAGTCACCGGTCGTCAGTCACCAGTCACCAGTCCTGACCGCTCGATCGACCCTTTGGCAAATTGTCAGTTTATCAAATTTACCCGCTCCAACGCTTGCGAGTCAGTTACTCTCTTGCCGTGACCCGCATGGGAACACGGGCTTTGATCGTGGCCGCAGCGGCCACGATTTCGGCCGTGTCTGTTTCAGGGCAGGCCGCAAAGACGCCGACAATCGACGTGGCCGGTCTGCTCGCCCGCGTGGGCGAACGCATCGAGGCGTACTACCAGCGCGCCCAAAGCATCGTCTGCATCGAGACCGTTCAGCTGGTGACGATGGACCAGGGCTTCGCGCCCAGCCCCCACACACGTCGTCTCGTCTACGAACTGCGCGTGTCGTGGGACAAGGCGGGCGACGGCGACGCGACGCCCGAAGCCAACGTGCTGCGTCAGTTGAGGAGCATCGACGGCCGGCAGCCAAAGCCCGGTGAGGAGCCGGGCTGTCTCGATCCGAAACCGGTGTCGCTCGATCCGCTGTCGTTCCTGCTCCCGCATCACCAGAGCGACTACAAGTTCACGTACAAGGGCGTGGGCAGGACCGGCGATGGCCGGACCGCCGTGATGGTCGACTACGCGCCGGCCGGCAAGCCGCCGCCCGAGATCACGTGGAAAGACTCCTGCGTGGAAATCAACGTCCCGGCTCGTACGACGGGACGTGTGTGGATCGATCGCTTTGGCGGCGACGTGCTGCGGATCGACGAAACCGTGATGGGTCCGTTCGATGTCGCAGTGCCGGAGTCACAGCGTCGCAAGGGCGCCAGCGACTCCCTCATCCTCGATCGCGCAGACTCGTCGATCCGCTACAAGATGGTGACGTTCACGGATCCCGACGAAATCGTCCTGCTGCCGGAATCGATCGAGCTGATGTCGGTCATTCGCGGCGCCGGCACGCCGCGGCTGAGAACGACGCAGCGTTTCACGGGGTATCAGCGATTCGTCACCGGCGGCCGGGTCGTCACCCCGTAGCGCGGCGCCCCTGAAAGGGCCGCCCTACACACTCTCGACACCCGCCTTCGCGCACTGTCCGTCCTGCGGGCTCGTGCCGCCCGACACGCCGATCGCTCCAACGATCCGATCCGTCACGACGATCGGCAGGCCGCCTTCGACGGGAACCGCGCCCTCGAGGGCCAGGATGCGCAAGCCGTCCGGCGTCGCGGTCAGCGCGTCCTGAAACGCCTTCGTCGGACGCTTGAACAGCGCCGCCGATCGCGCCTTCGCGACCGCCACCTTCACGCTGCCGTTCTGGGTGTCGTCCATCTTCTCGAAGTACACGAGTTCGCCCGCAATGTCGACGATCGCGACGGCCATCGCCCAGCCGTTGCGCTTCGCTTCTGTTATGGCTGAGCTTGAGACGCGCCTCGCCGACTCGAGATCGATTGAGTAACCGTACGTGTTGGGCATCGCCAGAGTATGGCGAGAATTTTCCGCGGCGTCACGTTTCTGTAATTGCGAATTCGTGGCCCGGATACGGCACTGCACTGGGGCGAGCGCCGAAACACACGCTTCACGAAGGACTTACCGCCGGTTCGGCCGCTATTACGAAACACGCACTCTGACGGCATGGTTTGAGCACGCCACGTGACGATCAAAGCAGGTATTTGCCTATGAACCAGAGCGCCGCTTCGATGCAACCGACCAGCGTTGTGGTTTTCCGCGACGGTCTGGGTGAACGCCGCCGGGTCACGGACTCGACGGGCCGCGAGTCTCTCGATCTGTTGTGCCTCAACGGCGAGATGATCGCGCTCGCGGCGTTCGAAGCAGCGTTGCGGGAGCGCGCCGGCCGCCTCAGTGATTTCCGCCATCCGGCGTTCGGCGATCTGCGCGGCGTCGAACGACTGAGCGGCGGCACCGTCGCCGTCGTGGCCGATGCCGTGCCCGGCATCCGCCTGGCCGATCTGCTTGCCGGCGCGGTGGACCATCGTCTGACGCTCGACATCAACGCGGCCCTCTGCCTGATTCGCCAGCTCGTGCCGGCCATCGAGGCGCTCCACGAACACAACCGCGACATCGTGCACGGCGCGCTTGGCATCGAGCGCATCGTCATCACGCCTCGCGCGAGGCTCGTCGTCGTGGATCATGCGCTCGGATCGGCGCTCGAACAGCTTCACTATTCGCATCAGCGCTATTGGAAGGATCTCCGCGTCGCGTTGCCGCGTTCGGCCGGGCAGCCGAAGTTCGATGCGCGCGTCGACGTCACGCAGATCGGCGTCGTCGCGCTGTCGCTCATCCTCGGCCGGCCGCTCACCGACGACGAGTACCCCGCCAAGCTGCCGGAGCTCGTGGCATCGGCCTGGGCCATCGGCAGCAGCGGCGACCTCGAGCCGCTCAAGCCGGGGCTGCGTGCGTGGCTTTCGCGCGCGCTGCAGATTGACCTGCGAAACGCGTTCTCCTCAGTCAGCGAAGCAGGCGCCGAACTCGATCGAGTGCTGTCGGCCGACGGCGATGGAACCGTCGAAACCGCCAGCCTGCAGGGTTTCCTCGTGCGATACGACGGGGCCACCACGCCCGCGCATGCGCCAGTCCACGCGCCGGCGCCCTCGGTGATTGCTCCGGCCGCGCATGTGGTGCCGACGCCGGCCGCCAGTCCGATTCACGTGGCGCATGTCGCGCCGGGGCCCGTGGCCGTGCCGCCGCCTGCCGTCCGGCTTGTGCCGCCGCCTTCGACGGCCCCGCCGTCGAAGGCGTACACGCAAGCGCCGATGCCTGTCCACTTGCCCGCGCCCGCGCCCGCTCCCGCGCTGGCGCATACCGAAACGCCGGTTCCGCCGGTTGCGACCGCGAAGAGCGCACCGGTTCCTGATCCGGAATTCGACCTTCCGCAACTGCAGCACGAGCCGCGACGTCCGCTCGCGACTGCGGCGCCGCCCGTTGCCGTCGCTCACGTGCCTTCCGACACCAAACCGAGCTGGCCGCGCTATGCCGTGGCGGCGGTGGTGCTGGTGGCGCTCACTGTCGGCGGGCTGATAGCCGTGCGCCGTCGCGCCTCGGCGAGCGGCGCGGCTGCCGATACGGGCACGTTGACAATCAGCTCGAATCCGGCTGCGGCGCAACTGCTCGTGGACGGCAGGCTGGCCGGCATGACGCCGACAACCCTCACGCTGCCGCAGGGCACGCACACTCTCACGCTGCGGGCGAGCGGAACGGAAGCGCGAACGATGAGCGTCAACGTGTCCGCCGGCACGCAGGCGTCGCAATACATCGAGTTGCCCAGAACAGAGATTCGCGGAGAGACGACAAGCGGCCGTCTTCAGGTGCGGACCGATCCGCCTGGCGCGGCCGTCAGCGTCGACTCGATCCCGCGCGGCGCGTCACCGGTGACGATCGGCAATCTCGCGCCCGGCGATCACACGGTGGTTGTCTCCGCGAACGGCAACTCGGTCCAGCAGTCGGTGACAGTGGATGCGGGAATGACGTCAGCGCTCGTCGTTCCGCTCGTGACCCATGACAAGGCGCTGCTTTCGGGATGGATTGCGATCGCGTCGCCGATCGATGTCCAGCTCTACGAGGGCGGCAAGCTGCTCGGCAGCAACCAGACCGACAAGATCATGGTCGCCAGCGGCACGCATCAGATCGAGCTGGTCAACGAGACGCTCGGCTATCGTGCCACGCGCAACGTGTCGGTAGCGCCCGGGAAGGTCGAGTCCGTCAGCGTCAAGCTGCCGATGGGTTCAATGGCCATCAACGCGATTCCCTGGGCGGAAGTCTGGGTGGACGGCGAGAAGGCGGGCGACACGCCGATTGGCAACCTGCCCACGACGATCGGAAAGCACGAGGTTACGTTCCGTCATCCTGAGTTCGGCGAGGCGCACCAGAGCGTCACCGTGACGCTCTCCGGCCCCGCGCGACTCAGCGTTGACTTGAGGAAGAAATGAAGCACCACCTTCGGCGCCCCATCTGCGGCGGATTGATCGCGGTAGCGATGCTCGTGTGGCCCGTCGCGCTGTTCGCGCAAGACTCGCTCTCGGCCGCGCGCGATCTCTATGCATCGGCGGCTTACGAGGACGCGCTCGCGGTGCTCTCACGGCTGAACGCCGCGGCACTGCGGCCCGACGATGGCCGCAGCGCCGAGCAGTACCGGGCGCTCTGCCTGCTCGCGCTGGGCAAGACGGCCGAAGCGTCGCAGGCGATCGAAGCGGTCGTCTCGTCGCAGCCGTTGTACCGGCCGTCCGACGGAGAGGTGTCGCCGCGCGTGCGCACCGCCTTCAGCGACGTCCGCAAGCGCGTGCTGCCCGGCCTCGTGCAGGAGCGGTACGCGCAGTACAAAGTGGCATTCGATCGCAAGGACTACCGGACTGCATCGGCAGGCTTCAACGAGCTGCTTGCCCTCTACAGCGATCCGGACATGTCGAACGCCGCAGGACGGCCGCCCCTGTCCGATCTCCGTGTGCTGATCGGCGGCTTCTACGAGCTCAGCGTGCAGGCGATCCCGCCGCCGGCTCCGGCCCCCGAACTGGCGCCAGTTGTCGCGGCAGCGGCCGCCACGGCGCCGGCAATGCCAGAGCCGTTGAGGCTGTACACGCTGGCCGACGTGAACGTCGTGCCGCCCGTCACCATCCGCCAGCAGCTGCCGTCGTACCCGGCGCAGGTGAACAAGCCGCTGATCGGCGCCCTCGAGCTCGTCATCGACGAAAACGGCAACGTCGCGCAGGCCGTCATGCGTGGATCGGTCATGCCGACCTACGATCGACAGGTCGTGCAGGCGGCGCAGAACTGGCGCTACAAGCCCGCCACGTTGAATGGCGCGCCGGTGCGATTCCGCAAGATGGTGCAGGTGGCCGTCACGCCGCAGTAGTAGCATTGCGGGCGGCGTGCCCGCAGACGCGACACGGTTCCGGCTTCCGCATCCCATCGTCCTGCTCGGGGGAGCCGTTCTCGTCGCGGCCGTCCTCACCTGGATTCTTCCATCCGGACAATTCGATCGCCGCGACGACGCCGCCACGGGGCGGCGCGTCGTCGTTGCCGGCACTTACCACCGGACACCACCCGCACCGGTCGGCCCGTTTGCGGCGGCGGTCGCCATTCCCCGAGGCTTTGTCGCCGGCGCTGACGTGATCGCCCTCGTGCTGCTCGTCGGCGGCGCGTGGGTGGTCGTCGATCGACTGGGCACGTTGCCGACGATGGTGGGGTGGCTCGTCGCGCGGTTCGCGAACCGCGGCCTCCTGGTGATTCCCCTGGTCTCGCTCTTCTTCGGGGCGATGGGCGCGCTCGAGAACATGCAGGAGGAAATCATTCCGCTGGTGCCGGTACTGATGGCGCTCGGCGGCGCCATCGGCGTCGACGCCCTCACAGTGGTCGCGATGAGCGCCGGAGCCGCGATGGTAGGCAGCGCCTTCGGCCCGACCAATCCATTCCAGGCGGGCATCGCGTTGAAGCTTGCCCAGTTACCGCCTCTCGGGCGCGGTGGACTGCGCCTCGGCATGCTGATCGCCGCCCTTGCGATCTGGATCGCGTGGACGATGTGGCATGCGGCGACACACCGAAATGCCGTCCGGTCAAAGTCCGACGCTACAGGCGGGGGCAGCCGGCGACACGCGCTCATCATGGCTGTCGTGCTGGCGCCGATGGCCGCGTACGTTTACGGCGCTCTGCGATTCGACTGGGGGCTGAACGAATTGTCCGGCGCATTCCTCATCGGAGGAATCGCCGCGGGCCTGATTGGCGGATTCGGCCTGACGCGGACGGTTACGAGTTATGTCGACGGCATGACGACCGTGCTGCCGGCAGCGATGATGATCGGCGTCGCCCGGAGCATCTCACTCGTTCTTGACGACGGGCAGGTGGTCGACACGATTCTGAACGCGCTCGTGACGCCGCTGGCCCATGTGCCACCTGTTGCTTCCGCGCTGCTGATGATTCCGCTGCACGGCCTCATCCACATTGTGGTGCCCAGCGCCAGCGGCCACGCGGTGCTCACCATGCCGCTGTTCGTGCCGGTGGCCGACTTGCTCGGCTTCTCACGGGAAGTGGCGGTGTTGACCTATCAGACCGGCGCCGGTCTGGCGGAGATGGTGACGCCGACAAACGGCGCGCTCATGGCCATCCTGCTGGCCGCCGGCGTGCCGCTGCAGCGCTGGCTGCGGTTCGCGGCGCTTGGGATCGCCGCGCTCGTGCTCGTTGGCGTGATCGCGTCAGTGTTCGCGATGTAGCGTCGCGGGCCACCACTCGCGAACGGAGTTGATCAGCCAGATCCCGGCCGCCGACTGCAGCTCGTCGAGCGTCACGATCGCTTCCTGAATCGCCCCGGTCTCGAGCAGCTCCGCTCGAAACGTGCCGGCGAGCAGGCCGCAGCGGACCGGCGGCGTCACCTTTCGCCCTTCCAGATCGACGACGATGTTCGCGATGGTCGATTCCGTGATCTGCCGATCCGGATTCCACAGCACCACATCGTCGCAGCCAGGCTGGCCGGCGCTGACGTACACCGCGCGGTTCGTCGTCTTGTGGAACAGGAAAGGATCCTGTGGATCGATTGGGGCGGCTGCGATGCCGAGCGTGGCCGGAGCGGCCGGTGTTTCCGCTCCAAGCGGCGCGGACTCCACGCGGACGTCTCCGTTGCGTGCGAGCAGCAGGCGCACGCGTTGCGCTGCCGGCGAATCGGCGACCGCGCCCTCGAGCCGGGCGCGAAGCTCTGATGTGGAGCACTGGAAGTTGAAGTACGCCGCCGACCGATCCATCCGCCTGAGGTGTCGATCGAGAAGAAAGAAACCGCGCTCCGGTGTCCACTTGATCGTCTCGAGCAGGTCGAACGGTTCGGCCATCTGCACGAGCAGTCTACAATGATCATTCATGGATGGCGGACGATACGGAACAGCGCGAGCGGCGGCGCCGCGCCTCGCGGAGCACTTCGCGAAGCACATCGCCGCGGCCAGGCGCGACAGCGGCCAGACGATCGCGTTCGCACCTGACGCGCCGACACTCGAGGCGATCATCGACACGGCGTTCTGGGCGAGCCTGCGCCGCGAGGAAGGCTACACGCCGAGGATCTCGCTGGCGTATCTTCCGCCGGAACAGGCGATCCGCCCTCTCCTGTTCGAGCGTCCGCTCTCGCTGGCGCCTGCATCGCTGGCGAAGGTCGCGCCGGCCGTCGAACGTGCCGGCATCCACCTTGGCGTCTGGGAACATGACGGTGAGCTGTCGGTGTGGGGGACGACGCGGACGATTCCGAGCTACTGCTTCGTCCTGGAGGTGAGCTCGCCCGGGCTGCTTGTGATCAAGCACCATCGAGGCGAAGAGTCGGGCAAGTACGTCAACGTGGCCGTGCTCGAAGCCGACGTTCTGAAAATGATCGACGAGGGCGCGTCGAGCCTGCCTGACTGCCCGCCGCTGCTGGTATCGCTGCTGGGGTTCGACGCACCGGCGTCGTGGTCGCAGTCATTGAACGTGCTCGTGCAGCTGGCCGCGTCGATGCGGGCCCACAAGCGAGGCGGCGCCCTGCTCGTCGTGCCGTCCGGATCGGACACCTGGCGCGAGTCGATCGTGCAGCCGGTCCTCTACAGTGTCCGGCCGTTCTCGGAGCTTGCGGAATTGATGAGCGATCCTGCCGAGGAAAAGCGGAGATGGCAGGAAGCGCTCGCACGCGCCGTCGACATCGTGGCCGGCCTGACGGCGGTCGACGGCGCCACGATCATCACCGATCGCTACGAGCTTCTCGCGTTCGGCGCCAAGATCGGGCGGCGCGACGGCTCCCCGCGGATTGAATCCGTGACCGTGACGGAGCCGATCGAGGGGTCGGCCGGCACGACGATGAACCCGACCGAGATGGGCGGGACGCGTCATCTGTCGGCAGCGCAGTTCGTCCACGATCAGCGCGACTCCGTCGCGCTGGTTGCGTCGCAGGATGGCCACTTCACGGTCTTCGCGTGGTCACCGTGCGAAGCGATCGTCCACGCTCACCGCGTTGAAACGCTTCTGCTCTAACGAAGTTCGAGAAGCTCCGTGGTCGGCTGTTTGCATGTCTGAGCCATCGAGGGTTCAGTAATGGCCGAGGTTCTCGCGCAATTCTCGCATCGAGTCGTCGATGGCGCGGCCGCGTTTCGCGCGCAGGCGTGCGGGGCACCGATGAGCGATGGTCGATGGACCGCGTGGATCGAGTTCATTCCGCTCGACGGCGGACAGCCGCTGCGCTCGCCGCGAGAGACGACTCAGCCGAATCGCGTCGACGCCGAATACTGGGCAACCGGCCTGACGCCGGTCTACCTCGAGGGCGCGCTCCACCGCGCGCAAAGTCCGACCATCGTCCGGAAGCCGGCCGCGTCGGCTGAGCCGGTTTTCAGGGCGCCGGCCGTGGACGTCGTGGAAGGGCAGCTGCCATTTCCACGACTGGTGGATGCCGTGCTCGATCCGTTCTCGGTGTATCAGAAGGGTGAGGGCCGGTTGCGTCAGCAGCTAGGCGCGTTGTCGCCGTGGCAGCTGGTCAAGATCATTCGAGCGTACGGGCTCAGTCAGGAACCGGGCCCGATCCTCAACCAGCTGCCGGCGCCGGTGCTCATTGCCACGATTGTCGGCGCCTGCCAGCGGCCCGCGCCGCGCCGCCGCTGATTCGCCTCCCAACCCCTGAGCTTCTATTCGAACGTTCGAAGAGAGTCCGAGATCGTCAACGGTGCGCCCGTGGCGGCTCTGACCATCTCCACCGTCGTGTCGGCCGCGATCTCCCGGAGCAGCAGACCGCCCGGCGTCACGTCGATGACGGCTTTTTCGGTGACGATGAGGTTGACCACTTTCACGCCCGTAAACGGCAGCGTGCAACGCGTCAGAATCTTGTGGCCGCCGTCTTTTGTCGTGTGTTCCATCGCGACGATGACCTGCTTCGCGCCGGCGACGAGATCCATGGCGCCGCCCATGCCTTTGATCATCTTGCCGGGTATCATCCAGTTCGCGAGGTTGCCTTCCTCATCCACCTGCAACGCGCCGAGAACCGTCAGATCGATATGCCCGCCGCGCACCATCGCGAATGATTCGGCGCTGCTGAAGTACGAACAGCCCGGCAGCTCGGTGACGGTTTCCTTGCCGGCGTTGATGAGGTCGGGATCCACTTCGTCCGGTCGGGGGTACGGACCGACGCCCAGCATCCCGTTTTCAGAGTGCAGGGTGATGTCGATGCCGGCCGGTACGTAGTTGGCGACCAGTGTCGGCATGCCAATGCCGAGGTTCACGTAGTCGCCGTCCTTCAGCTCGCGCGCGATCCGCCTGGCGATGCGCTCGCGAATGTCCTGGCTCATGGCGGGGCC
>Ga0137395_10000161_pt1 | contig 23660 bp, 22 predicted proteins | sample czobulk216metaG_FD_108283 | JGI IMG/M metagenome (GOLD analysis project Ga0137395, IMG submission 108283) | Vadose zone soil microbial communities from Angelo Coast Range Reserve, California, USA - czobulk2.16 metaG | ecosystem: Environmental > Terrestrial > Soil > Vadose zone | place: USA...
ACGTGAAGACGCCGACGCTGCTGTTTGTCGGCGACAACGATCCCCGCGTGCCGAAGGAACAATCAATCGAGATGGTTCGCGCGCTCAGGGCCAACGGCGTGCCGACGCATCTCTATATCGCGCCGCGCGAGCCCCACCTGTGGGGCGAATTCCGTCATCAGATTTTCAAGGCCAACACAGAGATGGCCTGGTTCGAGCGCTACGCCCTCGGCAGGACGTACGTGCCCGAGCAGGCGCCCAACCCTTAACGTCGCTCCGGCGTTACACTCTTCAGCGACTCTGTAGGGCATCATGCGTTTTCCTCTCATTGCGACCGCCCTCGTCGTTGCTCTCGCGTCGCCGCTCGCACAGGCGCCTGACAGACACACCCATCTCGTCATCGTCGTCGACGGCTTGCGCCCCGACCAGGTCACGTCTGGCGCCATGCCTCGACTCGAGCGCCTTGCCGATCGCGGCTGTTTCTTCGTCGCGCACCACTCGGTGTTCCCGACTGTCACACGCGTCAACGCTTCGTCTTTCGTGACGGGAACCTATCCCGAGACGCATGGCCTGCTCGGCAACACGATCTACGTGCCGTCAGCGGATGCGACCCGCGGTCTCGATACGGGCGAGCGTGACAACCTCGAGCGCGTCGCTCGCGCCGAAGGACGATTACTCACGGCGCCTACACTTGGCGAAATCCTGCAGGGCGCGGGCATGAAGCTGCTCGGCATCAGCTCGGGATCGACAGGATCCGCGTTCCTCTTGAATCACACGGTGAGCGGCGGAGCGCTCATCCACACGGATTACGCGCTGCCGCAGGCGCTAGCGGCGTCCGTCGCAGCAATCCTCGGACCTGCGCCCGCGCACGCGACCCCCAACGACGCGCAGAATCAGCGCGCGATTGACGCGTACCTGAAGATCGGGCTCGACACGATCCACCCGGATGTGACGCTGATGTGGCTGAACGATCCGGACGGGACCGCGCATGAAAACGGCGTCGGTGCGCCGCTCACGCTCACATCGCTGAGGCTCGTCGACCACGCAATCGGCCGGATCGAAGACACGCTCAAGGAGAAGGGCCTTCTCGACCGCACGAACATCATCGTGACGTCCGACCACGGTTTTTCAAGACACACCGGCGGATTCAACCTGGAATCTTTTGTCGGGCCGTTCGCGAAACCAATGGCGGACGGATCAAAAGACATCGTCGTCGCCGAAGGCGCGATCTATTTGAGAGGACCACGGGATCCGGCCCGCGTAAACGCCATAGTCAGTGCTCTCCAACGCAGACCAGAGGTCGGCGCGATCTTCACGCGACCCGCACGGACCGGCGGCACTGAAGGCGTCGTGCCGGGGACGCTGTCGTTCGACGTCGTGCATTGGAATCACCCGCGAGCGGGCGACATCCTCGTGTCTGCAAACTGGGCAGACGCGTTCGATACCGACGGCTTCAGGGGCACGACGACGCAGGCGGGTGTCGCAGGACACGGATCGACGAGCCCGTTCGATATCCACAACACACTGATTGCAGCTGGACCGGATTTCTTCGAGCGTGGAGTCAGTCAGGTGCCGACCGCCAACGTCGACATCGCGCCGACGCTTCTGCGTTTGCTCGGCGTCCCGGTGCCGCGGGGCATGACTGGGCGTGTACTGGAGGAGGCTCTTCGAAACGGGCCAGACCGGCAGACGCCGGTCACGTCCTCAGAGGAAACAGTGAAGACGCCGGACAGCAGCTACGTCCTCACCGCACATTTTTCCATGGCCGCCGGCCATCGCTATCTCGATTCCACCAGCGTGACGCGAACGACGCGGCCCTGAAAGGGCCGCGCCACCCTGACCTCTAACCCCTGACCTCTGACCCCTAACCCCTAACCTCTGACCTCCATCCTCTACTCTTTCGCAAGCAGCACCTTGTCGTAGACCAGCGCCGCCGTGCAGGCGCCCAGGATTGGCGCGACCCAGTACGCCCAGTGCCAGGTCCAGTAGCCCATCTCGAGCGCAGGACCGAAGGAGCGCGCCGGATTCATCGACGCGCCGGTGACAGCCCCGCCCGCGAGGATGTCGAACGCGACCGTGAGGCCGATGCCGAAGCCGCCGATCTTCACGACCTTGCCGCGTTCATCGACGGCGGTGCCGAAGATCGACGTCATCAGCAGGAACGTCATGATGAATTCCGCCGTCAGCACGACACCCGTCGTTGCCCACGCGGCCGGAAGCGGGATGCCGAGGTTGGCCTGCATGACGGCATCGGCCGGGAAGATGACCCGGCAGAGGCCCGCGGCGGTCGTCGCGCCAAGGAGCTGCGCGATCACGTACGCGAGCGCGAGTCCCGGCTTGATGCGGCCAGTGATCAGGAAGCCGCTCGTGACCGCCGGGTTGAAGTGCGCGCCAGAAATCCCACCGAACGCATTCACCGCGATCGACAGCGCCAGGCCGTGCGCCAGCGCGATGCCGACGAGCCCTGAATTCGCGCCGACGGCCGGTGTCGTACAGAGGATCGCCGCGATGCCCGCGAAACAGAGGTAGAACGTCCCCATGAACTCGGCGAGACACGGTCGGAATGTTTTCATAGTGGGGTGTGTTTAACAGAAACGACGAACATGGTCAATGCAGACCCGTCCTAGTATTCCGCGAACGCGTCGTCTGGATAGCAATAGAGCCAGCGCTCGCCGGGCTCCGCCGAGGCGATAACCGGATGCGACGTCGCCTTCGCGTGCTTCGTCGCGTGGCGATTCGGCGAGTTGTCGCAGCAGTGCGTGCCGCCGCATTCCTGGCACGTCCGCAGATGGACCCATTGCCCGCCGATCTTGATGCACTCGTCGCACACGTGTTTCTTCGCGTGTTTGATGCCGGAAACTGCGCCGATGTGCGTGCACGCGTCCGACTGGCTCATCGCTCGAGCTCCTTCCGATCCCATTTCCCGAGGGTCGCGCCGGCCTCGTATGTCGACTGCAGAAAGTCCATGAGCGCCTTGCGCGGAGAAGGCGACGTCCGGACGTCATCGTATTTCAGGAAATACTCTCCGCCCGCCCCCGCGTCGCCGTAGTACGCCTGCGCAGGGCGAACCGTCGCGTTCTTGAAACCGCCGGGCTCCGGTGCGGCGTACGCGTAATACGCGGGCTCGCGCAGCGTGCCACTTCCCGGCCAGAAGCCCGCGCTGATGACTTCGTGTGAATACGCTTCTTTCGTCATGTTGTCTGCGCCGGCACGCTCGGGCGCGCGGCGGCCGCTGAACCGCGTGACGGCGAGATCGAAGCCGCCCCACCAGAAGTGAACCGGGCTCGACTTGCCGATGAAGTCCGCGCGGAACTGGTTCATCACCTCGGCGCTGTGCGCCATCGCGCGCCACCAGATGCTCGCAGCCGCGGCGTCGTACGACTTGTGCTGCGTGTCTTCGGTAAAACGGATCGGCGACGGAATCTCCACCGGCATCGGCCAGATCTTCACGGCGACGCCGAGCTCCGCCAACACGCCCATCGTCTCGGCGTAGAAATCGGCCACCGATTTGGGCTCGAGCTTCACGACCTTCATCCGGCTGTCGTTCGCACAGACATGCAGCTCGTGCGAGCAGAAGTCGAAAATCATCTCGAACGCGGCGCCGTTGTACGGAATCGGCATCGTCGTGAGGCCGCGCGCGCAAAGCTGCAGCGCCGAGCCCCACCAGTGATTGACCGGCGGCGCCAGCTTCAGGCGAATCTTGCCGACAATCTGTGTCCACATATGCAGCGTGGCGTACGTGTCGGGCCAGGCTGGAGACGAAAAGGCAGGCCATTCCTGCGACGACAGGGCCGTCCACGCGGGATGAGTGAGGGTCATCGGCCGATTGTATCTGCTAGTGCGTGATCGTGGCTTTCGGCGCCGGTCCGGCCGCGGCAGATGACCGCCACACGACTCGAAGCGACGCCACCGCAATCGCGGACAGGATCGCCGGAACGGCAAAGACAAGGAAGAGCTGCTGAGTCGAATATCGCGGCCGCATGAATTCGGCGACGGTCGGCCCCAGAATCGATCCGATGCGGCCTACGCCAAGCGCCGCACCCACTCCGGTCGACCGCAGCGTGGTCGGATAGTACGTGGCGGCCACCGCGTTGTTGCCCGCCTGGCCGCTGAAGATTCCAAATCCCGCCAGAAACACGACGACGAACAGCATCGTCACCGACAGGCCCGGCTGACCGATCAGGGCGATCATCACGCCAGCGCCGCCAAAGCAGGCGATCAGCACACCGAAAAACCCCCACTTGTCGATCGGCCGGGCGATGGCGATCGAGCCGACGGCGCCTCCGGTCTGGAACATCGTGCCGATCATGAGCGCGGCCGTCGCCGTCAGACCCATGCCGCGCGCGATGGTCGGCAGCCACGTCGACAGCATGTACAGATTGATCAGGTTCATGAACTGCATCGTCCACAGCAGCACGGTGCCGGTGGCCCGGCCTTCGTGGAAGAGCGTGATGATCGGCACGCCTTCCTTCTTCTCTTCGTTGACGACGAACTGCGTGGCGGGGGCGACGTTGATTGACGGCTCGACGCGCTTGAGCCAGCGTCCGATGACGTCGGCGCTCTTCCGGCGAAGCGTCAGAAACTGCAGCGACTCGGGCAGGCTGACGAACATCAGCAGGCCGATGACGAGCGGGACGGTACCGCCGAAGTAGAACACCGAGCGCCAGCCGAAGCGCGGAATCAGATACGTCGCGATGAAGCCGGCTACCGCCGCGCCAATCGTGAAGCCGTTCGACACGACCAGCATCGCGGTCACTCGCGATCGCTTCGGGCTGTATTCGCCGACGAGCGCCACGGCATTCGGCATGATGGCGCCGAGGCCGAGGCCGGCGATGAAACGGATGACGAGGAGCTGATTGAGCGACGTCACCTGCGACGTGATGAGCGTCAGCACCGAGAAATACAGCGTCGCGCCGATCAGCACGGGCCGGCGGCCGATCTTGTCGGCCAGCATGCTGAAGAGCAGCGAGCCGACCAGCACGCCCGTCAGCGTGAAGCTGGCGACTGTGCCGGCCGCGCTCTTCGTTCCCCATTCGGTGAACAGCGCCGGCGCCACGAAGCCCCACGACTGGACGTCGAAGCCGTCCATGATGAGGCAGAGACCGCACAGCACGAAGATGCCGATCTGAAATGACCGGACCTGGCTGTTGTCGATGGTCTCGGTGACGTTGATGACGTTGTCGGCACGGCCAGGCGAAGCGGTCATGGAAACTCCAGAGCTAGGGTTTGCGTGCCGCGTCCCACCAGGCGCAGGTGCCTGGGGCGAGCCTGTAGTTGCCGTCGAGAACCTGCACGGGTTCCCGTTGTCCTTCTTCCACGGCCTTCAACCTGAGCGCGCGAGCCTGCGCGCGTCCTTCAGGCGACAGCCAGTTGCGATCGTGTCCCCACAAGCTCGGGCCCGACGTCATTTCGACGGGAGTCCAGTTCTGCGTGTCGATCGACCTGCCGCCCCAGCCGTATTCGACGAAGAATCCCGACGGCGTATTCGCGTAGAACGACGTCATGAAGTCGTTCGTGTGCCGTCCAAGAGTCGTCGCGATGCGGCCCTCTTCTCCTTGCGCGAGATCGTACGCCTGCCCGACATCGTCGAGCATGTAGAGCTCCATCATCAGGTGGTGAACCGTGTTCTTGCCGGTCTCCACCATCGCGAAGCTGTGATGGCGCGGATTCAGGTGAAGGAAGTACGCCTTGAACGGACGCAGCGTGAAGTCGCTGAGCTGAAATCCAAGCGTGTCGCGATAGAACGGCAGGACATCATCGATGCGCTCGACGTTGAGCACGACGTGGCCCATGCCGAGCGGACCGGTGCGAAAACCCGAAATCGCGCGGCCCGGCCTGAATGGATCGCTCGCGGTTTCCTGACCGTAGAACGCCTCGAGCCGGTTGCCAATCGGATCCTCGAAGCCGATCAAGTCGGCCACGCGACGCTCGTCCGCCGCCGCCCGGGAAGCACGCGTCACGCGAATGTTCTTCGCTTCGAGCGCGGCGGCCAACTCGTCGAGCGCGCGGCCACTCGCGACTTCCCAACCCATGAACGCCGCCCGCTCGCCGCTGTTCACGTCGTCCTGATGGACCACGATGCGCTGCCGGCGGTCGTCCATTCGAAAGGTCAGGGACTTGCTGCTGCGATCGACGAGCTGAAGGCCGAGGAACTTCTCTCCGAAGCTCGACCAGTCGTCGAGATTTCTCGTGCGGACGCCGAAGTAGCCGAGCGAGTCCAGGGCCACGCGGCCCTATCTTATCGGAACCGGCCGCTCGGTCTCTGCTTCAGGGATCGGTTCCGGGCTTCACCTGTGCGACCAGCTCCTTGATGTCGAACGTCACGCTCGCGTAGACGATCTTCTCGTCGCGGATGTCGAGCAGCTCGCGATGTCGCAGGCGGACAGTCGCGCCGGTGGGTTCGAATCGCCCGTAGGTGCCCATGTCCAGCATGCCGAGGTGTGTGCCGGTCGCGAGCAAATCGACCTCGAACATCGTCTCGCCGTGGGGTTCGATGGCCAGCACCTGGACTTGCGCGTCCGGGAACGCCTGCATGGACAGCTCTGCAGACTCGACGTACCCGCTGCCTCCATGTCGAGTCTTGACGCCGTAGGGCGCGTGTTCCATCACAGCCGTCGGCGCGAACAGAGCCGCCGCGTCCTGAAACAGTCGGCGGTTGTACAGATCGTAGTAGCGGCGAATGATGGCTTCCGGGCTGTTCACAGAATGTCCTTCAATCGCTCCGCTGGACGCGCGAGGATCGCGCGGTTTCCCTTCTCGACGATGGGCCGCTGGATCAAATCAGGGTGCTCGACCATCAGATCGAGAATCTCGTCGTCGCTCAGGTCGCGACCGGCCAGCTTCAACTTCTTGTAGACATCCTCCTTCGTTCGAAGCAGCTCGCGAGCCTTCATCCCGGACTTCTTCAACAGATCCTTCAGCTTCGCCTTCGGAATCGGATCGGTGTAGTAGTCGACCGCGTCGAAGTCGACGCCACTCTCCTTCAGCGCGGCGTAAACCTGACGGCAGGTCGTGCATGTCGGCTTCTGATAGACGACGATCTTCGCCCTGGCTTCCATCAGCCCCACACGTCCCTGGCGATTTCGACGACAAGCGACAACTTCCGCTTCTCGTCGTCCACCGTCACCGGATTGCCCATGAAGTTGCTGGCGAATCCGCACTGCGGGCTGAGACAGAGCTGATCGAGCGGCAGGACTTTCGACGCTTCGTCGATGCGGCGCTTCACGGCGTCTTTCGACTCCAGCACCGGTGTCTTGGTGGAAATCAGTCCGAGGATCACGTGCTTGCCTTTCGGCACGTGGCGCAGCGGCGCGAAGTCGCCGGCGCGGTCGGTGTCGTACTCCATGAAGAAGTTGGGGATGTCGACGTTGCGCAGCACGACTTCGCTGACGTACTCGTATCCGCCGCTCCCCATCCACTTGCCGCGGTTGTTACCCCGGCACATGTGCATGCCGAGCGTGACGCTCTTCGGCGTCCCCGCGACAATCCGGTTCAGCGCGCCCGCGTACATCTCGAGAATCTTCTGCGGATCGTCCCCTCGGGCCTTCAACGCATCCTGTCCATGCGGATCGCAGATCAGCGGAAACGTCACGTCGTCGATCTGGATGTAGGTGCACCCGAGCGCGGCAAGGTCGGCAATCTCGGCCGTCCACGCGGCCACGGCGTCGTTCCAGAACTCGTCGAGGTCCGGATAGATCTTCGAGTCGATTGCCGCGCGGCCGCCCCAGAAGTGCAGCATGCTCGGCGACGGGATGCTGATTTTCGGCGTCCGCCTCGTCTGCTGTTTGAGAAACGTGAAGTGGCCGGTAAAGATGCCCTTCACGCGCCGCAGCTTGTCCTGAACGCGGACGATGTGGCCTGGAAGCTTTTCGACGGTGGTGTCGTTTTGAAACGGAAGCGCGGCCGAAATGGTCTTGTCGGCGTCCACCCAGGTGATGCCCGTGCCTGACAGCGAGAGCAGAAAGTCCTGGAACCACGATCGGCGGCGGAACTCGCCGTCGGTGATCACGCCGAGCCCGACGCTTTCCTGCAGCTTTACGGCGTCGGCGATGGCCGAGTCCTCGAGCTGTTTCAGCTGATCGAACTTCAGCGGTCCGCTGACCTGGCGATACTGATCGCCTTCCGCTTCGGCACGCGCCTGCAGCAGCGCGGCCGGCCGCAGGAGGCTGCCGACGTGCTCGGCGCGAAACGGTGGTGTGCTCATAAAACGTTCAAATCATACTGGCGAACGGTCAAAACTCGTCACCGCTGAGGACGCGGAGGACGCTGAAGAATTAGAATCCTCTGCGCGCACATGAATCAAAACACATTCCGGACACTCGCAGTCGTCGGCGCCGGCAACATGGGCAGCGGGATCGCCCAGAAGATGGCGACCGAGGGGTTCGAGGTCCTCCTGCTCGACGTGGACGACGGGAAGGTCGCGCGCGGTCTCGAAACGATCGAGCGAACACTGCAGGAGGCCGTCGATCGCGGCATCATGCGCGCCGACCGCACCCGGGCGATCCGCGACCGCATCAGGGGCACCGCCCGCTACGAGGATCTCGCAGCCGCCGATCTCGTCGTCGAAGCCGTCTTCGAGGATCGGGCGCTCAAGCAGGACGTCTTCCGGCGGCTCGAAGCCGTCTGCCGTCCCGACACCGTCCTTGCGACAAACACGTCGTCCTATCTCGTGAAGGAGATCGCGGGCGCCGTCGCAAAACCCGGTCGGGTCATCGGGCTCCACTACTTCTTCCATCCTGCGAAAAACCGGCTCGTCGAGGTCATCGCCGGCGAACGCAGCGATCGCGAGGTCGTCCATCGCGCGTGGATGCTGCAGGAACAGCTCGGCAAGATTCCCATCGCTTCGGCGGATGCCTGCGGATTCGTCGTCAACCGGTTCTTCGTCGTGTGGCTCATGGAAGCGATCCGCATGCTCGAAGAAGGCGTGGCCAACGCGATCACCATCGACGAGATCGCCAAACGCGCGTTTGGCGTCGGCATGGGACCATTCGAGCTGATGAACGTCAGCGGCGTCCCCATCGCGCTCCACGCGTCGACGACGATTGGCAACGCCTTCGGTGCACTGTACGGACCGCCGGAGCGGCTCCGTCAACAGGTCGAGTCCGGCCGGCTCTGGTCGATGGACGGCGGCGTCGATCTCAACCTCGAGCGTGCGGTCGCCGAGCGCCTCGAGGCCGGCGTGTTCCTGGCGGCGGCGGCGCTCGTCGAGGAAGGTATCGGGATGGCGGAAGAAACCGACATCGGCGCACGGGTCGGTCTCCGCTGGCCGCGCGGGCCGTTCGAGATGATGAACCGGATGGGAACCGCCAAAGCCTTCGAGCTCGTGTCCGCGCTGGCGTCGCGCTGGCAGATGCCGGTGTCGGCGGATCTGGCGCAGGCCGCCCGGAACAACCAGTCGTTCATGCTGGAGCTGGTGCGATCGCGTCCGGACAAAGGCGTGGTCACTATCACGATCAACCGTCCGGACGTGATGAACGCGATGAATGAAACCGTCGCCGATCAGCTGTCCGGTATTTTCCGGTGGGCGGCCGCCGACGCCGCCACCACGGCTATCGTCATCGCTGGCGCGGGACGATCCTTTATCGCCGGCGCGGACATCCGGTTCTTCGTCCGGAATATCGAGCGCCAGGAGATCGGTCGCACGAGAAAGTTGACCGAGGATCTGCAGGCGCTTCTCGTCGAGATGCAGCAGTGCAGCAAGCCGGTGGTTGCGCGTGTTCACGGCCTCGCGCTCGGAGGCGGCGTCGAGATCGCGCTTGCCTGTCACTCCATCGTCGCGACGCCGAACGCGAGCTTTGGATTTCCTGAGACGGGGATCGGCATTTACCCGGGTCTTGGCGGCACACAACGGACGACGCGGCGGATCGGCACGGGACTCACGAAATGGCTCGTGTTTACCGGGCAGATCATCAGCGCCGCCGAGGCGCTCGCGATCGGCCTCATCGACGCGGTCGTGCCGCGCGAAGAGCTCGATGCGACGGTCGCGAAGTTTGTCGCGGCCCCGCCTGCGCGCACGCGCCATCCATCCCCCGTGCCCGCCGCTTACCAGGACATCGCGACGTTCTTCGACGCGAACGACGTCGAGGCCATCCGCAACGGGAGGGCGGCAAGCGGCGGCGACGAACGGCTCGAGCGGGCGATGGCCGCAGTGGCCACGAAGGCGCCCGTCGCGCTGCGATTTGCCGCGACGCTGATCGACGATGGCGCGCGCGTCCCGCTGGAAGAAGGCCTGCGAATGGAGCTCTCGCACCTCGAAGAAATCTTCTCGACCGCCGACGCCTTGACGGGACTGCTGAGCATCGGCAAATCGCGGCCAGATTTCTCGGGAAAGTAACCCTCCCGGTGTCGCGCAAGGCGACATGGCCGTCGTAGTACAGGCGGCGATGCGGGCGTACCTCGTGCCGGCGGGTTGTAAGAGCAGCGGTGAGATCCGGCTGGTCGAGCGGCCCGATCCGAGTCCCGGGCCCAACCAGGTGCTGGTCCGCGTTCGCGCCGCTTCCCTCAACTACCGCGATCAAGCGATTCCGGCCGGCACGTACATCGGCGGTCCGCTGACTCGCGACACCATCCCGTTGTCGGACGGCGCCGGCGACGTCGTGGCCGTCGGCGCCGGCGTCACGAAATACAAGATCGGCGATCGCGTGGTCGCAACGTTCACGCAGATCCCGCCAGATGGCTCCCCGTTCGCTGCTCGACTGGCGCTCGGCTGCCCGCTCGACGGCATGCTCGCCGAGCGTGTCGTGCTGTATGAAGACGGGCTGCTGCCGATCCCTGAAGGCCTTTCGTACGAAGAAGCCGCGTGTCTGCCCTGCGCCGGCGTCACCGCGTGGCATGCGTTGATGCACGCGGGACGGCCGCTCACCGCTGGCGACACCGTACTCGCGCTCGGAACGGGCGGCGTCTCGATCTTCGCGCTTCAATTCGCCGCCGCTGCCGCGGCCCGCGTCATCGTCACCTCGTCGAGCGACGCGAAGATCGCACGGGCCCACTCGCTCGGCGCCTCCGACGGGATCAACTACGTGACGACCCCGAACTGGGATCAGGAAGCGCTGGCGCTGACTCGTGGACGCGGCGTGGACTGCGTGATCGAAGTCGGCGGTGTCGGCACGTTGAACAAATCGTTTCAGTCGCTGGCGTTCGGCGGAAAGGTCGTTTTGATCGGCCTGCTCACGGGACGCGCGGGCGGCGACATCAATCCATACACGTTGATGCCCAAGCGCGGCAATCTGCATGGCATCTTCGTCGGCGATCGTGAAATGTTCGTCGAGATGAACAGAGCGATCGAAGGCAATGGCCTCAGGCCCGCTGTCGACAAGGTGTTTTCATTCGACGATGCGCCGGCGGCGTATCGGTATCAGTCGGCTGGACAGTTCGTCGGAAAGGTCGTAATCAGCATCTAGCAGCAGGAACAGCCGCCGCCGCCGTGAGTGCGCTGGCAGATTCCGCCGTCGGCGTCGGCGATCTTGATGCCGATCTTACGGCCGTCTTCGAGCTTCAGGATCAACTCCGCGCCGACAAGATCGCCCGACGCGTCCGGATCGCCGAAGTCGAGCGAGCCCTCGATCGTGCGCAGGCTGGGAATCGGCAGGCCGTTGCCGGACATGCCCTGGAAGACTTTCAGCTGATATCGCACTTGGCGCAGCACCTGGCTTTTCAGCAGCAAGTCACCCGTGCCGGAGCATTCTTCAACCAGCTTCACCATAAGACTGATTCTAGTATGATGCACGCTCGCTTTCGCCCGTTGCGTCGCCTACAGGCCGCCCATGCATGCTGAGCTGCAGGAAGCTATCGACCTACACAAAGCCATCGTCGCCGAAGCGGGCAACGCGCTCATCGGCTACGAGACCGAAAAGACGCTCGCCAACGTCGTGCTCCTCTCCGAGATTCCGACCACGTATGACAAGGACGAGAAGCGGCAGGTCAACGCCGGCAACCTGCTGCTGCGGGGCGTGCCGGGCGTCGGCAAGACGTTTTTCGGCGTCATCCTCGCGGCGATCAGCGGCGCCAAGTTCGCGCGCATTCAGGGCCGCGCCGATCTGCAGCCGACGGAGGTCGTCGGGTTTCAGATGATCAATCCGTCGACCGGCGAGTTCATGACCGAGTTCGGTCCGCTCGCCTCGGCTGAAGTGATCCTCCTCGACGAGATCAACCGCATCCCGCTCAAGTCGCAGAGCGCGTTTCTCGAGGGCCTGCAGGATCGCACCGTCACCGTCGGCAAGACCACGTACGATCTTCCCGCCTTCAACTTCGCGATCGCGACGATGAACCCGATCGAGCTCGGGCAGGGCACGTTTCCGCTGTCGGAAGCCGCGACGGATCGCTTCGCCATCATCGTGAACATCGCCTACCTCCCGCCCGAGGAGGAGCAGAAGCTCGTCAGCTTCGACTTCAAGCAGGTGCGGCTGAAGGGGCTGATGTCGAAGGAGCGCATCATCGAGCTGCGTTCGGTAATCACCGAAGAGGTGTTTCTCCACGACGCGCTCGCGAAATACATCCGCCGGCTCGTCGGCGCCACGCGGCCGTACAACGACGAAACCGAGTGGCATCACCGGTCGCCCTCGGAGATGGTCGAAAAGTGCGTCGACCTCGGCGCGTCGCCACGCGCGACGATCTGCTGGGGGCGCCTCGTCAAGGTGTGGGCGCTGCTCAAGAGCGAGCGCGCAGAGGTCTATCCGGAGGACGTGCAGGACTTGGCGCGCTACATCCTCAGCCACCGGGTCTGGCTCGGTCCGCACGCCGCCAGCCACGGCGTCACGACCGAAATGGTGATCGAGGACATCATCGCCAAGGTGCCTGTGCCCTGATGGCGACGGCCGAATCAGCACCGCTCGTCAACCTCTCGGAAATCGCCGAGATCGAAATGTTCATCCTCCGGCGGATGAAGGAATTCACGCTCGGCGATCACGCGAGCGTCTTCAAGGGATCGGGCTTCAACTTCGTCGGCATCCGCGACTGGGAGCCGGGCGATCGCGTGTCGTCGATCGACTGGGCGCAGTCGTCGCTGAACAACTTCAGCCCGCTCATCACGCGCGAGTTCGAGCAGGACAGCAACGCGACGATCGTCGCCGTCGCCGACGCGTCGATGTCCACGCGGTGCGGCGCCCACGGCGTCCCAATCGCCGCGGCCATCGCCCGCTCCGTGGCGGCGGTCGGCCTGTCGGCCGTGTTTTTTCAGGATCTGTTCGGTTTGATCACATTCGACGATCGGTTCAGGCAGGTCGTGGCGGCGCGGCCGCGCATCGGCAAGCCGCACGTCATGTACTGCCTCGATCTGTACCAGCAGTTCAAGAACGCCGACGCCGCAACCGCGAGCTACGACGTGACGACGGCCATCGAAGGGCATTTGCGGCGCACGTCGCTCGTACCCGTGATCTCGGATTTCCTGTTCGTCGATGCCCCGCGGGTGATCAAAGAGCTGTCGCTGCTCAACGGACTTCACGACGTGTTCCTGATCATGGCAGACGTGCGGTTCGCGTTTCAGCTGCCGCCGGCCTCGGCGGGATGGATCGAGACGTTCGATGTCGAAACCGGCGGCACGCGCATCGTCTCGAGGCGCGAGCTCGCGCGCATGGCCTCGCGCGTCGAGGAGTGGCAGGACACCATCAGCCGCCTCGCTCGCGATAACGATCTGGACCTCGTCAAGGTCGGCCTCGATCGGTGGGAAATGGAAACGACGCTCGTCGAGTTCGCCCGCGAGCGGAGATTGAGAAAGATGTGACGTGGCGGCCCTGAAAGGGCCGCCCTACAGTACGTAGCGCGGGCCTTTCAGGCCCGCGTCGAGGTGCAGATGAAGCGACTGTTGATACTCACGTTCCTGGCTCTCGCGGCGCCGGCGGCCGCTCAGGCCCCGGCAGCGGCACCAGCCGCAAAACCAGCGGCTCCTAAGGCCACCTCGTCAGCGCCGCGGGCGTTCACGCAGACACGCAAGCCCGGCGACGTCGAAACCGATCCGATCAAGTGCTTCTGGAAGACCGACCGCAGCACCGTCATCGTCGGCGAGCGGTTTGCCGTCGTGCTGACGTGCGGCATCATCGACACGGACCAGATCAAAGCCATTCCTGATTTCAACCAGCTCGAGGGTACGACCATCGGCCTGCAGCCGTTCGAGGTGGTGAAGAGCGTCAGGCATGAAGACGTCAGGAACGCGCCGTGGCGCTACATCCAGTACGAGTACACCGTGCGGCTGATTGCCGAGGGCCTGTTCGAGAAGGACCTCGACCTGCCGGCCGTGAAGATCACGTACCACATTCAGTCGTCGATCGGCGGCGGCTCGACGGGCCGCGATCAGACGTATCAGCTGCCGGCGATGTCGATGCACATCGCGTCGCTCGTGCCGAAGAAGGGCACCGATATCCGTGACACGACGCTGAGCACGTTTGCGGAGATCGAGTCGCGGCGGGTGCAATCGACCGGTGAATTCGTCGCCGCCCTGATCGCCTTTGGCTTTGCCCTCGTTCTGCTCGGTCTTGCCTTCGTGCGCGTCGTCGGACGCTACCGGGTGCGGACACCGGCGGCCGAGCGCATTCTTGGCGTCAGCGCCGTACTCGCCGGCTGTCTCCGCGAGGCCGGACGCGTGCAGGTTGATGCCGGCGGAGGCTGGACGCCCGAGCTGGCTTCGCGAGCGCTGACCGTGCTCCGCATCGGCGGCGCCGTCGCCCTCGACCGTCCCGTCTCGCAGTCGATCGTCGGCGCGAACGTCGCCGCGCGGGAGGGCCAGCTCGCGCTGCGAAGAGGCGTGTTCCGGCCGCGCCGTTCGCTCATTTCGACCGCCACGACGCCGGGGACGATTGCCCGGTCGATGGCGTCGGGGAACGGCCACGCGCCAAACGCGCGGACAGAGGTGATGTTGAAGGAGTTCGAAGAGTCGCTGGCGGTGCTGAGCCGCGCTCGCTACGGCCGCGACGGCAGGATGGACGGCTCCGCGCTCGACTCGGCCTTCGAGACGGGCGTCGCCGCGCTGCGAAAACTCCGGGCCGCCAGGCGCTGGCCCATGCGGATGGTCGAGTCGTTGACGAAGTCGGTGTCAGACATCGGATCGGCGGTATGGTCCCGGTAAGAGAGCTGCTCTACGCGATTCGCAACACCTTCGACCAGTGGCTGTCACTGCGCGCGAGCGACGTCCATTTCGACCAGACCTGGGTGGCGGTTCTCGTGCTGGTCGTGCTGATCGCGGTCGCCGGACTGATGCTCCTCGCGCGCGGTCTCCGGCGCACGAGAGCCGGACGAACGCACGTCGCGCTGCCCGCCGTGCTGCCGGTCATGCGCAGCTCGCACTTCTCCGTCGTTCGCCACACGGCGTTTCTCGTCTTCCTGCTCGGCGTGCCTTTTTTTGCCGTCGCGCTCGCGGATCCGCACACCGCGTTCACGCGCGAGGAAACGTCGTACCCCGGGCGCCGCATCGCCCTGCTCGTCGACGGCTCGTCGAGCATGGTCATGAAGTTCGAGACCAAGTCGCTGAAGACACCGGAGAACCGCGCCTTCTACACCGCGGTCGCCGCGGCCGAGCACTTCATGAAGCTGCGGATGAACGGCCGTTACCACGATCTGATCGCCCTCATCCAGTTCGGCAACGAAGCGTATGTCGTCACGCCGTTCACGACCGACTACGAAAACATCATGCTGAGCATCCGGCTGATCAGCAGTCCGAAGGAATGGGGCAGCTTCAACGACTGGGGCACGACGATCATGCAGGGCCTCAATCAGGCCACCCAGCTCTTTCGCGCGTTCGACTTCGTCAATGCCGCCGGAAACGCGATGCTCATGTTCACCGACGGACGCGACGACGAGAAGGAGCTCAAGGGCAAGTCGATCCAGACCGTCGTCGACGACATGAAGAAATACAAGATTCCGGTGTTCATGATCCGCACCGGCTTCGATCTGAAAGAAGGACAGATTCCGACGGACAAGCTGTGGAAGCCGATCGTCGAGCAGACCGGCGGCCGCTTCTACGCCGCCGACAGCGAGGACGCGATCCTGAAGGCCGAAGTTGAGATCGACAAGCTGTCCACGGGACGCATCGACGTGCGTGAGTACACGGCCCAGCGTCCGCGTTTCGACGGCTACGCGCTCATCGCGATCGCGCTGTGGCTTTCGGCGGGAGTGATGAAGCTGGGATTCAGAACGTTCAGAACGTTTCCATGATCAAACGTAACGTAGGGCGACCCTTTCAGGGTCGCCGATCCGGCGGGCCTGAAGGCCCGCCCTACAGGGGTTTTGGCAATGAAAGGCATCACGGGTTATCTGCTGTTGGCTGTCGCGCTGGCCCTTCTTGGCGGCGCGCTGCTCGTCGCCGCGGGACTCGATCGCGATCTCGCGACCGCGCAGGAGCATGTCGCCGCGCAGAAGTACGACGATGTGGAGCCGACGTACGAGAGGGCGGAGAAGTACTACGACTACGCCAGCCACGTGCCGGGCATCGGCAACGGCCCCGCGAACGACATCCGCGCGAAGCACGCGACGCTGCACTACTGGCAGAAGGACTATGCCGCGGTCATCCCGCAGCAGAACGATCCCGTCGGAGCAGTCCCGCAGGACAACGCCGACCTGCAGCTCGTCGTGGCCAACGCGGTGTATCGCACCAACCAGGCGAAGATGAAAGACAAGGAATCAACCATCGCCGCGCTCGATCAGAGCATCCTGACCTACGTCACCGTGTTGAAGAATGCCCCGCGCAATGAGGACGCGGCGTTCAACTTCGAGCTGCTCGTCCGCCTGCGCGACGAAATCGACAAGGGCAAGCGGAAGCCGGGACCGGCGGACATGGTGCTCAAAGGGCCCGACGGCGCCGCCGGCGCGCCCCCGACGATCGACAGCTCGATGAGCGACTTCAAGATCTACATCCCGCTCGAATCGCAGGAGCGCCAGGATCAGGGCGTCGCCGGCAAGGCCGCCCCCGGCAAGCGCAAGGGGTGAGACTGAGGACTACACGTTGGTCACAGGCATTGACTTCCGCACGCTGACGTTTGGTGACCCGCTGTACCTGTGGCTGCTGATCGCGCCGGGTGTGCTGCTGGCGCTCTGGACGATCCAGGTGTCGCGGCGGCGGAACGACGCACGGCGGTATCAGCAGGAGCGCGTCCTCCCGATGCGCGAGCGCTACACCTGGGCCGGCGACCTTGCGTTCTGGCTGTCGCTGATCCTCGCAACATCGCTTTGCGTCGTGGCGCTGTCGCGGCCGCAGGCGCGCGTGACGATCGTTCGCAAGGCCGGCGCGGATATCGTGATCCTGCAGGACGGATCGGCGTCGATGTACGTCAAAGACGTCAAGCCCGATCGCTGGCGGCGGTCGATTGAGTTCCTGCGGACGTTTGCCGACGCCCTGAGCTGGAAGGGCGACCGCGTGGCTCTCGCGATCTTCGCCCACACCTCGGCGCCGCAGGTGCGGTTGACGAAGGACCCGAACTCGTTTTTCTTTTTTCTCGACCATCTCGGCGATCACTCGCCGTTCCGCCTCGAAGACAACCCGACGTGGGACACGAATATCGAGACCGGCATCGAGTGGGGCGTGAAGCTCGTCGAAAAAGACAGCGAGCTCTTCGGAAAAACCAAGAACCCCAAAGGCTTCGTCGTCATCACCGACGGCCAGGCCTGGAGCGGCGACGTGGCCGTCGCGCTCGCGGATGCGCGTCGCCGGAAGATCCCCGTCAATGTCGTCGGCGTCGGAACGGTCGGCGGCGGGATGATTCCCGAGCCGCCGCGCGCGGACGGCACGACTCCTCCGCCCACCGTTCACGCAATTCTCGATCGCGACGGCCTCCGCCAGATCGCGGCAGCCGGCGGGGGCGAATACTTCGAGATTGGCCGGGAGGCCGACCGTGACGTCGCGTTCCGGATCATCGAAAGCGTCCGCCGCCGAGCCGTCGCGAGCATGGAAGCCCAGTCCGAAGAGAGCCGCGAGGAGCTCTACTGGCAGTTCCTCTTTTTCGCCGGCGTCATCCTCTGCCTCGGAACGTTCGTGCTGAAAGAACGCGTCGAATTGTGGTGGCAGGCCGCCGGCGCGCTCGCCGCTGTTCTCCTCCTGACCAGGGCCCTTCGTTTGTAGATTCCGTCAGAAGCTGCCTCCACCGCCGGCGCCACCCGAACGGCCGCCGTCAAAGCCCGATGGCGCCGGGGCCGGAGCGTGAGCATGCGGCGTCACGGAGATCGGGGCGGCGCTCAGCACGGTCAGCAGTGGATCGTCCTTCCGCAGGATCTGCGCCGCGGTGAACCCGTGCCGCACGCCGTCAGGTCCGCTCGAGAGCCACCGTCGCATCGCGAGTGCGATGCCGATCAGCAGGACGCCGAGCAGCATTGGATCCCACGTATGCCTGGGCCACTCGAGGTACGGTTTGTTGGTGACCAGAGAAAGGACCGTCATCACGACGCTGACGACGAGCAGCGGGCGGTCTTTGTCGCGAATACTCAGCACGAGCCCGGTGATCGGCAACACCCACGTCAGCAGCCACGTGGCCCAGTAGAACCAGTCGTGGGCGTGGACGCGGCTGAAGATTTGGATCACCTCGATGAGACGGAGATTCAGCACGAGATAGATGCCGGCAAACGCCGCCGCCTGCAGCGTGCCGTACTCATCGCCGGGCCATTCGTCCCCGTGCCGCAGCCGCTTCCCCCGCACGAAGACAAGAACCAGGGCAAGAACCGCCGCGGCGATCATGCGCTGGGAATTCGCTGACAGTTCTCTGACCTGAAACGGAATCGCGGCGCCGCAAATCATGGCGCCCAGCGCCGCCCAGATGAATCCGAAGCGACGATGGATCGCGAAACCACCGGCCGTCGCCACGACGAGGCCGACGACAACTACCGACTGCGACGAGCCAGGGCGCCACGTACTCCAGAACAGCGCGACGCTGACACTCGCAAGCACGACGCCGGCAGCCGCCAGCATCTCCTCCACGCCAAACCGGTAGAGACGAAAGACGCCAACCAGCACTTCCGCGAGCGCGATGCAGGCGAGCGCTGCGGCGCCCGCCACCATGGCGATCGGCCGCTCATTGTTCAGACCGAGGGCGGACACGATGAAACCCACGGCCGCGAACACGATCACGGCTGTAAAGACAGCAACCGTCGCCCGGAGAAAAACATTCGTGCGGACGAGCTCGACGGCAAGCTCGGCGTTGAGCTTCGCGGCCTGAGACGTGTCGATCAATCCGGCGCGCGTCCACTCGCGAACTTCGGCCTGCGTTCTGACGCGCCGTTCGTCGGAGTCGGTGTAGCGCCTCATGCGTCACGTCCGAACCGCCGGGCCGCCACCACTAGAAAGACGATCACGATGGTCGCGGATACCGCGTAGTAGGCGAACGTGACGGTGCTGTTGAACGTGTTGCGCAGGAACAAGTGGCTCAAGCCGATGTAGCTGTAAATCACGCCGTAGGCGACAAAAGCAAATCGCTGGAACCGCAGGCCCGCGATCACCGAACCCACCCCGAGCCCGAGCAGCACGACGAGGTAGATCAGCGAGGCCGAGACGTCGAACACGCCGGTCAGCGCGGCCGCAAGCGCCACGTTGACGGCGACGTGCATGTACGCCTCGAGGAAGTGCTTCTTGATCCCGGCGCGGTGCAACACGACGCCCGCCGACGCGACAAGCGCGCTGTAGATCAGCGCGTCAACCCGCAGCGATCCGCTGAACCACTGCAGGCGGAACAGCCGGAAGCCAAACCAGCCGGCCAGCGTCGACAACGCCAGCGACAAGACAAGGCGGTTGTCGAAGCGGTACGCCAGCACGGCGTACACAAGCGACGACAGCAGCAGATAGTGATCCCAGCTGTCTTTCAGGAGCTGGAACCGCCACTCGAGGAAGCCCAGCTCGAGGCCGAACATCAGGCAGCCGAGATAGAGCACGTAGTCGAAGGCGAAGCCCGGCGACTCCTGCTGCGCGTGGGAATAGGAAGCAGCGCGGGTGAAACAGTAGTAGAGGGACGCCAAAAACGTCGCCGTCAGGGCCGACAGGATCGCGACGTCGCCCAGGCTCGCGAAGTGCGCCTGAATCGTCCAGCCGGCGCCGGCGACGAACGAAACCACGCCCAGATACAGCAGCGCGTTCAGTTCGGCAAAAAGAGAAAAGGAATCCTTCCGTACCAGCGCCGTCAGCGCCGCGTGTTGCGGACCGGTTATGACGCCCCCGTCCTTCCAGCGATCGAGATCGGCCAGCAGGCTCATCGACCCCTTCAGACGAACGCAACCGCCGATTCAATCCGATGTTGAGCGACGATGAACGGAGTGGGGCCCTCGTTGACGAAACGGTAGTGCGCGCCAGGCGGGATGAGAAACAGATCGCCGGCGCAAGCCGCAAGCGCGGGCGGCGACGGGCGCCGGACTTCATCCTGCGTCCCCAGCACGAGCCGGCCGGATCCCGCGGCGATGTGAATCGAGGTCGCGCGCCGCGCGTCGGTCGCGATGTCGCTTTCGGCGCCGCGTTCGTACCGGAACGACGCGGCGGCGAACCGGTCGCCGCCGCCGAATGTCGTCCGCCATCCGCCACTGACGGCTTCCGGCACAATCGGGGCACGCTCCCAGCCGGAGGCTCCCGACGTCACGCGATTCGATGCGTCCGGCCACACCAGACGGCGCAGCCGATCCTCGGAAAACGCGCGGGTGAACTCTGGCGGAACCACTCGAGCCTGGTTCTGATCGTGCAGCCGGTCTACCATGTCGGTTGACACCGTGGCGAACTCGGCCAGGGTGCAGCCCACAACCGAGTGAACGACATTCAGCCGGTCGATGACGACGACATCGCCCGGTTGCGGCACGAACCGGAAGCGCTCGTACTGCGCGTCGGCCGCGCCGTTCAGCCAGGCGAGAAACCTGTCGCGCCGATAGGCCTGCCGCCATTCGTCAAACTCGCACAGAAAGACGTATCCGCCTGGCGGCACCTCGAGGATGAGGAAAATCTCGGTTTTGTGGGTGACGTGCTGCTGGAAGCTGAATCCCTCGCCGGGACGCTGGAGAAACACCGAATAACCGAGCGGGCTCGCGGCTTTCCCGGCGTACGACTTGTACTTGAGTAGAAACCCCAGGTCTTTCTGAAACGAGGCCAGCGCGCGGATGCGCGGTCCGTCGGGCGGCGCGGCCAGCTCGCGGGTCAGCTCCTCTTTCAGCTGACGTTCGAGCTGTTCGAGCACGGCGATGGGCGAATCGGCCCGCAGTTGGTCTGCCAGCGACGCCCACGGCGCCGGCGCTTCAGCGCTCACGGCGGTGATTCTCCGTGATCTGCGGGACGTAATTCAAATAGGTTGGCGAGAATTCACATCTCATCCACGAAGGGGGCGGTGTAGCATCGGCCAAGTGATATTTCACAGGCGTGTCGCGGTCGCCGCGCTTATTCTGCTCGCGCTGTCAGCCGTAGCAGCGGCGCAGACCATGAGCGGCGTCGTCGTCGATCAGACCGGGCTGCCGCTGCCGGGTGTTCAGATCGAAGTGACGCGAGGCGCGACCGTCCTGACCTCAATCGTGTCGGGGTCCGATGGAACGTTCTCGCTGCCGACGCCAGCGCCGGACGACATCGTCAACGCGACCCTGGACGGATTCGAGCGGGCGCACGTTCCCGCGAGCCGCGCCAACCGCATCGTGCTCGAAATCGCGCACGCGACGGAGTCGACGACCGTCGTGGCGTCGGTGCTCACCTCGTCCGGCGCCGCCATGGAAACGCTTGGCAGCCGCATGACGGCCCAGCTCGCTCAGCGGCTGCCCGAGCCGCGTCCGCGGATTCTGCAGTCGCTGCCGCTGTTGCCGTCCGTCGTTCGCGGCCCGGACGGGCTGCTGCGCATCGGCGGCACGCGCCCGCACGAGTCGTCGCTGTGGATCGACGGGTTCGACGTGACCGACCCGGTCACGCTGACCTCGGCGATCGACCTGCCGAACGAAAGCGTCAAGGGCATGGCGGCGCTGCGTGAACCAACCGCCGCGACGTTAAGCGGCACGCTCGGCTCGCTCGCCTCGATCGAAACCTTGCCGGGCGGAGACAAGTTCAGCGCCGGCGTGCAAGGCTTCATCCCGAGGCCGCGCCTCAGCAACAGCTACGGGCTTGGCCGCATCGAGGCGTTTTTTCCGCGCGCGTACGCCGGCGGCAAGTGGAAGCAGCTGCATTTCTTCGGGTCAACGGAGTTCAATTTCGAACGCGTGCCGGTTCCGGGCGTGACCGACCGCTCGGGAAGCCCTTCCACGGGCCTGACCGGCACGTCGTCGTTCTTTCGCGTCGACCTGCCGCTGTCGCCGACGAACTTGCTGACGGTGGAAAGCATCGTCGCGCCGTCGCAAGCGACGGCGGTCGGCCTCAGCCCGCTGACCGAGGTGTCGGCGGCGCCTGACATCCTCAATAAAGATCTCTTTGTCGGCGTCGTCGATCACATCGTCCTCAATGCGTCGATGCTGTTGACTCTTCGCGTCGGCGTCGGGAATCATCGGACGGAAGTCCGGTCGAGCAGCCGCGATACGGCGATTTTCGCTCCGGACGGCTGGCATCAGAACTTCTTCGCTGAGGTGCAGGACTCAGGTGTCCGGAGGGCCGCGTCGGCAACGCTCGACAAGTCGGGGATCACGGCGGCTGGATCACACACGCTGTCGTTTTCCGTCGACCTCCGCGAGCGCTCGATGACGGGCTCGATCGAGACGCATCCCATCGAAATCCGGGACGATCTCGGACGTACGGTGCGGTTCATCGCGACAGCACAGGTGCCGTCGCTGACAGCCGACGACACGACACCGGGCTTCGGCGTGCGCGATTTGTGGGTGCCGACGCCCAGGCTGCAGCTGGATCTCAACGTGCGAGCGGACTTTCCGACGCACGAGTCGGCGGCGCTGTCGCCTCGGTTTGCCGCGAGCTACACCTTCGAAAACAAAGCGCAGACGACCATTAAAGGCAGCATCGGCCGCTTCGTCGGCCGTGTGCCGCTCGGCGCGCTCGCGTTCGATCAGCTGGGGTCGCGCGTCGATGTGTCCTTCGTGCCCGGCACGGGCTTCGTCCGGCGCGCGTTCCGCCCGTCGCTCGGGTTCCTGAATCTTCCGCAGGCGGACATGACGTCGATCGAGATTGAGCACCGCCTTCTGCCGACGCTCGAGCTGCAGGCGGCGTTCCGGCGCCGGATCGGCTTCGATCTTCCGACTATCGACGTCTCGCCGTTGGGCAACACCGCCGAGCTTGCAAGCACCGGCACCAGTAGCTACAAGGAGTTCGCGGTCTCTATGCGCCAGACCTGGCGCGCCGATCGCGAGCTGTTTGTCAGCTATGTCCGATCGAGTTCGCTGGGGGATGTGAACGACTACGGGACGCTCGTCACCAACCTCGACACGCCGCTGTTCGAGCCGGCCGGTAAGGCGCCGATGCCCACTGACACGCCGCACCGGCTGCGAAGCTGGGCGACGGTTCAGTTTCCACTCGAGATCGTGGTTTCTCCGGCGGTGGAGTGGCGCACCGGGTTTCCGTATTCGGTTTTCGACATCTATCGCCACTATCTGGGAGCGGCCAACAGCGAGCGGTTTCCTAACTACTTCTCGCTCGACATCACCGCGTTCAAGACGTTCGACATCATCGGGCGCAAATGGGACCTCGGCATGCAGTTCTTCAACGTCACCGGTCACTTCAACCCGCGCGACGTGATCGCGGTAGCCGGCACTCCCCAGTTCGGTGAGTTCACCAACAGCTTCCGACTGACACTGGGCGGTTACATGCGGGTCCGTTGGTAAGAAAG
>Ga0137395_10000162_pt1 | contig 23633 bp, 26 predicted proteins | sample czobulk216metaG_FD_108283 | JGI IMG/M metagenome (GOLD analysis project Ga0137395, IMG submission 108283) | Vadose zone soil microbial communities from Angelo Coast Range Reserve, California, USA - czobulk2.16 metaG | ecosystem: Environmental > Terrestrial > Soil > Vadose zone | place: USA...
AGCGTCAGAAAGCTTGAGCATGAACTCAAGTTCAACTGCAAAGACGATCCTTTTTTGGATTTCGATTGTTTTTCTTGGCGTAATGCTTTGGAAGCTGGTTTCTGCGAACGGACGTTCGGCGCAAGGAGACGAGCCCAGCTACAGTGAGTTCATGAGTAGGGTTGACGACGTAAAAGAGGTGACGCTCTATCTGTCACCAAACAGCTATGAGCTGACGGGAGAGTATATACAGCCTGCAAATCGAAGATTTCATCTGACAGTTCCCAAGGAAGTGGTTCCTGACCTCTTGAGCCAGCTTCGTGAGAAGAGCGTTCTGATCAAAGTAAAGGAGGTTCGCACCGGAGATTGGACATTGATTCTTCTCAACGCGGCGCCGTTGATTCTTTTAGTGGGATTCTGTCTTTTCCTGATGCGGCAGACGCAGGGGAAATGGCGACGAACGGGAGTGGCGATACGCGGTTCGCCGCGAACCGGAATTGGCTATGATTTGCACCGGCTAGAAGAAGGACGGCCGCTCATCGTGGGTGGGATCGAGCTGCCGTTCGATAAGGGGCCGGTGGGGCATTCGGACGGCGACGTGCTGGCGCATGCGCTTTGCGATGCGTTGCTGGGTGCGGCGGGGCTTGGAGACATCGGGACGCATTTTCCGGACACGGATCCGAAGTGGAAGGGCGCGAACAGCATGCTCTTCCTAGAGCACGCGAAGAAATTGCTGGATGAAAAGCAATTTGCGATCGAGCACGTGGATGCCGTGGTGATTACGGAAAAGCCCAAGCTGGGGCCGCACTTTCCGAAGATGCGTGAGGCGCTGGCGAAAGGGCTGGGCGTTGGCGCCGAGAAGATTCATCTCAAAGCGAAGACCAACGAGGGTGTTGACGCGATTGGGCGCGGGGAAGCTATCGCGGCGCATGTGGTTGCTACGCTGACTTCGCGATAATTTGGCAAAAGAACGGGTCTGATGACCCGCCACTACAACACGGGCTACAATCGCCTTGATGACTCCCGATTATCCTTCTGATGCGTCGGTTGGCGCTGCGAGTGTCTTCACGGCGGAGAACGTCCTTGCCATTCTTCGCGAACGAGGATGGTTGACGGCGGAGCCTTCGACGGAACAACAGGCCTGGTGCGAACGCGCGGCTTCGACGCTGGGAGGGCAGGCGGCTGACCGCGCTGCGCTGGCGGATCTGCTTGCACTGGTTTTTCATTATGACGCGCGCGAAATCATTTCCCGTGTAGAAAGTCATGTTGTGCTTTCACGATATGCGGCACGGGACGTTCTTCGGCGAGTTGCGCCGCCGCTTCTGGATGGGAACGCGCTGACGTCGGAAAGATTCAAGGAGCTAGTCACGGCATTGAAAGACGGGATGCAATTGCGCGGGCGAGAGCTGTTTCATCCCATCCGGCTGGCGCTGGCTGGGCGGGCAGGGGAAGGGGAGCTTGACCGAGTGATTCTGCTATTGGATGAGGCGGCAGCGCTTTCGTTTGCGGTGCCGGTGAAATCGGCACGCGCGAGAATTGCGGAATTTTGCTCGGCGCTGGATTAGTTGTTGTGCCATCGGAACGGGCGCAGCAAGCTGCGCCACTACTAAGAAAAAAGAAAGAGCGCGCTGGGATGCCTTATCACACGGAAGACAGGCAGGAATGCCTGTCCCACTTACTGCCACTGCTTTCAATTGCGGGCGGCCACCGGTAGACTCCCTACTTCATGGACAAGCTGACTGGCATACATGCGGTTAAGGAGGCGCTGGAGGCGCGGCGGCCCATCGATCGCATTGCGATTGCGAAGGGGCGGCAGGACACGCGAGTCGAGGAAATCGTGCAACTGGCGCGCAAGCAGGGCGTTCCGGTACGGTTCGAGGATCGCGGGCAGATTGACCGGCTGGCGAATTCTAAAGATCACCAGGGAGTGGTGGCGCTGGCGGCAGCTCGCGCGGTGGCGACTCTGGAAGACATTCTGGCGCATGCCAACAGCGGCCACGGACAGGGGCTGATTGTTCTGCTGGATGGAGTCGAAGATCCGCACAATCTGGGCGCGATCATTCGAACGGCGCTGGCTGCGGGGGCGCATGGGGTGGTGATTCCCGAACGGCGCGCCGCGGGACTTACCGACACAGTTGCGCGGGCTTCGGCGGGAGCGCTGGCGCATCTACCGGTCGCGAAAGTGACGAATCTCGTGCGCACCATGGAAGAGTTGAAAGAAGCGGGCTTCTGGCTGGTGGGACTGGACGAGCAGGGCGAGAAGAATTACACGGAAGTGGACTACACTTCGCCCGCGGGGATCGTTCTCGGCAGCGAGGGCCAGGGCTTGCATGAGCTGACGCGCAAGCGGTGCGATTTCGTTGTCTCGCTGCCAACCACCGGCCCCGTAAAATCGCTTAACGTTTCGGTCGCGGCCGGCGTGGTGCTCTTCGAAGCGATTCGCCAACGAAACTCGCGAACACGAACGAAGTAAGCGTCTGCCCGCGTTTATGCGAATTCGCCAGTTGACCTTCCCAATCTTATTTGTCGTACTGAATTAGCGAGAAGACGTCGATGCCGTTCAGTTTCTTGCGGCCGTTGAGGAAAGTGAGCTCGACGGCGAAGGCGGCTCCTTTGACCGTGCCGCCGAGTTGTTGGATGAGCTTGGCGGTGGCAGCGGCCGTGCCGCCGGTGGCGAGCAGATCGTCGCAAATGATTACGCGCTGACCGGGGTTGACGGCGTCTTCGTGGATTTCGAGCGAGTCCGTGCCGTATTCGAGGGCATAGGAGACGCTGACGGTTTTGGCGGGGAGCTTCTTCGGTTTTCGAACAGGAACAAAACCTGCGCCAAGCCGGTACGCCAAGGCGGGAGCAAAGATGAACCCACGCGCCTCGATACCCGCAACGATGTCGATCGTGTGACCGTTGTAGTGCTCGCAGAGGCGATCCATCAAGGTGCGAAAACCCTGCTTGTCCTTCAGAAGCGTGGTCAAGTCATAAAAAAGAATGCCCGGCTTCGGGTAGTCCGGCACTTCGCGGATCAGCTTCTTCAAATCGTTCATTCGGACGTCTCCCTTTTTCCCTGTGTTTCTTATTCGTTCAGGCGCTGGGATTGATGACGAATCCGCCTTCGTATTGCGGATCCGGATTCGCCGGCTCCTCGTGGACTGCACTGACGCTCGAAAAGCGCGGCCCGCGCTGCAACATCCCCCGGAATTCGGTATGCTGCTCCTCAGTGCCCATGACATATGCTTCAACGCGGCCATCCCGCAAATTCCTGACAAAGCCGCTGACGCGCAGCTTTTCCGCAGCGTCTTGCGCGAAGTAACGAAAGCCCACGCCTTGGACCATCCCCGAGACGAAATATCGTTTGGTTATTTTTGCGTCGCTCACGAATCGTCGAAATTGTAGCAGAGAGCCGGAAATTCTTCCTTGGCCGAGCTGCACACTTCGAGATGTTAGGGTTACGTTCAAGGAGTGCGCTAAACTCTTGCTTCGGCGCTGAGCGTCAGGCTGCCCAGAGGCGAATTGAGCGCATCCAACCCTTATATGAACCAGGCCAGACCTTTTCCCTGCTACAAGCACGGGTCATTACTTCGGCGCGGCGTTGTCCTTGTCGTTTTGGCTGCGATGCATGGGGCACCGTTGCACGCGCAGGACGCACCGCAGGGACCGATCGCGCCGCCGCCGGAGCATCACGTTAACCGTGTCGGAAATGTAACCGAGCCGGAGGCGCCGCCATCGCTCCCCGAGACGGAAATCATCAAACACTTTTCCGGAAAAGAAGACGAATTCATCCTCTCGCGCGCGCGCTATACGTATCGGAAAACGATACGAATCCAGGAGTTTGGACCTGACGGGCAGCCTTCGGGCGAATTTGTGCTGGTGACGCAGCCGGGTCGCGATGCGGACGGTAAGCTGTTCGAGAAGGTTGTCGAAAAGCCGCGCTCCACGCTTCAGCATCTCTTTCTCAGGTCGGAAGATCTCGAAGGACTGCAGCGCATTCCCGCATTTCCGCTTACTTCAAGCCAGTTGGCGAAATACGACCTGAAATACTTGGGCAAAGAACAGGTGGATGAAATCGAGTGTTATATTTTTCAGGCCAAGCCAAAAATAGTTGAGCGCGTCAAGGCTTATTTCGACGGCATCGTGTGGGTGGATGCGAAATACCTGGAAGTCGTGAAAACCTACGGGAAATGGGTGACCGATCTGGGTGACATGCACACCATCGCTGACCTGCCCTTCAGCCTGTTCGAAACTTATCGCGAGAATGTCGACGGAAAATACTGGTTCCCGAACTACTCGCGCTCCGATGGCACGCTGAACTTGAAGGGGCTGGAGATTCCCGTTCGGCTGGTTGTCAAATGGACGGACTTCAAGCCCGTTCCGAGCGCGCCGCAAGCGGCAACTCCGCCGGCTGCTGCGACTCCGGCGAAACCATAAGCAAGGGCGCTAAGCAAACTGGCCCGTTAACAAAGCAATCTTTTCAGAACGTCCGGTAATTCCTCGATCGAACCAATCAGGAACTCTGGCCGGGCTGCGCGCAAACGCTTCTCCGTGGGGAAAGGGCCGAGCACGCCAATCGCGCGCACGCCGGCGCGCCGCGCCATCTCGACGTCCTGCGGCGCGTCACCGACGTAGACGCAAGCGGAAGGATGCAGCTGCATCTGCCGAAGGGCTAGGCGCAGCGGCTCCGGATGCGGCTTCTTGCGCAGGGTATCCCCGCTGCAAACGCGCGCTGCGAATAGTGTTGTTAAACGAAATTCGCGCAATTGGCGGGTGACACGATCGCGATCGCCACTGGTAACCAGGCCAAGGTGATGAGCGTTGCGCAATCTCGCCAGGACGCGGCGCGCACCGGCCATCAGCTTTGGCCGGTGTTTCGCATATTGCGCGCGCCACGCGCGGTCCGCATCGTTCCAGCGCTTCCGCGGCAGTCCCGCGGCGCGATAAACCTGATACCAATTTGGCGAATAATTGTCCTCAAGTTCCTCAAGTCCCCAGGCGATGCCCATCTCTTTGAACATTTCCAGGTACGCGGAGGTATCGGCGTGGTAGGAATTGACGAGCGTGCCGTCCCAGTCGAAGAGAACTCCTTCAATGGCGCACGTTCTTTTCGCGGGCATGGTTTCACAGAGTAGCAGAAACTTGGTGAAGGCCGAATTCGGCGGAGTCTCAGACTGATGGCGCGAGCAACATGGGCAGCCGGTTCGGAATGGAATTGGACCGGAAGCTAAGGTTTCAGATAGCGGGAAGGGATGCGGTCGTCGCGGTCAAACTGGACATCGTCGAAGGCTGCGGCGATGCCATGCCATCCTGGCATGGCGGCCGTTTCTGTTCTGCATACACGCGCCATGGTTGTAGCGACGACGTTGCCGAGGCCCAAGGGCTTGCTGACCAGCACAATCTCCAGCTCGATCGAGGCGCCAACTGCGATTTGCTTAGGGCACAGAAAATAGACGCCCGTGGAGCTAATGTTGCGCGTGACCAGAGTTATGGGAAATTCTTCGGGCACTCCGCCAGCGCTGCGAAGACGAAGCGGAAGGTTCAGGCAGGCACGGGGATATTCGCGCTGTTCGGGATGGACGCCCACGGCGTGCGTAGGCACGCGGACAAAGCGCCGTGGCTGCTCAGGGCGTAGAAGCGGGGCCAATCGCAGCGCAGGAACGCGCGACGCTATTGAGATCAGTTGCGGTCCAGCAGCGGATTCGCGGGCTTCTTCGGCCGGTCCGTCCGGCCACAATTCAAATGGAGCTACGCGATTCGTCGCGCTCATCAAGCCCTCAGAGACGCCACTTCACAGTCGCTGGCTTTGGCCCAACAAACTTAACTATCTGACTGACTTTCTGGATTTGCCCCGTCCACGCCTGTGCGGCGCGGAGCGCTAAGATGCCACTAGTCGCGGTCAGCGTCAACCTGTGGAAAACACTGGAAGTGTCTTAACTTCAAACACTTGGTAATAGTACTGGAACTCGTCCACTACATTCTGTGGATACGCTAGCGAAATGCTCTACTAATATGATGCTCGACAGCGGGCGCTGGTGCATCTATTCATGGAAGGGAATTCAGGTGAAAATAAATTAATGTCCACGCCGGCTCTCGATTCGCAGAATTCGGTGGGAACTCCCGAGCAAGCGCCGCAGACGCCCGCTGGGGTGACAACTCTGGTCCTCGTGGCCTTTGCTGCCGTGTATCTTGTCTGGGGCTCGACCTATTTGGCGATCCGCATTGGGGTCGAGTCGTTTCCACCGCTTATCCTGGCAGGACTCCGCCACATAGTTGTGGGCTTGTTGCTGTATCCGATCGTTCGCAGGACGACCGGGATCAAGCCTACCGCCGCAAACTGGCGCGCGGCCGTTGTCACCGGGGCTCTGCTGCTATTCGCTGGAAACGGCGGCGTTAGTTGGGCAGAGCAGACTGTGCCCTCTGGAATCACAGCGCTCCTGGTGGCCACGGTTTCGCTGTGGCTGGTGATCGTGGACTGGCTGCGTCCGGGCGGCGTAAAGCCGGTTTCGAGAGTGGTCATTGGGCTACTGATGGGATTTGCGGGAATGGCGCTACTGGTTGGGCCCGCGCACCTAGGAGGTTCCGAGCGCGTCGATCCGCGAGGGGCTGCAGTGCTGGTGATTGCCTCTCTAGCCTGGGCATGTGGCTCGCTGTATTCAAAGCACGGTGGAATGCCCACTTCGGCGATGCTCGGTGTGGCGATGCAGGGCCTTGCGGGCGGCGTGATTCTGCTGGTTGTGGCGTTGGGCGCGGGGGAATTCCGCCATCTGCATCTGGGCGCGATTTCGCCACGCTCCTGGCTGGCGCTCGGCTACCTGATTGTCTTCGGGTCGGGCATCGGATTCAGCGCGTACCTGTATATTCTGCAGAAGAGCACTGCGGCGCGCGTGGCGACTTACGCGTTCGTGAATCCGGTGGTAGCGCTGTTCCTGGGATGGCTGATTCTCGGGGAGGCCATTACTTTGCGCACTGCTGTTGCAGCGGCAATCATTCTCACGGCGGTCATACTGGTGATCACTGCGCCGCACCGGAAGCCTGCGTCAATCACAACTCCGGTTCCAGCACCTGGCGAGGCCTGATCTTTTTCCTTATTCTCGCCACAAGTGCTTTCGACGGTTTGCCGAATCTTTCCGGATAGATTTGCTTTTCCTCTTGCGCTACTTTTGGCGTGTTGAACATGAGCCACATACAAACCAAATTCGCACAGAACATATCAGCGCATGCGGCCGCGCGGTACTGGCGGGCAACGCTGGCACGCGATTCCCGAGCCGATGGGAGCTTCGTGCTGGCCGTGCGCTCCACACATATCTATTGCCGCCCATCGTGCCCGGCGCGGCGGCCGCTGCGACGCAACGTCACGTTCTTCCGTACCCGGGAAGAAGCGGAGAAGCAAGGTTACCGGCCTTGTCTGCGCTGCCGCCCGAATGAAGTTGCGGGTCCGGTGTCGTTGGTGCAACGCGCTGCGGGTCACCTGGCGGAGTCGTCCGAAGAGGGCGTGCGTTTGGGGGCTGTGGCTACGGCGCTCGGGACCACGCAGGCCACACTCCGCCGAGCGTTTTTGCAAGTGACGGGACTGAAGCCGCGTGAGCTTGCCGAAGCGCTGCGCATCAAGCGTTTCAAAGCCATGCTCCGTGCGGGAAAGAGTATTACCGATGCGTTGTACGAAACAGGGTATGGATCATCGAGCCGCGTCTACGAGCGCAGCAACGCGCAGCTTGGTATGACGCCGGCGACTTATCGAAAGGGAGGACAGGGTATGAAGATCCGATACACCATTGCGAAATCGCCGCTCGGGAAAGTTTTGGTGGCGGCGACGGAGCGGGGAGTCTCGGCGGTTTATCTGGGCGACGCTGAGAACATGATGATCGCCGAACTGCGTCAAGAATACCCGCAAGCGGAAATTGCGCCGGCCACGGATTCGTTCCAACGGTGGGTGCGGGAAATCATCCAGCGTATTGAAGGCAAGCAGCCTCGATTGGAACTACCGCTGGACCTGCAGGCGACGGCGTTTCAGCGGCGTGTTTGGCAGGAACTGCAGAGGATTCCGCGAGGCAGGACGCGCACGTACTCACAAGTTGCGCGTTCCCTCGGTCAACCAAAGGCTGTGCGGGCGGTCGCCAGAGCGTGCGCCACGAATCCCGTGTCCATCGTGGTGCCTTGCCATCGCGTGATTCGCGAAGATGGCGCGCTGGCCGGGTATCGCTGGGGGCTTTCGCGCAAGGAACAATTGCTGGCGCAAGAGCGCGCCGCCGACAGCTAGCGGATCCTCCTGGTTAAGCAGGGAATGCCAGCAAGCCTGGGGAACCTGGAGATCGCAAGAGTTTAAAAATTATCCGCGGGGCTTTTCTACTCTTGCACCTTTTGGCCAGTCGGGCTTGAACTTGGCATCGGCGATCTTCAGGTTCTTCATGACATGGGTGTAGTGGGATAGAAAATAGTCGTCGGAGCTGGTCTCGAAAAACTTCTGCTGTACCGGCAGCCAAGAGGCCTCGTCGATCCACATCCGAATTCGGGCGATCTGGCTGCGGGCCTGGTCGGACTTCGGAGTCAATTCCAGAACGACGGTCTTGCGGTTGTCGAATTCTTCCTCGCCGATCAGTGTCAGAACGTAATTCTTCTTGAGCGTTTCACCTTTCGTGCCGAACCCGAGCGCCATATACTGGTCGACGAATGAGCGGTGCTTTCCGATGTTGTATTCCTCAACGCGATTGATCTTTGGCGTGAAAACGAACAACGAATCACCGTTTCGTAGAATTGTCCGAGGATCGGGCTTCTGAAAATCGATGCGCATCTTATCATCGCGGCGCACGAAAATCTGGCCAGTCTCAGCCGAACTATCTTTTACGACTGCGGTGTATTTGACGTGTTCGATATCGGCAGTGAGGGAATGAAAGTCCTGTGCGGACTTATCCAGCATGGCCAGTACGCCATCGAGAGTCCAGTTCGAAGTTGCCTGCGCGGCGAGTGGCCTAAGCCAGCCAGCGGCACAGCACAGACTCAACAGGGCGAAAAGAAGGAATGCTATACGTCTCAAACGTGGCCTTCTATTCAGTGAAAATGCGGGACTCATGCAAGCCTTCGGAATCGTAACATATACAAAGAGATGCGCGAACGCACCGGGATGTTACCTGGAGACAACTTCTAACGCCGGTCAAAACACGGCTAATGGTGAATCTCCACCTGGTAGGCAATCACCGTGCCTTGGTCATCGCGCAGCGGTTCGATCTTGGCGATGGAAAAATTCCCGTTGTGAAGTTCGGGCAGCGCTTCCTGTAAAGCGTTGTGCAGGTCGTTCTGAAGGGCGAGCCTGGTCGGCGGAGCCAGGATGCGAGCATCCACGCGATACTTCAGCCGGTTGCCCTCTTTCGAAATCAGTTGAACTTGTCCCGGTGCGACCGGAGCTCCGCCTTGCGGTTTATCGTGAAACCACTTTCGCGGAGTGAGAAGCACGAAGACCAAAATCAGGACAACGGCGACGTCGTATTGCCACGTGCCGCGCTCGTAGGACCAGAAGAATGTCCGGGAAAGAATTTGGCCAAGATTTGCCATGTTTAATCCGCAGGCACACCGTCGACGATGACGCCGTCGCGCATGTGCACGACGCGGTCGAAATACGTGGTTGCTTCCGGGTTGTGCGTGATCATAACGATGGTCTGGCCCAGGTCTTTGTTCAGTTGCCGCAGCATTTGGAGGACGATTTCCGAGTTTTTCGAATCGAGGTTGCCGGTAGGTTCGTCGGCGAGGAGAATCTTCGGTTCATTGATGATCGCCCGCGCAATGGCCACGCGCTGCTGCTCGCCGCCCGAGAGCTCCGAGGGCTTGTGGTGCAGGCGTCCCGCCAAGCCGAGCATCTGCGTTACGACGTCGAAACGATGCGGGTCGAAACCGTCGCCATGAATAAACTGCGCGATGGCGATATTCCCTTTGGCCGTCAAGGTGGGGAGCAGATTGAATCGCTGGAAGACGAAGCCGATTTTGTGGCGGCGCAATTTGGTGCGCGCGGCGTCGCTCAATTCGGTGAGGTCATTCCCGTCGACCAGCACCTTGCCGCGGGAAGCTTGCGCCAGGCCGCCAATCACGTACAGCAGCGAAGACTTGCCGCAGCCCGAGGGTCCCATCACGGCGACAGATTCGCCAGGCTGCACTTCAAAATTCACGCCCCGCAATGCCGGGACTTCCACTTTTCCCGCGCGGTAGAGCTTCCACAAGTTTTCCGTTCTGAGTATCGGCTCCACGCTCTTTTTTCCCTGGAAAATCAGCCCTTCGGCAGGTGTCCGTATTGTAACTGTGATTCCCATTCGTGCCTAGCCATCCTCACTGCTTCGCCGCGTTTTCCTGCTCCCTATTCTTACTGCGGTTCAATCTTACCGTCCTAATCGTACGACAAAGCTTCCACTGCGTCTTTGCGGCTTGCCAGCCACGCGGGATAGCTCGCGCCAAACAGCGCGCCCAAGAGCGCGATAGCAGCAGCGCGAAGAATCCATCCGGAGGTAATTGAGATGGTCAGCGTCGGAAACTTCCAGATAAATCCGGCCCGCACCAGATAGCTTAAGCCGATGCCTGCTCCAATACCGAGGAGGCAGAGCGCCGCGGATTCTGAGAGCAGCGCGCGGATCACGAACCAGTGATTTGCACCGAGCGATTTCAGAACGCCGATGTCCCTGGTGCGCTCGATCACGGTAGTGTACATAGTGAGAAAAATGACCAGCAGTCCTATGGTGATGGCCAACAGGATCATAGCGTTGATAAAGGACTCCAGGCCCGGGATATTTGTCGAGGTCATCAGGGAGAGGTAGTCCTTGAGGGGCCGGATGGTGTAGCCGGGAAGGAGGTGGCGCATGTCTTCCATCACATCCTCGGTATGCTCGGGGCGTGTGCATTTCACAAAGAAGACGCTGGCTTTTTCCCGTGCACCCACCAATCCCTGCAAGGTTGCCAGAGGAACAAAGAGCCGCGAACCCTTTCCATGCTCGACAATTCCCGCCACATGCCAATCGTGATCGAAGATGCGGTAGTCTTGTCCTGGCTGTATCTTCTTCGTTTTCGCTGCAATGTCGTCCACGAGAATGTCGTCGGGGCCTTCCAGATCGCGCCCTTGGAGGAATACAAATCCGCCGGAGACGGCTCGAAAGCTCTCTTGATCAATTCCGTAAACGATTTCGACGCCCGAGGTGTTGAACTGGAAGAGCACGGGGGCCACGGATTGGACGTACTTCATTTCTGCAAGCTTGTCGCCAATTTTGATGGGCATGGGAGCGCTGCCAAACGCCAACATGTATGACGAGCCCGGCGGCTGCAGCATGATGTCCGCCCCGATGCCCTCGATGCGCTTGGCCGTTTCCGTCAGCAGGCCGCTGGTCAGCCCGACGATCAGAACGACCAGCGCAACCTCCACGGCGATTCCCATAGCGCCGATAAGCGTGCGCAGCGGGCGATGCAGCAGGTTGCGGAAGATCAGTTCGCCCATCAAGGCTGCTTGTTCTCCGTGGTTTCTCCAACGGGCACTAATTCCATTCCCGCTGGTTGCTCAAGCTTGAATCGCTCGGCAGGAATCTCTTCGTTCACAGTGATTTTCGTGACCTGCAAATCCAGCTTGTAATCATCGTGTGGTCGTTCGATCCGCATCGATCGTGGAAACAAGGCCGTTCCATTGGAAGCGGCAGCCGTAGCGGCCTGGCCGGCGTTGTCCGAAGGTTGCCAATCTGCAACTCGAACGTCCGAAAGTAGAAGGCCCTTCGGCCCGAAATTCTGCATACGCGCGACCTGCAGGTTGGAACGGTCAAACCAAATCTCTCGCAGCACTTCCACTTGATAACCGCCACGCAGAACCGTCAAGATGTAGTATCTGGCGTTCTCGTCGTTGAATTCCCGGAGCGTCACCGATTCTGCCTTGTGGATTTCCGGCCAGAGCAGCGCGTCCAGCAAATGCTGCGGCCGTAAATTCTCGATGGGCTTGCTGCTGGTGCGCTCGACGGCCACCGGCCCAACGAGGAACTTCTTCTTCGACGGAATCAAAACCCGAAAGGTTTCGCCGTCGCTGGCCATGTCGAAGACCGTGGTTCCGATCACGGGCGCCTGTCCGATCACGCGAATCTGCGCCGGCCGCGCCGCCAGTAGAAACGCTTTCACTTCGTGGTACTCGTCGATGACACCGCTATACTGCGATCCCGCGGTCGGCTTCATTTCCACCGTGGCGTTCAGCGTTTTTGTGCCGCGTGCGATCAAATTGTAGGCCTCGAGGAGCTCTTCACGCGTGGCCTCCTTTGCGACCGGTCTCTGCGAAATTACGGTGTGGCCGGTCACAACTCTCCCGCCGGGACAGCCGCAGGAGATTGCCGCCAGTGTCAGCAGTACCATGCATGTTTTCACACGTCGCATCAATGAGTTCCGTCCCCATTCGAGCAAATAGTGCAATCTAGCACCCACTTGGATGCGGGCCAATCGCCCCCTGTCGCAGTCCTGGGAGGCATTCAATTGGGCCGCGCAATGTGAATGTCAAATGGCTGAACCGCGGGCCGCACCCGACGGATGATTTCGCTGGGCCAAAGCGACTCGCTCAGCAGCGTCACCCAGCCGTCCTCCGGCTCGCAAATCGCGCAAAATGTGTAGCGGTTGTACGCCTGCTGGTACGCGTCCAGGCCGCGCTTTGACAGATCGCCTTCCAGCGCTGCATCGGCGGATTGCACCGCCTTGCCAGCCCTTATACCGAAGGTCTGGCCTTCGAAGCGTTCAAAAATCTGACGCAATTGCTCTTGATTCGGCTGCGGAAGTACGACACAGCGTTCTGCCGCATCGCGCAAAGCAATTTCATGCAGTTTGCAAAACTCTCTCACGCGTTCGATGTGGCTAAAGAAATCCACGACGTACGGTTCGCTCCCTGCAAGAGCAGGGAACACCGCCGACCAAATCGCCGCAGCATCTTTGCCGCGCAGGGGCTCGCGACTTTCGGTTTCAACCAGCTCGAGTCCCACCGCTTTCACGTCGCCGCCGAGGTCCAGCGCCTGCACATCCAGCGAAAACAGCGGCAATTCCTGCGCACCGCTTCCAGGCACCGCAACTCCCGACGTATTCATTCTTCAGACTCCGACTGCGGAAACTTGGCGCGAAAATCCGGCGACTGCTTCCGAACGTCCAGCCAATCGAAAAATGCATCCGGGGTTTCCAGCCAGATGCGGAACCAACCGGCGATCTCGACCTTTTCAGCGCGTTTTTGAGGTTCCACCTTGCGGTTACGCGAGATCATCTCCGCGCGGCGCTTGCCGAGGCGCGCTACGTTCAACACGCGTTCCACGGCCGCGTGTTCGCCGTGCGCGCGGAACTTGCGCATCAATTCGTCCAGCCGCATGATGCTGACCTCCGCATCCTCCAGCGTTTTGAAATGCAGTAAATCCTCGAATTCTTCTTCGTATTGTTCCTCGGCTTCTTCCAGCTGGTTGATGGTTACCTTTTGTCCCGCGTCTTTCAGCACATCCGCGATATATTCCATACCGGTCTTGCCGGCCTCGCCATGTTCTGCCAGAAGTCGGCGGCGCAACTGATCGATCTCTGCCGGCGTCCATTGTTGGACTTTTATTTCCCGGGCGGTTTCCAGGATTAGCGCTTTTTTCGATTTCAAATCTTCGGTCATCTGGCTTTGCCTCGGTGCAGCTTGCTGTGTTTTTTCCTGGGGCTGGAAGGTGCCGGCGGGGGTGGTGGGGGATCCGCCGGAAGCCCTGCCAGCAGCCGGCGATACTTCAGCACATTCTTATTGTGTTCCGCCAGTGTAGCGCCAAAAAAATGCCCGCCCTGCGTGTTGGCCACGAAATACAAATAATTCGTCTGCGCGGGATGTATCGCGGCGCGCAGGGACGCTTCGCCGGGATTCCCGATCGGTCCGGGGGGCAGACCGCCGTGCTCATAGGTATTATAAGGAGAATCGAACTGCAGATCCTTCCCGGTCAGGCTGCCGTTGTATTTCCCAAGCCGCTCCATCCCATAAATCACCGTCGGATCACATTGCAAGCGCATGCCTTTTCGCAAGCGATTTTCAAACGCACCAGCGACGAGCGGTCGCTCCTCCGGCTTCGGTGTCTCCCTCTCCACCAGTGAGGCCAGGGCTACGATCTTGTTCACGGCACGGTGGTCGCCCTCGTCTGTTGGTCCACCAGCCCCGGGTGAGGCAATGCGTCTCCACTCCTCCTTGAACTTGTGCACCATTTCCGCTGTCAATTCGCTGGCGGCAGGGTGGCGGGGAAGCTCATAGGTAGCGGGGAAGAGAAAACCTTCGAGCGTCTGCGCTCCCGGCGCAAAATCGCGAATCAACCCCGGATCACCCGCCGCATAAAGAAACTCGCCCGCACGCATGAACTTTCCCGCCTCCAGGTCGCGTGCGATATCGAACATGGTCTCGCCTTCGCGTACCGTGAACGGCTGCTGGAACACCTGTCCGTTCGCGATCTTCCAGAAAACATCGCTGCCGGTCATCGCGTGATCAAAGAAATATTCGCCTGCCTGAAGCGTGCGCTTCGGATGGCGCCGCGCGTAAACCTCAAAAGCCAGCTTGCTGCGCACCACACCATTTTTTTTCAAGATGTACCCCACATACCGGCGCGATGCCCCGCGTGGCACATCAACGAAGACTCCTTCTTTTGGAAATCCCTGGTACGGGTGCGTCATTCCGTACCACATCCACCACGCAACGCCACCGGCGATCAGCGCGGCAAGCAGAAATAGCACGACCAAAGGTTTCAATTCAGCCTCACCGAATTATTTTCTGAATTCGCTCAGGTCTTACCGGCCGTCTGCTCCTGGCGATCCAGGTATTCTTTCAAAATAACGGCCGCCGCTACGGCGTCCACGGTCATCTTGGCCTGGACACTTTTCGGTTTCTTGCCGCCGGTCAGTTTTTCCTCGTGGATGAACCTTCCCTGAACTTCTTCCAGCAGTCGCTCAGCTTCCCAACTGGTAAGCCTTTCATCCATCATTTCCACCGGCACGCCAATCTGTTTCCGCATGCGCTGCGCAAAACGCTCCGCCTCTTCGGCCATTTCGCCGCGCGTACCATCCAGCAGCAGCGGCAACCCCACAACGATCTGCTTGACGTTGTGTTCGCGCACCAACTCGCGCAGCCGCCGCATATCCTCGTTCCGGTTAACGCGGTCTAATGTGCTCAGCGGCCTTGCCATCCGCGTTTCCGAATCCGCCAGAGCAAGACCGATCCTCGCGCGGCCATAATCCACCGCCAAAATGAATCGCCGCTCCATTCGGTTCAATTCGGTTTTCGCGCTGCCCACACTATCAGTATACCGGGAAGGGCCCAACGATATATGCGATGCGCCCAAAGAGATGCCTGTCACGCAAATCTGTCGTAAGAATGGGATGGCGAATCTACGGTTTGCGGCCGCGCGCGCCGCTCTGCCAGGCGTCCCCATAACCAAGCAATTTGAGCTGCTGGTCGAGTCCGGTTTCCTTAACCAGAACGTCAAGTTCTGCGCGTGAGAGGCGCTTGCCGAGCGGTTCGATGCGGTCGGCGATTCCCCAGGCGGTCAGCGCAGCCAGCACAGTGTGCAATTTCAATTCGCGCATATCGACTTTGTCCAGCGTGTCCGAAGCGGCGTGGTAATTCGGCAGGTAATTGGCCTCTTCCTGGTTCGCCACCAGCGTGGGTACGCCTTCGAGCATAAAATCAAAATTGTCCGTTCCGAAGGAAGCGTCATAGGTGTGATTGTTGGCGCCCCAGGATTCAAGCGGTTTGAGGACTTCGCGCACGCCTGCTTCGATGTCGCGGCGCCCGCCGAGCGAATAGCCCGTGACGCGGCCGATGCCCGCATCAAACGTAATCATCGCGCGGACTTTATCGAGTTCCCCGCGATGGGCCTTCACGTATTCGAAGGAGCCAACCGTTCCTTGTTCCTCGCCGCTGAAGAGCACAAAACGAATCGTGCGTCGTGGCAAAAGTCCCGTCGCCTTGATCGCTCGCGCCGCTTCGATCACTAGCGCCGCGTTGCAACCGTTGTCGAGGGCCCCGGTCCCCAACTCCCACGAATCCAGATGCGCGCCAAGGATGACAATTTCGTCGGGCTTCTCATAGCCTCGGATCTCACCAACAACGTTATCCTGCTGCATCGGCTTGCCGATCTTGGCGGGCATGTCAAAGTGCACTCGCACTTTCCCCAGATAGGCGGCGACCGTCCGCGCGAGGCGCATGGCATCTTCGCGCGCCACGACTGCCTGTGGAATCCGGTCGATCTTGCCGGCAAGCGAATTCGTATGGCGATAGAGCAGCAGCCGTTCCCGCGCGCCCATCCATAGGATGGCCGTCGCGCCGTCCTTGACGGCATGCTCGATAATCAACGGCGGCCGCAGATATTCGTTGAAGAGATCGGCCCATGTTGAACCGATGTCACTATGAACCAGGAGGATTGCGCCCTTTACCGGCCCGCTCGCCTTTGCAAAATCGTCCTCGCTGCCGTATCCCACATCGACGACATTCGCCTCAATTCCGCCCGCTGGCGTGGCCGGTGACCACCCTGTCGCTTTCAGCCGCACAGGAAATTTCACGGGGCCCAGCAATTCGAGCCGCGTGTCGCCTTCGCTCCAGGTGACCAGCAGCGTGTATTTCTCCGTGTGAACATCCACGCCTGCCGCGCGAAACGCTCCAACTCCCCACTCCACGGCTTTGGTCATTTCCGGCGACCCCGTCACGCGACCGCCGATTTCGTCCGTCAGCCGCCGCAGATTCTCTTCCAGGGGCGATGATCCCATCACGATCGGCAGAATCTTTGCGGCGGCCTCTGTACACGAGGACGCTTCCGTCGTCGAGCAACCAGCCGTTCCCTTGGCGTCTTGCCCCGGGATTAACGGATTTTGCTTCGCCGGGATCTGGGCTTGCACAGACGCTATCGGGGCGAAAAGGCAAAGAAGAAAAGAAACAAGAAAAATCGTGCGGCGCAGCATGAGTCGGTTCTCTTTTCCTGAAATTTCTGGGCGAAGCTTTGTGTTTCGGTTGCGGAGCGGATTATACCGAAGGAAGCTCGTTGATGACATTCTTCCCACAGGATTCTCCGCGTTTAGTTCCTTGGTCCGCGTTTCGGATCGACAATACAATCAGCGACGCGCGCGACCTGCACCATTTCTTCCACGTCGTGCACGCGCACAATGTGCGCCCCGTTCAAGATGCTCGCAGTAACCGTTGCAGCAGTGCCCCAGATGCGCTTTTCAGGGGGAGCGGCTCTGCCGTCCCGGGCCCAGGTCGCGCCAAGAAAGCCTTTGCGCGAAGTTCCTACCAGCAGCGGATAGCCGAGCTTCGCCAGTTGCGGGAGCTTTTGCAGCAATTCGTAATTTTGCGCGAAGCTTTTGCCGAAGCCGATGCCTGGATCGAGGATGATCTGTGATGTCGCCACACCAGCATGGCGCGCGACGGCCACGGATTTGCGCAACCCTTGCAAGACATCTTTCATGACGTCTCGCGCAAATCGTCCCGACTGCATTGTCCGCGGCTCTCCGCGCATGTGCATTAGGATCAGCGGCTTGCGGTGGCGGGCGGCGACTTCAGCAATCTGTGGATCGCTCTTCAGCCCGGACACATCGTTGAGAAGTTCCGCTCCTGCGCGGAGCGCGATCTCCGCGACGCTGGCCCTGCGCGTGTCCACGGAAATGGGAATTTTCAGACGTCCGCGGAGCGCCTCAAGAACCGGAAGAATGCGATCCACCTCTACGGAGGCAGGTGTTTCAGCGGATCCCGGCCGCGTCGATTCGCCACCGATGTCGAGGAGGTCGGCGCCTGCTCGCTCAATTTCTAAGGCGCGTTCGATCGCGCTCTCGGGTTCCAGGTATTTGCCGCCATCGGAGAAGCTGTCGGGGGTTACGTTCAACACGCCCATGACGATGGTGCGTTCACCGAGGGCTAGCGGGCGGGAATTGAGTTTTAGGCGAAAGAGTTTGCGGCGGATCATGAGCAGGAGAAGTGTAGCGCGGAAGAGGGCTGGAGACAGACTTCCGAGGGGCGTAGCGACAAAAAGCAAAACGTGACTAGTCGAGGTCGAAATCGCGGATGGGTTTGCCTGCGGGGGCGTCCTTGGCCTTTTTCATCGCTTCTTCGAATTTCTTCGCCAGGATGTCTTCCTTGTTCGTTTCCTGGAACCATGAGTCCGCAAATTTGTCTTCGCGCTGGCGGTTCTGTTCGGCGAGGATTTTCTGCGCGTCGGTAAGGTCCACGTTAGGGCCAGCCTTAACCGGCGCTTCATGAGAGAGCACAGCGCCGAAAACGGGGTCAACCACGAGCTTCGCCTGGCAGCACGGGCAAGTGACCTGGAGGTTCTCGCCGGAACGATTTCCCATGAAATCATTCTACACCGCTTCGCCCCGAGCGCGTAAAAAGCGCGTAAGCTCCGATGTCCTTTGGGGTCGGAAATGCCGTGCTCGCGGGACACACTCGAGCGAAACATCTTTTGACAAGCCCGTTTCGCGCAGAGATGCTGCCAGCAACACTTTTCCTGAGGTGTGCCCATGTTCCCGTCGCCTGCTCGAAACACGTTTCGATACACACTTTCCTGGTGCATCGCTGTGGCCCTACTGTTCGTTCCATTGCTGTTCTGGGTGGCTTACGATTTCTACCGGAGCCGCCAGGTGGACCCTGTACTAGCGTTCTTCACTGGCGCATTCGGACTATTGCTTGCGTACGCCTGGCTGTGGACGAAAACAAGAGTTACCCTTCATGAGGAAGGGATCTCCTACAAGTCGCCCTTCAGAGAAAAGGACCTTCGATGGGACGAAATCACGGAGACCCGTTACGGCCAGCGGCCAATTAACGCGGGTGTACATTTCGGGCTCATCGGATGGCTTATAGCGGCGATGGCCCGTAGCAACAACAAGATGATCCGCTCCTTAGAATTGATCGGCCCACATAAAATCGTACTCAATTCCAACATTCGTGATGTAGAGGAGGTGGTGCGTCTGGTCTTGGCAGCCGTTAATCCCCGGCTGCGCCAGGATGCCGAGCGGGTACTCAACTCTGGCGGAACCGTTTCTTTCGGAAAGATTTCGCTTTCGCCTGCCGGCGTAGTATGGAAATCGAAGGAGCCAATTCCTTACGCGGCGCTTGTGAAATGCAAAATTGATGGGTCGATGCTGCGCGTCAAAGCCGAAGGGAAATGGCTTGACAACATAGCCATCACGGCCAAGAAGATCCCCAATATATTCGTTCTATTGGATCTGATCGAGGGAAAACGCTCAACGGTGGCCGGAAAAACGGCGTTCGCAATGGCCGGTTCCTCGGCCAATCAGTATCTATGATTACCCAATGAGCCGCCGCTGCGCCGGAGGACGTCAAGCTTTGGCGGGGTTTTCGCCACGCGTGAATCCCGGGGCTGGCCGCAGCTCTGGACGCACCACCTTGGGGTCGGTGCCCGGCGCAACTTGGGGAGGAGGCGTGGGAGGAGTGCGTGGCTTCTCCGGCAGCGGCTTGCCTTCCATCAACAGCTTCACTTCGTTGGCGTCGATGACTTCCCGTTCGAGCAGTGCCTGCGCAATGCGCTCGAGAATATCGCGGTTTTTCCCGAGGATATTCTTGGCCTTCTCGTAGCCGCCGTTGACGATGCGCTTCACTTCCTTATCGATCTGAATGGCGGTGTCTTCCGAATAATCACGGTGCTGCGCGATTTCTCGGCCAAGGAAAATAGCCTCATCTTTCTTGCCGTAAGCCAGCGGACCCAGCTCGCTCATGCCCCATTCGCAGACCATGTTGCGCGCGATGTCCGTGGCGCGCTCGATGTCGTTGCCCGCGCCGGTGGTGATATGGCCGAGGAAAATTTCTTCGGCCGAGCGTCCGCCCATCAGCACGGCCAGCATCGCCTCCAAGTACTCGCGCGTGTAGGTGTGCTTGTCGTCTTCCGGCAGCTGCATCGTGAGGCCAAGAGCCATGCCTCGCGGAATGATGGTTACTTTGTGGACTGGATCGGCGCCCGGCGTCATTGCCGCGACCAGCGCGTGGCCCGCCTCGTGATACGCAGTGTTCTTCTTCTCTTCATCAGAAAGAATCATCGACCTGCGCTCGACGCCCATCATCACCTTATCTTTGGACATCTCGAAGTCGACCATCATGACGAATTTGCGGTTCTGGCGTGCGGCCCACAACGCCGCTTCATTCACCAGGTTTGCCAAGTCAGCGCCCGAAAATCCCGGCGTTCCGCGCGCGATGATGGACAAGTCCACGTCATCGCCGATAGGCACCTTGCGCGTGTGCACGCGAAGAATCTCTTCGCGGCCCTTAACGTCCGGACGCGCCACGACGACGCGGCGGTCGAAGCGGCCCGGCCGCAACAGCGCGGGTTCCAAAACGTCAGGCCGGTTCTTCGCGGCGATCAAAATCACGCCTTCGTTCGACTCGAAGCCGTCCATTTCGACGAGCAGCGCGTTCAGAGTTTGCTCGCGCTCGTCGTGTCCGCCGCCAAGGCCCGCGCCACGATGGCGCCCGACGGCGTCGATTTCGTCAATGAAGATGATGCACGGCGCATTCTTTTTGCCCTGTTCAAACAAATCGCGCACGCGGCTAGCACCAACGCCGACAAACATCTCCACAAAGTCCGAACCGGAAATCGAGAAGAAAGGAACGTTGGCCTCGCCGGCGATGGCTCGCGCCAGCAGCGTCTTGCCCGTGCCTGGAGGTCCAACCAGCAGCACGCCTTTCGGAATTCGCCCGCCCAACTTCTGGAACTTCTGAGGATCTTTCAGGAACTCGATAATTTCCTGCAGTTCTTCCTTGGCCTCGTCTGTCCCGGCGACATCCTTGAACGTGGCCTTCTTCTGCTGCGCGGAGAGCAAGCGTGCGCGAGACTTGCCAAAACTCAAGGCCTTGTTTCCGCCCGACTGCATCTGCCGCATCAGGAACAGGCAGAAGCCCACAAGAAGAATCAGCGGGGCGGCGTTCAAAAGGATGAGCACCCAGTCACCGCTGCGCACTTCTACCACTTTAATCGCTACGCCCTTGTCGCGCAGGGCCTTGGCAAGCCCTGCCGCGTCCTCCTTGAATACCGTTGTGTGAAATTTGCGGTTCGCGGGCCGAACGTATTCCCCCTTCAGTTCATAGCTGTTTGGCGAAAGGTACATCGTGACTTCTTTCACGTCGCTGGCGTCGACCTTCTGCATGAATTCGCTGTAGCTGGGTTCATCCTCGCGCGCCTGTGCGCCATTGGCGGACACCAACTTCCAGAGCATCACGCCCAGAAAGACTATCGAAATCCAGAAAAGAATTGTTTTTGCCGTGGAACTAGAATTCACGTTGTCCTCACTAATTCTGCAACCCGAAACCAAAAAATGAAAACTTCCCTACTTCTTCCGCTCTCGTCCGCTTTTCCCTCGCATCCCATGCATCCCTGAAGAAAGCTGCCGGAGGTTGCGTCCCGTCCCGTTGGCGGCCGCAAGGCCATAGCCAACCCATATATGGTTAGATGCGGTTCGGAACCCAAAGTAATCGGGCTCCAGGGCCACCCGCCGCTTCGCCGGCTTATCCAGCAGTACTGCCAGCCGGATCGAGCGTGGCTTGCTTTCTCCCAGCCGCCGCAACAAAAAATCCTGCGTCACGCCGCTTTCCAGCACCGCGTCAACCACGAGCACGTCCCGGCCCTTTAATTCCGGTCCTGACCCAAAAAAAACTTCGCGCCTGGCGTGCCCGCTTTGCTCGACGTCCCGCACTTCTTCGCGGACGAAATGGCAAACAACCGTCGCGTTGATCTGCCTCATCAAGTCCGCGGCAAAAACAAAGCCGCGATCCAGCGTTACGACTATATCCAGCCGCCGCCCCGCGTACTCCCGCGTAACCTCTTTCCCCAGGGCCGCCACGCGTGCGGCGATGCGCGCCGCGGAAAACGCGGTCCCCTTTCGGCTACTCAAATCTTTCCTCGGCGATCACAATGCCCGCCCGGGTCCTTTCATTCGCGGCATATTCGGCGGCGACAGGAAAACCGCGAGTCCATACAAGATCGCCGCCGCTCGCAAGCACCGGCCAGCCGTCACGCTCCCACCGGCTGACGTGCCTCTCGTTCAGTAAACGTTTCAGCTTGTGAGCGCTTCGATGACCCATGGGATGCAATCGGTCTCCGGCGCGCCAATTGCGCAATATCATCGGGAAACGCAACCGGTCGCGGTCCAGAACCGCCCCATCTGTACTAGTCTCCCCTCTCTTGGGAGGCCAGTCAATCACCCTGAGGCGGAATACGCACCCCAGCTCGGCAACGCGCACTTCGGTATCGCTCCCAACCAAATCGATCTTGTACTCGTATTCCTGCGGTGTGCCTCGTGGAGCTCGCTCGCCCAAATTTTCGACGGCTTGAAATACAAGGGCGTCTCGCTCTTTTCGTACTTCTACTCCGCCCGGCAGGGTGAGCGAACTCCCACTTTGTCCGCTTCGCGCAAGTCCGAGCACGGCGTCAACGTGGTTGGCGCCCAATTGGCCCGCGCGCGGCTTGACCTTCTCCACGATCCGCCGCACCATCCGCGTGCTCAGTGCTTTTTTCTTCTCGACGAGATCTGTGTTCTCCGTGTCAAAACCCCCTTTGTGTCGCGGCTCGAATAAATCGTTGACCGCGATTCGTGCTTGCGCATTGTTTTTCTGAACTGCTGCGCGGATGCGCTCTTCTACCAGGGCGTCCAAGAATTCCTCATCCTCCCGTGCAAGCTCTGCGAGCGTCGCCAGATGCTCAACGATTGCCGGCTGAAATTGCTTCTCAAGTAAGGGCAGTAGTTTCTTGCGGATTCGCGCGCGCATCCTCTTCGTGTCTCGATTGGTGGCATCTTCCCGCCAGGTCTGTTTTCGCGCGCGCAGAAAATGCCGAAGCTCACTCCGTCGAACGCCCAGCAGCGGACGGATGACCGGACCGGAGACCGGATGGATTCCGCCAAGCCCCGCGAGCCCTGTCCCGCGGAGGAGATGCGCGAGGACGGTCTCCGCTTGATCGTCGGCCGTGTGCGCCACCGCGATTCGCTTGCACACTCCCGATTCCACTAGCGAACGGAAATAGTCGTACCGCGCGCGCCGTGCTGCATCCTCCACATTAGCGCGCTCATCTTTCGCTTTCTTCGCAACGAAAACGGAAGCGGAGTGAAACTCCAGCCCATGCTTCGCCGCCAGCTTTGCGACAAACTTTTCATCCGCATCGGAAGCTTTGCCGCGCAATTTATGATTGAAGTGCGCCACGCTCAGCACGACGCCCAGTTTCTCGCGCAACTCCAGCAGCAACAACAAGAGCGCCACGGAATCCGCTCCCCCGGATACGGCCACGCCCACGCGGTTTCCCGGCCGCAACATTCCCTGCTTCTTCAAACCAGCAAGGAGGCGCTGTCCGAGAAGAGCTAGTCCACGCTTGCCTGCGGACGATAGTTTCCCTGCGCCAGTCATTGGCCACCGACCCGCCCCGAAGCTGTCAGGTCACAAATCACGGTTTTGGCGCATCCTACCATGCCCGGAAGGCGTAATGCCTCGCTGTGGACGCCTGTGGATATCGTGAATCCGCTGTTGACATTCCTATCTAGCCTTGGCATACTTCTTGGGCTGTAGATGTGCCTTTCTGCTGGACAGGGGGGCTTCGCTCTTTGACAACCGATACGATGTGCCAGAATCTGTTCGAAACCATTGGAGCTTTTCGAGCGCCGATGGTCTGAGTAAATTCGAGCGATCAACAATTCGCTTGGCAGGC
>Ga0137395_10000163_pt1 | contig 23603 bp, 25 predicted proteins | sample czobulk216metaG_FD_108283 | JGI IMG/M metagenome (GOLD analysis project Ga0137395, IMG submission 108283) | Vadose zone soil microbial communities from Angelo Coast Range Reserve, California, USA - czobulk2.16 metaG | ecosystem: Environmental > Terrestrial > Soil > Vadose zone | place: USA...
CGGCCAGGCGGTTTGGCTGGGGCGACGTGCCCCTGATGTGCGCCCACGAGATGGCCGTGCCCGCGTCGAACCCGCGCAGCCTGCCCCGTTGCATCCGGGTGCTGCTCCTGGTCAACACCGACCAGCCGTCGTCGGCGATGCGTTTCGTCTACCTGCGCGGCGCGCAGATGTTGAGGGTGACCGCATGATCATCGTCATGCGGCATGACGCGACCAAGGACCAGGTGTCGGCGATCGTCTCGCAGGTCGAAGCCCACGGCTGCCGGACCCATCTCAGCGATGGCGACGAGCGGACGGTGATCGGCGTTATCGGAACGAATCCATTCGCCTTGCGGGATCTCTTCATCGAGGCCCCGGGCGTAGCTGAGGTGGTACCAATCACGAAGCCATTCAAACTCTCGAACCGTGAGTTCCGATCGCGCGACACCCGCATCACGGTCGGCGCCCACGAGATCGGTGGCGACCGCCCGTGGATCGTGGCCGGGCCATGTTCGGTGGACGGCGAGCAGTTGTACCTCGAGACCTGCCGGCACGTGCGGGCGGCGGGGGCCCACGCGCTCCGTGGCGGGGTCTTCAAGCCGCGCACTTCCCCTTACAGTTTCCAGGGCCTGCGCGGCGATGGCGTAGCGATTCTGCGCGAAGCGAAACGAGAGACCGGCCTGCCCCTGGTGTGCGAGGTGCTGGAGCCGGCAGACATCGGGACCCTCGCCGACATCGTCGACGTGCTGCAAATCGGCGCGCGCAACATGCAGAACTTTCCGCTGCTGTCCGAAGTCGGCCGGTTGCGAAAGCCGGTCCTATTGAAGCGAGGCATGTCGGCGACGATCGAAGAGTGGCTGCTCTCGGCCGAGTACATCCTGAGCCAGGGCAACTACGAGGTCATCCTCTGCGAGCGGGGCATTCGTACCTTCGAGACCTATACGCGCAACACCCTGGACCTCAACGCCGTGCCGCTCGTCAAGGAATTGAGTCACCTTCCGGTGATCGTCGACCCGAGCCACGGCACCGGCCGGCGCTCCCTGGTGACGCCGATGGCGCTGGCGGGAATTGCGGCGGGCGCGGACGGACTGATCGTCGAGGTGCACGCGCAACCGGAGGTCGCGCTCTCCGACGGCGCCCAATCGCTCACCCCGCAGGCGTTCGCCCACCTGGTCGCACAGGTTGATGCTGTCGCTGCCGCGCTGAACCGGACGGTTGGAGTGGCCTGATGCGGGTGGGCATCGTCGGCCTGGGCTTGATCGGCGGTTCGCTCGGCCTGGCTCTGCGCCGGCTTGGCGGGTCGCTCGAAGTCCGCGGCGTCGCCCACCACGACGACGGCGTGGCGGCGGCCCTGCAGCGCGGTGCTGTCGATCGAGCGTCAACCGATCTCCGTGACCTCTCGGATTGCGACATCGTCGTGGTGGCCACCCCGATCAACCAGATCCGATCGGTGCTCGAGCAGATCGCGGTCGGCATCCCGCGACAGGCGATTATCACCGATGTCGCGAGCGTCAAACGCCCGGTGCTCGAATGGGCCCGTTGCCTGCCCGACCCGTCCCGATACCTCGGCGGTCACCCGGTCGCCGGCAAGGAGCGGAGCGGGCTGAGCGAGAGCGATGCCACCCTATTTCGTGGCGAAACCTGGGTGTTCACGCCGGATGACGGGCAGGAGCTCACCCCCTTCGATGAATGGTTCCGGCTGGTCCGGGCGATTGGGGCCCGTCCGCAGATCCTCTCCGCCGATGCGCACGACCGGCAGATGGCGTTCCTCAGCCACCTGGCCTTCACCCTCAGCCTCGCGTACGCCCAGACGGTGCGGCCGTTTGCCGACCCGCGGCTGGGCGGCCCCGGGTTTCGAGGCATGGTCCGCCTGGCCGAGGGTGACCCCACCCTGTACGAAGACATCACCGCGACGAACCGCGGCCCATTGGTCGATGCGATCGATCGATTCGCGAATGTCTTGCACGAATACCGCGAGCGGATCGATCGTGGCGACCGTGTGGGCGAGCTCTTTGAGCAGGGCGCGCGTGCCGCCCACTGACGTGGAATCGGCGCAAATCGTCGAGCCGGCACAACGGGTTACCGGTGAGCTGCGAGTCCCCGGCGACAAGTCGATTGCCCACCGTGCACTGATACTGGCGGCTATGGCGCAAGGCGAAAGTCGCATCGATGGGCTTCCCGAGGGCGAGGATGTGGCAGCAACCGTCGCCTGCCTGCGAAGCCTCGGCGTCAACATCAATCGCGCCGGCGGCCCGGCGCGCGTCCATGGCGGGGGCTGGCGATCGTTTAGCACTCCGCACGGGCCGCTTGATTGTGCGAACTCAGGGACCACGATGCGCCTGATGCTGGGCGTGCTGTCGGGAAGCTGGGTGTCAGCCACCCTGGATGGTGATACGTCGCTCCGCCGCCGACCGATGGCGCGCGTCGTCGAACCGCTTCGCACCATGGGCGCCAGGATCCAATCGCAGGATGGCCACGCCCCCTTGACGGTGACAGGAGCACGGCTGCAGGGACGCCGCCACGTGCTCTCGGTGCCGAGTGCCCAGGTGAAGAGTGCACTTCTGCTTGCGGGACTTGCCGCCAGCGGTCCGACGACGGTAATCGAACCGGTGGCGACCCGTGACCACACGGAACGCCTGCTGCGTGCGATGGGAACGGATGTCAGTGCGACGGCAGACGGAGTCGTGATGCGACCATCGCATCAACCGCTGCGTCCGATCGAGCTGTTGGTCCCCGGCGACTTCTCGTCGGCGGCCTTCTGGATGGCGGCCGCGGCACTCCGACCGGGCTGGTCGGTCACGATTCGCGAGGTTGGACTGAATCCCAGCCGGACCGCATTCCTCGCCGTGCTGCAATCGATGGGTGCCGAGATCCGTGTTGATGCCGACACTGCGGGCGTCGAGCCAGTCGGGTCTGTGACGGTGGCGGGTCGTCCGCTGCGCGCGGTGACGGTCGGTGCCGCAGAGGTCGCCGCAGCGATCGACGAAATCCCCGCGCTGCTCAGCCTGGCGACCCAGGCCGTGGGGACGACCATCATCGATGGCGCCGCCGAGCTACGCGTCAAGGAAAGCGATCGGCTGGCGACGATGTCGGAGGGCCTTCGCCGGATGGGCGCCAACGTTGAAGAGCGTCCGGATGGCGTGAGCATTCATGGCCCGGCGAGGCTGCGCGGCGCAACCGTCGACTCCCACGGTGACCATCGAGTCGCGATGGCGCTCGCCGTGGCGGGACTCGCCGCGTCCGGTCAGACAACGATCGAGGACGCCGACTGCGTCGCCGTCTCTTATCCGAACTTCTTTGAGGACCTGCAGGAGCTGACCCGATGACCTCCACGCTGCTGCTGTTTGGGAGCCCGGTGTCGCGCAGTCTCTCGCCGGCCATGCAAAACGCCGCCTTTGCGGCGCTGGGCATCGATTGCCACTACGAGCGTCGAGAGGTCAACGCTGAGGGCCTGGCTGCGGCGGTCGCCGAGTTGCGCGCCGACGAGCGCATCCTTGGAGCCAATGTCACCATCCCGCACAAGGAATCCGTCCTGGCGTTGCTTGATGACCTGGATCCACTAGCGGCTCGGATTGGAGCCGTGAACACCATCACCCGCCAGGGTGCGCGACTGAAGGGGTGGAATACGGACGTCGAGGGATTCCTTCGCGCTCTCGGTGAAAGCTTTCCCAGCCACCGTCGCGTCGCCGTTATCGGCGCGGGTGGGGCCGCGCGCGCGGTTGCCGCCGCGCTGCAGCCCACGGCCGATCAGGTCTGGATAGTTGCGCGGAACCTCGAGCAGGCGCAACGCCTGTGCACGGATCTCGGGATTGAGCGCGGTGGGCCAGTCGACCTTGATCACATGCAAGAAACGCTGACAAAGGTAGACCTGGTGGTGAACGGCACACCCGCGGACCTTCCGTCCGCTGCCTGGCTGCGACCGGATCAGCGCCTCTTTGACCTGCGGAGCCGTCGGTCGGCAGAGGGTCGTGCCATGCTCCTCTACCAGGGTGCCGCTGCCTTCGAGATTTGGACCGGCCGGCCGGCCCCCGTTGATGTGATGCGGGCGGCACTGAATCACGAGTCGGTGCCGGCATGACACTACGGTTGCTGACCGCGGGCGAATCGCACGGCGAAAGGCTCACCGTGATCCTTGACGGTGTGCCCGCAGGGTTGACCGTCCGCGAAGCAGACCTCGCCCGCGACCTGACCCGCCGGCAGGGTGGGCACGGCCGAGGCGGCCGGATGGCCATCGAGCACGATACCGCCCACATCGTGGCCGGCGTGCGCGGCGGCTTGACGTTGGGATCGCCGATCACATTAGAGATCGCCAACCGCGACTGGGAGAACTGGCGGCAGGTGATGGCGGTCGATGCGGCCGAGGTAAAACGCAAACCGATCACCAGGGTGCGCCCAGGGCATGCCGATCTGGCCGGCATGCTCAAGTACGGGGCCGACGACGCCCGCGACGTGCTCGAGCGGGCCAGCGCCCGCGAGACGGCGGCGCGCGTGGCGGCGGGCGGCGTGGCCAAGCTGCTGCTGCAGGAATTCGGAATGCAGGTGCGCAGCTACACGCGCTCCGTCGGAACAATCGAGGCGACCGTCCCGCCGTCGATTTCCTGGGAAGCGGTGGAAGCATCGCCCGTTCGCTCTCCGGATGACGCGGCGAGTAAGGCCATGGTGGCGGCCATCGATGCCGCCCGCGAACGCGGCGATACGCTCGGTGGCGTTTTCACGGTCATCGCCGACGGCGTGCCACCCGGCCTCGGCAGCTACCGCCAGTGGGACACGCGCCTTGATGGGCTGCTCGCCCAGGCAATCGTGAGCATCCCGGCCTGCAAGGCGGTCGCGATCGGCGATGGGGTGGAGGGAGCAAGCTTGCCTGGCTCGCAGGTTCACGACGTGCCTGTCTACGACAACCGTCGGCTCCGGCACGAGACCAATCGCGCTGGCGGACTCACGGGCGGCGTCAGCAACGGCGAGCCGCTCGTCGTGCATGGATACATGAAGCCGATCTCGACGCTGCTCAAGCCCCTCGCCACCGTGGACCTCAAGACCAAGGAACCGGCGCGTGCTCACTACGAGCGCAGCGACATCTGTGTGGTGCCCGCGGCTGGCGTGGTCGGCGAGGCTATGGTGGCGCTCGTCCTCGCCGGCGTGTTGCTGGAGAAGTTCGGCGGCGACTCGATGGGGGAGCTCCATCGCAACGTCGAGAGCTACCTCCAGGAGATGCGTCGTTGAACAACGTCGTTCTGGTCGGCTTCATGGGGAGTGGGAAGTCAACCGTGGGACCAATCCTTGCCCGCCTCCTAAACCGACCATTCGTCGATCTTGACGACGAGATCGTGAAGGATGCCGGTCGTCCGGTCGGTGAGATCTTTGCTCAGGAAGGGGAGGACGGCTTCCGCAAGCGTGAATCCCGGATCCTGCGGCGCACGCTGGACCGGGATGATTGCGTCGTCGCTGTCGGAGGGGGTGCTCCGCGCAACGGCGTCAACTGGGAAGTTATCCGAAGGGGCAACCGCGTGGTGGCGCTTACTGCGGAGCCGGCCGAGCTGGCTCGGCGCCTCAATGGATCGACTGACCGGCCCCTGCTTCAGCCCGACGTGCCGACCGCGATCGCTACGCTGCTGCAAGATCGTGTCCGTCGCTATTTCGAAGCCGATCTGGTGGTGAGCACCGATGGCGTCGCCCCGGAGGTCATCGCGCGGCGACTGAGCGACCGGTTGGCATCCGGTGGAGTGGATCGGGTCCCGATCGAGGTAGCTGGCTCGCTCCACGAAGCGACGGTGGGTAGGCGACTCGGTCCATTGATCGCGTCGACCTTGAAACGCCTCGGCGTCTCTGGAATCGTGGTCGTCGTCAGCGACCGGGTTGTCGCCGAGGCGCATGGTGCGGTTCTGATGGACGAGTTGGCATCCGCCGGCATCGACGCCAAACTGCACCTGGTCCCGGTAGGCGAGGCAGCCAAAGCAATGGACGTGCTGGCCGCGATCTATGATGCGCTCGCGGCAGCGAGTGTCGACCGAGCCGGTGCGCTAATCGCCCTTGGTGGTGGCGCGGTCGGTGACGTCGCCGGATTCGCCGCCGCGAGCTGGATGCGCGGCACCCGATACCTCCAGGTTCCCACCACACTGCTGGCGATGGTGGACAGCAGCATCGGCGGCAAGACCGCGATCAACCTTCCGGCCGGCAAAAACATGGTTGGTACGGTGCATCAGCCATCGGCCATCTTCTGCGACCTCGACTACCTCGCCAGCCTTCCTGATGGCGAATACCGGGCCGCACTCGCGGAGATCATCAAGGCGGCGGTGATCGCCGACCGCACCTTCTTCGACTGGCTATCCGCCGGCCTGGCGGCATTGCTTGGTCGGGAGCCGTCCGTTCTTCGCGAGGCGGTTGTGCGCGCCATCCGAATCAAGGCCCGTGTCGTTGCGAGTGACCCGTTCGAAACCGGCCCTCGCGCGATCCTTAACTATGGTCATACCGTTGCCCACGCGCTCGAGCGGGTGGCGGGGTATGGGCAGCTGCGGCACGGTGAAGCGGTGGCGTGGGGAATGGCCGTCGCGGCCCGCCTTAGCGTGATAAGCATGGCCTGCTCGGCCTCCGCTGCGGAGTTACAGGACTCACTGCTTCGCGCCAGCGGGCTCCTTGAGACCCGCCCTGACGTTCGGGTCGCCCACCTGATCGACGCGATGCGCCACGACAAGAAGTCACGAGATGGGAAGCCGCGATGGGTTCTGCTCCGGGACATCGGAGAAGTCGAGTATGGCCGTCAGGTCAACGCCTCGCTGGTCGAGAGTGCCCTGCACGAGGTGCTCGGGTCATGAAGGTTCTCGTGCTCAACGGCCCCAACCTCGGCACGCTCGGCCGTCGCGAGCCCGAGATTTACGGGACCAAAACCCTCGCCGACCTCGAGCAATTACTAACGAGCCGCGCCAAAGAGCTTGGTGTGGAGCTTCGATTCCGGCAGTCGAACCACGAGGGCCAGCTGATCGACTGGATCGAAACGGAAGCGAGCGACGCCATCATCGTCAACCCGGGGGCTCTCTCGCACTACAGCCTGGTGCTCGCCGATACACTGCGCGGCTGCGGCAAGCCGGTGGTCGAAGTCCACATCTCCAATGTGTTTAGCCGCGAGCCCGAACGGCACCGGATGGTTACCGCCGCCGCGGCGAAGGGCGTGATCTCGGGCCTGGGCTTCGACGGCTACCTGGTGGCGATGGACTATCTCGCAAAATTGGGTGGGTGAGCGTTCAACTCGAGGCGCTGGCCGATGAAGTCTTCGGCGCGGCGGCGGCCCAGGGCCGAGCGGGGGGAGAGAGTCTTCGCCGGCCGTTCGGTGAGATCGTCTGGAACCGGACGTATCCTGACCTCTTCTTTTTGAACGGCATTGAGAACCTGGTGGCCCCCGACTGGGAGGCAGCCGACCTGGAGCGGGTCGTGCAAGAGGCGATACCGCAGGCGACCACCTACCGCGCGAGTTCACGAGATCCCGCAACGATTTCAGCGCTGAATCCCCGGCTGATCGCAGCGAGCTACACGAGCGAGACTCGTGTCGCGATGGTCCAGGTCTCCATTCCGTCAACTCCCTCCCCCGCGTCCGGTGTGGGCTACAAGATCGTTCCGGTTGGAACCGATGCGTCGTGGACGGCCTTTCAAGGCCTGATCCATGACGACACACAGGAACACGGGTGGACGGGCCCAATGGAGGCGCAGCTGATCGCGCTTTATCGCTGGCGTGCGGCCAACACGCCACACCATTTCTACCTCGCCGAGAGCGGGACACAGCCGATTGGGTACGTGGGCCTCTTGCAGCACGGCACGAGCGCCTATCTCCACGGGCTCTACACGCACCCGTCGGCGCGCCGGCGCGGAGCGGGCGCCGCGCTCACGCTTGCCATGAGTGCCGAGGCGCGCGCGCTCGGCTGCGAACGCCTGAGCCTCCAGTGCACGCGCGAGTCGTCGCTACCCGCGTATTACTCGCGCCTGGGCTTCCGAGCCGTCGGTGAGAAACAAATCTGGACCAGGCCCGTGCAATTCCTTCCCCCTCTGGGGGAGGGCAGGGTGGGGGCGTGACCCCAGCCTGGCAATCCGAGTTTCCGCTGGTCGGTCCGCAGGGCGAGGCCGTCGACCTCCGCCGCGTCTTCCTCTCCCATGGGATTGCGGAGCTGCCTCCGATGCGAATCGACCAGAAGGCCTGGACCTTTGAAATCACCCTTCCCCTAGCGGGCCTGGGTGCGCGGACCGTGGTCATTTCCCAGGCTCGTCCCGGTCATGGACTGATTGCGGTCAGGGGCCGCCCTACGACGGCCCGGGTTGGCGCCGCCATCATGGCGCAGGTCCGTCACGTCCTCAGCCTGGACCTCGACTTGATGCCCTTCTACGCGGTGGCCGCCGAGGATCCGGACCTGGCGTGGGTCCTCAAGGGTGCTGGTCGGATGGTGCGCAGCCCCACCGTGTTCGAAGACGTCGTCAAGACGATCTGTACAACCAACACGTCGTGGGGCGGAACCACCCGGATGGTCAACGCCCTGGTGGAACATCTCGGTCAGAAGGCGCCGGCGGCGCCGCCGGCGGGACCCTACGGTCGCGCCTTCCCGACCCCGGAGGCGATGGCGGCCGCACCGGATCGCTTCTATAAGAAGGTTGCAGGCGCGGGCTATCGGGGCCCTTATCTCAAGACGCTCGCCAAAGACGTCGCGTCTGGGCGCGTCGAGCTGGAGAGCCTCGCGCGACGCTCGCGGGAAGAGCTGCCCGACGACGAGGTCGCGGCGCAGCTGCTTGCCTTGCCGGGCGTTGGCCCCTACGCCGCCGCGCACATCATGTTGATGCTGGGCCGCTACGACCGCCTGATCCTCGATTCCTGGACCAGACCGACGTATGCACGCCTGCTCGGGAAAAAGCGGCCCGTCAGCGACCGCACCATCGAGCGACGCTTCAAGGGGTATGGGCGGTATGCCGGCCTGGCTTTCTGGCTGTTTTTGACTCGAGATTGGCTTGCGGACGACGCGCCGTCATATCCTTGGGTACAACCTTGAACATGGCCGATCTCCGGGTGCTGATCGTTTCGCCGAGTCCGCTGGCCCGCGGCGGGCTGGCTGCGCTGCTGCAGAGCATGGCCGGGATGAAGTTGGTCGGTTCCGGTGGGGTGTCCGAGGCGGCGTCGCTCGCCGGGCAATTGTTGCCGGACGTGGTCCTCCTCGACGTCGGCGACGGTGAGCTTGAAGAGCTCGATGCGATTGCGCGTCTGGCGGCGGCGCAGCCGGGACTGCCGATCGTGGCGCTTGCCGGCGAGCGCGGCGAACTAGCCCAGGCGCTCGCCTTCGGTGCTTCCGCCCTGTTGCCGGTCGCGGTCGATCCCGAGACGCTGGCCGCGGCCCTGGTCGCCTCGGCCCGCGGACTGGTGTCGATTCAGCGTCAGGAGATTGCCACGCTGTTGCCTCACGACGAGCGGATCGAACCGTCCGCCAACGCGCCCACCGAAGCCCTCACGCCGCGCGAGCTCGAGGTCCTTCAGTTGATGGCGCACGGCTTCACCAATCGGCAGATCGCCGGGCGTCTCAAGATCAGCGAGCACACTGTGAAATTCCACGCCGGTGCGGTGCTCGGAAAGCTGAACGCGCACTCGCGCGCCGAAGCTGTCGCCCGGTCGATCGGTCTCGGCTGGATCCTCGTCTAGCGATGAGGCTCTAGACTAGGCAAGCGATATGGCAGTGGACGCCGAGGGATATGGCGCTAAAGAAGAAGGTCTCGACCGCCTGATCGCGGACGCGCGCGTGCTCTCACCCGCCGGCATCGAGCGGGCCGCCTGGGGCTGGGACCGCCATGAAGATCCCCGGATCATGGAGCGCTTCCACGAGGCCGAACGCGCGGCACTCCGCGCCCTCGAGAAGAGCGACCGCGCGCCGCAGTGGGACGACGCGCGCAAGCGCATCCTCGACCTGACCGAGCGTCGAGCGTCGCTCGAAGACTGGAAAGCCGAGCACGGTGACGTTGGTCACAAAGCGGAGCGCGCCCTGCTCGCGGCGGCGCTCGCCATCGTCGCGCGCGACAAGATCGATCATCCGCATTACGTCACGCTGGTGCGGCCAATGTCCGAAGCGCTTCCCTGGCTGCTGCCCGAATTGCCGCCCGAACCACGCCGATGATGATCGCGCCGCGGATCGATCCGGCCGCCGCGAAGGCGAAGTTCGACGCCGGCCAGGCGATCCCGCTCGATGTGACCAGCTCGCTGGTGTATCCGGCGGTGAGCCACAGAATCCCGGGAGCCATCCGGGTCCCGCCCGAACCGATCATCCGAGGTCTCCAGGCCGCGCGTCCGGCGTCCGAGATCTTGCGGCACCTCGAGTCACTCCCGTCCGAGCGCGACGTCATCGCGTATTGCACCTGACCAGACGAAGGCACCAGCGCCCGTGTGGCGCAATTCCTCCGACAGCAGGGCCGGCAGGCGTGGGCATTACGGGGCGGGTTGGCTGCCTGGCGGGCCGCCCAGTATCCGATGGAATCGAAACACGCCGACCATGCCCCCGGTCCGGAGGAAGAGTGCCCCGACTGTCATGAGGAGGTCGCGGCGCACCTCGCCTGAATCGACGCGATAGCCTCAGGGCATGACAATGGTGTCCGATCTGTCTGGCGAGATCGCCCAGTTGGTCGCTCGTCTCGCGCCCAGCCTCGTCCGCATCGACGCCCGAAGCGGCCGTCCGGCAACGGGCATCATCTGGGCCGATAACCTGGTGCTGACCGCGGACCACGTGATCGAGGCCGACGACAACATCCTCGTGACCGGTGCCCCGACGACCGTCAGGGCGTCGGTCGTCGGCCGTGATCGCGGCACCGACCTTGCCCTGTTACGAACCCTGGGTCTGCGAGGCGCGCCCGCTCCCCGCGGTCGGTCGGCGGACGTCCGAACCGGCAATCTCGTGCTGGCGCTCGGCGGCACCATTGGCGAGCAACGGGTCACGATGGGGATCGTCAGCGGCTTTTCGGGCGAGTTTCGGAGCTGGCGTGGCGGCCAGCGCCTTTTACTGATCCAGTCGACGGCCCAGCTCCTGCCCGGGTTCTCCGGCGGCCCACTCGTGGACACGGAGGGGCGTGTGATCGGCATCAACAGCTGGAACTTTGGGCGAGGCGTGAGCCTCGCACTGCCGGTGGACATCGCGGATCGGGTGGCGGAGAGCCTGCGCACCCATGGTCGGATCCGCACTGCCTATCTCGGCGTTGGCGTCCAGCCGATCCGGCTGAGCGACACACTCGGGCTTGGGCTGGAGAGCGGGCTTCTGGTTGTCGCAGTCGACCCGGGTGGTCCAGCTCAAAGGGCCGGAATTCTGCAGGGGGACACGCTCGTCACGGTTGACGATGATCCGGTGTTTGGACGCGTAGACGCGCTCTTCGCCGTCCTGCGCTCGCTCGACGCCGATTCGACCCACACCTTCGGCCTGGTACGGGCGGGTGAGGTGAAGGAGGTCCCGGTGACCCTCGGGGAAGTGGCGGGGTGAAAATTTCCCTCCCCTGCTTACGGGGGAGGGTCGGGGTGGGGTCGTTGAAATCAGTCGTCGCTGGGTAGGCTAACGAGCATGTATTGGTGGCACGGCGGCTTTCACGAGCCGGAACCCGGGGTCAAGCTCGAGTGGCCGCTGCTCAAGCGCGTCTTCAGCTACTTCATCCCGTACTGGCGGCTGGCGCTCGTCGTCCTCGCCTGTATCGGCGCCGCGGCAGGCCTCGGGCTGGTTCCGGCCATCGTCACCCGTCAGCTGATCAATTACCTGACGGGGAGCCACGGCCAGTTCGGGACGGTCGCGCTCTTGATCGGGATCCTGGTCGGTGCGGCGGTGGTCGGGGGACTGATCGGGGTGCTGCAGTCGTACTTCAGCAACCGGATAAGCCAGAGCATCATGTTCGACCTGCGCAACCAGCTGTTCGACCGGGTGCTCAAGCAATCGATCGCCTTCTTCACCGCCACCCGGACGGGCGACGTGATGTCCCGGCTGAGCAACGACGTCAACGGGGTGCAGAGCGTGGTGTCCGACACCATCTTCAGCCTCGTCAACAACGTCGTCATCCTGGCCAGCACGGTCGTCCTGATGTTCGCGCTCGACTGGAAGCTCACGATCGCGGCGCTCGTCGTGCTGCCGGCGTTCCTCCTGCCGACCCTCCGCGTCGGCAAGGCCACCTTCCAAGCCCGGAAGGCGACGCAGGGAAAACTTTCGGAGATGACCGCTTACATGCAGGAGACACTCGGGATTTCGGGCATGCAGCTGGTCAAGGCATTCGTGCGGCAATCGGCCGAGACTCTCCGCTTCCGGCAGCTCAACAACGACCTGCGCCTGCTCAACATCAGGCAGTCGATGATCGGCCGCTGGTTTTTCATGCTGATGGGCGTGCTGGGGACCGCCGGTCCTGCCGTGCTCTGGCTGTTCGGCGGTTATCTGGTCGTGACCGGCCAGGAATCCCTCGGTACCGTCGTCACATTTGCGACGGTGTTGCTGGGACGCCTTTACGGGCCGGTCGGCTCGCTGGCCAACATGCAGGTCAATGTGGTCGGCTCACTGGCCCTGTTCCAGCGCATCTTCGAGTACATGGATCTGCCGGTCACGATCGGTCAGAAACCGCAGGCGCTCCATCTGGAGCAGGCGCGTGGACAGGTGCAGTTCGATCAGGTGACCTTTCGTTACGGCACGAGCGATCGGCCGGCGGTCAAGAATGTTTCCTTCGTCATCGAGCCCGGTCAGCTGGCGGCGCTGGTCGGCCCCACCGGTGCCGGCAAGACCACGATTACTAGCCTCTTCCCTCGCTTCTACGACCCGCAGCTGGGCGCCATTCGGCTGGACGGGAATGACGTCCGCGATCTCACCCTCGAGTCGCTCGGCAGCCAGGTCGGGATGGTCTTTCAGGACACCTTCCTCTTCCATGCCTCGATCCGCGACAACCTTCTCTACGCCAGGCCCGATGCGACGGAGGCCGAGATTGTGGCGGCCGCCAAGGCGGCATACATCCACGACTTCATCGCGTCCCTGTCAGAGGGCTATGACACCATCGTCGGGGAGCGCGGCCATCGTCTGAGCGGCGGTGAGAAGCAGCGGGTCGCGATCGCGCGTGTCATCCTCAAGAATCCACGCGTGCTGATCCTGGACGAAGCGACCTCCAACCTCGACTCCGAGTCCGAGCACCTGATCCAGGTGGCGTTGCGACCGCTGTTCGAAGGTCGTACCTCGCTGGTTATCGCGCACCGGCTCTCGACCATCCTGGCGGCCGACATCATCCTGGTCATGGAGCATGGCGAACTGGTGGAGCAGGGGCGTCACGCCGACCTGCTCAAGCAGAATGGGTTATACGCGCGACTGTATCACCGACAATTTGAGACCGCCGACCAGTTGGCGACTCCGGCTTAGCCGGGAAGGAAGGAATGGACCTTGGCCACCACGCAAGTCTGCACGCATCTCGAGCTGATTCGTAATCCGCAGCCGAATACCACGGGCTGCGAAGAATGTCTAAAGATTGGGGACACCTGGGTTCACCTGCGCTTGTGCGAGATCTGCGGGCACGTTGGCTGCTGCGACTCGTCGAAGAACAAGCACGCGACCAAGCACTACCGCGCCACCAGCCACCCGATCATCAAGTCGTTCGAGCCGGGCGAGGACTGGATGTACTGCTACATCGACGACGTCATGTTTGAGGCCGAGTAGGGTCGGCTTCAGGCTAGAGAAGGTTTAGCGTTTCTCGAACGCCAGCCGAGCAGCGAGCCCGATGAAGATGGATCCGGTCGCGATCTCCACGCCGCGGCGGGCCTTCCGGCGCTGAAGCATTCGGCCGATCCGGCCGGAGAAGACGCCGACGGTCCCGTCTACCGCGAACTCGAAAGCGAGGAAGATCCCACCCAGAATCAGGAACTGCGCCCAGACATGGCCGAGCCGCGAGTCGACGAACTGCGGCAGGAACGCGATAGTGAAGGTAATCATCTTGGGATTGCCTAGGTTAGTTAGCAGGCCCTGCAAGTAGGTTCGGCGCGCGCGTGGGGGAGCAGGCGTCTTTTCGCCGGCGCGCAGTCCGCCGCGTCCCCTGATGCTCTGGATGCCAAGGTAAAGCAGATAGAGGACGCCCGCGGCGCGCACGGCAGTGAACGCGGATGGGAAGGTCAGGAAGAGCGCGGACAGTCCGGCCGCGGCGAGGGTGATGTGAACGGCTTCGCCAGTGGCAACGCCCGAGGTAGCGAGTAGCGCGAGCTTGGGACCGCCGCGTAAGCCGACGGCCAGCACAAAGAGCATGTCGGGCCCCGGTACGACCATGGCGATGGTCGTGGTCACAAGAAACGCGATCAGGAGACTCGCGTTCATTCGGCTGAATCAAGCCTAATCAACAGGGCTCCGGTTTTGGGTCAGGCGGCGAGCGTTCCTTCCGACTCGGGAGTCTTGATCTCGATGACCTCGCCGAAGCGATGGACGGTTTCGATGGCGTCGTAGAGGGGGACCGCTCGGTCCGCTGGAATGAGGTCGGTGATCTTCAAGTAATAGCTCCGGCCCTCGGGCCAGACAAGGGTTGGAACACCGAAGACGCCACGCCGCACCGCCTCCGCGTGCTCTTCCGCCAGCGCCGTGAAATTCGCCGCCTTGAGGTCTTGCTCCCAACGGGCGAGGTCGAGTCCCGCGCGCTCGGCGACGATCCGATGCGTCGCATGCTGGTCTAAGGGCAAGTGGTCTTCGTGGCGGGCGCGCTGGAGGGCGAGCCGGTAGCGATCACCAAGGTCGGGGCCCTGGGCACGGGCAGCGGTCGCGGCAAGGAAGGCGGGGAGGCCCTTCGCCTGCGGATCGCGCTCCCAGACGTGTGGGCTGGGGGAGCCGTCGCGGGCCTGGTGGTTCTGGGTCAGCGAAAAAAACTGGAACCGGGGACGGATCCGACCGGCGTTCGCGACTTCGGCCAGCCACATGGACCCGCGATAGGCCCAGGGACAGAGGAAGTCGATGTAGACCGTCGGCTCGCTCATCGTCATCTCGTGGTCGAGTGTACCGGGGTCGCGCCGGCGAGTTGCGGAATGACTTCAGTTTCGAAGCGATGGAGCGGCTCCTGGTCGTAGGCGACGCCCGGGACGTAGACGATGAAGTAGTCGATGCCGGCCTTGATCAGGGTCCGCAGGTGCGCCGCCACATTATCCGCGTCAGCCACGACCGTCCCCTCGCGGAAGCCCCCGTAGCCACGGGCCCTGGCTCTCGCCTGCTCGGGATCATCGCCCCTGCCGATCACCAGCACCTCCGCCTCCGCCGACTTGACGATGTCGTCGTAGTTGCGGCCGACCGTCTCGCAATGCTGCCGCAGGACGGCGAGTTTGTGGCGGATCGTGTCGGGATCGCCGCCGACGTTGCAGGCGTCGCCAAACTGGGCGACCAGCCTGAGCGTCACACGCTCGCCGGATCCACCGATCCAGAGCGGAGGATGCGGCTTCTGGACGCCCTTCGGCTCGTTGATCGGCCGGTCGATTGTGTAGTACCTCCCCTTGAAGGTCGGGTAGTCCTCGGTCCACATCCGGTGGATGATCTCGCAGGCCTCCTTGAACATGCCCATACGTTCTTTCAGCTCCGGGAAGCCGTACCCGTACGACCGCCATTCGTGCTCATACCACCCGGCGCCGATCCCGGCATTCAGTCGCCCGTGGCTGGCGACGTCCACGGTGGAGGCGATCTTGGCGTAGAGCGCCGGGTTGCGGTAGCCGTTGCAGCCCACCATCTGACCGACGCGCACCCGCTTGGTGTCTCGCACCAGCGTCGAGGTGATCGTCCAGCATTCGAAGGTGGTCTCCAGCGTCGGTTCCGGCACAGTATGGAAGTGGTCGTAGACCCAGACGGCGTCCCACGGACCGAGATCCGCGGCCTGCGCCACCTTCGTCATGGCTTCATACTTTTGAACCGGATCCTCGATCTGCACCAGGTCCATCCGCCAGCCCTGGGGGACGAAGACGCCAAATTTCACAGTCATGAAGCGAGTTTAGACACGATGCCCGTAGAAGTGCACTGCGCGGCAGACGGCGATGGATATCGATGCCAGGTCGAGGTCTCCGACGCGACGGGAACGACGCACCATACGGTCCGAGTGACGCGCCAGGACTTCGACCGCTGGCGGCGCGGACGCTCGGCCGAGGAACTGGTCCAGGATAGCTTTGGCTTCCTGCTGGAGCGCGAGCCGAAAGAATCGATCCTCAAGGAGTTCGATCTTTCGGTGATTCAGCGCTACTTCCCCGACTACGACGGCTAGGGGAAAATTCCCGCTTTATAGTCCGCCAGGATCTCCAACTTGACGGCGCGCGCACCCTCCTCGGCACCGCCCTCCATGTAACCCTGAAAGTTGATCGAGCAGTGCTCCCCGGCGAAATGGCACTTGCCGTTCGGGAAGGGCTGACGTGCTCTCTCATAGCCGCTGAACTGCGTGTACTGGCCGACCTTCCAGAACGAGTACGACCCCAGCAGGTAGGGGTTGGCAGTCGGGAAATCCAGAGTCGCTTTCCCGACTATCCATTGCAAGGTGATCCCAGGGAACACTGGCTCAAGTTTCTGCAGGAAGGCTTGCGCGTAGCTGTTCACGACCGTCTGGTCGGTCGGGTTTCCGGTGAAGGCGGCACCAACAGTGCCGCCGGTGTAGTTGACGAGAATCCCCGGATCCGTCTGAAGATTACCCTGCCCGCGAGAGACGTCCCACGTGTTCTGGTAGCCGTCGTCAGTGAAGGTGTAACCGGTGCTGAGGCCCCACGGCCCGCTCGTGTTCCACAGCCGGTTCTTGAACTGGAGCTGCAGCTTGCTGTTCGTGCCGTAGCCCAGCTGCTGGATGGCCGTCTTCTTCAGGTTGTCGAACCCGGCAGCAGCGTAGGCATGGTCGGTCTTCAGGATGGTACGGAGGACCGAGAACGGAATCGCGAGGATCACCCGGTCGGCAACCGTGACGAACTTGCCCGACGGTCCCGTGAAGCTGAGGGTATAGGTTCCGTCCGAATTCAGGACGATGCCAGTGAACGCGGTGTTGAGCCGGACGCTCCCGGCCGGGAGATAATTGGCGATCGCCCGCGGCACCTGCTCATTTCCACCCGTGATGTGATACCGCTCGTCGGACAGGCCGAAGATCCGGAAGTCGCCCGGTTGCGGCTGGTAGGCGAGCAGGTAGATCAAGTTGAGCGAACTCTGCACCGTGCTGTCGCCGCCGTACTCGGTGTTATAGGCGACGTCGAGAAGCCTTCCCATGGATGAGCCGTGGCCGCCAGGAACATAGGTCTGGATGTAGTCATAAAGGCTCATCTGGTCGAGTTCGCGTCCGCGGGCCGTCGAGAGGTTGTAGAGCGTCGGGAAGCCGGCCGCTTGGGCATCGGCATGCACCTGGTTGTAGACCGGCTTGAAATCGTTGATCGCCTGGTCATCGGGATAATACTTGCCAAAGAAGTAAAAGGTGTCAGTCGACTGGGTCGGCTGGGCGGCCAGGAGATCGGTCAGCCCGAAGCCAAAACGCTTCGCCAGTCCCTGGATTGTCTTGTGCTTGGTGTCGATCAGTTCGCCGCAGTGCTCGCTGACCTGGCCATTCAGCCAGGTCGAGGTACCACCCGGATTGGTGAGCGGTGAGTCGGAGTGCATCCGCCCACCGACTCGGTTCGACGCTTCGTAGACGGTCGAAGGATAACCCGCGTCGTGGAGGGTCAGGGCGGCGTTGAGTCCGGCAATTCCGCCACCGATGATCGCGATGCGTGGAGGCGGGCTAGCCGCGAATGCCGCGACGGGTCCGGTGAAGGCGGCTGCGCCAACCGTGGCGCCGGTTGCTTTGATGAAGTCCCGACGAGTCCAGGCTCCCTGCCGCTGCTCCTCCTGGACCTGCTCGACCGGTTTGCCTGATCGCTCCGACTCCGCAAAGTCCTGGTAGAGCGCCTGCAGCTTGCGCAACAGCGGCGTACGAGCCATCCCTCTTCCTCCTTGCTCTCGGCAAAACGGTAAAGCCGATCGCCTGCGCCGGTAAAGTTACCTTAGATCTGCAAACGACGCAAGCCAATTGACAAAGGCGGGAGGGTCGGTTAGTTTGCTCCCAAGCCCAATTTGATGGGTCGATCCGCGAGTTCAGGGGAGGAGGAGGGAGCGGTAGCCAGCTTTGTTGCAGTCGACGGCTTACCGCGCCATGGACCCACTGCCTGCCGTTAGCCGGTCTCAGCCTGCCGCCGCGCCCGCTGAAGTCCGGCTCGAAAGCCTTCGTAAGACCTTCGGCGACGTCGTCGCCGTGGCCGGGGTGGACCTGGACGTCCGCGAAGGAGAGTTTTTCTCGCTGCTCGGCCCCTCGGGGTGCGGCAAAACGACCTGCCTTCGGATGATCGCGGGCTTCGAGGAGCCGACCGCCGGTCGGATCGTGCTCCATGGCCGCGACGTCGCCGGCCTGCCAGCATACGAGCGCGATGTCAACACCGTTTTTCAGGACTACGCACTCTTCCCGCATATGTCGGTCCATGACAACGTCGAGTACGGGCTCGTCGTCAAAGGCATCGGTCGCGCGGAACGCCGTCAGCGCGTCGGCGAGGTGCTGCGCATGATGCGGCTCGACCGCCTCGACCGGCGCAAGCCGGGCGAGCTGTCCGGTGGTCAGCGGCAGCGCGTGGCGCTGGCGCGGGCGCTGGTCAACCAACCCCGGGTGCTGCTCCTCGATGAACCGCTGGGCGCGCTCGATCTCAAGCTACGCCAGGCGATGCAGATCGAGTTGAAGTCGATCCAGGAGCGGCTGTCGATGACATTTATCTACGTGACGCATGACCAGGAGGAAGCGCTGACGATGAGCGACCGCATGGCGGTGATGAACCAGGGGCGGGTGGAGCAGGTCGGCAGTCCGGCCGAGGTGTACGAACGGCCGGCGACCAGCTTCGTCGCGGGATTCGTCGGGGCTTCGAACGTTCTGTCCGGTGATGCTGCCTGGGCGATCACCGGACAACGCCAGGCGATCACGGTACGGCCGGAAAAGATCCGCCTCGGATCGCCGGAGGACGGGGGCCAGCCGGACGAGGTTTCCGCACTGGGCGTCGTTCGGGATGTGGTCTATGTCGGCGCCTTCACCCGCTACGTCGTCGAGCTCGATGCCGGCGGCGAGCTGGTCGTGTTGCAGCAAAACCTCACGATGTCATCGATGGACGTGTTGCAGGCGCGCGGCCGTCGCGTGCGCCTGTTCTGGAACCGGCAACACAGCCGGGTGATTGCGACGGCCGGCGGCGATCAGAAGAAGGAGGAGATCGGATGAATCGATATCGCGCGAATCTCATCGCGTCGGCTGGGGCCATGCTGGCCCTGGCGGCGTGCGGCGGTACGTCGACGGCGCAACCGGCGTCGAACCTGCCACAGAGCATCGGTGCAGGGGAAGGTGCCCTCAACCTCGTCGCCTGGACGGGCTACGTCGAGAGTGGGAAAACCGATCCGAAGGTGGACTGGGTGACACCATTCACCACCGCCACCAATTGCAAGATCAACGTCAAATTTGCGGACACGTCTGACGAGATGGTGACGCTGATGCGGCAGGGCGGTGGCACCCAGTGGGACGGCGTTTCGGCTAGCGGCGACGCGACCAACCGGTTGATCGCCCACAACGACGTCGCGGAAGTCAACGTCAACCTGATCCCGGACTTCAAAGACGTCATCCAGTCGTTGCAGTCGCCGCGGCACAACACGATCAACGGTCATCACTACGGCGTCCCCTACATGTACGGTCCGAACGTGCTCATGTACAACACGTCGGTGGTCAAGCCGGCGCCGACCAGCTGGAAGGATACCTGGGATGCCAACTCGCCTTACAAAGGCAAGGTTGCGGCGTACGACAGCGCGATCTTCATCGCGGATGCCGCCCTCTACCTCAAGGCCCACGACAAGAGCCTCGGCATCACCGACGTCTATGAGCTCACCAGCAAGCAGCTGGATGCCGCCATCGCGCTGCTCAAGGTGCAGGCGCCGCTGATCAAGAAATACTGGGCGGCGACCACGGACGAGACCGACCCCTTCAGCAGCGGCGACATGGTGATTGGCACCGCCTGGCCCTACCAGGTCAGCTTTCTCAAGAGCGAGAACAAGCCGGTCGCCGCGGTCGTTCCCTCCGAAGGCGCGACCGGGTGGGCCGACACCTGGATGATCTCCTCGCATGCCCAGCATCCGAATTGCATGTACCTCTGGATGAAGTGGACGGAAACGCCGGCCGTCCAGGATCAGGTAGCCGAGTTCTACGGCGCGACGCCCAGCAACGCCAAGTCGTGCGACTTGCTTCGCCAGCACATCGGTGCCACCGCCGACAGTGACTACCACTGCGGCGACAACATCTTCCTCAAGAACATCGCGCTCTGGAAGACACCGCTGCAGGAATGCGGCGACAGTCGCGGCGCCACCTGCACCGATTACACCATCTGGTCGCAGAAGTGGCAGGAGGTCCGCGGAACGAAGTAAGGGATGGCGGAGACCCTGATTCGAGCGGGGGAGAGGCTCGCGGCCCCTCCCCCCAGCGCCGTTCGCCGTTTGCGGCACGCGATCGGTGGCTTCTTGTATCGAGTTCCGGCGGCACGGCTCGCGCTGCTGCTCGGACCGGTACTGCTCTGGATGGTCGTCATCTACCTGGGGTCGCTGGGCCTCCTCTTCATCACCTCGTTCTGGCGCCAGGATTCGGTTACCGGCGCGATCGTCCAGAGCTGGGGCCTGACCAACTACCAGTTCCTGGTGCAGGAGGACGTCTATCGGACGATCGCCATTCGCACCGTCGGTATCGCGCTGGCCGTCACGGTCACCGACATCGTCCTCGCGATTCCGATCGCCTACTACGCGGCGCGCATCGCAACGCCGCGAATCCGCACCCTTCTGCTGCTCTCGATCGTGCTGCCACTGTGGTCGAGCTACCTCGTTCGTGTGTATGCCTGGCGGACCATCTTGTCGGGTGACGGCGTGCTCAACTGGTCGCTTCACCAGCTCCACCTGGGTTCGGTCAACCTCGGCTTCTCGCGTTGGAGTTTGTGGATCGTCTTCTCCTATCTCTGGCTCCCCTACGTCACGCTGCCGGTCTACGCAGCGCTGGAGCGGATTCCAAACTCCCTGATCGAAGCGTCGACCGACCTGGGCGCGCGCTGGCGCACCACGTTTCGACGGGTGATCCTGCCGATCGCGTTTCCTGGCATCGTGGCCGGCTCGATCTTTGCTTTCTCCCTGACTCTCGGCGACTACATCGCGCCCGACCTGGTGGGTGACACCGAATTCATCGGCAACGTCATCTACCAGAGCGTCGGCATCGCCAACAACATTCCCTTCGCCGCGGCCTACGCCGTCGTGCCGGCGCTCGTCATGGGCATCTACTTGCTGGTCGCCCGGCAGCTGAAGGCGTTCGAGGCCCTGTGAGCCGCGACCGCGTGATCGAGCCTCGCTCGGTACGCATTGGCATGCGCGTGGTCAGCGGCCTCGTTCTGCTTTTCCTTTATGTGCCGCTGCTGGTGATCATGCTCTACGCCTTCAACCCCGCCCGCTCACAGGCCTGGCCGCTGCCCGGGCTCTCGACCCGGTGGTTTACGGCGACCTGGAACAACGCGGACGTCCGGACGGCGCTGATCACGTCGCTCAAGGCGGGTCTCGGCGCCACTACGATTGCCCTGATCCTGGGCAGCCTGGCTGCCTTCGCCGTCCATCGTTACCGGTTCTTCGGCCGGGAGACGGTGTCATTCGTGCTGATCCTGCCGCTGGCGCTCCCTGGGATCGTCACCGGGATGGCGCTCAACTCCACCATCAACCTGGGCGGACAGCTGATCGGATTGTCGTTCAGCCTCTGGACGATCATCATCGGCCACGCAACCTTTTGTGTGGTGGTCGTCTACAACAATGTCGTCGCCCGGCTCCGCCGTACCGCCACCTCGCTGGTCGAGGCGTCATCCGACCTTGGCGCGGACGGTTTCCAGACGTTTCGCTACGTGATCCTGCCGAACATCGGGACCGCCTTGATGGCGGGTGGGCTGCTCGCCTTCGCCCTGTCCTTCGACGAGATCATCGTGACCAACTTCACCTCGGGGAGCGAGATCACGCTGCCCAAGTGGATCTTCAACAATCTCCGGTTGCCCAACCAGCGGCCGGTCGTCAACGTGGTCGCTAGCGTCCTGCTGATTGCCAGCCTGATCCCGGTCTACATCGCCCAGCGGCTGACCCAGGAAAGCGGTGGGTTGGTGTCCGTTCGGGGCGCGGTCGTCCCAGCAATCGAAGATGCCGGAGAGCAGGCGGTGGCACCGTAGCCGTATAAAGAGATACGTGGCAACCACCCAGCCTGTCGACGACAAGGTCCGCGACGCGCTCTCCAGACCGCAATCCGTCATCGATATCACGACCACCGGTCGCAAGAGCGGTGATCCTCGACGCCTCGAGATCGTCCTCCACAACATCGACGGCCGTCTGTACATCAGCGGCCAACCGAGTCGCCGCCGCCGCAGCTGGCTTTCCAACCTGGATGCGAATCCGAAGCTCACCGTACACCTGAAGCGCGGCATCAAGGCCGACTTGCCCGCAACCGCGCGCGAGATCACCGATCCAAAAGAGCGGCGTCAGGTTCTCGATGGCATCGCCCGCCATTGGAATCGCGCTGATGTCGACGTGATGATGGAGTACAGCCCGCTGATCGAGGTCACGGTCTAGCGGCCGACAGCGGCGTGCCGGCGTTGGTGTGGAGCCAGGCAGCGATACGATCCCACAGGCCGGTTGCGAGTCGCGTCGCGCTCAGCTCGTCCTTCTCGAGGCCGGTCGGGTTTTCGAAGAGGCCGTGGTCGACGCCCGGGAGGATTTCGATATCCCAGTTTGGATGATGAACGCCGCGCAGCAGCTCGGCATTGAGTTCGGTCGGCACCGTTCGGTCGGAGGCGCCGTTGTACCAGAGCGCGGGCTGCCGCATGGCGGCCAGCGCCGGGCCGGGATCATAGGTCGAGGCCGGCAGGGCGCGAAGCTGCGCCTCCAGGTCGGGCGTCAGCGCAGGTACGGTCGTCGAACTTTCGGCGGCGCTGGCCCAGAATCCCTGCTGATCCACGCTCACGGCCGGGGCCGACGCGAGGAGCGCAAAGGCTGCCGGTGCGTGGAAGCGCTGGATCGCGAGTGGTACGGTCCAGCCGCCCTGGCTGCCACCGTGGAAGCCAACCCGGTTCGGATCGACGCCCGGCCACGACCCGAGGTAGCGCAGCACGGCTGCCGCATCGGCGGCATAGATGTTCAAGTTGTCTTCCGTGGGAAACTCGCCCGGGTAGGTGCCCGTCGACTGACCGTTGCCTCGCTTGTCGTAGGCGAGCACCGTCATCCCCAGCGAGGCGTACAGCCCGACCCAGATGCCGTAATCGATCCGCGGTCCCAGGCCCGACCCGTGGACGATGACGATTCCGGGATGAAGCGCCGGGGTTAACGGCTCGGTGATGGTGGCGGCCAGCGTGGCGCCGTTCACTGGCAGCGGGATGTCCGTCTCTTTGAACAGCAGCCGGTCGGCAGCGAACGCCGGACCGCCCGCCGGCCTCATGGTGAATTGGTCGGCGCGATTGCCCACCATGCGGAAGCTGATGGCGGCCTCAGTGGGAACGGGGATCGCGAACGTCCGGCCCATTACCAACCGGTCAGGCGTTGCGGTCGGGTACAGCTGCCGGAAGGTGCTATCCCGCAAATTGAGCAG
>Ga0137395_10000164_pt1 | contig 23482 bp, 19 predicted proteins | sample czobulk216metaG_FD_108283 | JGI IMG/M metagenome (GOLD analysis project Ga0137395, IMG submission 108283) | Vadose zone soil microbial communities from Angelo Coast Range Reserve, California, USA - czobulk2.16 metaG | ecosystem: Environmental > Terrestrial > Soil > Vadose zone | place: USA...
CGCGCCCTCCCCGAACTGCGCATCGAAGCCCGCCACCTAATCATCGCCCAAGGCCTAGCCGGAGGCGAACCCGTCCAGGAACTCGATGCCCAGCCCGTGGAAGAGTAGACGCCGCGCGACGCCTAGACGCCGAATCGCACAATGGAGCGACGGGCGTCCTCGCCCGTCCCCCTCAAACCTCCACGGGATGGGTATTTCATAAGTAGCCCTTTTTGGGGGCCGCGGCTCCACAGGCTGCGGAAAAACTCGGGCTTTGACTATGCTTTGAAGGGGCGCGCCTCGTATCAGGGTATGCCTTCAGGCATACCGCAAGCCCGAAAAACAAAAAAACTCGTGTAGAGACGGGGCTTGCCCCGTCTCAGCCCGCTGAACAACTCTGGTCTCGCACTTGATTTTGGGTGGCGCAGCGCTTCAACGCTGCGGAAAGACTTACCCCTCTCCACGAACGGGGAAGGGCACGGCCGGGTGCCCCATCCTTGCGCGGCCTTTTGCGCAAGGGTGGGATTCCACAGTCGCCGCCCTCTCGGGATATTGATCTTGGGCCGCCCTGCTTGACGGACACACCTCTACCCTCGCACCACAGGTCGATCCCATTGTCGCCGACGGGTGATTACGTGTCTGCGATGGCCGTTACACTTGTTTGTGATGAAAAAAAGCGGCTCGGAGAAGCGGCGAATTCCAGCAACGGGACGTTTTCTGTCGCCTTCACTTAGGGAAACGTCCCGTCTGTCCCCGGTTTACTGTCTGTCGCCGGCTTGCTCAGCAAACTCTCAAGCCCGCTTGGGCCGAGTTTTTCTGTTTGCCGTCGAACTGCTCCTTTGTTAGAGTTCTCTTCCGCCGGAGGATTCTTGGCTAATGACTGAATTGCAAGCGGAGCTCGGAAACATAGCCAATAGGCTGAAGTGGAAGGGCAAGCGGAACTATATCTTCGCTTACACTCTCTACTGCGCTGCCGGACTCTCAAGTGCGATAGCAACGATATGGACAGCGGCTTTGGCAGCGAGCAAAACCTCGCCGAACCTCTGGACGGCAATTCTTGCAGCAGTCCCCGGTTTGGCAGTTGTATTAAACGAGACCCTGAAGCCAGAGCAGAAGGGCCGGTGGTGTTACGAGAAGAGGGTCGCCGTCAACGCAATGCTCCGTAGCTCCAAGTATGCTGGGAAGCCAGACTCCGAGATAGTGGTCGAATGGAACGAGCTGGAAATCAAGATGGAACAGGAATGGCCGCGGTTTGGTAGTGCCCCATCCAAGTCAACGAAAAATCAAGGAAGGCGGAAGTAGCAATCGGGGACGTTACTGATACTCCCCCTCCCTGCTCCAAGCTCGCGGGTCGAATGGAGGCAGTTTTGCAGAAGTGAGGGTCTTGATCAGCTCTGAATCCTCCTGAACCGGGTAGTGCCCGAAGGGCGTCTCCCTGCTGATCCGCCCCGCCTCCTGCCGAACGAACTCGCTCACGTTGGTTATGGCGAACCGAATGAACAATGCGCCCAATGCTATAGCATATGCCGCCAATCTGCGCTGACCACTGGACGAACTTTCGATCTCTTCGCGCCGGCGTAGAAGAAAACTAGAAAGAGGCCCGGGCAATACAAAGACGTGTCCCAGGCTTCTGACAACCGCCTCTCCATTGGCTCCGACTAACTCAGGAGCACCCGACGCCAGATGGATGCCCTCTGCCGAGGCTTGGGTCCTACGACTACCCACCATCGCCATAATCATATTTCTCAGGTCCCTTGTTTCCGGCCATGCGTCGCGCCAGATCGGAACCTTGCCGATATTGGCCCATCGCAAATCCACCCGGCGCTGCTGGGCATTAACGACGATTCTGTCCACTTCTCTGTTCCGAAAGACAAGTTTGTCCACAATCCCTCGACGCCCCGGGAGCGATACAAACGGCCCTTCTGGCAGTTGTAGGGACCCCTGACCCATGACCTCGACTAGCCTGGAAATGGCCACCGACGTAGGAATCTCCCTGACGAGAGACTCCGCAGAAGCGAAGAAAGCGCTGTCGACAGTCCAAAAGAAAGGATGAGTGGAAAGCTGATTCGGAGAGGCCCCTAATCTGGAACCTTCGGTCTCAAGTGCGACGCAAGGTATGTCGGCAGCTGCGTCTAGTAGCACGTCCGGCTCCAATGCGTCTTCGGCTTGGGATTTCTCAAACAAAGGCCCCATCAGCCACGTCCCCTCCGCCAGTGCCCGCGTTAGCGAGAATCCCCTCGTCTTGTGCAGCGAGTCTACTTCTGCCGCGACGTGGCGGCAGTAAAGGTCATAGTCGAGCGCATAAGCCTTTCTCGCTCAGGGGTCATCTCAAGGCCCGATCTTGCCACGTTCGTCTTCGGTGCGTCAGGACCCACGGAATTGGCGATGGCCAGAATCCTATGCGTCGAGAACCCGGGCGACGAGAAACCCACTCGAACACCCTCGATGCATATCCCTATCAGTGGAGCGTCACCGCGCTGCGACGGGCGGTGTGCGAGAAATGTCCATTCCCTGAAAAACGGGGACCATTCCAAAGCATAGGCGAGAGTTACCCCACGACACGTTCCCTGCTCTATCTTGACCTGATCTTCACTCGACGATCCTCCTGGCTTCAGGCGTCCCAGGCCAGTGAGGACGGACTCCAATGCGTTCTTCGGTTCCGAAAAGCCAATCTCTACTGGAGGAGCACCATCAACGGCAGCCGAAACTTTGCATCTCGGAAACACGATCCATCGTTCGAGCACCGCAACAAGGTTTTTCAAGTCGGCGCTTGATCTCACCCTCAAACGAATCTGCGTGCCATGCGGCGAGATATGCTGCGGAAGAGATGGCAAGTCCTTATCGAGCAGTCTCACTAGATATTTCCCGTGCAAGGAACGTAGGCTAAGCACTCTAGCCTGCTCGTCGTCAGGGTTGCACGTCGTGACCTCTATCTCGTCCGAAATCATGAACGCTGAGAGCACGCCGATCCCAAATCTGCTGATAGCGCTGAACGTCGGATGGTTTTTCCGGAAATCGTCGTCCTGATATAGGGAGGAACCGACCTTCAGAAAGTGCCGATCTATGACGTTCTGCGTCATCCCGGTGCCATTGTCTTCAACTGTCAAAACCCGCTCGGCGCTATTCCAGGCTATCCTCACCTCTCCGCCGCTGATCTGGTTCGTCTCTTTTTCCCACTGCACCCTAATTGCATCCAAGGAGTTCTGGACAAGCTCGCGAAGCACTACAGTCGTGTCGTTGTAGAGCGTGTGGCCGGTTAGCAGGTCCAGGATCTTGGCTTGGTCCAGTGTGAATTCAAACTGCTTGTCGATAAATCCTTCCGCTACCAATCCCGCCTCGTCAATCTCCAGCCACGGGAAATCTGCCGACGACGCCTTTTTTTTCTTTGCCATCTGCGCCCACTCGTTACTCTTGCGCAACTCTTTCCTGGCATAGTTCAGATACCCGGTGAGAGCAAAAAAACCTTCCGGTTGTTTGAAGAGCCCATGGACCTCGATGGTGTCCCTCGCCGCAGCGGGGTCAACATTCCCGTCCTTGTCCAACCCAGGCTTTGACCGCACCGTAACCACTGTCATTTGCTTTTGCCACTCCTCGACGCTCTTCGGATCCGTCGGATTAATAAGCCTAAACGCCAGAGATGGCGCACGATCTTGAGTCACGTGCAGCAGGTCTGCAGTCCTCAGAATAAGCGCGGCGTACTGAAGGTTCGCGGTCTCTTGGGGATTTGAGCCATATGGCTGAGAGGGCTTGTACTTCTCAAGGTTCTCAAGGTCAGTTAGGTGGTGACTCTCGCAGACAAGCCCGAGGTCCTTCCGGAATCTATCCTCTAAACCCCCAAGCAATCTTTCGAGTTCGGACGGGATCGTACTGTTCACGCCCAGAGCGCGTGCGCTCTTCCCAGTGACCCATGCCCGGATGCGCTGTGGATGGTTCTCCCTGACAAACTCCTGGTAGAGGAAGCGCTCCGCTTCGGGGACCGCCATCCTCTTTACCTTGTCTCGGTAGTCTTCCCCCCCGCCGCCTGCAAACGCCTTCTCCTTGAAGGCGGGGAAATCGGATTCTACACGGCGATCAAATTCCTCGCGGGTCACAAGCATTCCAAGATCGTGGAAATAGATCGCCAACGTGATCATCAGACTGTCTGCCACCGTCAACTTCTGCATCGTTGAGGGGGGAACGAGCCAGTCCGACATTTCTAGGAGTTTATTAACGTGGGAGATGTCGTGCCGAGTGTATTCACCAAAAATTCCATCACGGCCGATTAGTTCCAACAGGTTCGTAAGAGAGTCCTTTATTGCGGGCAGGTTGCAATTGATGAAGGCGCCAAAGGAGTTCGCTTCGGAGGCCTTCTTTTCGATAGCGCTGCTGAATTGCATGTCACGCTCCCATGGAGTTCGCTATTACAAGCAAAAAGGAGGCCACGGGCTTCCCCATGACCCCCTCGGTCGGCATCATTATCTACCAGTCTTGACTAAAGATACATAGCCGACTTTGGCGCTGGTCGGGTTTAGGGCTGAGAGCGCTCCTGACTTTCGATGCCGGCGGTTTTTCATCACAAACAACTGTGACGGCCATCGCAGACACTCAATCGCAATCGTCCGAGAATTCGCAGAGTGTGCAGCATCGAGAACTGCGCCCGTCTCCAGAGACGGACCCATCATCTGCCGCAAAACCATCTTCGGCGGCTCTTTGACAACGAGAAGACAAGTACACAAATAAAGCAGCCGAAGCGGCGACCCCGCACCCCGTGAAGTGCACGCCAAAACCGCAGAATCCCGCGCTAAGTCGTTATTCTTGTGGAGGATAGAGTTAAGTCATTTAATTAGAATACTTTAGCGGAAATCGGGGGGGGGAGTAAAAACCACTTAACTCTCCCAGAGTAAAATTTCGACTAACCAATATTAGTTGATCATCCCGCGCTGCTTCAGAAACTCTTTCACCACCGCAGCCGCATCGCGATGTTGTCCATCCACCGCATAATTCAGCCGTCGCATGTCTTCGTCGGAGATCGCTCCAGACAGCGCATCCAAGGCCTCCGCAACCTCAGGATGGTTCTTCAGCATTTCTTCGCGCATCACCGCCACTGCCTCGTACGGCGGGAAATAATGATGGTCATCTTCGAGCACAAACAAATCCAGCGCTGGAATTAACCCGTCGGTATTGTTGCCGGCAATCAGATCTACCTGGCGTTCTTTGAGCGCGCGCGTGACCAAGCCCAGGTTCATAATGCGCGGCGCTTCCGCGAAGCGCAGGCCGTAACTGGCGACCAGACCCTTATATCCATCCGGACGCTCCATGAATTCGTATCCGAAACCAGCCCGCCACTTCGGGGCAAATGCAGCCGCCTGCGCCACCGTAGTCAAGTGCAGACGGCGCGCGTCGTCACCGCGAATTACGATAGCGAAAGTGTCATTGAAGCCGAGTGGGCGCCCTACGGCGAGATTAAATTTTGTCTGATAGGCCTGCTTCACGCGTTGATAAACATCCAGCTTGTCGCCGCTCGGCTGATCTTGATTAGGCTGTTGTTTGAGAACCGCCGTCAGAGCAGTGCCGGTGTATTCGGGATAAATATCGATTCGTCCGGCAAGAATCGCCTGCTGGCAGATGAACGTTCCCGCCAGATAGAAACGTCGCTCAACCGGCAGATGAGTGCGATTCTCGATGATCTGGGCGAACATCTCGCCAAGAACCAGTTGCTCCGTGAAGTCCTTGGAGCCGATTACGATCCGATTCGCCTGTCTTACGCAACTCGCGATCGGCAGCAAAAGCAGCGAGACGAGGCAAAGCGCAGTCCACCTGGAAATGATTGTTTCGGCGCGAGTGAGGATCGGGATCAAGCTCGAATGACGCTCTTAGTTTCTCAAACGCAGAGTTCCAAGGTTCCGCTCAAGCCGCCCCAGCGCGAAGTCAACTATCAACGCAAGCAGCGCCGCTGGAATGGCTCCCGCCAAAATCACCTGGTTGTTCACCATGGCGAGACCGCGGAAAATAAACTCGCCCAGCCCGCCCGCTCCAATCGCAGCCGCGATCGTCGCCAGTCCAATCGAGAGCACGGCCGCAATTCGGACGCCAGCGACGATGACTCCCGAAGCCAGCGGCAATTCCACTTGCAGCAGCAGTTGCCGGTCGGTCAATCCCATGGCACGCCCGGCTTCCACAATTGACGGATCGACACCCTGAATGCCCGCGTAAGTATTGCGAATGAGCGGCAGAAGGCCGTAGAGCGCGAGCGCGAGAATTGCAAGCCGCCCGCCGCGCGCCCCAATCCACGGCGCGGGAAGCAGAAAGCCGAACAGGGCAAGGCTAGGGATGGTTTGAATAATATTGGCCCCCCCGAGCACCGCCTTGCTGAGCTGTGGCACGCGCGTGATTAGAATGCCAAGCGGAATGCCGACCAGCGCCGCCAGCAGCGTCGCCACGCCAGCCAGCGTGATGTGCTCCAGGGTTAGGTCGAGCACCTGCTGGCGATTCGCCATCATGAATTGCAGGAAATTCACGCCGATCACCTCATGGATAATGATTACTAATGATTACTTTGGATCCGGCAAGCTTGCGAATGCTTCCACGTATGCTCTCACGAGTGCATCGTCGGAGCTCGAAAAGTCCCGCGCAGGAAGATCGACCACCAGTCGTCCCGCTTCCATGAGTGCGATTCGATCTGCCAGCAGCAACCCTTCGCGCAGGTCGTGGGTAACAAAGATCACTGCCTTCTTCATACGCTGCTGCAGGGCGCGAAATTCTTTTTGCATCTCCGATCTAGTAATCGGGTCGAGCGCGCCAAAAGCCTCGTCAAGAATCAAAATCGGCGGATCAGCCGCGAGGGCTCGCGCCACTCCTACTCGCTGGCGTTGGCCTCCCGAGAGCTGGCTTGGATAACGCGATAACAAGTCTTCGCTCAATCCGGCGGTGGCCATCAACTCGCGCACCCGTGCGTCAATCCGCGGTTGTGGCCAATTCTCAATCCGCGGCACTAGCGCGATGTTGCGCTCCACCGTGAAATGCGGAAACAAACCGCCATCCTGAATCACGTAGCCAATACTTCGCCGCAAGCGAATTGGATCCCACTCTGCGGTGCGCTGCCCGTTCACGCGAACCTCGCCCGACGTGGGCAATAGCAACCGGTTGATCAGTTTTAAAGTTGTGGTTTTCCCTGAACCGCTGCGGCCGAGAAGCACGAGCGTCTCACCCTGCTTCACCGAAAGCACGAGATTCTGCAGCAAAGGTCGCCCGTTTATTTGGAAGGAGGCATGATCAAATTCGATCGCCGGTTCGTGGTTAAGTGGTTCGTGGCTGGCAGGAGCGATCATGTCTTCACGTCACGTCTCACTATGTGCAGCCGCCTCAGTGGAGCGACGGGCGCCCTCTCCTGTCCCGCGGGCACTCTCAGAGATTCGAGGCCGGGCATGGACGCCCGCCGCTCCGCTTATACGCGCCGTCTGACAAGCCCGTGATTCGTATGCCGCCGTGTCCCTTGTGCCGAATGTTGAGACCGATCAAGAGCGCGGTGATCTGCTCAACAATACGCGCGTTCTCAAGTTTGCCACCATCAATTGCGCGGACGCGGTCGATCTTTGTTGCGAGGTCCATTGCAATTTGCGCGGCGTTGGGGTCGTCGCTGCATACGATCACGTCGCAATCGACGTCATCATTGTTCTCGCTGTTGAGGACCTCCGCAGAAAGATTTTGAAAAGCCGCGACGACAGAAACGCCCTTTGGGACCAACTCTGTTGTCTGTTGCGCGGCCGAGCCTTGCCACACTCCAAGTGTGCGGCTGGCGCGTCCGCCGACGCTTGCGGCCAGCGGAACGGTGGCATCGATCAGAATGCTGCCCGCCCGAATCGCGGGCTTTAATTGCTTTAGCAGCGCTGCCTGGCTTTCAAATGGGACGGTAAGTACCAGAAGGTCGCTGGCCGCGCAGGCTGCGGAATTTTCCATTCCAGTGACCGTTCCCCTGACTGGGTCATTTGCGCCGACGCGCCTACGAATTACCTCGGCCGTCTGTTCCGCGCGGCCCGCGTCGCGCGAGCCGATGATGACCGTTTCTCCGGCACGCGCCCAGCGCAAGGCAAGCCCTGTGCCCGCTGGGCCGGTGCCGCCAATCACCGCGATGGCGCGGCTCATGCGAACTCCGGAAGCGCGCTCTCAAAAGCCATCTCCGAAGAAATCGTTTCGGCGGGCAGCTTGATCTTCATTCGCGAATATTTTGTATTGCGTTCCGCGGGAATGCGGCCGATCTCCAGAATCAATGCCTGGAAATCTTCGGGGCTCGTGTACTGGCCGGCGGTCGCTCCCGCTTCGCGCGAGATATTCTCTTCCATCAGTGTTCCGCCGTAGTCGTTGGCGCCGGCATGCAGACAGAGCTGGGAAAGTCTTTTGTTCAGCTTCACCCATGAAACCTGGATGTTGCGGATCGAGCCAGCGAGCAGGATTCTTGCCAATGCGTGAATCTTGAGGTGCTCGGCCAGCGTCGGTCCGGAGCGCGCCAGCCCCTGCTGAAATAAGAGCGTGTTCTGATGCACAAAGCCGAGCGGAACGAATTCGGTGAAGCCGCCGGTCTCGGATTGCATTTTACGGAATAGCGATAACTGCCGCACCCAGTGGTCCGGCGTTTCCATGTGCCCGTACATCAACGTCGACGTGGTGGGAATTCCACAGGCGTGCGCCGTGCGAATCACCTCTTGCCATTGCGCGGATGAGAGTTTGTTGCGCGAGAGTACGTGACGTACTTCATCGTCCAGAATCTCAGCCGCTGTGCCTGGCAGAGTGTCCAGTCCGTTATCGCGCAGCATCATGAGATAGTCGCGCACTGTCATGCCGGTGAGTTCGACGCCATAAACGATTTCCATCGGAGAGAACGCGTGGATGTGCATGCCCGGCACAGCATTCTTCACCGCACGCAGAATATCGCGATAATAAAAAGGCGGCAGGCCATGCGGCAGGCCGCCTTGAATGCAGACTTCGGTGGCGCCCAGTTCCCAAGCCTCTTTACTCTTGCGCGCCATATCTTCGAGCGAATGAAAATAGGAGTCAGCCTCGCGCGGACCGCGGCTGAAGGCGCAAAACTTGCAGCCCACGAAACAGATGTTCGTGAAATTGATATTGCGGTTTACTACATAGGTAACGATGTTACCGACGACGTCGCGGCGCAGCGTATCCGCGGCGACTAGCAAAGCCAGCAAATCCGCTCCCTCACTGCTCGCTAACGCATAGCGCTCTTGATCGGTGAGGCAGGCGCCATCTTGCGTTTCGAGCGCCCGCTCCAATGACCGTCGAATTACGGCAGACGATTGTGACGCGACATCGTCCCAATTTAGCATTGGGAATTGCTCGAGTTGTGAAGGCTGCAATGCCATCTCTTCTCCCTTGGCCCGGAACGAAAGTGCGGGATACCACAAGCTGTTGTCATCTCGAGCGAAGCGAGGACATGTAGTTCGCCGCAAGCTACAGGGGACTACAATCCCAAAACACCCAAAACAAAAGACTAGCGAAAAAGATCGCTTTTCGCTGGCCGAATCATCTCCCGCGCGGTGCCATTCCCTCGCCGATAAGAATACCCGCGGATGATACACGCTGGAGTTTTTTCCAGCTTCCCGCAAGCTAATCCTGCCGCGCATGCCAGTTCGTCAGCTACCGCATCGACCGTCGCGTGCAAAGAATAACCGTAGGGGTCGCGGCGTCCTCGATAATCAACTAGCGGCCGCATTCCGGCAATGCCAATCGCGACTTCCGTTAAGCCTTCTCGCCATGGCCGCCCGGAGCTATCGCTGATAATCACTGCCATTTCTACGGCCAACTGCTTTTTCAACTCGCGCCGTAACTTCGCCGCTGAACGATCCGGATCAACCGGCAGCAAAACCGCATGCTCGCCGCCATCCACGTTAGAAACATCTACGCCACTGTTCGCACAAACAAATCCGTGCTTCGTTTCGGTAATCAGCACACCATGCTTCTGCCGCACGATTCGGCTACTTTCTCGCAGCGCCAGTTCGCTGACGCGCGCGTCGAGCCCATATCGCCGAGCCCAGGTTCGAGACGCCGAGGAGGGCTCAATTTCATCCAGGGCAACCAATGAGCCTTCCGCCTTCGAAACAACTTTATGCTTCACCACCAGGATGTCGCCATCCTGAAATCGCAACCCGTTACTTCGCGCCGCCCCCAACAACCGTGCGCTCAGCGATTCTCCAGGACGAATCTCTCCGCTAACCGCGATAGGCAACACACGAATTTCACCCCTAGTGCGTGCGCTCGCGTTCCTAGCGCTGCGCGACGCCATCTTCTACCTGCTTCCGGTTACTGAGTCCCCAACTGCGCAGCAACCTCTGCGATCGCCTATCTCCGTCCGCAGCGGCCAATTCGTGGAGATCCTCAGGACGATCGACATCGCGCGCGACCCCCGGCAATTGGAGTACAACACAGGGCAGGCCCGCTGCCTTCGCCGCGGCCAGGTGCGGTAAAAAACTGTCATTGCCAAAGCGCAACGGAAACAGATCGCCCGGCGACCGCAACGCAGCATTCGTCCCGCGCCCGGCTGCGTCCGGCACCAGAACCGCTCCGGCGGGCGGGGCGGAATCTAGGATCTTCTGCAATTCGGCGCTTTCTATCAAAGGAATATCCGCCGGAATAACTAACGTGGTCTGCTCTCCCCGCGCCTTGCATGCGGACGTTGCCATGGCGATGGCGCTCGTCTCTCCGGAGTTGTCGTCGGTAATCGTATCGAAATTAAAACGCGCCGCCAAATCCCGCGCAAATGAATCGCCCGTCACCACCGCAATTGGAGGCCGCTTTTTCCAATTTGCCAGTGTTTGCAGCACGTCTTCGCACATTGCGCGTGCCAGAGCAAGACGCTCTTCCGGACTCAAAATGGCCGACAGACGCTGTTTAGCATCGGTCAACAATTTCACTGGCACCAGAATCATGCGCGCTCCTCCGTGGTTGGCACGGTGCGAGGCTGCATCGCCGCATTCAGCACCGTTTCCGCCAGCGTGATTCTATCTTCATTTCTGCGCATGATGGTCGGGGTACAAAACACCCGCATGCCAGTCGCGCGCAATGCTTCGGCGGACATTTCGTCCTGCACGTCGACGATCAGAAGATCTAAAAAATCGCGATAGAAATCTGCGACCCCACTAATGGAAACGTCGAAGCCCTGAGCGGCCAGGAGAATTCCGGCGGGACCCGACACTGCCGCGCCTCGCACAATCGGACTTACAGCCGCGATTCGGGCACGGCTTTCGCGCAGAGCTTGACGAACTCCCGGCACGGCGAGAATGGGCGCGATGCTGCTTACCGGGTTACTCGGAGCCAGCAGCACAAGATCCGCGGAGCGGATCGCCTCGATCACCCCTGGCGCGGGCTCGGCATCCGTTGCCCCGGCAAATCGAACCGACTCTACTGGATCCTGGTACCAGCGCTGCACAAAATATTCTTCAAAACTCACCTCGCCAATTGGAGTCATAACCCGCGTCTCAACTCGCGAGTCACTCATGGGCAGGACACGCGCCGTGATTCCGAGCTGGGCTGCGATTTCAGTCGTCGCTTCACTGAGCGTCTTGCCATCCGAAAGTAACTTCGAGCGCAGTATGTGCATCGCTAGATCGCGATCGCCGGTGTTGAACCACGTCGGTTGGCCCATCTGCCCCATCGCATTCAGACAGAAAAATGTATCTCCCTTCACGCCCCAGCCGCGTTCCTGGCTCAGTTTGCCCGCCAGCATATAAATGATGGAATCGACATCGGGAGAAACGTACAATCCCCACCACAGCAAGTCGTCGCCGGTGTTCACGATAATCGTCAGCTCTTCGGGACGAACGATTTGCCGCAATCCATCCACAAACTTCGCTCCGCCCGTGCCGCCCGTGAGAACAGTAATCATGCTGCCCTCCGTGCATAGCCATCAGCGTCCGCAACCGCGCCGAGGCGCTGTGTCAGAATTTCGCTGTGGGCGGCTGCTTGTTTCGCGAACTCGGGATACACCGGCAACCTCTGTCTCAACTCGAATCCTTTCGCCTCAGTCTTCTGTCGTAATTGTTCCAGATGCGGCCACGGCTTTTCCGGATTGATAAAATCCGGAGTCAGCGGAGAAATTCCGCCCCAATCGTTGATGCCGCCGTCGAGCAGGTCAGCATAGTGCGGATCGGAGAGATTTGGCGGCGCTTGAATGTTCATGGTCGGCATTAGGAGTCGAGCCACGGCGAGCGTGCGCAGCATATCGCCACGATTCGGTTCGGGCCAATGCGCCATTGGCGTTCCGCTTTTGGCGCGGAAGTTCTGCACGATGACCTCTTGAATGTGCCCATACGTCAAATGCAAATCGCGGATCGCAATTAATGCATCCACCCGCTCTTCCAGCGTCTCGCCGATTCCAATCAGAATTCCGGTCGTGAAAGGAATCTTCTGGCGACCCGCCTCTTCAATCGTGCGCAGGCGCTTCACCGGCTCTTTGTCGGGGGCATTGTTATGGGCTGCGTTTTTCGCGAGTAATCGCGTACTTGTCGTTTCGAGCATCAGCCCCATGCTCGGAGACACGCGGGACAGCCGTTTCAACCACTCCAAACTCATCAGTCCAGGATTCGGGTGGGGAAGAAGGCTCGATTCGCGAAGCACCTTCTCGCACATCGCCTCCAGATAATGGAGCGTCGATCTGTAACCGAAATGGCGCAGCGTATCGCGCATCTCTGGAAAAAGAAGTTCGGGTTTGTCTCCCAGGCTGAAGAGTGCCTCGGTGCATCCCATGCGCTCGCCCGCGCGCACCACTTCCATCACCTCGTCGGGCGTCATGGTATGCGCTCCAGGATCGCCGGGATCGCGACGGAATGTGCAATAGCCGCAGTAGTCACCGCAAAGATTGGTTAGCGGGAGAAATACTTTGCGGGAGTAGGTGATCACTGCCGGTTTGAAACGCGCGCGCGCAACCTGCGCAGCCGTGAGGAGAAAAGGAAAAATATCATCGTCCGCTCGCAGCAACCGGCAAGCGGTCTCACGAGAGATTGGTTCGCCGGCGGCCGCCAGTTCGGCAGCAGTCGTGAGCAGCGCTTCTGGTGAAGAGGTGGCCATGCATTCCAATTATGAGCCCGTGATGAAAGACCTACTTAGACATCACAAGTTTGGCAATCGTCGCCAACTGCATATTCGACGTGCCTTCGTAGATCTTTCCGATCTTGGCGTCGCGCCAATATTTTTCAACGGGATAATCCTTGGTGAAACCGTATCCGCCATAGACCTCAATCGCAAGCGATGTCACCCGCTCCGCCACTTGCGATGTGAACAGCTTGGTCATGGCCGCTTCTTTCACAAAATTTACGCCGGCATCTTTCATACGCGCCGCGTTATAAACCATCAGCCGAGCAGCTTCTATCTCGGTCGCCATCTGAGCGATCTGAAACTGGATACCCTGAAACTCCGAAATCGGCTTGCCAAATTGTGTGCGTTCCTGCGCATATTTTGACGCATATTCCCAAGCTCCGCGCGCCACGCCAAGCATCTGCGCTCCGATGCCGATGCGGCCTTCGTTCAGCGTTTCGATCGCGATCTTGTATCCCTTGCCGACTTCTCCGAGCACATTTTCTTTGGGCACGCGGCAATCTTCCAGAATCAATTCGCAGGTTGATGATGCCCGTATCCCTAGTTTGTCTTCCTTCTTGCCCACGGTAAACCCGGGAAAGTTCTTCTCGATTAAAAACGCCGTGATGCCCTTGTATCCCTTCGACGCATCCACAGTGGCAAACAGAATGAATATGCCTGCCTCTTTGCCATTTGTGATCCAGAGCTTGCGTCCGTTGAGAACGAAGTCGCTACCTTTGAGTTCGGCCTTGGTTTGCAGGGCAAAGGCATCCGATCCCGATCCCGCTTCACTCAAAGCGTAGGCGCCGACCGTGTCAGCCGCCATCTTCGGCAGATAACGCTTCTTCTGGTCTTCATTGGCCCAGCGCAAAATTGCATTGGCCACCAAAGTATTCTGCACGTCCACGATCACGCCGGCGGACGCGTCTGCCCGTGAGAATTCTTCCACCGCTAAAATAGCTTCAAAGAATTTGCCGCCCGCGCCTCCGTACTGTTCTGGAATTTCGATGCCCATCAGCCCCAGCTGAAAAAATTGCTCCAGCAAGCCGTGATCGAATACAGCTTTTTCGTCCATCTCTTTCGCTAGCGGACGAATCTTGTCGTCCGCGAACTGCCGCACATTGTCGCGAAACAGAATCTCGTCTTCTGTAAGAGTCGTCAGCGGGCTAGGATTCAAAAGCTGCAGAGTTTCCGGCATGGAGACACCTCGTTAGAAGACGGGGCTGGACGCGTCCCTGCGGGACGACGAACCAAAGTTAGCGAACCAAAATTGTAGCAGCAGAAGACTTCGGGATTTTCAATTAGTCAGCAGTTCGCTTGGCCGGCCGCCGGGACGGCTTTATTGACGACCGCGCTATTGCGCAGCTTCCAGCAAGCCCTGCTCCGCCTTTTCCTGGCATTCGATGCAATGGCGAGTCCAAGGCACCGCATCGAGACGTTTGGCATTGATTTCTTTCCCGCACGAGACGCACTCTCCAAAGCTGCCCTCGCGGATGCGCGCCAGAGCGCCATCGACCATATTGAGCAACTGGCGGTCATTATTGCTCTGGCTAAACAGAAATTCTTTGTTATAGGAGCTGGCAGCGCGGTCGGCGACGTCCTGAGTGGCCTCGTCGTCCGCAGTTCGACCGTCCTGCTGGTTGCGAACAACCATGTGGCGCAGTTCATTGCGCCGGGTCTCCAGTTTCTTTCTAAAGGTCTCTAGTTTCTTCTTATCCATATCAATGCCTACGATGATTAGGGGCCTACAATTGGTTGCGCACCGTGAAATAAAAGTCCCACCACTCAGTAGCCTCACCAACGTGAGGTCAAACGGATATCCTAAGCGCGGAGGCGAGCAGGCGTCAACTGGCGGAGCGGCCCGGTAATACGGAACGCTACAACACAATTAGAGTTCAATATTCGTAGGATGGTTGAAATTTTTTTTAAACTGGCGGCGTCCTATTCACGGCCTGCACTTAACGCCGGTGCCGGATATTCTGGAAGTTTCTGCTTGGCGGATTGAGTACGCTTGACCTGCAATTCGTCGAACAACAGCGCCGGGCTCACCACGCTAAACCACACAGGCTCAGAGCGATCATCAACTGCGGGCGTGGTACCCGCGGCAAGCAGATCGCTTCGGAAGGAGCGAATGTCGAGGTCTCCAAAAACGCCGCCGCGAACCAGTTCTTCACGCCCGTCTTTGGTCCAGACGCGATAGAGAAGCCGCGGTTCGAGGCGAGGCCCCATGGTTTCCACGTAGAGTCCGTAAGGCAACTCGCGGTTTTTGCAGAGCTCGATCAACTTTTTCTTTAATTCCGCGTCCGGCTGGGGATCAGTGGATTGCAGGATGAGATTGCCAGGATGAGGCGAGGGCGCCGCCGCCGCCGCGGCGCGACCGTGACCGTTCGAAGTCGTGAAGTCGCGAATCGGCTGCCGTCCGACGAGATAAGAAACGAGTTGCCCCTTCTGTATAAGCGAAACGCGCTCAGCCTTCACGCCCTCGTCGTCGAGGGAATATTTTCCAAATAGCGGCTGGCCCGAAATCATAGAGATCGTTGGATCGTCGAACACGTTAACGAAATCGGGCAGCACTCGAGACTTATAGCTGCTCGACCATTTGCCCGTGGTACGCGCGTTTTCTCCAAGCTGCGGCTTTTTACCGAGCAGATTCGGTTCGATCAGGTCGGTAACGATGGAGGCCGCGGCATCGTTCGAAAAAAGCACCGGGCCTCGGTATTCCTCATCCACCACTGGAGCGTCGCGCAACAACTTCAGCGTTTCCAGCATTTGAGACGTGCGCTTCAGAAATTCTTCGCGGGTCGGGAGTTCCTTAAGGTCGTTGCCCTGATCGGCACGCGAGCGGCGCAACAACATGCCATCCGACGCCTGGGTTGAGCCCATGATTGACACTACGTAATGCGCGCGACCGGAACGAGCGGTGGTGCCTTCGGAATTCAGAAAGTAACGGTTCTCGACCGTGAATCGAAGCGACGATTCGAAGTTCTCCAGATCTTTGTCGGTGCGATATCGCGCGGAAGCTTCTTCGAGCAAATGAACCCACGAGGTGAAATCGATCGCAGAGAAGTGTGCGAGAGGCTCGATGGAATTTACGGACGGCGCTTTGGCGAAGTCATCCACCGGCTCATCCACTTTCAATTGCTTTAACGCTGCCTGCTTGGCAGAGAGCGCTTCGGTGGCGGCTTTATAAGCGCGATCGGTGGCCAGCCAGATGCGATGACGGATGGCGTAGAGGTCATCATCCGATGGAATCAGGTCAATGGTGCCTTCGCCTGCTCCAAAAAAGCTGTCCTGCTTATAGTCACCGACGCGCACTACGACCCGCAACAGGCGGCCGCGAACATGTTGCTGGTTGCGCAGCGCGCCAAAAACCGCGCTGGCCTCAAATTGATCGAGTTCGGTAACGCGATATTCGATGTAATACGGCGCCGCCACATTCTCCAGTTTCAGATGGTCTTTGGATCGGTCCATCTCTTCACGCAGGGCGCGCAGGACGACGTCACTAGAAACGGAATCGGCCGCAAGAGCGAGCGCTGACAAGGCGCACACGCATGAAATCAGCAAAATCAAGCTCGTAGTTGGAAAGAAGTATCGATTCATTTCGACCCCCCCTTCATATCCATCGCTCCAGGCGGAGGCGGCAGGATCGGCGGGCGCTCATCTCCGTACTTGCGCTTCTGAACTTCCATCTCGGAGAACAGCATCGCTGGCGAAGCGGCGGACACTGCAACGCTTCCGGATTCTGCTCCGCAGATGCCGTTGAATACGCTGGTGGTATCTCCGGTTGCGGCGATCTGCGTCAGCACCGTAAGTGGTGTGCCTACGATATCTACACCGCGCACGAGTTCATCCGGCCGCCCATCGGCATAGACCCGCCAAACCATCACCGGCAATACCTGAAAAGCCTGGGGCAGGTCGCGCGAAGTCAGTGTAAATCCGCCCTGGATGTCTTCAAAATAGAGCCCGTAGGGTCTTCCCTGTTTCTTAATTTCCTCGATGAAACGGGTACGCAACTGAACATCAGGGATAGTCTTCGAAGAAGTGACGATCAAATTGCCTTGGCGGCCGACCGGCATCAATCCAGCTTGGGCTCGCCCATGCCCGTTCGAGTTATTGAAATTTTTGACTGGCAGTCGTCCCATCAAAAAATTTTTCAGGATCCCGTCTTTCACCACTTCTACCCGAGCGGCGGGACTGCCTTCGTCGTCGTAGCGATAAAAGCCAGACAGCTCCGTGCCAGCGAGCGTATGCAGAGTGGGATCATCAGTAACGCTCAAAAACTCGGGCAGGATTTTTTCGTTCAGCTTCTTAGTGAAGGTTTGGCCCTCTTCCCGCCCGCGCTGCCGCTGGCCTTCGATCCTGTGCCCTAGCACTTCATGAAAGAAAACAGCGGCGGCGCGTCCGGAGAGCAGTGCTGGTCCGCTATACGGCTCGGCCAGCGGAGCGGCACGCAGAGCGCTCAAATCCTTTGCCATTTTTTGAACGTTCTGCGCCACTTCAGCTTCGGATGGAAATTTCGCTGGGTCGGTGAATTGATAAGTCTCGACGCGCATTAGTTGCATGCCATCTTCCGCGCGGGTTTCAGCCTCAATCATTATGCGAAAGATGGCGTCGGTCGTCACAATCTTCGTGCCTTCGCTCGAAACCAAGTAACTGTGGCTGTTCGTCGCAAGCAGGAAAACCATCGACTGTTCAACCTGGGGATACTTGCGGAACGACGCGGAATAGCGGCGGGCGAGTTCTTCCCAAGCCTTTTGGTCGGGGAATGCAGGAGTTGGAGATCCCTCGATAAAGGTCGCGGGCTGCTCGGCAGAAAAGTCGGCCGAATCGTCTTCGTCCTTCGCTCGAACCGCACTCTGCGTTTTAACGTTGGTATAGGCTTGCCGCGCCTTGCGGTACTCGTCATAGGTTAGACGCCAGAGCACGCGGGCCATTGCATCTGGATCGTCTCGCAGAGGAAGCTGCCCTGACGTTATGCCGGAGGCTCGTTCCTTATCGTGCGTATTATCCAGAGCCGGAGTGCCGATACGCATGCTAACGTCGGCGGCCCGGTTATGCGTCCGAGTCGAATTCAGGATGGCGCCTTGGGCGCTGAGAATCACCAGGGACTCGCCGTCCGTCACGTTGTAGCTGGCGAAGTATGGAGCCGGATATTGCTTGGCAAGCTCGGACTGCCCGCGGCGCAACTCCTTCTCCATGGTCGCGAGAAGAAGGTTATCGGAACCAGTAGCCGCCGTTTCCCCCCTCGGCGGTTTCTGGCTAAAGAGCGCGGTGGGGATAGCAATCAATAGGACAGGAATGGCGAGGAGAGCGGCGTTTTTGGATTTCATTCGAAGGCGCGAGTTTACAGCAGCCGCCCAAACAAAAAAAGCGGCCTCTTTCGAGGCCGCGCTTTTCAAAGAGGCTAAGGGGCGGGAATCAGAGGAAACTAGCGTTGACGCCGCTCCGGAGACCAGAAGCGGACAGTGTGATGTGTCGAGAACATTGAGAGTGAAGGTGTTCCAACGGTTGCGACCTCTTCAATGCTAAGACTAGTGAGCATTTGTTGAACCAAATTAGTAACGGTCGCGAATTCCGCACTACCGTGGAAAATTGATCAAAACAAGGAGTTTAGCGAGAGGTTTAAGGGGAATCCTTGGTCGGCTCCCCCCTAAGTGCTCTAAAAGCTGCATAAAGCTGCATAAGAAAGCACAAGCTGTAAAGACCGGGCTTGCCCGTCTCGCCCTCGACGGGAACGCGACAAAACCGCGTCTCTGGACAAAACAAAAGCCCCCTAATCAGGGGGCTGATAACAGTCCTGGCTTTCTAGCTGTCGCCAGCGACGGTTCGCACCTTGCCCGGAAGGAAGTGGTAAGGCGGCCACGGCCCGGTAACCACCATCTGGCAGTTCTTAAGCTGCTTGGCGGCGGTGCTGTAGCGGTTCTGATATTTTTCGATCGATTTTGTGTCAATCAGGTGGGCAATGTCGAGCAGCATGCCATCGGAGTCAACCCGCTTGCAGCTAACCTCTTCCTCCAGCGGATTAAACAACTTGTGCACCTGAACGGAGAGCGCTCGAGCCTTGGTCTGCCGCTCCCGCTCACGAGATGCCTTCTCCCGAAGCTTGCTGAGGTATTCCCGGCCGACCGTATCCGGAAGGACAATCTCTTCCATGGAGCCACGCGCAGAACCATCCCGAACCGTCAGCTTGATCCGCATTTCGGATTTGCCGCGCAGTCTGGCGACACTCTCACAAAAAGTGCGCCGGTTAGATCGAACGGCCTGGCGGATGGCGTCTTCGGTATCGAAAATGGTTCCGAAGCGGAAGGGAAGAACAGTCGCCGTTCGAAAGCTCTGGCTTACAACCCGGGCATGTTCAAGAACGGATTTTTCATCGAGCTTCGAGGTTGCGCGGTCAAATTCACTGACGATCACCGCGAACTCTCCGCTCGGGTAGCTCATTACGGGCGCGGAGTTAACACCTTGAATTCCATCCAAAAGGAAGGGTCGACGGGCGCGAACACCATTTGGCAGGGTCGGGTGTTCCGTGAGGCAGTACGCGTACCACGACATGCATTCTCTCCGAATTGCACCGGGGCTGGGGCTCCCCTTTAGATTTTCTAGTCAAGTAAGGGCTGCGTTTCTACCTGGAAGTTTTGGTTTTTAGAGCTAAGGTGGACTTGAAATGTACGTCCTGAGACATAGTACTTCCGGTCGCTCTTATTTGCAACCATTCTTATGCTCGATGCATCGCCGGATGTCTCAATTTGCTACGAAAAGCGTTGAGATCCAGCGGCAACCTCGCGCGACGGAGCGATGAGATGGCCGGCGGACTGGGAATCTTCGATAACTGACTACTTCTTTTGCGAGGCTCGATCTTGTAAAGCGATTGTGACCGCGCGCAGCATGTCATCAGCGGGTGCCGGTTTGCCGGTCCATATTTCAAATTGCCGTGCGGCTTGATGCACAAACATTTCGATTCCTGGAATAACAGCGATTCCCTTAGCGCGGGCGATCTGCAAGAGGCGGGTTTCGACCGGATCGTAGACCATATCGAAAACAACACGAGCCTTTATCTCTTCATCCTTGAGCGGGCAATCTCGCGTGTTCCCCATGCCAATCGGAGTTGCATTGATAATCACGTCGAACGCGAGTTTGCGCAGATCCGCGCGCTTAATGCTATGCACTTTTGCCTGGCGGGCAAGTTTCTGCGCCTTGGCCGATGTGCGATTCAATATCCACACCTCAGCGCCACGCTCCTTCAGGCCAAAGACCGCAGCTCTCGCTGCTCCGCCCGCGCCCAGCACAAGCACTTTCGCATTCTCAATCGTCAGCCGCTGTTCCAGGGGACGAATGACTCCGGCAATATCCGTGTTGAAGCCGTAAAGCTTCCCATCCTGGCCGCGGACGACGGTGTTGCAGGCTCCCGTCTTCGTCGTGTGAGCGTCGGTGTTATCGAGGTGCTCAACGATGGACTGCTTGTACGGCATAGTTACGCTGAGGCCATGGAGCGGAATTTCACGTATGCAGTAGAGGAGATCCTTAAGCGTTTTGGCGTGAAGCGGAAGATAAACGCTATTGACGTTCTCGCGGCGCATCGCCGCATTCATAATCACGGGCGAAAGCGAGTGTTCGATCGGATCGCCGGCAACTCCGTAGACGCGGGTGGCGGGGTCAACTTGTTCGATGCGATAAATAGCCCGCAGATCGCGCGCGTTGACCTGCCCCGGCGCGGTTTGAAGGTCGGCGCTGACAGCTCCAAAGGTAAAAACGCTGCCGGACCGGACGCCTAGCACGCGACTGATAATCCCTTGCTCTCCCATACACAATCCCACCAGCGCGTGCTTGTCACTGTGCACCTGTAAAAACTTCATCATGGCGACGTTGTCCGAGAGCGTGGTGGCGGTAGTGACGATCTTGTAAAAATCGGCCGGGATCTTCAGCATCTTTTCCAGGGTGCCGTCCAAATTGCGGGTGGCGCGGAAATCGTGGAATGAGATGAGGAGGCGGCCACGGCTCCGAAGACGCGCGAGCGCTTCAGGCTTTGACTTCAACGCGCTTTGAATTTCCAGATCGACAATTTGACAACCTGCCACATTTGCCTTGGCGAGCACTTCCAACTGCTTAGCCAGCGACCCTTTGAATTTGCCGCCGTTCTCCGCGCGACGGCAGGTTCCAATAGCGGTCACATAATGATGGGTTTCAAGGAAACTACGGATTTTGGTCAAAGCGGCCAATGGCTGCTTCAGATAATCCAAACGAAACTCGACGAAGGGATTGTCCTGGGCTAAGGATTCGGCCGACTCGATCATGTCTTCGACCGTCTCTCCGCTCAGCGCGAGGCAGACTTTCGGCAGTCGCACGGGAACGAAACGGGACGCGAGCGTGGACGATAAGGCCAATGCCATTTGTTTTCAATAACGGCGCGATATTACAGGGGAGCAGGCGCAGATGCAACATATATGGATTTTTACTATGTGTTGAGAAGCACACTTTGGGCCTAGGAGGCGCAACACCCTCGTAACCTTGACCCGGTGTTACGCACTTGCTACTTTTCGGCTGTAACCCTTGTCTTCCCAGAGAGATAGCTCGGGGAGAGCCGGAGTGGTGGAGGTTTGGAGATAACATGAAGAAAACAGGATTGTTAGTGCTGTTGTTGGTGTCGATGATGACGGCCTTGGCGGCGGCGCAAACTTCGACCATGGCAGCTACCCCTGACGCGTCCGGGATTGTTAATACGTCGGTGAACGTGCCCTTCGTACGTTTTCAGACCCCGACGGCGGCGGATCTTTACTGCGCAGGATTTATCACCAAGGATCGAATTCCTGACGCGAACTATGTGAATGGTGGTCTTCAAACGCCGACTTCAACCAAGTTTGAGATCGGAGAGCTCGTCTACCTGACGGGGAAAAACTACCAGACGGGTCAACTCTATTCGATCATCCGCGAAATTCGAGACGTCAACGAGTACGAAATCTATCCCGGCGAACGGAAGGTGCTCGCCGCGACAGGACATCCTTATGCGGAAATCGGGAGGGTGCGAGTGCTTGACACCCGCAGCCGCAGCACGATTGCTCAGGTGGAGTTCAGTTGCGACCCCATCAACCCTGGGGATGTCGCGGTGCCATTTGTCGAAAGAACTCCTGTTACCTTTCGCGCGCCAACCCATTTCGATCGGTTTGCCCCTGCTAATGGCAAGCTGAGCGGGCGGATTGTGCTCGGCAGAGACTTTGATGGCGTGCTGGGAACCGGCATGAAGCTTTATATGAACATGGGTTCAAACCAAGGCGTGAAAGTTGGCGACTATTTCCGTGTCGTGCGCTCCTATACAGCTACTTTGGAAAATCCAGTGGACTCGCTGTCTTTTAAGGCCTGGATTTCTGAAGATACCCAGATGCACCCTGCAACCTTTGAAAAAGAGCGCCTCATGAAGAATAATGGTCCGAATATTCACGTTGCTGACTTACCGCGGCGCGCGGTCGGCGAAGTGGTGGTTCTAAACGTAACTCCAACCTCATCCTCCGCCATGGTGGTTTTTGCTCTTGAAGACGTCTATGCGGGTGACACCGTGGAATTAGACGAGCAGCAATAAGCCGGCGCAAATATAAGCTGAACCGGGGAGATTCATAGTCTCCCCCTTTTTATTGGTTGATGGCGAAGCATATTGGTTCGTGGTGGAGCGACGGGCGTCTCGCCCGTCCAACCCTGATGCCGATGCCCAGATCTGCAGGTGGCTCGCCCAGTAATTGAACGGGCATGTCCACGAACGGTCACCCTGAGCGGAGCAGGCCGGGCCGCCTCGCGAGCGAGGCGATCTGCGGAATCGAAGGAGCCCGTACACCCAACCAGGTGGACTCCTGGAAAGAAGGAAACCGGTGAGCTAGCGGTAAAAACGTATCTTGGGACTACCCGGAATCATCGCGCTCGCGACGACTACAACCACGATAACAACAAGCAACTCCATTTATTTCCTCACACTGCTCGGGGTCAAGCCGATTCTCCCCACCTTACGTCTCCTGCGCGAGAAAACAAGAGTACTAAAGTGGCGGTTCGGCTCTTTAGTGGTGTGGTAGCGGGATGGTTCAGAAAAATAAAAAGCGAGTTGTCGTTAAGCAGATTCAGCGGCGGGCGCAAAATCGGAGTCACCAAAAACTTCCGCGCAAAACCCTTCAATTTTTGCCCCAACTCGCCAGGCGTCCGGCGGCAAACCCGCTTTGCGGCACGTTTGCTCCAGAAATTTTTCGCGATCCCATCCGTTTTCGACCGGAACCTGTGGCAGCAGCAATCCGCGCCGCGCCCCATCCGAGATCAGCAAGCCGTGTCTTCCGATCTCCACCTCATCCGGACTAATTGCGTGCAGTGGAGAGAGGATGCTGAGAGACATCTCCAACTCAAACGCTTCCTTCAGGGTCACCGGCGCGAAGCGCGAATCGTCGAAAGCGGCGGCACGCGCCGTCTCCATAAC
>Ga0137395_10000166_pt1 | contig 23336 bp, 13 predicted proteins | sample czobulk216metaG_FD_108283 | JGI IMG/M metagenome (GOLD analysis project Ga0137395, IMG submission 108283) | Vadose zone soil microbial communities from Angelo Coast Range Reserve, California, USA - czobulk2.16 metaG | ecosystem: Environmental > Terrestrial > Soil > Vadose zone | place: USA...
GTAGTCGTTTGCGTACTCCCAGCGATAGTGCCAGCCGAGGAGCATCTGCCGCGGTCCGCCGCCGTGGAGGTAGACGACAGCAGGGCCGCGTGTCCGTCTCGTCGGCGAGCGGAACAGCTGCGCGTGGACCTCCACGCCGTCGCCTGCCCGAAACGTGACGGGCTCCGGTACGAGCAGCTTGCCGGTGGGGAAATCCGCGGGAATGTGATCCGCGGCGATCAGGCGAGGCGCTCCGCCGTTAGCGGGAACGACGGCGGGTATCGGCGGCCGCTGCGCCTCGGCGCTGATGAACGCCACCGACTGCCCATCGCCCGTGACGACCGGATTCCACTCGATGCCGCGGCCGCTGGTCAGCGGTGTCGGCGTGGCGGCGGTGATCGGCACCTTGAAGAGGTGCCGGCGATCGGCGTCCGCGGCATCGCCGGGATCTTTTCCGGCGTTCGCGTTGTAGATGATCGTCCGCCGATCCGGCGTCAGCGTCACCTGCTCGGCCATGAACGCGCCGGGCGTGAGCAGCAGCGGCTTACTGTCTTTTCCGGGATGGTGAATCGAATAGAGATGCTGCCAGCCGTCGCGATACGAAAAGTAAATCAGCGTGTCGTCGGCGGCCCATTGAACGTGGAGGCCGACCGGATCCCGCGCAATCGGATCGATCGGATCGCCGCTCGTGGCCACGTCGACGACGCGCGAGGCCGGCACGTCCTCGGTGATGGGAGCCGCCGACAGATCGGCGACGAGCAGCGACCACGACGACTCGGGCTCTTCGAGCGGATTGCGGGGAGCGCCGCCGTTGGCCGCCTCCCGCACGAACGCGATCTTCTTTCCGTCCATCGACCACACAGGATCGCTGTCGTGCTTCGCCTGCGGGTTGATGTAGTGAATCGCGTCGCCGCCCGCAGTCCAGAGCCCGATGAACCCGTGGTCGCCGCGATTCGAGACGAACGCGAGCGTCTTGCCGTCCGGGGACCACACCGGCGACTGGCTCGTGCCTCGAAGCGCGAATGCAGGCTCGGCTTTCTTCGACCCGTCGATCGGCGCAAGGACGATCTTCCGGTCCTGCGTGAATGCGACGCGGGCGCCGTCTGGAGAGATGGCCGGCGCATCGCCGTCGCCGAGAAGTTTCGGCGGACCTCCCGCCGTTGCGACCGCCCACACCTGCATCTTCGGCGCGACGGGACTCGCCGCAGGATTCGGGGCGTCGCCGGGACGCGTCGAGCCGTGATCGCCGCCGCGCACGTAAACGATCGTCTTGCCGTCCTTCGAGAACGACAGGTTCGTCAACTCCTGCCCGTCGTCCCTGGTGTTGTCCGTTAACCGTCGCGCGGCGAAATCGGGTCCGTCGGCGACATAGATGTTGCGGACGCCGCGTTCGTTGAAGGTCCACGCGATGGTCGAGCCGGCGGGCGATGCGATCAGGTTGTCGGGTGTCGGGAGGCTGAGGACTTGTTCGACGGAGAATGGCGATGGCAGCGTGGTTTGCGTCGCGACGCCGGTGCTCCAGCCCGCGCCTGTGGCTGCGACCGCCAGCCCAACCGTGACGATCCGTCTTCGTATCCTCAAGTCATGCGGATTATAGCCGCGAGGCGCGCACGCGACTAAGGCGAGACTCGGGCGCGGATCGCATCGAAGCCGCCTTTGACGGTGTCGATCACAAAACCCGACGCGAAAGCTCCCAACACGGCGCTGACGAAGTTGGCGTTCGCGACAACACTGGCGAGCGTAGTCCTCTGCAGAGCCACGGCACTCAGCACCATAAGGAGCGCCGTGCGGGCAACCTGCAGCCCCACGCGCTTGCGGGAGGCGGCAAGCGGCGCCCGCACGTCGACTGCCCGCATGGCACCCGGGAGTGCCTTGCCGTTGGTGGTGACGGTGACCGTGACGCTGTACGAGCCAGCGTTCGGAAAATAGTGGCGGACGTCCCAGCCGGTCTCCTGCGATTTCTCATGGCCGAATGTCCATGTTGGCGTGAAATGGACGCGCGCCGCGGCGCGGTTCAGCCCCGCATCCGTGAAGCATGCGGAGAGCGTCAGGGCGTCCATGGCGGCCGCGTCCTGCACGCTGACGGCGATTTCGAGGGCACCCGCTGCCTGTAAGGCTGCGACGATCGCCGCCGCATCGACGCGTTCGACGATCTCGGCCAGTTCCAGTCGTGCGACTCTGAATACATCCCAGTCGTTCGACCGGAGCTGCTGCACGAAGCCCGCAAGATTCGAACCGTTCGCCCGCATGTAATCGAGGATCAGCCGCAGCTTGACCGCGACCGTGTCGCGCGTCGTGTATTCACGCGGATCGATCGCGGCGGCCGGCGCGGCCTGCAGCGCGTCGAGCCAGTCCTGGCAGGCGGACAGCTTCGGCGGAACCGTGGAATTGGCGGCAAAGATCTCGGCGCGCAGCTTGCTCTCGCGATCGAGGACATCCTTTTCGAGGTCCGTATTGCGTTGACCGACGCCCGAGGTCTCCAGCGTGCATTTCTCGACGAGGTTGTTGAGCGTGGCGACGTCGGTATCGGTCAACACCGCCTTCCGCAGCATGAGCGCCGCCGCTTTGCAGTCGTCTTCGACCTCTTGAAGAAACGACGGCGGCAGACCGCCGCCACGGATGCTGCGTACGAGGCGGAGCGCGGGCGTGAGGGCCGGCACGATCGTGACCCGCTGCTCGAGGTTGGTCAGGGCCGATTCGGCCGCCGGCAGGGTGTCGTCGGCGTCGGGACTCAGCCAGGTGTCCCGCTCGGCCAGATCCTGGATGCGTTTGCGTTCGACGTTGAGCGCCAGACTCAGCGCGGGGTCCACGCCCCCGAGGGCGGTGCCGGCCTGCTGGCGGGCCGCGCGCAGCCGCCGGCGCAGTTTCGCCCGGCGGAGCGTCGTTGGAATGGCCGCGCTCATCAGAAGAGAGACACAACCGCCGGCAAGCAGGGCGATCGCGATGCTCGTCACGTTTGCGACCGACTGCCAGGGCTCCGGCCAGTAACTCATCGACGCGGTGATCGGGAATTCCTTCCGCGGCCGGGGCGCCTCGAAGCGCTCGCCCGGCTTCGCGACGGCCTCGAGCGCCACGACACCCTTCCTGGTTTCATCTTTCAGGGTGCCGCCGAGCACAAACGAACCAATGCCTTGATCGGCCAGGCGACAGACAACCGGCGTCGTGCTTCTCGCGCCAAGATCCAGCTCGAAAGACCGAGCCTCGCATTTTTCTCCGTCAAGCTTCAGGGCCCACCGGACGTGATAATTAGCGGCGTCGGTGTTGTTGATCGCAACCCGCACCTCACCGCCAACGCCATGGACCGCCGCCGGGAATGGGTCCGTAGTCAGATTGAATTGGCTGCGTGTTCTTACGATTCTCACCGTGTCGATCGGCTGCGTCCCGACGGACAGCAGCGTCTGGAACTCTCCGGTGTCCCACACGCCTTTGATCGTCGCGGTGTAGTCAGTGCAGGCGAGGTCGTCGACCATCATCGGCGGCGTCGAGGTGAGCTGAGTGACCGCGATGCTCGTGCCCTGTGGAGCGCCGCTCGTTGCGCTGATCGCCGTCAAATCGCTCACGCGCGGACGCAACGCCGGATCTTTGGGACAACTGCAGAGCGTGAAGACCACCGGCGGCACGGCGCCCTGATCGTCGGCGACGAACACCGCGGGCACCGGTGGGACGTACAACGGTACGGATCTCTGACAAGCGCTCGGCGCGCCACCGGCGAATGAGGATGCCGCATCCGCCAGAAGCAAACTGCAGCCGACGATCGCGAGCCGGCTCCTGAACACGCTACTTCAACCCGGCAAACAGGCTGTCGAAGTCGTACGTGATGCCGATCTGCCCGCGCCACGTGGGCTTGTCGATCAGCTCAGTTCGGTTCGAGAACGTGATCGAAGCCGGAATCTTGACGGCGCTGCCTGGCGGCGACAGCGTCAACTTCGCCTGGCCCAGGAAAATGTCGCCGGGTGTCGCGAAGATTGTCTTCGCGCTGGCAGGCAGCCCGGTGAAGCTGATGCCAGGCACCGGATTGCCGGGGTCGACATTCAAAACGGCCGCCGAGTTCTGGTGCTGGTAGTAGCCGGCGAGGCTCAGCACAGCCGGACCCGCGACGGCGTACTTGCCGAGCGCCTGGTCGAGTTCGACGCCGACCTGCGCGTCTCGAACCCGCGTGGCGCCTGTTGTGGCGATGGCCCCGGGATCGTCATAGAGCGTGACGCCGCCATTCGCGACAAACTTCGTTTGCGCAGACAGGGGGATATCGGCGACCAGTCGAAGGCTTGAGGTCGCCGGTTGACCCGCTGGTCGACTGTTGGTGAATTCGAACGAGATGACGTTCGACTTCGCGAGCGAGTCGATCAGTTCGTCTTCGGCGAGAAAGAACCGGTTGTACGCTTCGAGTGCCGTTTCCGCATGATCGCGGAAAGCGGCGTCTTCTTTCTGAGCCATCGCGACAAGTTCGCGGAGCGCGTTGGTCAGGGCCGCGATGATCTTCGCGCGGTCCTTCTCCGCCTTGAGGACGAGAGCAAGGTGTTTCTCCCGCCAGGCCTTGTAGCCGGCGAGCCCGATGATTTCGTCAGCAAAGTTTCCGGCGTCCTCGAAGAGATCCTCGCTTGCCGTGTTCATGGACTCGCCGACCTTGGCTTTCCACTTCTCGACGAAACCCTTCGAGGTCGCGTCGCGGCTATTCCACAACTCGATCCGCGCACCTATTGCGGAGATGTCGCTCTTGTTCGCGGCAAACGTGAAGGTGGCTGGTTGCGTCGTCGCCGTGTTGCTCGCTGCGGCAGTCACCTGGTTCTCGTGTGAGGCATCGAACGACACGCTGAACGACGCGCGACGGAGTATGGACAGCAGCGACTTGCTGACGCAGAAGCCGTCCGTATTGGCGCCGTCGGCGCAGTACGGAAAGATATCGTGCCTGACGAGTGCCGCGGGCAGACCGGCAACGTTGCCGGCGACCGTCAGCACCTGGCCGTTGACGGCCTGCGTGATCGCGCCGTATTCGGCAGCCACGGACAGCACTTTCGCCGCCGGCCCCTGCGCGACGACTGACGTGCTGCCGGCTGCGCCGGCGCCTCCACCAGATTGCTTGTCCGTCCGCGAACTCTCGAACTTCTTTACGAGGTTCTCGAATGCCGCGCGATTGAGCCGATCGACGTCAGCCGCGAACAGGGCAAAGCAGCGGGTGTTCTGCTCGACGGCAAGCAGATTCAGCGCGCGATTCTGTCCGGCGACAAGATTGTCGATTTCGCGTTTGAACGACGTGCAGGTTTCGATCTGTGCGTACGCCGGCGACGCGGAAAGGGCGAGCAGGAGCAGCAGGATACTTTTGCGCATCGCTAGACTCCGTTGATTCTGATGAGTTGGAATGGTTCATCGCCGTTGAGATCGCGGATGAACTGAGAGTCGGGTGGGGCACTCTCCCGCAGCTCGCCGACGCCCTGCATGGAGGCAGTGAACACGCAAACGACTTTCAGCGAGGTCATTCCTGCTGCAATCGTGAGCTGGATTGACGAAACTGCCTGGCCGGCAGGCACGAGCTGTTGCGCTCCGTACCCTGCTTTGGCGATCAGCACGGAACCCACATGATCGGCAGTAACAAGAGTCACCTGCTGACCGGTTGGGCCTTGAAAGTCCAATGAACCCGCAATTGGTGTCAGTACGCAAGGCATGTCAGTCTTCTCCTCGAAAATGCGGACAAGGATCGCCACTAACTCAGATGCGTTGTTGGTCGAAGGCTTGTGCTGACCACTCACGCGCAGGATGCGGCGCCATGAGCTCAGTCGTGCTTCGCGCTGCCGAAAAGTCGCGCGCACATTAGCACGGCGCGGAAGGTCTCCGCTGTAAAATTCAGCGAGTCAACAATTGATTGGCTGTTGCGGCCAACAGATTGGCTGCTCGATCTGACTGCCAACCGCTACGTCGCTTCGTGCGGGGGCGCGCTCCTGCAGAGAGGCCGCCCGCCGGGAGGCGGGCGGCCGATGTTGCCTGCGATTCGAAGATATCCGCTAGCAGCTTCCGCCGGTTGGCTTCACCGAGAGGACCCTCAGTTGCGGTGTGGCGCCGCGGTCGACTTCGGTTGTGGTCTTTTCCTCGTGGCCGTTCGTCTTGGTTCGCTGGGTGATCTTCGCGTCGCCGTGACCAGCCTCAACCAGGACGCCCGTCACTTCCACTCGACGGCCGACGTTCTGCTGCAGCTCGACCGTCCGTTCGGGGATAAGCGCGTACGTCGTACTGACGCTCGTACCCGCGGCGGTTGTCGTTTCCGTCCTGCTGATCGGCGTCACGTTCTGAAGCACATAGGAACGTGTCTCCGACCCGGCGCCGACACAGCCGGTGTAGGTCACGGTCTGTCCATGTTCCGTCTTGATCTTGGTCTTCGTCTCCGTCGACTGCGCATTCGCGTGGATCGCCAGCATCGAAGCCGAGCTCAACGCCAGCGCCGTCATCGTCAACAAGCGTCTCATGCATTTCCTCCTTGGTTCGTTCGGTCCAGGGACATGCGATGCATGTTCCGCACCCGCGGCGGCAAAGAAGAGTTGAAGCCCGGCTATCGCACCGGCGCCGTCACATCGAGGCGGCGTGGCGCCGATGCGACGTATGGAGGGATCTCGCTGTCGAGATAGGCGGACGGGCTTCCTTTCGCGCCGCTCGCGGCGGCCATCGCAAGGTTATAGGCCTCGCGCGCGGTCACGTAGTGCAGCACGTACCGCTCTCCGTCGTTGTAGTGCTGCTCGAGCTCGGTCAGCGCCTGTTCGAAATGCTCGCCGACGACTTCGTCCTCGTCCTCGAGCGAGCTGACGCCGTGCGCGAAAACCTTGACGAACAGCCAGTCGGGGCGCTCGTCGACGTGGACCCGGGCGTTGACCCATCGCTGCACACGTGTCGCGCTGGCCGGCATCGACTCGTGAATGTTGCCATCGTCGACGTCAATGAACAGCCGGCGAAGATTCCACGAGGGCGCCAGCACCAGCGGTCCCTGGAAGATCATCAGATCGGCTGTGCCCCGTTTGAGGTCGAGTAGCGGCCACGGCGTCCGGTATGACTTCGGTTGCGGATCGTCGCGCGCCGCGTAGAGGGTGTTGACGAACGGCGGCTGCGCCTGGTGATACAGCGCCGGAAACGTGTAGTCGGCGAAGCAGCCGAATTCGTGCAGCACGCGGAGCTCGTCGTTGACTCCACAGAGCTCGCCGTCCGAGTTGTCGAGGCCTTCGTTGCCGTGGACGAATGCGAACGCCGTCCGTCCATCGACGGTTTTCAGAAAGCCGAACTGCTGGAAGCGTGCGATGGCGTACTTCAGCGCCACGCGGAGCGTCGCCGCACTATCGCCGTCGTGATGGTAGTGGAATTCGACCTCGCCTAAGCCGTCGGCCATCAACTGCTGGAGGATGCCGAGAATGCGCGCGTCGTACTGATCGCCTGGATAGAACCATGTGTGCTGGGCTGGACGTCCGGTGCTGTCGCGGTGCCGCGCCGCCATCGCGCGATAGCGGCCGGCCCACTGCTGCGTGCGTTCGACGCTGAATAGCGGCTCGAAGTGATCGGCGATCAGGAAGAAGATGTGCGTCGGGCCCTGGGTGGCTGCGACCGGACGAAAGACGCTGCGAGCGTATTCGGGAAGGAAGATGTAGTACTGCCGGACGGATACGCGTGCGACGGTGGCGACGACGTACAAACTGACGAGCGACACTGCGATCTGCAGGATGGCGTGCCGCCAGTTGACGGCCAATGGAATCGCCGGCGGAGTGAACGTGCGGCCCGACGTCCACCTTTCCCAAACAGGTATGGCCGGGGTCGCGTGTTCGTCGGACATGTCGTCGCGTCGGGCGATGCAACGCTCATACCGCGTGTAACACACCCGTCATAAGGGTCCCGCGAGCAATAAGGGCCCCGCGAGGAAATCGTTTTCGCTTCCACGCCACTTCGCTGGAAAGAGTGTCCCTCGCGCGAGCCTTCGCACCTCGACTGTGAATGAATTACATTGCTGCTGCTGGGATGTTTCGAAATTACGCATCGCAGCTCGTCCGTTCCGTCAGCTCGACAACAAAACGCTGGCGAAATCCCGCGCGACATCTCACCTCATCGGGGAACAGCTCTTGCTCAAGCGCGTCGCCACAACGCCCAACGCAAGTGTTTTCCGGCGCGTACCATCTCCCCCTGTGTACGCGCGGCGGCCCGCCGGCCGTACGCGTGATGCTCGCGAGGTCGTGACGCGTCGAGTGAGGAACTCGAAAATGCGTCATGGTCTGAACGCGTGGCGGTGGCAAGTGTGCCTGGCAGCAGCTCTGGGCGTGATCCTTTCGAGTGATCGCGGGCCTTTCCTGGCGGCCGCGTCGAGCACGCCGTACCTGGGCACACCAGCCGCGATTCCCGGGCAAATCGAAGCCGAGAACTTCGATAGCGGCGGCGAAGGCATCGCCTATCACGACAACAGCGCCGGCAATGCCGGCGGTCAATACCGCGGCGGCGACGTCGACATCGAAGCGTCGTCCGAGGGCGGCTACGACGTGGGCTGGACCTCCTCCGGAGAATGGCTGAACTACACCGCGAACGTCGCGGCCGCCGGAAGCTACGTGGTGCAGCTGCGCGTGGCCTCGCCCGGCGGCGCCTCGATGCACGTCGGCTTCAACACGGCGAGCAACGTCTGGCAGACCGTGTCGATTCCCGCGACCGGCGGATGGCAGAACTGGACGACCGTGTCGCTCACAGCGACGCTCGGCGCCGGCGTCCAGCAGATGACGCTGCTGTTCGACACGGGTGGAATGAATTTCCAGTACGCTCGCATCACGTCGGCGTCGGCGCCGCCGCCTGTGTCGAGCGGTCCCTTCAGTGGCTCGCCGGCCGTGATTCCTGGAACGATCGAAGCGGAAGACTTCGACAACGGCGGCGAAGGCGTCGCGTACCACGACACCACCAGCGGCAACAGCGGCGGGCAGTACCGCAGCACGAACGTGGACATCGAGGCGGCGTCTGAAGGCGGCTACGACGTGGGCTGGATCGCTTCCGGCGAGTGGCTCAATTACACCGTTAACGTCGCGAGCGCCGGCTCGTATACGGTGCAATTGCGCGTCGCGTCGCCGGGCGGCGCCGCGATGCACGTCGGGTTCAATGCGGCCAGCAACGTGTCGATGCCGGTCTCGATTCCCGCCACCGGCGGATGGCAGAACTGGACGACGGTGTCGGTGACGGTGACGCTTGACGCCGGCGTGCAGCAGATGACGCTGCGCGCGGACTCCAGCGGCTACAACATCAACTTCATCTCGGTGGCTTCGGTGGCGACGGTGGTGCCGCCAACACCGCCGCCGGTCCAGGGCGGCGGTACGGCGCTTCCGGTCGTCTCGTGGAATATTCAAATCAACGACGGCTCCGAGGCGCATGCGCGCGTCGCGATGGACGCGCTGATGGGCATCGGTCCGCGGCCACAGGTGGTCGTCATCGAAGAGGCGTATCAGCAGTACGTCAACGTCTATATCGACGAGCTCCAGAGGCAGACGGGGCAGACGTGGTACGGAGCCTTCGCCACGCACTGCGCGGCTGGGAACTGGACGGGGAGCCGATGCAGCACCGCGTGGTACCAGGGGGTCGGGATCTTCTCAACCTATCCGATCACCGACAGCAGTTCGACGCTCTTTCCGTACGCGGACTGCTGGACATCGGCCCGCGCCGGCTTGCGCGCGGCCATCACGGTCGGCGGCACCCAGGTCCAGGTGTTCGCCATGCACCTGCAGACGGGCGGCTGCGCGAGCGACGCGACGTCCCGCAATAATTCGATGCGCGACTTCAAGTCCTGGGCGGGGCAGTTTTCCAGGCCGCAGCTCGTGGCTGGCGACTTCAACGCCGATCCGGATCAGATCGACGCCTCGTCCGGAATGTCTCCCAACTTCAGCGACTCGTGGTTCGCGGTCGGTACGGGGTCCCGCTTCACCGCATTCGGGCCGAATCCGTCGATGAAGCTTGATTACTGGTTTGCGGATGTAAACGGAGGGATTCAACCCGTAACCAGCTCCGTGATTTTCGGGACTCAAAGCCTCTCGGATCACTTTCCGATACAAGCGACGTTTCTGGTTCCCTAGTAGACCCAGTCGCCCTTCGGGCCGATAAATAATCGGCGGTTGTTAACCAATCGCCGGTTGGCGGTGTCTTATGTCTGAACGTGCCAACTTTCATCGAGCCTTCTTCGTCAATAGGGTGGTTGTTGAAAAGACGTCTCGCCCCGCTGCTCCTGGGGGCCTCGCTGCTCGTCGCGGCGCCTGGCCTCGCGCAAACTCCGCGTGACAGCCGGCTAGCCGTCACCGTCCTCGACCAGACCAGCGGCGTCCTGCCGGGAGCCACCGTGACCATCGGGGGGATGGACACAGCGAACAAAGCCCCCGCGATCGCGCCGGTCGTTGCGAGCGACCAGGGGGTTGCCACCTTCACAGGACTGCGTCCCGGGCGCTACGCCCTCAAGGCGGAGTTCCAGGGATTCGACCCGAAGATCGACCCCGATATCCGTGTCCGGCCTGGCGACAACAAGCAGACCCTGGCGCTCAACCTGCAGAAACTAGCCGACGAAATCACCGTCAGCCGCGACAAGCAGGAATCGGCGGCGGACCGGCAGAGCACGTTCGGTTCCGCGCTGACACGCGAGCAGCTCGATTCGCTCTCCGACGATGAGGACGTCCTGAGGCAGCAGTTGAACGATCTCGCCGGGCCGGGGGCGGTGATCCGCGTGGACAGCTTCGAAGGTACGCCGCTTCCACCGAAGTCGCAGATCAAGTCGATCCACATCACGCGCGACGGGTTCGCCGCCGAGAATCACAACGCCGGCGCCTTCTTCGTCGACATCGTCACGCAGCCCGGCATCGGGCCGATCAGAGGGCAGACCTTCTACCATATCCGCGACGGATCGATGACCGGCAAGAGTCCGTTCGTGACCACGAAAGGGCCGGAGCGGCTGCAGGAAGTGGGCGTGAACTTCGGAGGAACGCTGGCGGCCCAGAAGGCGTCGTTCTCGGTGCGTTTCGGCGGCACGTCGTGGTACGAAACGCCGAATCTCAACGTCGCGCTGCCCACGGGCACTGTGTCGCAGGCGCTCTCGCTGCGGCAGCCTTCCACCAACAAGTTCGTGCAGGCGCTGTTCGACTACGCGCTGACCAAAGATCAGACGCTGCGGCTCACGTTTACCGAGCAGGACAACACCAGCGACAACATCGGCGTCGGCTCGTTTGATCTGGCGGAGCGGGCCTATTCGAACAAGGTCGCGAACCGCAGCCTCCGTTTGCAGGAAGTCGGGCCGATCGGACGCCGGCTGTTCCTGAACACGCGCGTCGCGTTCAACCTGACGGACTTCGCGGTGAGATCCGGCCTGGAAGCGGCCACCATTCGCGTGAACGACGCGTTCACCAGCGGCGGCGCGCAAACGTCCGGCGGCCGGCTGTCGAAGTTCTACGATCTTCAGTCGGATCTCGACTACGTCCGGGGGACTCACTCGCTCAGAGTTGGCATCCTGTCCCAGACGCAGACGGTTCACGGCGACCAGAACTCGAACTACCTCGGCACCTACACGTTCGACAGCCTCGCGGCCTATCAGGCCGGCCGGCCGACCAGCTATTCGCGGCGGATCGGCGACCCGACGATCGACACCTTGAACGTCATGACCGCCGTGTATCTGCAGGACGACATCCGCGTGAGGAAGAACCTCACGTTCAGTCCAGGCGTGCGGTACGAAGTGCAGTCGCATCTCCACGACTACAACAACGTGGGCCCGAGGTTTGGCTTCACGTGGGCGCCATTCAAGAGCGGCCGCACGACGTTTCGGGGGAGCGCCGGAATTTTCTACGACTGGATGAACCAGAACACGCTCGAGCAGGTAACGCGCGTCGACGGCCTGCACCAGCAGCAGGTCAACATCTTCAACCCGTCATACCCGGACCCCGGCGCGATCACGGCGGTGCTTCCGGCCGACCGCTACCTGTTCGATCCGTCGCTCAAGATGCCGAGGAACATCCGCTTCTCGGGCGGCATCGACCAGCAGCTCACCTCGCGCGTCCGCGTGAACGCGATCTACCAGCACTGGCGGACCGACGAGATGTGGCGCGGGCTGAATCTGAATGCCCCGGCCGGCGGCGTCCGTCCCGATTCCTCCGTGGCGAATATCATCGACGTCATGGCGGACGCGTCATTCCGGGCGCATCAGCTGACGCTCGGCTGGAACTTCATTGCGCCGCCGCAGCCGCAGTTCAATACGCAAGGCGCGCTCTGGGACTGGAAGCGTGTCGGGTTCGGAGGTTCCTACTCCTTCATCCACGCGCGAGACAACACGGACGGAGAATTCTCGGTGCCGCCCGGCGGTCTGGTGAACGAGTGGGGGAAATCCGGCCGCGACAATCCGTATCGCTGGAATCTCAACGTCAATCTGCTCATGCTCAGGAATCTGCAGGCGAACCTGTTCTGGAATCTCCAGGCCGGGAACGTCTACACCGTCCGCACCGGGCTCGACGACAACGCGGACTTGATCTTCAACGATCGCCCCGTTGGCGTGGAGCGCAACACGCTGCGCGGCGCGCCTCAGGCCGGGCTGAACGCGCAATTCGCGTATTCGATTCCGATTCGCAAGCGCAGCGTGGCGTTGCCGCCCGGCATCGGCGTGACGAGCAACGGCGGCAACATCACGGTGACGCAGTTCGCGGGCGACCAGGCGCGCTACCGTATCGTGTTCCGGCTCGAGGCGCAGAACCTCACGAACCACGACAACTACACCGGCTACAGCGGCCTGCTGACGTCGCAGTTCTTCGGGCAGCCGACAAGCGTCAACAACCCCAGGCGCATCGACCTCGGCATCATGTTCAATTTCTAACGTAGTGTCCGCCTTCAGGCGGACGTCCGGCTCCGTCAGAACGTGAGCGTCACATGAAGCCGCGCGAGGCGAGGCGCGGCGATAGCCGTCGGCGTGAGCCAGGCGGCGCCGTTGGTTCGTTGCTCGTACGTTTGTTGATAGCTGGTCGCGACGTTCGAGTTGAACAGGTTGTACAAATCGATGCCGACGTCGGTCCGCTTGCTCCCGAACCGGAAGATTTTGGCGAATCGCATGTCGACGAGGTTGATGCGCTCGAGCGCGTACAGCAGCCCAGGATTCAGTAGATTCAGCGTCGTCGTTCCCGTCGCGAGCGCGTTCGCGGGAAGGCGTCCGAGCGACTGCACGATCATCGTGTTCGGCACGACGTAATTGGCGGCCAGGGACAGGGAACTCGTGGCGACTCCGCCGCCTGGGCTGGCTTCGAGCGACCGCATGCTGGCGCTGACGAGCACGTCGATCCTTGGGACCGTGTACGAGGCCAGGCCCCTGAACGACGTCGACCACTTTTCCGTGACATCGCACGAATCGACTCTTGCCGTGCCAAGGAGCTCGGGGAGCGCCCTGGTGACGGCGCAGTTGTTGCGAACGGCGCGTCCGGTGCTCGTGCCACCCTGCACGGTGATGCCACTGGTCAATCGTGCCGTGGCGGTAAAGTCCACGCCGTGCCAGTACGCCGTGCGCGCGTCGCCGTAATCGGTTTCGCTGGTCATGTAGTTCTGCGCGCCTCGAGCATTCGCCGCCGGCGTGATCGCGACGAAAGACGCGGGGCTGCCGCCGCCGGGTAAGTTGTCATGCTGGGGAATGGCGACGGAATACGTGTCGTAGTCCACGGCGGTGGTGAGCACGTTGTCCGTGACGAAGAAGTTTCCCCACCAGCGCCGGTTGTAGCCGGCCTCGACCGACAGCCGCGGCAGGAGCTCATGCTGCACCGACGCGCCAAATCCCCAGTCGTACGGACGCACGCCCCACCCGCCAAGGATGTTCGGATTGATCGTCGTCGTGTTTGGATTCGCGTTCCCGAAATTCAGGCCGACACCGCCGACCGCAGCACACAAGTCGCCGCCACTGGCAACGCTGTTCTGCAGGGCGGGATTCAGCAGGTCACAATCGACGGCGTTGTTACGGTTGCCGTCCGTCCAGCCTCGCGCCGCCGCCGGCCCGGACCCAATGCGCGTGATGATGCGGGCCGCCGGGTTATTGGAGCTGTAGATCGCGTCGGACGTCGCCGCTTCGAGGTACTTGCCGAAGTTCACCTTGAGCGCTGTCTTGCCATTACCGAACAAGTTGTATGCGAGCCCGAGCCGCGGCGTGATGTCGTTGTAGCCACGCACGCTGACCGTGCGATCGAACGTAATCGGCCGCGGGTTGAAGCGCGAGGTCAGGGTGGTGCCGTTGCCCTCGGCCGGCGCCCAGCTCCACGCGCGATCGTACCGGACCGCGCCCTGCAGCGTCATGCGCCCCACCGTCCATTGGTCCTGGGCGTACAGGCCGATCGTCTCGGTGCGGTCGTGCTGATCCCAGCGCGGCGACAGGAAGTACGACACGTTGGTCGCGACCTGATTGTTGAATGTGTATCGCAGCTGCGTGTTGTTCGGCACGCGTCCATTGTGGACTTCCGAGAAGTAGCCCTGATATCCAATCTTCAGGTTGTGTGCGCCGGTCACGTAGGACAGCGCCGCACGCCAGGCTGTTTGCAGCGCGTCGTTGTCGTTGAAGCCGAAATCGAGCGGATCGAAGACTCCGCGATAGGAGAAGTTTGGCCGCCCGTAGATGCCGGTGAGCTCCGTCACCGGAATGAGATTCATCAAGCCGTCGGGCGCGGCCATCCCGAACCGCGCGTAGCCGTATGCGAATCGCGAATAGCCGGCTTCAAGCAGCACGCGGCTGCTGAGCGGCGCTGAATACGTGGCCTGCGTCGTGTTGTACGGGAAGTTGTGGTAGCCCGGGAACGTTTCCGGCGACACGGTATCGGCGCCGAACGTCCGTCCTGACGCGATCCAGTCGCTGCCCGCCTGACGGCAGCCCTCGCCGCTCTCCGTCAACGTCGATCCGCCGCACCGGCGCTGGTAGTCGTGCGAAAACGTCACGCGATTGCGCGGCGAAATCTGGGCCGTCACGCGGCCCGCGATGATCTTCCGCGTCTCGGCATTACGCGCTTCGATCGCCGGATTCACCGCGTAATCCCAATGTGACGCGTCTCCCGCGTAGCGGTTCGCGAAGATCCCGTCGACCACCGCGGCGTTGGCCCAGGCGCGGGCATTGGCGAAGAACCAGAGGCGATCGCGCTTGATCGGACCGCCGATGCTGAAGCTCGTATCCCAGTTGCTGCGGAGCGTCGGCGGCTGCGTGATGCCGAAGCCGCGGAGCCGATCGTCGACGTTGTTCGACGTGGCCCAGTCGCCCGAGGTGCTGTAGAACGCCGAACCTCGAAACTGGTTGCCGCCCGACTTCGGGACGATGTTGATGCTCGGCCCGCCGGTTTCGGCCTCGCCGAGTCCGCCGGAGATCAGCACCTGCATTTCGTCCGCGTTCGCGATGTCATACGTCACATCCGACACACCGCCGCCGCCGAACGGGGCGGCGACGACGAGCCCGTTGGTCATCAGCCGTCCTTCGCCGCTGACACCGCCATGAGCGGTGAAGAACATCATGCTTGGCGTGGTCGGCGCGGTAGATGCACCTGCGCCCGCGACGCCGCCGATGTTCAGTGCCGGGACCGTGGCCAGGACCGAGCCATAGCCGCGCGTTGCGGGGAGCGTGTTCAGCATGGCCCCGTTGAGGACGACTTCCCGTCGCACCGACTGCGTGTCGACCAGGGGCGTCTCACCGGTCACCGTGACGGACTCCTCCACGGCGCCGACCCGCATGTCCACGTTCACGGCGATGACGCCGGAGCCTGATACGGCGAGGTCCTCCCGTTTCACCGTGGAGAACCCGGGCAGCGAGAATGTCAACGCGTACGTGCCTGGCCGCAGATCGGTCACGCGGTACTGGCCCGTGCCATCGCTGACCACCGTCCGGGTCTTCTCGATGAGCGCGGGACTGGAGATTTCGACGCTCACGCCCGGGAGAACGGCGGCGGAGGCGTCTCGAACGACGCCAGCGATCGTGGCTTGCGCGAACACGAGACTGGGCAGCAGCAGAATTCCTGCAGCCGCGGTGACGACGTTCCGGACTCGGATCATTGCCGACCTCCCCCAACATCGACGCCAAGACCAGCTGCGGCTTGACGCGAATTTCGGCGGCAGGCTACCACATTCCGGTTGGTAGAATCTGTTGATCTATTTCGCGGCCTCGACGATTCTTACGCAGATCAAGGAGATCGACATGCGGACGCTTGGACCAATCGTCGCGATCGTGACGCTCTGCTCGGTGCCGCTGGCGGCGCAATGGCCGAAATACCAGTCGCCCCGCGTGCCGCGGGATGAGAAGGGCGCCGTCCGCATGGACGCGCCGACGCCGCGCATGGCGGATGGGAAACCGGATCTGTCCGGCAACTGGGTGCGGGTCAGGGGCGAAGGCGCCTTCGATCCCCCGGAGCTCCGATCGCTCTTCGCCAATCGCCCGCCCCGCGCGCAGGTGCCCGCGCCGCCTGTGGATCCGAATTCACCGCCGATTGCGGCCTTCTGGGAGATCAGCGCGTTCATGCCCGGCGGGCTGCCGTTGACGCCGTGGGCCGCCGAGCTGAAAAAGCAGCGTATGGCAACGGACATGAAAGACAACCCTGATGCCAATTGCCTCCCGATGGGCATGCCGCAGTTCCACATGCACGGGCAACCGCGTAAGGTCATGCAGAACTCCAGCGTGATTGCGATCAACTACGAGGCCAACTACGGATTGCGGTACATCTATGTGGACGGGCGCACGCTGCCTCCGCAGGGCAGCGTGCAGCCGTTCTGGTACGGCTATTCAACCGGCAGGTGGGACGGCGACACGCTCGTTGTCGAGACGAACAATCTACGGGGCGCTGAGACCAGCCAGTACGACGGCTGGCTCGACGTGCGCGGCAGCCCGTACAGCGAGCAAGCCCGCTTCACCGAGCGCATCCGCCGGCCGACGTACGGCAAGCTCGAAATCGACATGACCATCGACGATCCCAAGGCATACACAAAGCCGTTTACGGTCCGGGTGAATCAGCAGATCTCGCCGGACGAAGAGATCATCGAGTTCATCTGCGCGGAGAATCAGCAGTTCAGGCGCCGCGTCAAGGTTGATTGAGGAAGAAGCGGGATCCCGGACTTTGGAAGTTGGTCGGGGCGAGAGGATTCGAACCTCCGACCCCCTGCGCCCAAGGCAGGTGCGCTACCAGGCTGCGCTACGCCCCGACCCGACGAGCAGCCCTGATTTTACTGCGCTTTCGATAACGGATTGTTCGGGTCGGGCTGATGGCGGTGAATCCCTCGGGTCTCAGTTGGCCTGTCGGTCGTCCGTTGTGTCCACAAGGACGACGTTCAGCTGGTAGTAGAGGCGGTCCAGGAACGCGCCGCGTTGGACCAACGGGAACAGAGGCCTCCCGCTGATCGCCACGACCTGCAGGTCGCCGGCGGATCGGTGCAGCTGACTCACGAGACTCTCCTGTTGCACGGCGTCCAACCCATCGACGTCTCGGATGACCAGCGTGCGGCAGTATCCGACCGGCGGGTGCGCCGTCTCGCGTGGCACCCAGGACGCGATCGGGACTCGTAGATACCGGCGCATCTGCTCGAACATCCGATCGGCCTCGGCCGCCGGACTGACGACGAGCACATTCGGATGGGCCAGGCGCAGCATGGGCACCAGGTCCGCCAGTCGCTGGCTGTCGTCGCGGTGCGGACTCGAGAACATCGCTTTGAGCCGTTGAACGACGGCCTCCACGGGCAGGGTCATCGTCGTGCCGGTGATCATCGGGGGCTTCCTCCTCTGCGGATCGTGGTTCGGCATCTTGGAGAAAGTCGCGGTGCAATTGGCATGCCGGTGTCGCGGTGAGAAAGAGGAGATTGGGACAATCGAGGCGCCAGAACTCACTCAATCATTCCTCGCTGTGGTCCCTGGTCATCGTCGCGACGAGCCCACGAAGAGTTGCAGCGGATACCAAACCCACGACCAAGACGTTTTCGCGGATGGTGCGCTAGCGGCCGTGTGGTCATCGACGAATCGCTCACGAGGGAGGTCGACCGGCATGACCCGAGGGGGCCGCAATGTCGACAAGAGATCTCCTCCCAACGCGGCCGAGAGACACACACCCGTGCGGCGTGACCGCGAAGACCGATCGGTCGAACCGGTGCCGGGCGGGCCGCACGCCGTCCGGCGAGGACGTACCGATCTTTCTCCGCGCGTCGCGGTTCTCTCGGCTGGTGGGTTTTTCTTCACGATCCCAGTGTCGCCACTCGATGTCGAGCGCAGGGCATCACCGCCCCACTTGGCTCGTTGTCGCTAGTACGGTTCAACGCGACCGTGGACAACAGTCCACGGCACGCGATCCGACTAATGCGTCGTCTCGCTACGGGCGCGGGGTCGTTCGCCGACGATTCGGGGCACGGGTTGGTGCTTGTGGCGATCCGCCGGTAGGAGCGTCGAGCGTGGGTCTCGTCCGCTCTCGGACGATTTGGCGGCGGCTCACCCGCACGCCTTGAATGACGTGCTCAACGACTTCTTTCGTCAATGCGTCTGGGTCGCACGAGGGATGCCGGTCTGGATTCCGCCGCTCGATTCGCCGGTCTCGCATAGCTTCCACCTACGCAGCGAGTTGGCTCTGGTCTGTTGATCACGGCGTTCATCATGGGCCGCGACCGCGTCGTCGCACGAAGCCACTCTCGTCTGTCTTCTGGGAGCCTCATCGACCACAACGCACCGAGCCTCCCGTAGCCAGTAACCCGAGCTGACGGGTTAGACTCACCGCGTTCGAGAAGCCGGGTGGATGAGCCGGGCGATGATGTTCCTCAAGCACCACCATCGCATCCGCGTGCGGCGGTTGAGCGAGAGAGGGAGACTGGCGATCGGGAGCGACCGTTCGCGGCGCCGCTCGCACGATCTCCCCCCAGTCGGCGACTTGACTGGCTTCGATTCCGAAGCAATCGTCATGCCCAGAAGTTGAACCGGTCTGCGGGCTGTGGATCGGTCTGCGCGCGGTTGACCGTGTTCCAACTGTGTGAACAGACCTATCCTGGTGAGGAAGCGAACGATATACGGCTGAGACTGAGGGCGTTCGCTGCGAAAAGTCAGCCAGATGAGGTGGTGCGAGGGATGCCAGCGACGTTCGGCCGCGGTGTCTGCTTGGCCGGTTCGAGCGCTACGATGCTTGAGCAGGATGCGATCGTATCAGACGCGCCGAATCCGCCCCGAAAACAACAAAGCAGGCCACGCTGTCGATTGACGACGTGCCAATGGCGCCAAAGCGCGACTCGAAACCGTGAAACCGCTTCACACCAACCGCCGTCCAGCGGCCGCGACGCGTCAAGCGGGGAGCGAAACCACCCAAACCGCGGGTGCCGACACCCAAACCGCGGTCGCGCGCAGCCATGCAGGGCTCGCGTGCAGCGATGCAGGGCTCGCGTGCACGCGATCGGGGGGCAAAGCCGTCCGGCAAGGCCGCGTAACACGCGACGCGGCGTTTGATCGCGCCGTAGCAGGCGCCCGAAGACTGCGAGAACTGACGCGTTCAGGCCGTTGAACGGGTGCAGCAACTGCGATCGTGCGGCGCTGACCCATCGCGATCGTGGGAAAGACGGGCGGTCACCAACGGCACGGTCGTGGCATTTCGGTTCGACCGCATGGACTCCAGCGCCTTGTGCCGCTCCCGCATTCTGACGGCGGCGCAGGAACTGTACGGGCGCGGTACGTTTCACGCGCTGTCGATCCGCGGGCTTGCGGCGGCTGCGGGCGTGACCGCCGCGACGATCACGCGCCACTTTCCCGACAACGACGCGCTGCTCGACGGCATGGCCGACCGCGGCTTCGAGCTGCTCGAGGGTTACCTGCACCGCGGTTCTGGCGCCCGATCCCCGGAGAGCGTGCTGCTCGCCTTTCTCGAGTTCGCGCTCGAGCATCGGACCGAGTTCGACGTCATGTTCCTGACGCCGAGGCGGGAACTGCGGCGTTTTCCGTCAGACTTCGAGAAGCGTCGCTCGATAACTTTTCGACTGGCTTGTGAAGCGGTCCAGTACTTCATGCGGGAAGGGGCGCTGAAGCCGGACGACCCGCTCGAAACCACGCTGACGCTCTGGGCCCACGCGCATGGCCTCATCTCCATGTACTTCGTGGGCCGCTTCGGCCGCGATCCGGATCGGTTCCGGGAGCTCTACCGCCGTTCCATCGAGCGTGTACTGAACGGCCTGCTCACGACGCGCTAGTGTCAGGGCACCTGCGTCGACGTCTGGGCGCGATCGGCCGCGCGCGCGCCCGTGAGGATGTTCTTCAGGCCGTAGTTGCCCTCATGACACGCGTACTCGTACACCTGCTGGCCGGCCTTCGCCTGCTTCAGCGTCATCGCGAACGTCCACGGCCGCGCCCACGTGTGCGGATCCTCGAACGTCACGCGCCATTCGACAACGTTCGGCGTCACCGGCGTGAAGCGCTCCGTCATCTTCAGATGCTCGCTCGCGTTGCGATAGGCACTGCGTTCGGTGAAGTTGGTCGTTTCGATGACGAGCGTGTTCCCTTCGTACCAGCCGCGTGGATCGCCGAGGTCCAGATGCATCCGCGGGCTGAGGTGCGGCTTGTGCACGCCGCCCCGATCGATCGGGACGATACGGTGCTCGTGGATCATCTCGTAGCGCAGCGACACCGAGTCCTGGCCCTGGATGATCTCGTAGAAGCTGCCGTAGCCGGCCGGCATCATCGAGGCGGGAATGCCGCGCGTGATGCAGCGATCGTAGAGCCCCAGATCCTCATAGCTGTTGAACGGCCCGACCGAATTGAAGTTGCTGCTGACGCCGCGCCCGAGGCCGAGGTTCGGCCGCCGCGCGCGCTCGCGCGCTTCGTCGGTCGTCGTCGGCACCTTGCCGTCCGGTGGATCGACGACAAGCCACGGCGAGCTGTTCCTGCGGTCGAAGGAATCGAAAATCAGATGCGTCGGCGGACGCAGGCCGCCCGCGAACTCCGTCCCCGCAACGCCGGCGTTGAACTGCTCGTTGCGGCGTTTGTTGGCCGCCGCCAGCTCGTCCGGCGTAATGTCCTCGAGTTTCCGGCCGTCGAACTCCGCCGGCCGCTCGAACGGCACGCCGGTTTCGTCGTCGTTCGTATAGACACCTTCGAGCTTCGGATCGCCCCACGCCGTCTTCGCCGGGGTGTACTTCACGGGACCAGCCGCGATCGTCGCAGCCGCCAGGATGCCGAGCGCCGCGGTCATTCGAAAACGCATGAACCCTCCAAATAGAGGTTAGAGGTTAGAGGTTAGGGGTTAGGGGTTAGGGGTTAGGGGTTAGGGATCGGAACGCTGTTCTTCTGGCCCCTGACCTCTAACCTCTAACCCCTTCGTTAGGTAAACAACACCACGCCGGCGATGATCGCGCGCTCGCCGCAATCCTGCCACGCCTGACGAATCTCGTTCACGGTATAAGTTTTCGTGATCATCGACTTCGCGTCGAGCTTGCCCTTCTCGATGAGCCTCACGAAGCGCGGAATGTCGCGCATCATGTGCAGCCCACCCTGCTGTCCGGGATGAATCGTGCGTCCCAGCAGCGCGAGCGCGGGCCCGGGGAACGAAACCTCCTGCAGCGTGAAACCCATCAGCATCGTGTGGCCGCCCATGCGCGTGCAGTCCCACGCCTGCCGGACCGTGCTGACGTTGGTCGGATCGGGCTGCGTTTCGAACTTCGGCGGCATCGCCTGGAATCCGGCCGCCTCCACGACGAAGTCGGCGCCGCGCGACTGGGCGGAGAAGGGCGACTTCGCCCAGCTCTTCCCGCCCGAGAATCGACGGTCGTTCGGGCCCTTGCACATCTCGCGGATCCGCTCGACGATGTTTGCGCCTTCGACGTTGGGATCGAGTACGGAGGTCGCGCCCATCTTCAACGCGAAGTCGCGCCGGTATTTGATCGGCTCGACCGCGATCACCTGCGCGGCGCTCATCAGACGCCCGGCCTGAATGGCGCCGACGCCGACCGGGCCCGCGCCGAAGACGACGACGTCGCTGCCGGGTTCAAATTTCACGAGACTCGTGCCGGCGGCAAAGCCTGACGTCAGCTGGTCGCCGAGGAGGCACAGTTCTGCCGGCGGCACGTCAGTGAACACGGGGACGCAGTATTCCTCGAAGACCACCATCAGCTCGCTGAAGCCGCCAATGCCCGCTTCCGCGAACACCGGTGTACCGTCGGTCATCTCCGCGAACGCGGGGAAGTCGTCGCCGCCCGACGTGAACTGACAGTAGTCGGGCCGGCCGTGAAGGCACTGATAGCAGACGCCGCACTGCGACGTGCCCGCGATCACCACGCGATCGCCGCGCTGCACGCGCCGCACGTCGGGTCCGACGGCTTCGACGACGCCGAGGCCGCAGTGATTGGGAATCTGGGCGCGCCGGGCCTGATTGGTGCCGAGCGCGCCGCGCGTGCTCGTGTAGCACGGTGCCGCGGCCTCCGCCCGAACCACGACCTGGCGCGGTTGAATCGCTTTGAGCCGGAGGTCTTCGAAACCGGCGCCCGTCCCGTGCCGCACAAACCCGCGGAACCGCCGTCCAGTATTTGTGCCGCTCTGGATCGCGGCCGTCGCCTGCGATTGGGCGACAGCCTCACCGCCGATCGCGGCTACCGCCGCAAGGGTGGTGGCGCCCGTCTTGAGCAGCGAGCGCCGCGTCAGGCGCGGGCGTGAAGTGCGACTGGACATGCCGAGATGTTACCGCACACTCGGGGCTCGGGGCTCGGGGGGAATGTTTCGCAACCGCGGGGCTACGAGAAACTCGCCGGTGACGACCGCTATCTCTTTATCGCGGACACCGTAGTCAGGGAAAACGGTTGCGTCGGCAGACGCGGGCGTCGATCACCACGCTGCAGATTCAGATTCTGTCGAAGCGCCAGTTTCCGACGCTCCGTCTGGACGAACGGGAGGCCGCGATTTCACGTTGAAGCGGATCGATTGAGCTTTGGCGAGCCCCGAGCCCCGAGCCCCGAGTTTACTGTTTGTGAAGCTTCGCGCGGAGGTCGGGCCAGAATTCCTTCATCTCGTTCGAGATGGTGTTCCACATCATCATCGTGCCCCAGCGGGACATCGTCCCCGCCATGTTGCTGGCCTGGGGACCGTAATAGAGGTTCGACAGCCCGGCTGCGGCCAGGTTGCCGCCCACTCGCGAGAAGTTGAATGTCTCGCCACCCGACTGCGTGCGCGTCACGACGCTCCGGCTGGCCGCGTATCCGATGCGACGGAACACGCCGCCTTCGCCGGATCGGAAGTAGCGCGGGTCCTGTTTCGTCACCGACGGCAGGATAGCCGTCGTCATGAAGTTGCCCAACGCATTGTCCGCAAACGCTGTCGCATAGTGATGCGCGAAGTTCGAATCAGACGCACGCGGGCCGAGCGCGGTTTTGAAAGCCACGAATGGAAAAACAATCGGGTCGAACGA
>Ga0137395_10000168_pt1 | contig 23284 bp, 16 predicted proteins | sample czobulk216metaG_FD_108283 | JGI IMG/M metagenome (GOLD analysis project Ga0137395, IMG submission 108283) | Vadose zone soil microbial communities from Angelo Coast Range Reserve, California, USA - czobulk2.16 metaG | ecosystem: Environmental > Terrestrial > Soil > Vadose zone | place: USA...
GGTTGGGGGTTGGGGAGTGCGTGCAGCGATTCTGATCGTGACGGCGGCGCTGGCGAGTTCAGCGCTTGCCCAATCGCGGAGTGAGGCGCCGGGCAACGAACTGCCGCAGCCGTACCGGACGACGCGCGATTGGGGACGGCTGCCGCCGGGCACGGCGAAGTGGGCGGCCGTGACAGCTGTCGAAGCGGCGCCAGACGGCGGCATCTACGTCATCCACCGCTGCGCGGCCAATTCGTGCGTGGGCCGATCGGAGCCACCGATTCTGAAGTTCGACGCGAGCGGGAGGCTGCTGAAGGCGTTCGGCGCGGGCGTGTTCGACTTCCCGCACGGCGCGTGCGTCGATCGCGACGGCAACCTGTGGGTGACCGACGCCACGCGGCCGGGCGGCACGAAGGGACACACGGTGTTCAAGTTCAGCCCCGAGGGCAACCTGCTGCTGACGCTGGGAAAGGCCGGCGTCTCGGGTTCCGGTCCCGATCTGTTCGATCAGCCCACTGACGTGGTGGTCGCGCCAAACGGCAGCATCTTCGTCACCGACAGCCATCGCAACGGCAAGAACAACCGCGTCGTGAAATTCGATCGAAACGGGAAGTTCATCAAGGAGTGGGGCCGGAAAGGCTCGGGCCCCGGCGAGATGAGCGAGCCGCACACGATCGCCATGGATTCCCGCGGCAGACTCTTTGTCGGCGACCGCGAGAACAACCGCATTCAAATCTTCGATCAGGAAGGCAAGCTTCTCGACGAGTGGCGGCAGTTCGGCCGGCCAAGTGGCATTTACATCACGAAGGACGACACGATGTACGTGGCCGATTCAGAGTCGGGCCCCGACACCGGCGCGCACGAACTGATGGGGATCAAGAAGGGCATTCGCATCGGCAGCGCGAAGGACGGCAAGGTCACCGCGTTCATCGAGGACATGGAATCGACGACGGCCGACCATTCGGGTGCGGAAGGCGTCGGAGTGGACGCGGCCGGCAACGTCTACGGCGCCGTCGTGCGGCGGCAGATGCTCGAGCGCCACGTCAGGAAATAACGACTCGGGGCTCGGGGCTCGGGACTCGAAATAGGGTCTTCTCTGCGATCTCAGCGATCTCTGCGTTGAACGCTCGTCTCTGCGATCTCGTCGTAATACGCGGGCAGGCCGCCAAACCACGTCGTCGTGCTGACGGAGTTGTCCCAGCCGAGATCGGCGAGCCGCAGCTGAGCCCGCGCCTGATCGAGCGTCTTCAGGTCGTCTTTCTTCACGCCCTTCCGGATCAGCTCGCGCATGCGATCGTTCATCGTCTGGAAGCGGGCCCGGTACGCGCGGACTTCGTCCTTGTTCATGATTCTTCCGTGCCCGGGGATCATCGTGTCGAAGTCGAGCTTCAGCAGGTTGTCGATAGTCCGGATGAACTCGAGCGCGCTGCCGCCGCCGGGATAGTCGATGACCGGCATGGCGTCGATGATCAGGTCGCCCGCGTGGATCGTCTTGAGATCCGGAAAGTAGATCACCGTGTCGCCGTTGGTGTGCCCTCGGCCGAACCAGTACAACTGCACTTCGACGCCGCCAAGATACACGGCACTCTGATCCGTGAAAGTGATGTTCGGCTCGCCCGGCTGTTTGATCCGCAGGAAGTTCGCGCGGATGTTCCTGTGCGCGATGATGTCGATGCCGAGCGACTCGCGCATGTACGCGTTGCCGCTCGCGTGATCGCCGTGGTGGTGGCTGTTCAGCAGGTACTTGATGGGCAGCGTGCTGACCGACTTGATGCGCGCGAGCACGTCGGCCGCCTGGCTCGCGAACTTGTCGTCGACGACGATGAGGCCTGCGGGGGTCACGCGAACCGCCACGTCGCCGGATTCGTGAATCAGACCGTCGCCCGTCTGTCCAGGCCGGCAGCCGGTCATGCAGGGAAGGAACGGTCCGCGGATGACATACAGGCCGTCCTTCACCTTGTCGGCCCGCATCGAGCCTTGTTTGAGAACCTCGACGTTCTGTTTCAGCGGGAGCTGTCCCAGCGCGCCGATCGCGAGGACGCTGGCGAGCGCGGCGATTCTCATGGACTACGTGCGCGCGGACGCGGGCGCTCCCTCGGGCGCACGTGCGCCGGTCAGCGGCCAGTACTTGAAGAACTCTGCGAAGAAGATCAGGAACGGAAACGTCACGCTCAGGAGCGCGGACGCCAGCCAGATTTCGAAATCGTACGACGGGGGGCCGGCGTTCAACGGTCCGGTGACCATCGGAGCCAGCGCGCCGTAGATCCTGGCGAGGACGCTGCCGATGATGACGACAGCAGTGACGTTGGCGATTCCTTTGACCGGCTGCGTCAGCTTCGCAAACAGCGAGTTCTGCAGCATGTTGAGTACGACGATGCTGCCGAAGATGAGCGGCACCGGGACGCGAACCAGAAAGCGCACGACGTCCATGTGCCGCACGTTGATGCCCAGATAGAACGCGACGGCCGCGAAGAGCAGCGCGCCGATCGTCCACACGATGCCGAGCACCGGCTGCTGCATGATCGCGCCGACGGTCGTCAGCGGCCAGAGGTCGAAGCAGATCATCAGGAACATTCCGGCCAGCGCGGTGACGTAGAAGACCAGCGCACTCCATCCGTTGAACATTCCGTGCGGATCGATCGAAGCGACGTAGACCGGGGCACCCTGCATGAACTCATAGTTGAAGAAAACCCGAAACAGAATGCCGTTCACCGCGTAGCACACGACGAGCATCGTGAGGCCGGCCAGCAGCGGGTTCCTGATGACTTTGGTAAACGGCCAGCCGCCAAACATGATCGCGGCCCAGAACGTGACCGGCACGGAGACGATGACCCAGTGCGCCAGGATCGGTGCGGGCGGCTTTACGCCGGCGCCCACGAACTGCAGCGCCAGAACCGAGACGACGACGCCGACGGCCAGCGCGAAGAGCGTCAGCAGAAGACCGCGCATCGGCTGCGGAGCTCTGGCCGCAGCTCGAGGCTGCTCAGTACCCCACGTGACCGCCATCACGATCTGGATCGGGATGACACACAACAGGTAGTACGCCACCCACCCGGCAAACGTGGGAAAGCTGAAAAGCGACACGAAGCCGAGAGCAATCGCCATCACCAGAATCGTCGCGACGCTACCGAGACCGGGTTGTTTCATGTCGGTGCTCCGTTAGAAAAATTCTCCACCGCTGAGGCGCCGAGGACGCTGAGCTCAACTCTCCACCACGGAGGAACGGAGGACACGGAGGTGAATCGACGCGGCCGGCCTGCGGAGCAGGCCCGGATGTGAGGTCGAGAGAATCGGAATGCGAGCCAGATGGTATTTCGACTGGCTCGTATTCCGATTCTCTCGACCTCACATCGCCGCTTCGCGGCGCCGCGTCGATCAGCAACTTGGCTCAGCGTCCTCGGCGTCCTCGGCGGTTGATTCCTCCGTGTCCTCCGTGTCCTCCGTTCCTCCGTGGTGGAGAGTTCTCAGCGTCCTCTTATCTAGAGCGGCTCAGCCGGCTCCTCCAGCGCGACGTATTTCCCGGCGCTGAACACGAGCGGCGCCCAGGGCGGCTCGCATTTGTAGAGGGACAGCACACGGCCGATCACGACGAAGTGATCGCCGCCCTCGCGAATCGAATCGACCGCGCAGCCGAGAGCAGCCCCGGATCCCACCAGCATCGGACCGCCGTGCCACGGTTCGAAGGTGAACGGCGGCGGCTCCGGCTCCTTCCATCCTCCCGCGAAATACGTCGACAGGTTCTGCTGATCCTGCCTGAGGATGTTCACCGAAAAGCCGGCGGCCTTGTGGATCGACTGGCCGAGGTGGGCCTTCTTCGCGACGCAGAACAGGACGAGCGGCGGGTCGAGCGACAGCGACGCGAACGCGTTGGCGGTCATCGCCCGGACCTCGCCATCGATGTTGGCGGCAATCACGGTCACGCCGGTCACAAACTGCCCGACGGTGTTGCGGAACTCGCGCGGGTCAATCGCCGTCGGCGTCATCGCCTACACCAGCGTCTTTTTCATGATGGCGCTGACGTCGCTGTTCGACACCAGGTCGGGCACCTTCCAGCCGTCGAGGTCGTATTCGGCCATGCACTGCTCGGCGAATCCCTTGTAGCGCTTCGTCGCGCCGGTCACGTCGGCGACGATGAGCGTTTCGAAGCGGATGCTCTCGTGATTGCCGAAGTAGTTGCGCTCGTAGAGCTCGTGGCGTCCGCCGAATTCCGTGCCGATGGCGTCCCACATCAGCTTCATCAGCTTCACGCGTTCGACGGCCTCGTAGCCGTTGGATCCGCGCACGAACTGGTCGAGCAGCGGCCGGAGCTCGGGCACCTTGAAGTCGAGCGCGCTCGACGGCAGATAAATCAGCGCGCTGGCCAGGCTGTTCTCGATGATCTCCTTGATCTTCGGATAGGCGATGCTCGCCATCACGCGGTAGGCCAGCCCGTAGTCGAGATTCGGCAGCACGTACCCTTCGGTCCACGGCATCGTCGTGCGCGCCATCGCGTCGGTGAGGCCCCAGAAGCAGTTGCGCCACGCGAGCACTTCGCCCACCTGCGCCTGCACGCCGCGGAACTCCTTCGCGCCCGTCGCTTCGACGGCTTTGAGCAGCAGCCCTGCGAGAAAATCGAGCTTGACGGCAAGCCTCGTGCAGCCCTGGAACATGAAGCGCGGCAGGAAGCCGGAACGCGGGAAGAAGTTGTTCACTTTCTCGATGTCGGCGTAGGCAAACACGTTCTCGTAGGGGACGAAGACATCCTTGAAGATCAGAATCGAATCGTTCTCGTCCATCCGGCTCGAGAGCGGATAGTCGAATGGCGTGCCCATCACCGCGCTCGTGTATTCGTACGAGGGCCGGCAGAGCAGCTTCACACCGGGTGCGTCGGTCGGCACCATGCAGACGAACGCGAATTCCTTCGTCTTGATCGGCAGCGCCCCGTTGTTCGCGATGAAATTGAAATGCGTCAGGCTCGACGTCGTCGCGACGACCTTCGCGCCGCTGACGACGAGACCGTCGTCGCGTTCTTTGACGACGTGCATGTACACGTCTTTGACGTCATCGAGCGGCTTGTCGCGATCGACCGGTGGATTCACGATCGCGTGGTTGACGAACGACACCTCCTCCTGGACTTTCTTGTACCAGCGGCGGGCGTTTTCATCGTACGGCGCGTAGTAGGCGGCGTTGGCGCCGAGCGTGGCCAGGAATGCCGCTTTGTAGTCGGGACTGCGTCCGATCCAGCCGTACGTGACACGCGCCCACTCGGCGATCGCATCACGCGCGCCGACGAGCTCCTCGGCGTTTTTCGACGCCTTGTAGAACTTGTGCGTGAAGGTGCCGCCGCCGGTGTCGGTTGGCGCGGTGAGCACGGCCTGGCGTTTCGGATCGTGGAGCGCGTCGTAGAGCCGGGCGATCATCCTGACGGTGTTGCGGAAGGCCGGATGCGTGGTGACGTCCTTCACGCGCTCGCCGTAGATCCAGATTTCCCGTCCGTCGCGGAGGCTTTCAAGGTACTCGGCGCCCGTGTAGGGGCGTGTGCGTTGGGCTGTCATTGACTCTCCCCTGGTTCGAAACAGCAGGCGCGCATTCTATTCCAGATTCCGCGGCTGCAAAGCGTTGCCGCCGACGTATCGGGTAGGTTCGACGAAGGTATAGGCGCCAGGCGATTGCAGAAGGGTTGTAAACTTCGCCACAGGATGGATCTGAACCAGCTGCGGGAGTTCGCGGCGATTGCCGAGTCCGGCAGTTTTTCGAAGGCCGCCCGTCAGCTGCGCATCGCGCAGCCGCCGCTCAGTCGGCACATCCGGCAGCTCGAAGGCGAACTCGGCGTAAAGCTGTTCGTGCGCACGGCGACGGGGGTCGAGATCACGCCGGAAGGATCGCTGCTCCTGGCGCAGGCGCGTATCGTGCTGGAGGACACCTCGGCGCTGCTCGAGCTGGCGTCGCGCACGAAGCTCGGCCTGGCGTCGACGCTGCGAGTGGCCATGGCGCCCGGCCTCTGTGAGGTCGCCAACCGGGTTCGCGTCCACCTCCTTGCCGCCTCAGCTCCAATCGCGATCGAGGGGAGCGACATGCCCTCGTCTCGGCAATACGAAGCGCTCCGGCGCCGCTTGATCGACGTCGGGCTGCTGCGCCACGTGCCCGACGAGCCTGGCATCGAATCGATGCCGCTCTTCGCCGAGCACTTCGTCGCCATGGTCAGTGAGAACAGCCCGTTTGCGCGCCGGCGCTCCGTGCGTCTGAAGCAGTTGGCCGGGCAGCGCCTGCTGCTGCAGGATCGCGAGTGGGCGTCGCTCGCCCGCGACAAGATCCTGTCGTTGTATGTCGCAGCCGGCTTCACACCCAGTTTCGTGACGCTGCAGGCGACGCCCGGCAATCAGGCGTCGATGCTGTCGGTCGCATCCGGCGACGCCATCTGCTTTGCGCTGGCCGGGCCGATCAGCCGCAGTTATCTCCCGGTGAGCGGCGTTGTCGCGCTGGCGCTCGACGAGCCGGGGGCGGAACTCCCGGTGCAGATCGCCTGGCGGCGAAACGAAGTTTCCCCAATCGTCTCGGAATTCCTGCGGGCCGCGCGCGAGCTGTTCACGACGCCGCAGGCCGACTCGAAGCCGCGGCTCCATACGGCCGTCGCGCGCTCGCGGTAGCCCGATCCAAACCGCTGTTGTCGCGGCAGTATGGCCTTCTGCCATGCCGGTATGTGCCGATCTTCCCGTTGACAGTGATATGGCAGCTTCTTATGATGCGCACCACGCTGAAAATCCAGCTCAGTATCGGATGTGATGCACGGAGGGCCAGCATGCGTTTTCTGACCAAGGGCGTCGTCGTCCTCTCGTTCCTCCTCTTCCTGCCGGCTCTCGTGTTCGCGCAGGGAGCCATCGCCGGCCAAGTGAAAGATGTCTCCGGCGCCATACTGCCCGGGGTGACCGTCGAAGCGGCGAGCCCGGTGCTGATTGAGAAGACGCGCACCGTCACCTCCGACGGCTCGGGCAACTACCGCATCGAGAACCTGCGGCCGGGCAGCTACACAGTGACCTTCACGCTGACGGGGTTCAGCACGGTGAAACGCGACGACGTCCCGGTTTCGGGGACAGCCGTCACGACGGCGGACGCCTCGCTGCGCGTCGGCGCGGTGGCGGAAACGATTACCGTCACCGCCGAATCGCCGCTCGTCGACCTCTCGAGCACGAAAAAGGAAATCGTGCTCGATCACGACTCCATCCAGGCATTGCCGAGTTCGCGGCAGTACTTCACGCTGGCGCGTGTGGCGCCCGGCACGACCGGCGGCGGCGGCGACGTCGGCGGCGCCGGCATCGCGGACGTCGGTCAGAGCCTCACCGTGCACGGCAGCAAGGCCGTGGACCAGCGCGTCATGCTGAACGGCCTCAGCATCATGACGCTCCAGGCCGGCGGCAACATCGGCGGGCAGCAGCCCGACGTGGGCTCCGCGGCCGAAATCGCCGTCGACACCACGTCGCTCTCCGCGGAGATGTCGACCGGCGGCATTCGCATCAACTTCATTCCGAAGGACGGCGGGAACACCTTCGGCAACTCGACGTTCTTCACCTTTGCCAACCAGTCGATGCAGGGGAACAACTACACCGACGCGCTGAAGAACGCGGGTCTGCCGACGCCGACCAAGATCGACTCCACGTGGGACCTCAACGAGTCGATCGGCGGTCCGATCAAGAAGGACAAGGCGTGGTTCTGGTTCTCGACGCGCTTCAACCGCACGTCGGCGTTTGCCGGAATTTTCGAGAACGCCAACGCGTACAACCCGAACGCGTGGACGTATGTGGCCGATACCAGCAAGCCCTTCACGAACCGCGGGAAGGTCCAGCAGAACAACCTGCGAATCACCTGGCAGGCGACGCCGAAAGTCAAGATAGCCGGCGAGCAGAAGGTCGACACGTGGTGCAACTGTCCGACGTTCGCCGGTGCCGCGGCCGGGTCGAACGGATCCACCACGATTTCGCAGCGCGCGCCGGAAGCCGCCAACGATCGCCGGTTCCCCCGGCTCCGCCAGGAACATGTGGAGTTCACGGCAACCGTCACGCCGAAGCTGCTCCTCGAGTTCGTCGGCATGCACCTGTTCGAGCGTTGGGGCAACATGGACTTGCGTGGCACGGACAACGGCGGATCGCTCGAGGCGTCTCAGGCCACCGCCATCCAGAACATGATCTCCGTCGTCGAGCAGTCCAACGGCCTGGCGTACCGCAGCTACGCGGCAACGGGGAGCGGCGGCCTCAACAACACCCTGGTGCCGAATTACACGTATCGCGTGGCGGCGTCCTACGTCACAGGCACGCACACGTTCAAAACAGGATGGAACGATACGTTCGGCTACCTCAACGCCTACAACTACGCCTATCAGCCGATCAGCTACACGTTTAATCTGGGCTCGCCCGTTGCGCTCACCGAGTACGCCGCGCCGTTCAACGCGATCAGCAACGAAGATCACGACCTCGGCATCTTCGCGCAGGACACCGTCAGGTTGAATCGCATCACGGTCACCGGCGCGATTCGATACGACTGGTTCAAGACGAGCTTCCCGACGCAGACCATCGGCCCAGGCGCCGCGATTCTCGGTCTCCAGAATCGAAACATCACGTTCCCAGAACAGGACGACCTGAACTGGAAAGACATCACCTACCGCATGGGGTTCGTGTGGGACTTGCGCGGCGACGGCCAGTCGGCCCTGAAGGTCGCGGCCAACAAGTACCTGCTCGGGCAGACGCTGAACGGCTTCGGTGGCTCGCCGAATCCGGCGAACGCGCTGGCGGGGAACACGTTCCGTTCGTGGTCGGACAACAACAGCGATCACATCGTCAACTGTGATCTGTCGAACAAGGCCCTGCAGGGTCCGGCCACGGGGACCATCGACACGTGCGGCGCCGTCAGCAATGGCGCGTTCGGATCGACGGTCCCGCTCGCCACGTTCGATCCGGATCTGCTGACCGGCTGGGGCCACAGGCCAAGCAACTGGGAATTCTCGGGGAGCTTCCAGCAGCAGCTGCCGAAACGGATGTCGATTGACGTCTCCTACTACCGCCGCATCTGGCAGAACTTCCCGGTCGTGGACAACACGCTTGCGGCCGCGAGCGATTTCCAGCAGTTCACGATGACCGTGCCGACCGATGCGCGCCTTCCGAACGGCGGCGGTTACCAGCTGACGTACTACAACGTCAACCCGAACAGGGTTTCGCAGGTGCAGAACTTCAACACGCTGTCGGACAAGTTCGGCGAGGAGTACGAGCACTGGAACGGCGTGGACGTCAGCCTCAGCGGCCGGCTGCAGAACGGCCTCCGGTTCCAGGCGGGCACCAGCACCGGGCGGACGTCTGCGGACAACTGCGCGGTCATCGCGCAGCTGCCGGAGATGCTCACGTTCGGTCCGACCAACGCCGGCGGAACGCTGGCAACCGCGGGGCCGCAGTTGGCGAAAGAGTTCTGCCACCTCACGGAACCGTGGCTGACCAACTTCAAGAGCCTCGTCGTCTATACCATTCCGAAGGCCGACGTGCAGCTCGCGTTCACCTTCCGCAGCGTGCCGGGCCTCACGAACACCAACGGCAACGGCGCCGGCGGTGTTCAGCCGTCCGGACTGGCGGCGAACTTCGTCGCGACGAACGCGTATCTGGGGGCCAACTCAAATCTCGGCCGTTTCCTGACGGGCACGACGACCCCGACGCAGAACACGCAGCTGCAGATCATCAACCCGGACACCGTGTATCTGGATCGCGACAACCAGATCGACTTCCGCGTCGGCAAGGTACTTCGGTACCGCAGCATGCGCGCGACGGTCAACCTTGATCTGTACAACCTGACGAACGCGAGCACGATTGGGGCGGCCAACGCGTCCTTTGGCGCCTGGCAGACGCCGACCGTCATCAGCAACCCGCGGCTGATGAAGATCAGCATGACGCTGGATTTGAAGTAGGCAGGAAAGGCGGGACGGGCAGGAAGGGCAGGACGGGCGGACGGGAAAACAGAAATCCCCGTCCAGTCTATCCTGCCCCTCTCGCCCTCCCCGCCCTGACAATCTGCGCGAAGTAGTTGGTGATGCCGTCCGGATCGGCGAGCCAGATTGTCCGCAGGCCGCCGCCGAACGGACCGAGCGGCTGCGTGACCTTCACGCTGACGGCTTTGGCGCGCGTGTCGACGGCTTCGGCATCGCTGATGACGTACTGAATGCCGGCCGTATACGTGTTCGCGGTGGCGCCCGGATGCGCTGCCCACAGATTGAGGATGTTGGCGCTCTTCGTCCCCAGCTTGAATCGAAACGTCCTGCCGAATGCCGAGTCGACAGCCGGCAGCTCGTCGAGTCCCACGAACTCACGATAGAAGGCGCGGCTTCTCTCCACGTCCGAAACCGTCGCGCCGACTTCGAAATGAGACGGATCACCTCCGACAATCAGCTCCACCCACTGACCGTCGGGATCCGTCACCATCGCCCGGCGGTGGCCGGTCGCGGCGGTAAATTCAGGTGCCGGGTAGCCGTGCGACGTGAACGCTTTTGCCACGGCGGCTTCGTCCGCATAGAAGTACGTGAAGACGCGCAGGCCCGTCACGTCCAGCACGGGCCCGGATTTCTCCTGACGCCCGGCTCCAGCGTTCGTGAACTTGAACTGCGACGTGCCGATATGGAAGAGCGACATCTGGCCGCCGCCAGGCATGTTCAGCGCTGAGAGCGGCTGCAGACCAATCACTTCGCCGTAGAACGCCAGCACCTTCTCACGGTCGACAGAGAATCGACGGAAGACGTTCACCGAGTCCTGCGTCATCAGGGTTGCCGGCGCCGGGCCGGCTGTCTGTGCCGCGGCACCGGCCGCCAGCGCGACGGCGAATGCAAGTTGTCGTGCGATTCGTGTCATCGTTCAGCCCGCAGCCCGCAGCCCGCAGCCCTCAGCCCTCAGCCCTCAGCCCTATTCTTCCGCCGCCGTGGGCACGGCGTTGATGTTGCCCTGGACAGGCTTCCGCGCGCGGACCATGCCCTTCTTCGCATCGGCCTCGAGCGCGCGGTCCTCGGCGCGCTCGGCGCTCAATGAGTTCCGCAACATGTAATTGCCTTCGTGGCATTCGTACGGCAGCACCGCCGAATAGCCCGCCCGCTGCGTGAGATCCAGCAGCATCGTGAACGGCTTCACGTAGGTCTTCGGATCCTCGACAGTCACGACGTATTCCAGTGTCTGCGCGTCGACCCTGGTGATGCGCTCCGTCAGCTTCAGCGCGTCGCTGTGACGCAACCCGTTCCCGTTGCCGCCGATGCTCGTCTGATCCGTGAAGTTCGTCGTTTCGATGACGAGCGTGTTGCCTTCCCAGTGTCCGCGCGGGTCCCCAAGGTACTGGCGGATCTTCGGGCTGAGATGCGGCCGGCCGTCGAGGGGAATTACGCGTGTGTCGTGGATCATCTCGTAGGTCACCGTCACATATCCCGGTGACTGCGACCAGCGATTGCCGTTGCCGTAGATGACGGGAAGCAGTGATCCAATGACGCCGCGCGTGATGCAGCGATCGTACAACGTGAAGTCGAGCGTGCTGTCGAACGGACCTTCGCCGAAGCTGCCGCGGTCGCGCGTTGCCCGCCGCGATTCGGCGTACGGAGTGAACGCGGGAATCCTGCCGTCGGCCGGATCGATGACGAGCGAGGTCTGCCGGAACGTGCGCGTGCCCGTGTCGTTGCGAAAGCCGCCGGAGCGATTGGCCTCGCGATCGCGGCCCAGTTTGTCGGCGGCGAGCCGCTTGGCGAACTCTTCATCGCTCAGGTAGCGCCGCGTTGCGAGGTCGGCGGCACGTTCGCGAGGGACGCCGCGCATGTCGTCGCTCGTCCAGGCGCCGGCGATGTCGGGATCGCCCCAGGGTGTTTTCTGCGTCCACGCTTTGCCGGCGTCCGCAACTTCCGGATGGGCTTGCGCCTGCATCGTGCCGGAGGCTGCCGCGACCAGCGCGCCGGCCATCACCGCTCCGCAGATCGTCGGCCACGTGTTCTTCATGACGCTCTCCTTCGCGAGTGCCCAAGCCGCGAGTCCCGAGCCCCGAGCCCCGAGTCCCGACGTATGTTACAGCGCGTCTCGGCAATTGAAGTATCGTTTGTAAGTGCGCTCGTCGGAGTGGGTTGCGCTCCTTTACTTCATCTATTTGGCTGTCGTCTGCTGGTTGCGGCCCGTGCCGTCTTCCAGGCGCCTCATCATTACCGGCGTTTCGAGCGCGCTCGTCATTGCGATCTGGATCACCGCATCGGTGGCTCCGGCATTCGCTCGAGACTGGGCGCCATTTCTGTACGTGTCGGCCGGCTACTACCTGACAGGTTTCTTATTCGTCGCGCCGTCCGAGGCGCTTGAAGCCTGGTTGCTCAAATGGGATCATCGGTGGTTCGGTGATCCGACGACGCGGTTCGCGAAGTGGCCCTGGTGGACGGTCGCCTACCTCGACGTTGTGTACACACTCTGTTTCCTGCTGCTGCCGGGCGGCTTCGCTGCGCTGGCGCTCACGGGACATTCGGATCGCGCCAATCGCTACTGGACGATGGTGCTGGCGGCCGACATGGGAGCGTTCGCGCCGCTGAGCGTATTCCAGACGCGTCCGCCCTGGGCCATCGAGCGGCCGCCGACGCTACGTGCCAGCGGGATCCATCGGCTCGCGTCGTACGTCATCAAGAATGCGACGACAGGTGTGAACACGTTTCCGAGCGGTCACGTGGCCGTCACACTTGCAGTCGCGATCGGCGTGATGTCGTCGTTGCCGGTGACCGGAGCGATTCTGTTCTGTGTCGCCGCGAGCATTGGCGTGGCGTGCGTGGTCGGCCGATACCACTACACGGTGGATGTGCTGGCAGGTGCGGCACTTGGACTGGCGGTCTGCACCGTCGTCGCGATTTGTGGGGCGTAAGTTGTCAAGAATCTGGATCCACTGGGTTTTCGCGTTCATCCTTCTGGCGCTGGCGCCTGCGCTCGCCCACGCGCAAGCGGCGCAGACGCCACGCACCGGCGTGTTGCAGGGGACGATCACGACTCAGTCGACCGTCCGGTTGCCCGGTGCCGAGGTTGTCGTCACGGATGCGGCCGACAAGAAAGTGGCGGCTGTCCTCTCGGGCGAGGACGGCCATTTCAACGTCGTCGGCCTGGCGCCTGGCCGGTACAGGGTGACGGCTACGCTCGCGTCATTTGTGACGACAACGGCGGCGGCCGATGTGATGGCCGGCCGTTCATCCGACATCACGATCGATCTGCCGATCGAAGGCATCAAGGACACCGTCACCGTGGTTGCTGCCAGCCCGGTCGTCTCAAACGAAAACACTCTCGCACCGACAGAAACCATCAGCGGCAAGGAGATCGATACCTTCGCATCGGGCGGCGGCGGCCTGCAGGCGACGATGCGCCTGCTCGCGAGCGTCATCGAGGCGCCGAACGGCGTCAGCATCAGGGGCGGCCGGCCGAGTCAGGCGGGCGTACAAATCGGCGTGAATACGATGGTCGATCCGTCGACCGGCCTCTCCAAGATCATGCTGCCCGACGACGCGATCGAATCGGTGTCGGTGCTGCCGAATCCGTACGCAGTGGAGTTTGGCCGCTTCTCTTCAGGCGTCGTCGTGATCCAGACGCGCCGGGCCGGCGACGCGTGGCGGCTGCGGATCAACGACATCGACCCGACCTTCCGGACACATCGCGGCTCGCCGGTGGAGATTATCGGCCTGGGCCGTTACGCGCCCCGCGCGGAATTCGGCGGCCCGATCGTCAAAGAGAAGCTGTTCGTCCAGCAGGCCATGCAGTTCGTCTACAGCGCCGCCGACGTTCCGAGCCTGCCGGAAGACCTGCTGCACACGGCGACGTCGTTCAGCTCGTTCACGCGAGTCGATGCGAACCTCACGCCGCGACACTCGCTCGTTGCCACGCTCGGCCTGTTTCCCGGCAGGACGCACGGCGACCTGCTGGGCACGTTCATGCCGCTCGACGCGACGGTCGACACGCACGTCCGCGCGAATGAGATCGCCGTCACCGAGCGCGCCGTCTGGACGGATTCGCTGTTCGGGGAAACGACCGTTCACGTGCACCACTATCAGACCGACGTCGCGCCTCAGGGTCCGGCGCCGATGCAGCTGCTGCCTGACACGACGCTCGGCAACTTCTACAACGAGCAGCATCGCGACACCGCGACGTATCAAGTGATCGCGTCGGTATCGGGCTCCCGCAGCGGCAAGCGCGGCTCGCACCTGTTCAAGGGCGGCATCGATCTGCTGCACAACGCGTACGATGGAACGAGCCTCAGCCGGCCCGTCCTGATCGCGCGCAACGACGGCACGCTTGCCAGGAGCCTGACGTCCCCCGGCCCGACGGTGCAGTCGAAGAACACGAACGACGTGGCGCTGTTCGTCCAGGATCGCTTTCAGCCGAATGCACAGTGGTATATCGAATTCGGCGGACGCCTCGACCGCGACGGCATCGTGCAGCAATTCAACTTCACTCCGCGCGTCGGCAGCGCCGTGCTGCTGAACAAGAGCGGCAGCGCGGTGCTGCGCGGCGGTCTCGGACTCTTCTATGAACGCACGCCGTCCACGGCCGGTGCGTTTCCCATGTTCGGAAGCGTGATCGAGCGGAGGTTCGCGGCCGACGGCGTGACGCCGCTCGGACCACCGGTCACGTTTGTCCACTCCGCCGCGCCGCTGACGACGCCGCGCAGCCGGACCTGGGACGTCAGCCTCGATCAGCGGTTCAATCGCTTCTGGTCGGTGCATTTGGGCCTGCTCGACCGCGTCGGCAGCCATGAGCTGGTCGTGGATCCGGTGCAGACCGGAACGGCCGGTGACCTCCGGCTGGAAAGCGAGGGGCGTTCGCGCTACTTCGGCGCCGAGGCCGGCGTCCACCTGTCGTTTGGCGAGCGCGCCGACATCAATGTTTCGTACACGCGTGCGCGCGCGCGGTCCGACCTGAACACGCTCTCGAACTACTTCGACACGATCATGTGGCCGGTGCTCGGCAGGAACGCGTACGCTGCGTCGCCCGCGGACGCGCCGAACCGGCTGCTGGCCCGTGGACGATTCACGCCCTGGCCGAAGTGGCTCGTCATCGGCATCATGGATTGGCGCAGCGGCCTTCCGTATTCGATCACCAACGACGCGCTCGACTTCGTCGGGTCCCGCAACGTTCTGCGATTTCCGACGTACTTCCGCCTCGAGGCCGGAATCGAGCGTCACGTGAAGATCTTCAAGTTCCAGCCGTGGATTGGCGTCCGCGTGTGGAACGCGCTCGATTCGTTTCTACCGGTCGACGTCCAGTCGAACCTGGGCTCGCCGAATTTCGGCACGTTCTACAACTCCGAGTACCCGCAGATCCGGATCATCATGCGGTTCGAAAGATAGCAGTGACGCTGCTCGCGCAGGTCCGGCGCATTGCCCGTCTCGCCTGGACCGAGCGTCGCCCGTACCTGACCGGCCTCATCTTCGTCGCCCTCAGCACGCTCACCTCTCTCGCGTATCCGTACGTCGTCCGCCTGATCATCGACGACGCGATTGGGGGAGGGCGGATTCAGCGGCTGAACCAGCTCTCGCTCGTCATGGTGGGGATCCTGCTGGTGGAAGCCGGCGCCACCTGGGGGCGCGACTACTTTTTCGCGTGGGGCGCAGAGCGGGTCGGCGTGCGGCTGCGACGTCTGGTGTTTCAGACGCTGCTCACGCAGGACATTCAGTTCTTCGACAGCACTGACACGGGCGAGGTCACGACGCGCCTGTGGGCCGACGTGCCGCCGGTCGAGCACGCCCTCGGCGAAGAGCTGGCCGACACCCTCAAGAACGCCGTGTTCGTCGTGTGCGGCACGGGTCTGCTGTTCTACACGTCGCCGCGTCTCACGCTGTTCATGATGCTCGGCCTGCCGCCGATTCTGTTCGCGTCGTCCATGCTTGGACGCCGCGTCAAGGCGAGGGCCGCCGATGTACAGCAGGCCCACGGCGAGGCCGGCGCCGCCGCGACCGAAGTGCTTGCGGGCGTTCGCACCGTCCGCGCGTTCTCACAGGAGCCGGCGGAGCGCGAGCGATTCGATCGACAGCTCGCGCGCGCTCTCGAGTTCGCGCGCCGCCGGGTACACGCCCGCGCGGCGCTCGGGGGCATTTCCGTGATCGCCGGAGAGTCGGCGGCGCTCCTCGCCATCTGGGTCGGCGGCGGCCTGATTGTCGCCGGCCAGATGACGACCGGCGCGCTCATCTCCTTCATGCTGTATGCGCTGCTCGTCGCGCGCGGACTGAGGAGCGGGTCGCGCTTCTCGGCGGAAGCGCTGCGGGCGGTCGGCGCGGCCGCGTGGGTGTTCGAGCTGATCGACCGGCGGCCGACCATTCCGCTCGAAGGCGGCCTGCGGCCGCCCGACCTCGACGCGTCGATCGCATTCGAGCGCACGCGCTTCCGCTATCCGGCCAGACCCGACGTGGAAGCGCTGAAGGGCATCGACCTGCGGATCGACGCCGGCGAAGTCGTCGCGATCGTCGGCCAGTCGGGCTCCGGCAAGTCGACGCTCCTGAACCTCGCGCTGCGCTTCTACGATCCGCAGGAAGGGCGTGTGCTGGTGGGCGGCTTCGACGTCCGCGATCTCGATCCGTCGTGGCTGCGCGGGCATATTGCCACCGTCATGCAGGAGCCACTTCTGTGCTCGCGGACCGTCGGCGACAAAATCCGCTATGGCCGGCAGGAGGCCGACGATCGCGCGGTGCAGACGGCGGCCGCATGGGCATCGGCGCTCGAATTCATCGACGGGCTGCGCGGCGGGTTCGGCGCCTCCATCGGCGATCGCGGCGTGCAGCTCTCCGGCGGTCAGCGTCAACGGCTGGCTATCGCCCGCGCACTGCTCCGGCGTCCGAAGATTCTGATTCTCGACGAAGCCACCAGCGCGCTCGACGCCGGACTCGAGTCGGTGGTGCAGCAGGCCCTGCGCGCCATCGAGTACCACCCGACGACGATCATCATCGCCCACCGATTGTCGACGGTCGCGCACGTAGACCGCGTGATCGTCCTCGAGCAGGGCCGCATCGTCGACAGCGGCACGCACGACGAGCTCATTCGCACGTCCGCTTTCTACCGTCAGCTCGTCCAGACGCAATTGGTGGGGTCTGCAACATCTGCGCGGCCCTGAAAGGGCCGCTCCTACATCCGCTGAAGCGCGGCGCGATAAATCGCCTCCAACCGACATGCGATCGTGCGCCAGTCGTAGTCGCGCGCTGCAGCCGCGCCGCGGGCGCCGATAGCCCGCGCAGCATCGGGATCCTCGAGCAGGCTCGTGATCTCGCGAGCCAGGCCTGGCGCGTCGCCGGTGTCGACGAGGCGGGCGAGTCCACGACCTTCGAGCAGCTCGGCGTAGCCGGCGATCCGCGTCGCGACAATCGGCCGGCCGGCGGCCATCGCTTCGAGCAGCACGATGCCGAAGCTCTCATCGGCGAGGGCGGGAGAGCAGACGACGTCGGCGTGCTGGTAGTAGCCGGGAAGGTCGTCGTCGCTGACACGGCCGGCGAACACGACGCGGACCTCCAGGCGGCGCGCGAGCATCTCGATGTCCTCGCGGCCGGGACCGCCGCCGACGATGACGAGCTGGGCGCGCGGCACGCGCGTCTGCACCGTGACCATCGCCCGCACGAGGCGGTCGACGCCCTTCCGCGGTTCCATCCGGCCGACATAGAGCACGTGGCGCCAGTCTGGCAGCATCGTCGCGGGCCGTGGCGCCGGCGCGGCAAACCGCTCGACATCGATTGCACAGGGCACGACTTCGTAGTCGCCGGGAAAGTGCGCAGCGACGGTGCGCTTCGCGGCCTCAGAGACCGCCAGCCGCACGTGCACGCGTTTCATCAGGCGTCCAAAAAAACCCTGAAACCTCGGATACCAGCGATGACCTTCCGATCGGTACGTGGAGAACGTCGCGATCACGGGGACGGCCGCCTGCCAGAGAACGAACCAGGGCGGCAGCGGCATCAGCGGCTCGTGCACGTGCACGACGTCGAACATCGCCGTTCGCAGCACGCGCTTCGCCGCCCACCACGATCGCGGATCGAGGCCGAATGCGGTCTCGGTGTCGCCGATCACGATCGAGACACACGGGCCGAGCGAGACCTCGCCGTCAGGCAGGGGCGCGGACGAGGCGCCGAAGACGAGGACCTGGTGACCTAGACGGCGAAGCGCTGCGGCCTGCGCGCGTATGAGCGTGTTGACGCCGCCGTGGCGGCCGAGATCGTACGGCGCGCAGATGCCTACCCGCAGCGGGCCGCTGCGGGGGCGCGAGGTCATGATCGGCCGCGCGATCGCGAACCAGAGCGGTGTACGAGGTCGCGAAGCGCCGACGTGAACCCCTCTTCGATGGTGGCGCCGTAGGGCGCGTCCGCCGAGAGCACCGACGCGAGCAGCCGGTGGGCGCGGCCGAGGTTGTGGTACGGCAGCGATGGGATCCAGTGGTGAAGCGCGTGATAGCGGAGGCCGACGGGGGCGATGAGCGCGCGGCCCACGTTCGCGATCTGCATTGAAAGTGGCGGGCGGCGCAGCGTCGCGATCGTGCACGAGTCGAGCAATTGCTCGTTCATCGACAGCTCGGCCGACGCGTGTTCGTCGTGGTCGTAGCGATGCGCGGCCAGCGTCCGGGCGGCGTTGACGCCAGACGCCACCGCACTCACGCCCGCCCAGCCGATCAGCACGGTGATGGGCAGCTGGCCCGTCCAGAGCAGGATGCCCGCGGCCCAGCACAGCGCGCAGGCCGCGGCCTCCTGAACGCGTCCGGCAAACGGAATCGGCGTCTGCCGCACGTACAGATGGTTGATGACGAGCGCGGAGGCGTGTTGGCTGACGAAGCGGCGAAGCGGCGGAACGACCCACGAGACCGGCGTCAGCACCGCAAAGCGGACGGCAAACAGGAGCGGCGCAAACAACGACGCGATGACGTAGCCGGCCATCAGCGTCGGAGAGCGGCGGCCGAACGGAAGGTATTCGGGGTCGGCCTCCGTGCCGTAAGTCCGCTGGCGATGGTGATCGGTGTGCACGCCTTCATACAGAAACGACGGCACCAGGAGCGGTACGCCGACCAGCGCGTTCCAGGCGAAGGTGAACGCGGGAACGTCGCGCTGCACGCGGTGCGTGATCTCGTGGATGAACAGCACCGCGCGATACAGCGCGAGCGTCGCCACTGCAAACAGCGCGACGCTCAGCAAGCCGCCGCTCGACACGGCCAGCACGAACGCCGTCCAGCCGATGAAGGTGCAGCCGAGAAAGTCGGCCCAGTAAACGGCGGGTGAAGCCCTGAACCATTCCGACGGAATCGCGCGGATGGCCTCGTCTATCGCACGTTTGGCACGCGGCGCCTCGGCGGCTGCTGGCAGTGACACGGGGCTCACGCGCCTGGGGCGTGTGTGTCGCTGCCCGCCGTGGCCGCGCGCCCCGGTCGGACGATCGCATTGAACAACGTGATGTTGCGGTCCCGAACGAACTGCACGAGAAGCGACGTCCACGACGAGTACGAATGCAGGCCCTGGTAGAACTCCGGTGCGATGCCGCGGATCCTGGGCAGGCGCGCCCACGGGATCGTGACGATGTCGTGATGCTCGTTGTGGTAGCCGACGTTGAAGGAGAGTTTATTCAGCGGACCGTAATACGAGTACGTCTCCTGCCCCGGCACGAGCGCGAAGTGTTCCTGAATCCAGCGGGCCCCGAGCGGATGCAGTCCGATCGCGAACACCGTCGACATCAGCAGGAATTTGAGCGGTGCGAAGCCCGCGACGTAAACGAGCAGAGCCATCGCCGCCACCTGCACCACAATATTCGTGATCGTCCAGCCGTCGAGCAGTTTCACAGCGAGTCGTCTCGGACGGATGATCCCTTGAACGAAAATCGTTCCCGCCACCCACGTCGCCTTTGCCCAGCCCGAGCGGCCGACGACGCGCGCTTCGGTCGGACCGGGAATGCCCGCATCGAACTCGAGGTCGCCCATGTGGCGATGGTGCAGCAGGTGGTACTTGCCGAACGAAATCGCGCCCGGCACGACCAGTGGCAGGTTCGCGAGGATCGCCACCCAGCGATTCGCCGTTCGCGATCGGAACACGAGGTTGTGGCAGGTGTCGTGGATGAGCGCCCACAGCGCGTGATCGATCGTCGCGCCGATGATGTAGGCGGCCGGCGCCCAGATGAGCCAGCTTCGATGTCCGACCACGATTCCCAGCCCGATCTGCGCGGCGACCAGGAGCAGCGTCCAGAGCGCGCTCAACGGATACGACCCGGCGAGCGCGCGAAGCTCCGGGTGCGCGGCGAGCATGCGCCGCCCGCGCTGCGCGTGCGGCTCGCCGTATGTCACGTGGATGTAATCGAGTGACGCCACTATTGATAAGGTAGTCTGCCGGGACGGCGCGTGCAAGGCCGGCCGCCGCTGAGATCGCTGTCCCCCTTCGAGGTGTGATTCATGAAAACGTCGAGTAAGAGTGGCGTCGTGGCGCTCGCGTGATCCGAACGGTGGCGGTCACCGGCGCGACGGGGTTCATCGGCCGGCATCTGACGGCGGATCTTGCCGGACGCGGCATCACGGTTCGCGCCGTCGTCCGCCCGGGTTCGCCGAGCGCTGTTCCCCCGGATGTCGCGGTCGTCCGCGCTCCGCTCGAAACCGCCGCATTGGAACGCGCGTTTGAGGGCGTCGACGCGGTCGTCCATCTGGCCGGCGTCGTCAGCGCTGTCGACGCTGCGACGTTCGCATCGGTCAACGTCGAAGGAACGCGCGCCGTCGCCGCGGCGGCCGACCGCGCGGGCGCGCGCCTCGTGCACGTGTCGAGCCTCGCGGCCGCTGGTCCAGCTCCTGCATCAGCTCCGCGTGATGAAGACGACGAACCGAGGCCGATCACACCGTACGGCCGGAGCAAACTCGAGAGCGAGCAGGCCGTTCGTGCGCGAACGGCGCTGCGCTGGACGATTCTGCGGCCTGGTGTCGTGTACGGCCCTGGCGATCGCGCGGTCCTGCCCCTGTTCAAGATGGCCGCCATTCGCGTCGCGCCGCTCGTCGGCCGCGCCGGCGCGGCCTACACGTTCGTCTACGTCAGCGACGTGGTGCGGATGATTGTCGCGGCGCTCGAAGCAGAATCATCAGGAGGGACGTTCTTTGTGGGACATCCCGAGCCCGTGACGCCGCGGCGGCTGCTCGAAACCGTCCGGCAGTCGATCGGCCGTCGCGGCACGTTCGTTCCTGTGCCGATGCCGGTGACATGGTGTCTGGCGCAGGTGTGCGATGTGTTCGGACGCGCCACGCACCGGCCGGCGCTGCTGAACCGATGGCGCTATGCCGAACTGGCCGCCGAAGGCTTCGTGTGCCGCGTCGATCGCATGCGTGATCGCCTTGGTGTCGCGGCGTCGATTGATTTGCCGACGGGAATTGCGAAGACCGCCGAATGGTACAGAGAGAAAGGATGGCTATGAGGCCGCTGTCAGGGATCGCGCGAAGTAAAACGCAGTTTGCTGAGATACGACCAGTCCCAGTCAATTTTCCCTGACGGACCAGGCCCAGTCCGGATGATCACGCGCAGATCGGAGTCGGCTGGCAGATCGATGCTGAACCGGTGCGTTCCTCGATCCTCGGTGCGCGTCAGTGGCTGCAGCGTGACGCCCCACGCTCGTTGGTCGGAACCGCGGCCGCGAGCGAACCAGATCGAGAACTCGACACCGTCCGTTTGGCCTCCGGTGAAGGCTCCATCGAAAATCCCGAATTCGCCAGACAGCCGCCGGCGACCGACCGGCGGCCGGAAGACCATTTCTCCCGGTGGGTGCAGCAGCAATCGCGGCTGCGGCAGCTGATCGACTCGCCAGTCAACGTCCGACCGGATGGACTCCGGCCGGAGGTCGGCCACGCCGGCATCCTCGAAGACCGACTTTCCATGTGGCGCGAGAGAGATTGCATCGAGCCGCGATAACCGCACGTGCGCGGAGCGCCAGAAACGACTCCGCGCGTCGATCGTGAAGGACTTTGTCCAGTTGCCCACGTTTCCAGTCACGAAGGCGTTGAGGTCTCTCGTGTTTGACAGCGGCGGCTGAACGATGACGCCGGCCTCGGCGACGGGCGCGATGAGGCGGTACGACCGGGTGCCAAAGTCGTCCGAGGTCGCGATGGCCACCGACGCAGGCCTGTAGATCAGGCTCCGGATGCGGCCGATGATCGTCGGTCGTGCATCGATCTCCAGCCAAAGCGCATGTGTTCTATCCGCCGGGAGTTCCACGCGTTGGCCGAACGCGACGTCGCTCTCGTAAATCGGCGTCAACGACAGCGGCCGCGGGCGCGGCTGCGGGTCGCGCTGCTTGAGCAGCACGAGCCCCCGTTCGAACAGCACAGACTCGTAGCGCGCCGGCAACTCCGCCATCAGCCACGGCTCGGTGCTGCCGCCGACCGGCGGTCGACCGGCTGGAGCTCAGCAAGCAGATACTCCGGCCGCCGATCGGACTGGATGAAGTCGAAGTTTTTCTGCAGGAGCGCGCGCGTTTAGACGGCGTAGCTCTGAAACAGCGGCCGCGGATGATAGTTCAAACCGTTGAAGAAGATCAGGGCTTGCCTGTCTCCGAGAAAGTCGATCGAATGATCCCCGACTGCGGCGCGCACGGCCGGCAGCTGTTCCTCCGCGGCTGAGATCGCTGCGGCTTCTTCAAAGCGTCTGTGCGCATTCCTGAACGACACAAGCTGCGTTGCTGTGGCGGTCATTCTGGAAAACGGATTCCATGAGACCATCCGGTATGCGTGCGCCGCCGAGTCGCTCCCCATGGCCGCAAGCACGATCACGACGATGGCATAAGAGATGTTGGCCGAGCGCGGCACAAGGGCTGGCAGCGCCGTGACAAGCAACACGGAGTAGACGAAGAAGCACAAGACGTGAAGGTCGGCGCGAGTGAAGCCTTGCCGCCACGCCAGCATCAAAGTGACCGCCAGATAACCGGCCGTCAGGATCGTGATGAGCCGCGGCGAGCCCTTGCGAACAAACGAGACGAGCCATGCCGCGTGCACGACGACGAGCGCGACGGCGATAATGAAGAGGCGTTGGCCCTCGTCGAGATACATGGCGCTGGCGTAGCCGAGCGAGAGCTGACTCGCAAGGAACAGGAACTCCCTGGCATCAGCAAGCCGTTGACCGGCGCCCAGCCAGAGAATGGCCAGAGCACAGAGATAGATAGCCGCGATGCCGGCAGCCCGCTGACGGCGACCCTGGAGCGCGGCGAGGGCCACGACCGTCGCCACGCTCAAGCTTGCCAAGACCAGCAGCGAGACCTTCATGAGCGCCAACCAGGCGAGTACGAAACCGCCGAGCACAATCCGTGGCGGCCGCGATGTGTCGGGTAACAGCCAGGCTAACGAC
>Ga0137395_10000169_pt1 | contig 23258 bp, 17 predicted proteins | sample czobulk216metaG_FD_108283 | JGI IMG/M metagenome (GOLD analysis project Ga0137395, IMG submission 108283) | Vadose zone soil microbial communities from Angelo Coast Range Reserve, California, USA - czobulk2.16 metaG | ecosystem: Environmental > Terrestrial > Soil > Vadose zone | place: USA...
CGAATGTCGGAGACCGCGCGAAGAATCTGCGCGCCGCGATTGGCGAGTTGCCGCATGCGGGAGTGGCCGTGAAAAAGGTTTCGTCGATCTATGAAACCGAGCCGGTGGATTTACGGGAGCAGCCGTGGTTCTTGAATTGCGCCGTGAAAGCAGAAACGCATTTCGATGCGATGACGTTGTTGCGGGCTTTGCGCGAGATCGAAACAAAGATGGGGAGCACGAAGCTGGTGGCGAAAGGGCCGCGGCTGATCGATATGGACATCCTGCTTTACGGCTCGGACACTATGGCCACTCCGGAATTGCAGGTGCCGCATCCGCGGATGCATCTGCGGCGGTTTGTGCTGGTTCCGCTGGCGGAGATTGCGCCGGAAGTGGTACACCCCGCACTGAAAATGACAGCCGCGCAGCTGCTCGAACGAACGGCGGATCGCAGTATGGTGCGCCGTTTTGATCGTGCCGAGTAGGAGCGCCCGCCGCGGCGGGCGCTCCTACGGTTGCCGCCGACAAAACAGCGTTAGCTGGTGCGATGCAAAAGCAGGCGGTGCAGCGTGATGGGTTTGGGTTGCAGGGCATCGAGCTCGATTTGGGCGAGCTGACCTTCCTTGATTTCACGCCAGCGATAGACACCCGGCTCGGTTTCCTGCGTTTCGCGGCCGTTCAAGCGGCGCAAGAACGCGGCGGCGTTATCGCGTGAGGCCGCCTGACGATACGTGGGCCGCGTGAGAGCTTCGACGGCGTAGCTGCGGAGCAGCTTGCGCCAGTAGTGATCGAAGAGATCACCGGAGGCGAAGATATCGCTCCAGGCGACTTCTCCACCGTAAGCGACGACCACACCAAGTACGCGCTCATTCTTCAGGCCGGAAGTGGATTGCGCAAAGCGGCGCTGCAGTTCGTTCACGAAATCGTCGATGGAAACGCCGACGGCCTGCGAAACGTAAATTTTCTCATAGGCTTCGGTGCGACCGTTGCCGGCGATGGCAGCTTGAAGATTCTCAGACGATATTGATGCGCGCGGAGCGGCTGCAGGGGCCTTGGCATTGGTACCATTTCGAACGGAATCCCAGACTTTCGTCTGCGCCTGATCCACGGCCGCGCTTTCGCGGACACTGGGATGCACGATGGTTTTTGCAGCCGCAAATTGTGAGCTGCCGGTCCAGCGGCCGTGCTCGACGCAGAAGACGTCGAGAGGAAGCGGAGGCGCGCCGACGGGCACGATGCGATCCTTGCCGATGACGCGATCCTGCTTGCCGCCGCTGACGAGTTCGCCAGCGAGAAGTAGCAACGGGCGGCGGCTGCGATTGATCAGAACAAGTTGGTTGACGGAAGCGCCGGTGTTGTACTGCGGAAGATAAACGGGACGGCCGTCGCGCGAGCGCTGTAGGACCTGAGCACCTTGCTCGGCGACGGTCACTTCGCCGGTAGCGAGACCTTCCTCGAGTGTGAGGAAAGGGCTGGTGTCCTGACTCAGGGAGCTGACGACGGGAAAGATGGAGATGTTTTCGTAGACGACGGGATCGAGTAGCCGCCATTCGCCCTCTGGCCGGGAAGGAAGGGCTGATGGTGAGCCAGGCGCCGAGCCGACAAGAGCCAGGCCGCCGAGCGCGGTCATACCAAGAAGTCCGCCGATCAGGGCGGCGAAAATCGAACGTTCCATGAAAGCCTCCTGTGTGTGAGCCCCGGCCCGGTCAGAGCGAACCAGCAGGGACACAACTCAGGGTTAGAACGGACCCGCGTTAGTTCCTTGCACCAGGAGGCGTTCTTAGTTGTAAGTTTTTGGTCGGGAGGCAGCAGCCGTTCTGGAAAGTACATGGAGGCTGAGGCCGCAACGAATGCCTGCCGGGTTTCCAAGAACAAAGAACCAGAGACTTATCGATTAGCGGTTGGGATCGCCGAGGTTGATACGGGGCTTGTTGCGCCTGGATTTGGACAATTCGCCTTCCTGCTTTTCGTATTCGGCGAGCTCCTCATCGGTGTAGGAGAAAGAGTCGCGCGAAGCGAACATGGAGTTGGACTTGGCGGCGAGTCTCTTCTTCTTACGTAATGCGCCGAACTCATGGCGGACCTGCCGGATGGGGCCTTCGATGGCCTTCACTTCGACGAGGAGGTCGCTGACTTTTTCAAGAAAGTCATGAAGGTGATAGGGGCGAAGCACGTACGGGAGGCGCGCGGCTTCCAAATGAACCAAGTATTGGCTGCTGGTTGCCTCAGGGATCAGGTACAGGACGCGGATGCGAGCACCCTCCGCAGCGGAAACACTGGCAAGCTCGCGCAAGATGACGAAGGCGTGACCATCGACTCCCGTAAGCACTACATTGGCAATCACGAGAGACCATTCCCCGGTTTTCAGCTCCGCAAGGAGCATTTGGGTGTCAGAGACGACGCGGACGCGCCATCCCTCGGAATCCAGAATCTGTTTGACCGCACTCGCGCCTTGGGCATTGTCGTCCAAGACGAGAATGCCAACCTGCTGTGGGGTCGGCGTAGGACTAGTACTCACAATACTAAGAGTATACGCTGAATGCGACAAATGTGGGTAGGCAATCAAGGTGGCTGCGGCGTATGGAGCAAGGGTGGTCTGGCCGCTTTGCAGGCCTGTGGGGGAGAGACAACTACTGGCCGATGACCAGGGAGGTGCCCGAGACGTATTTTTGCAAGCCGATGCCATCCCAGAACATACGATAACTAGCATAACGCCGCGCAGAATCGGCGCCGGTGAAGAAGATTTGGAAGCCGTCGCGGGACCATTCCGCATTTTGCGCTAATAGATTCAAGGGGCTCAGCAGGACACGCCGTTTCGAGCGAATTTCGTACAAGAAAAAGCCAAAGCTCCCTCCTGTGTGCGTGCCCGTGGGAGCACCTGCAGGCGGCTTCAGCCACTCAGCGGAGACAAGAAGCAGATCTGGATTTAGGGGATGGACGCGAAACGTGCCGGCACTGGAGGAACCGAAAGCATCACCGAGAATGTCCTTCTCGGGGACCGCCTGTTGGATCGTTCCGGCGTCGGTCACCCAGGATAGCTGCTGCAGGTCGTCGACGAGAATGGTTCGGGCATCAACCCATCCGTGAATTGAAACAATATCGCCCGGAAAAACGGGGGTTGCAGTCTCCGGGGAGGCGACGGGCGCAGACCATAAATGCCACTTGCCATCGACGAATTTCATAAATGCGAATCGCGCGTCGTCAAGCGACCAGAAGGCTTGTTGGACCTGCCCGCGAACGAGTTCCGTGGATTTTTCAGTGGTGAAGTCGTACACAAAAATGGCGCGGTCTTCCGGCTTGTCCTCGTGCGTGTAGAGAAGCCGTTTGCCGTCATGGGAAACGGCCAATTGAGCGCCTTCCGTCGCGATCAAATGAGTTGTAGCACCGCGCTTGAAAACGATTTTTCCGGCAGGATTAACATAAGCCACAGAAACCGGGGACTTGGAATTGGTCACAGAAGAAACGGGGACCGGTGGTTTCTTTTTGGCGTCCTCTTCTTCCTGGTCGGGTTGATTGTTGATCTTGGGGAAGAGTTCGGCGGCGATGCGGGCGCAGCCGGTCATCGAGCCGAGCTGTGCATGATCGACAGACGCGCGGAAAGGGTACTTCCCTGAGGGCGGGGGAGTGGGAGTCAGCGTGTCGTTCTTGGCATCGGTACACGCTTCGCGCGAGAGGTGGATGGCGACAGCCGCGCCGGTGGCGGAATCTTTGGCGTGATAGATCCAGGAATCAGCGGCGGCTTCATGGGTAACATCGGCGGCTTCCAGAGGGATTGGAGGGTAGCCGGGGCGATCCATGCGCTCCGGGCCTTTCAGCCCAATGCGCAGGCTCCAGTTGGGATCGTTGCCAAAGACGAGTATGAAAATAGGGTAGTGGGTTGATTGAGGGGCCGCAGGACCCGCGGGCAGCTTCTTTGGGACCGCAGGATTCTGGCCAAAGAAAAGCGCAGGCCCCGCAAGAAGCAGCGGTATAGCGAGCAAAACCTTTCTGGGCCCCTTATGCATGTGGACGGCAGTTCCCCGGACAATGAGGATACCTTGTGGCAGCGAGAGAGGCAATTGGCTGCGCGGCCCGCGAAAGACCCTGCATCCAGGGAAACACGGTCGAAGGGGAGCGCGCAGCGAACCCTTATACGAACAAAAGGCGAAATATTTCGCTTGACTAAGCGAATAAAAAGCGAAATACTTGGCCCGTGCTTTGAGGTGGGCTATGTTTCCAGTTCACTCCCCATGGGCGTCGAGTTTTCGGATTCGGCGCCGCCACGTTTCACCAACCACAGCAGGACTCTTTCCTGAGCGCCCTGATGCCATAGGCCCAAAGCAAGTGGTCCAAAGTCCTGCCCGGACCGAGGACCAACGCGGCAGCATTTCAGATCGAGCGACGACGGATTGCCCCCCGGCGTCCAGGATCCAAAGCGGGAACCAAGACCGCAAAATGGGTCCGGTCCGAAATGATGCCGTGGCACCCCCTGAACGCGCTAACACGCGACTGGTTGGCATAGCCCGCCTCGCAGCATTTTCCCCGCCCGCGGAGACGCGGCGGAAGTCCGCGGAAAAGCCGGAATATTTTGTGTTGCCGGTGAAGTCGATCTTGAACCGGTGCGATTCAAACCGCGTCCCGTTCGAATGGACGATCAACCCGTATCGCGGGTGCGAGTTCGCCTGCAAGTATTGCTATGCGCGTTACACGCACGAATACATGGAGCTAGACGGGAGCGAGTTCGAGAAAAAGATTTATGTGAAGAAGGACGCGGCGCCGCTGCTGGCTTGGGATGTGACGCACAAGTATTCCTATGAATCGGAAGGGTCGGGCGGAGCGCGGCCGGACCACATTGCCATTGGAACGGCGACGGATCCGTATCAGCCTGCGGAGAAGGAGTATGGGGTAACGCGAGCATGCCTGGAGGAGCTTGCGAAGCGCGAAGGGCTTAGCATTTCCATTATCACCAAGTCGAACCAGATTGTGCGCGACATCGACGTGCTGCTGCGCATAGCGGGGCGGTCAAACCTCGGAATTGACATAACGATTACGACGTTGCGCGCAGGATTGACCCGGCTGCTGGAGCCGCGGGCGCCCCGGCCGGATTTGCGGCTGGCGGCGGTGAAGCAATTGTGCGAAGCCGGGCTCGCGGTAGGCGTATCGGCTTCACCGCTGATCCCTGGAATTACGGACCACGAGGGAGACTTGGAAGCGGTGGCCGAGGCAGCGAAGAAGGCCGGCGCGCAGTGGTTCTTTTCGGGCGTGTTGTTCTTGATGCCGTCGTCGGCGAAACAGTTCCTTCCCTTTGTGCGGGAGAAATTTCCGCGGCTGGCGAAGCAGTATGAGCAGTGGTTTGCGAAGAACGGCTACGCTCCAGAAGAGTATCGGCGTAAAGCTTCGGAGCGTGTGGCGCGGATTCGCGAAAAATATGGATTCCGATCACGGCCATGGGCGGAAAACAAACGCACTGCAACTTGCTCGCAGTTGTCTTTAGGTTGGGATGCAGCGGCACAGACAATGGAACGAACACAAGCGTGTGCGACGGGATAGTTGCACTAGAAGGCGCACACCCAAGAGGGCTGTGCCACAAAAAATCCTCTAGGGGACGATGATGCGGGACTCTTCGCGCTGGAGTTCGGGGGACTCGGGGAATTGGCTGCGTAGGAATTCGATGAACCGGCGTGAACGCGGGCGGCCGTTGGTGCGCAGCAATCCCATCCGGTAGAGAAAGACCAACAAATAGAAAATCTCCGAGTCCTTGAGGACGGCCGAACTGGCGCGTTCGGATTGCTGTTTCCTGATTTCAGAGATAAAGGCGACCAGTGCGGCATAGAGTTCGCGTGGCAATGGTGCGTCCGGCGGTTTCTCGTAGATGATGCCGGTGCTCAGCGTTTTGTAGGTTTGGGCGAGCGCCTGAATGGCGGTGAGGGCATCGGCGTCCACCGTACCGGGTTGAACGGCGCAGAACTTGGCGATGGAGAAGGCCAGCGCGGCCATGAGTTCCTGGTGAGTGTAGACGATATCCTGGGGGATTTTTTCGTCGAGCAGCGGGGTGTCCGCGGGAAGGGAGCGCTGATGCCCGTCCTCGTAGCGGTGGGCGGTGACGAGATAAGAGCAATCGGGTGGGCAGTCAATCGTGACTTCGCGCTCGGTGCCGCAGCAGATCGCGCAGATTTTTTCGCCTTTGGCAGGGCAGAAGCGGGCGGGTTTGCGCTTTTCGCAGATCGGGCAGCACATGGAGTTTCCTCATTCTTTCCGAACAATCGAGCAGGATACGCCGCGTCGCAGCAAAAGACAAAAAACGCTGAACGACAGCTCTCGCCAGGATGAGATTGATCCGGAAAATGAGTCTCGACTGGGGAAAATGAAAGCGGCCCCTGAACAATTTAAATAAGTTTAGGGGCCGACCGAACTGTCTACAGAGACGTAGTCGATAAATGTTTCGAGCTTGTGTCGTTACCGGGCGCAAAGGCCGGTGGTTACGATGTGCTTAGTGGGCTTGAGCTGATAAGTGAAATACGGCACAGCCACACGGAAGGCCTGAGGATCGTTGTTGGCGCAGTGGCCGGGGCTTTGTTGTGAACAGAGCGGGCTGGCGAGGTGATCATCGGCGAAGGCAATGTTGGCGCGATGCTGCGTGTCTAGAACCACCTGGAAGAAGTCGGCAAGAGCGCGGCTGTCACTGCTGGAGCAGCCAGTGCCGTTGGTGCATACGGTTCCAGCGTGCATGAAATGATCGCTGGCCGTGTGCTGGGTAAAGGACGGAATCGCGGCGTTACCATTGACGGACTCAGCCATATAGACGCTCCACTGCGCCCAGCAATTCGTCGTGCCATCGGCACACACCGGCTGCATGGCGGCAACATCGTTGGAGTTGCCAGCGAGGCTGGATCCCAGCCAGGTGACGATGACGTGGCCGTTGGCGTCTGCCGCGACCCAGGGAAAGACGTTGGACTTGCCAACTGTACCGTCCCGGTTCACGCGCGCCGGAGATGTCCAGGTGTTGCCGAGATCCGAAGACGAAGAGAGAAAGATATTCTGGTTGTCAGACCAGACGGTATAGACAGAACCGAAATTGTCGACAGCAAGCGCCGGGAAGATGTTGTTCCCGCCGTTGGCGGCTCCAGGCGAGCCTGCCGGACTGGTGAAAACCTTGTGATCCGTAAAAGTGATGGTCGGCGCACTGAGGCCGGCATCCGTGGACACGGCAACGTACACGCTGCGGAGCGGTCCAGTGGCGGCGCTTTCAGTCGCGCTATCGGGCGCCACGAAGGCCACGTAAAGATTCCCTTTGCTCGGGCAGGAGCTGGTGTTGCGGTCGACCTTGATCTGGGCGGCGACGTTTCCGCTGTCGGTGGGCACGAGGCTGCCAGCAGCCGGAAGCGTGGCAGCGTCGATGGCTTCACCAGCACCGGCGACGTAGGTAAGTCCCCCATTGTTGGAGCGCTGAACTTCGATATTGAAAGTGGCTAGATCGTGATAGCTGATGTACCCGGTGGAAGGATCATCGGCGGTATCGTTCCACATGCGGTCGTCGCCGGGCACTAATGCCGCAACAACGTTGGGCGGCGTGAAGAATGTGTCGCCGCGATTCCTGGAATTGGTGGCGGTTACGCCTGGGGCCAGCGCCAGGCTGCTGAAGGCCAGGTTCGGAATGGCCGAATTGCTGGGGTCAGGCGCGTTCACTGCTATGTCGGCGTCGCCGCCGCCGGGAGCTACTCCAAGATTCGTAGGGCTACCGACGTTGTTGACGCAGCCGCCGCCGGCCAAGCCAAAGATGCCGCAATTGTCGGGCTGGCCTTCATATTTGAAGGGCAACGTTCCGTTGGCGTTGGGTGCGCCCTCAATGGCTTGGGACCAGCGCCAGAGGTCCACACCGCCGGGCACGCCGCGGATCGATTCCACGTAAATCGTTCCCTGGGAATCGACGCGGTCACCGGGTTCGACGCCCTTCACGATGAAGGCGAGAGGGCTTAAGCCGGTCGGAACGGGAGCCAACTGAGGCAAGCACAAGCTTTGATTGGGGCTGAAACCGTCGCTGCCTGGGCCGACGAAGGCGGGAATCGCCTCGGCGCCGCCACCCGCGCCGGTTTGACTGGGACAGGCGTGCTCGTTGGCCGGATTCGGAAAGGAACTTTGCGCCATGACATGAAATTGACTGGCGGAGCCGAGTTGCAGCAGCAGCGGAACAAGGGCGAGCAACAGGACATCTGCAAAGAGGATCGCGAGTACTGGCTTTCTCATGAGTATGGCTCCTTCCATCTAGTTGGCTGAAACCTGGTCATTGCAAGGAGACGGACACAAGACCGCGCGTTCGGCTGCCGCAGCACGCAGACGAGCCAAACACGAATCTGACTTCAGCATCCGATCTTGCGCAGCGCCGCCTTAGCCATGCCTTTCCACCCTGGCCGGCCGGCACTTAGGACGAGGAGGGCTAGAACCCACAAGAAACAAAGGGGTGGCACGCCGTGCGGCTTTCTTCAACACCCCGTTTCTTGAGGACACGGAGACGATATAGAAGGCACGGGCGTTTTTCGCAATCGGGTGAAAAGCGCAAACCCAACTCCTGAGAAAACCTGAGAGGGCCAATTAAGCCATGATGACTTTATTCTGGAAACGGCGGGCGGCGATGAGAAGAAGGATGGAGCCCATAGCGTAGAGAGCCAGGCCATCGAGCCAAAGATGAGAGAGTCCGGCGCCTCGGAGGATGATGCCGCGGGTGATGTTGATGTAATAGCTTGCGGGAATGAAATAGCTGATGAGGTAGAAGATGACGGGCATGGTCTCGCGCGGAAAGATGTAGCCGGAGAAAAAGATACTGGGGAGAAAGGTGAGGAAGGCGAGCTGAATGGCCTCCGACTGCGAATTGGCTTTGCTGGAAACGAGAATGCCGATGGAAAGAGAAACAAAAAGATAGGGCAGAGAAAGAAACGCAAGAATCAGAACGTTGCCGTGGATAGGAACCTGAAAGACGAAGCGCATGAAGATGAGAATCAGGCAGAGCTCGGAAAAACCGATGACGAGATAAGGGAGGAGTTTGCCGAATAGCAAGCCCATGGGGCGGACGGGCGTGACAAAGAGCTGTTCAAGGGTGCCACGCTCTTTTTCCCTGACAATGGAGAAAGCGGTGAGAAACGTGGTGACGTTGAGGAGAAGAATGGCGGTGAGACCGGGCAAAAGGAAATTCGGGGAACGGGAGTCAGGATTGAAGAGCATCTTGGGGCGCATTTCCACGGCAAGGGTGGCGCGGTCCTGAAGAACGCGGCGAAGCGATTCGTCCAGCCCGATAGCAGTGGTGACATTGATGGCCTGGCCGGCGACGGAAGAGTCCGAGCCGTCGATCAAGACCAGAACCTGGGCGCTCATGTTGTGGAGGAGGTGGTCGGAATAGTCGACGGGGATTTTGATGCCCACGCGTGCCTTGCCGGCGATGATGGCGTCGTTGAGGTCGCCATCGTTTTCAACGTAGCGGATGATATGAAAAGTGTCGGAGTTTCTCAGGCGATCGAGAAGCTCGCGGCTCTCGCGGCGGCCGTCGGCGTTGAATACGATGGTATTGATCTGTCGAATGTTCGTGTCAATGCCGAAACCAAGCACTACCATTTGCAGCAGCGGAATGACCAGGGAGAAAAAGAGCGTCGCGGGATCGCGGCGGACATGCAGGACTTCCTTGTAAAAGACTGCGCCGAAACCACGGAAGAAATTACGCACGGGCGGCCTCCAGCAGAGCTTGATGCTTGTAGGTGAGCTCCACAAAGACATCTTCGAGGCTGGGAGCGAGGGGGCGAATTTCGGTGACGGCCACGGCATTTTTCATGAGTTTTTCGCGGAGATCGTCAAGATTGAAGCGATCTTCGATGAGTGCGTGGCTGGATTGACCAAAGATCGTTGCGCTGCGAATGCCGGGGAGGTGCCGCGCGAAACGCAGCGCGCGGGTGACCTCGGGCGTGATGATTTCAATGCGCAACGTGCCGGGGGGCTGGACGTCGGGAAGCTCGCGGAGCGAATTGGGCGTGCCGTCCGCGATAATCTTGCCGTAATAAATGTAGGCCACGTGACTGCAGCGCTCGGCTTCGTCCATGTAGTGAGTGGTGACGAAGAAGGTGATGCCATGCCCGGAAAGCTCGAACAGAAGATCCCAGAGCTGGCGGCGCGCAACGGGGTCGATGCCGGCAGTAGGCTCATCAAGAAACAGAAGTTTAGGCTCGTGCAACATGGCGCAGCCGAGAGCGAGACGCTGCTTCCAGCCGCCGGAAAGTTGCGAGGCCAGGCGATTCAAATAGGGCGCCAGGCCGTTGAGCTGAACGATTTCGTCGATGCGCCGCTTGAGGCGCGCGTGCTCGAGGCCGTAGATGCGGCCGTAGAACTGCAAGTTTTCTGTGACGGTCAGATCGTAATACAGGCTGAAATTCTGCGACATGTACCCGATGCGTTCGCGGACGGACTCAGAATCCGTGCGGACATCGAGGCCTTCGACATAAGCCCGGCCGCCGCTGAGCGGCAAGAGGCCGGTGAGCATTTTGATGACAGTCGTTTTTCCGCTGCCGTTAGGGCCAAGGAAGCCGAAGATTTCGCCTTTCCGGACGCGGAAGCTGACATCGTTGACGGCGGTGAAGTTAGCGAAGCGGCGCACGAGATGCTCGGCAGAGATGGCAACTTCCCCGTTCGTTTGCGGAGCCGTGCCCACGGCTTCAATTCCCCGCTTTCAGTTTCACGTCGGCGGCCATGCCGGCAAGGACGCGGCCGGCGGGATCATGGATGCGGATTTTTACGCCAATGACCTGATGGACGCGCTCTTCGCGCGTTTGCACATTGCGCGGCAGGAATTCGGCCTGTTGATTGATTTGTTCGACGACGCCATCGAAAGCAGTGTGCGGGAAAGAATCGAGGCGAACCTCGGCTTTTTGGCCAACCCTGACGAGGCCGATCTCCGTTTCGGGAATGTAGATGCGTACGTAGATCTGATCTTTTTCCAAAAGAGTGGCAACCGGCGTATTGGGAGCAATGAGGTCGCCCGGTCGGACGTCGAGAACTTCCACAGTGGCGGCGGAGGGAGCGGTGACCTGGCGCTCACGGAATCGGGCTTGGTCGTAGGCATAGGCTGCTTTGGCGAGTTCCACGTCTTCGCGCCGGTTGCCGCGTTCGAGTTTTTCCAGGCTGGCCTGTGCCTGATGGTAATGCGCTTCGGCGGAGGCGATCTCCTCGGGGCGGTAGCCGCGCTGGAGTTCATCCAGCTTATGACGGGCGCTCTGTTGCTGGGCGACGGCCATTCTCCAGTTCGCCTCGGCGGTATCGCGCTGTTGCTTGGAGACGAGGTCTTTTTTTGCCAGCGCTTCGTAGCGGTCGAAATCCAAATGCGTGCGGATTTCGTCAGCTTTCGCGCGGTCGAGTTCCGCTTGCGCGGAGGCGATATCTTCCTGGCGATAGCCGTTTCTTTTTAACTCGAAATCGGCCTTGGCTTGCGCCGCGACTGCACGGGCTTCGTCGATTTCTTCGGGACGGTAGCCGCGCCGGGCCTTTTCCGCGTTGGCGCGGGACTGTTCCAGCGATGCTTGCAATTCCTTGTCGTCAAACGTCATCAGGATTTGGCCCGGCTGGACGGGATCGCCTTCGCGGACCAGAACTTTGTCGATGCGGCCGCCAATCTTGGAGCCGACGCGGATATTGCGGGCTTCGACGGTGCCCGAACCTTCGAGAGAAGTGTCGCGGTGGAACCAGCCGGCATAAAGGCCAGTAGCGGCGAGCACGGCGACAGCGGCAACAAGGATCAGGATGAGCTTGCGGTTCATGAAACTAATCTCCACAGGTGAAGAGAGGAACTGGCGACGATGGCGCCGAAGTGCCACGAGGCGTCAGGCCAGTCCAGAGCAGGTTGAATGCCGTCTCGATCCGGGAATGCAGGGTCGCGTCGCCGTAGAGCGACCAGATCAGAAGCGTACCGAAAATGGTTTGGCGAAACACATGGGCGATCTCCGCGGCTGGGAGGTCGTTGCGGATTTCGCCTCGCTCCTGACCAAGCTGAATCATCTGAGTGTGCAGGGCATGGACGCGTCTTTGCAGGTCCATCATGGCCTCGCGAACCGGGGTCGTAGAAAGATAGGCCTGCAGAAGCGCGCGGATGATGGCGGGGTTGCGCGTGGGCTCCTGCGTCATGCGGACGCCAAGGGAGCGGAGGAATTCCGGCATAGGCTCGTTTGTCTGGCGGGCCATCTCGATGGCTGCTTCCAGTTTGCTGAGTTGCATTTCCCCGAACGCCAAAAGGATGTGGTCCTTGCTCGGGAAATAATTGAAAAAAGTGCCCTTGCCTACGTCAGCAGCTTCGGTAATGTCCTCGACGGTGGTCTCCAGGAATCCTTTTTGGGCGAAGAGATTGAGCGCGGCTCGGAAAAGGCGTTCGCGGGTTTCCGCGCTGCGGCGCTGGCGGCGATCCGCGACCGACTGAGGTGCCGGAGCATTGACAGCGAGAGGCGACTTGGAACGAGAGGTCATAGTGACTGATAACCATATATGACTGTAAGTCATTTCATGTGAGTTGTCAAGCTTTTCTTTTCATCCGCGGCCTAGCTACAAGTTTCGGGAGTCACCGGACGCAGAAAGCAAAACACCCCGGTCGAAGCCCGGGGTGTTTTGAGCCCAAGAGATATCTTAGAACTATTCTTTGAGGGAGTTGGGATCCGACAGATTCTTAGGTGATTTCTTGTTCAGGAAGGCAATCATTTCCTGGCCGGACGGAGGCACGGCAACGGCGCCTTTGCGGACAATCTGCTCGGCCGTAACCTTACCCTTGTAAAGTTTCTCGTTTGCACCGTTGTCCTGGCGGAGCGTCGAGCCCTCCAGAGAGATTCCCGCAAACAAACCGCGAGAGCGGGAGTACGTGAGCATCTCGGCGCGCATGGTTACGTCGCTGGCCGCGGCTGCGTCACGACCCTTGGGGCCCGCGGCTGCGGCGGCATCCGCTCCCAGCTTGACCTTACTCTTGAGAATCGCTTTGGCCCCGCGCGGGTTCATCACCAAGATGACGAAATCGGTAGCTTGGCCACCGAGTTGGAAGCCGACGCCTCCGCCTTCGAGGCGCATCATCGCGGGTGCGGTCCAGGGTCCAGTAAAGTGTTCGCCGCTGCGGCAGGTCATGGCGCCTTTGCCGTAACTTCCGCCGATCACGAATGCAGCTTTAAGGACGGACGGAATCACAATGACACACTCGGCTTTGTCCAAGAGGTCAGTGGGAATGTTGTCGGGGATATCGAGAATTTCCTTGAGAACCGTGCCGCAATTATCCAAGCGATCGGCCTCTTTCTGATCTTCCGCGGCAGAAAGCGGCAGAGCGGCCAGGGCCAACGCCACCAGGGTAGAGATCATTCGCTGAATCACAGTTCACCTCTTTGTAGTTTTCTGGGCTAGAGCCATCATAGAGTGCTCACAGGCCAGACGCAACCTCGCGCCTTGTGAACGGAGCCTTCGGGACGGCCTTGATGCAGGGTTGGTTCTTTAACTTGGACGTCGAGGAGACGGAATGTGTTGCCTTTCGACTATACTTTTGCGGGGCGAATTTGCCGCGAGCGAAAAATGAAAATCCAGAGAATCTTGAAGCGATGTGCGGTAGTGGCGGTGGCGAGCGCCGCGTGGACTTGCGGAATTGGCGCACCGCTCCTCCGCGCACAATCGAAAACAAAAACACAACCTGCGTGCTGCGGCGCAAAGAAAAAGAGTGCGGCTTCCAAAAAAGCCACCGCGAAATTCACTGCGCGCGCGGAAGCTTTGCTCGCAACAACGCCCACAAGCAAAGGGGAGTGGGGATTGCTCATCGTAGACACAGAGAGCGGCGAGACCCTTTACGAGCAGAACGCGGACAAATATTTCGTGCCGGCCTCGAACATGAAGTTGTTCACTACCGCGCTGGCGCTAGCGAAGCTGGGACCGGAGTACCGCTTCCATACGACGCTCGAAACACAGAGCGCCATTTCGAGTGAGGGAGTGCTGAGTGGAGATGTCACGCTGGTAGGGCGTGGCGATCCGAATCTATCGAACAGAAAATTTCCGTATGAACTGAAGGAAGAGTTTGACGGTCCGCCGGAGAAAGCCCTCGCGGACCTTGCCGAAGCCTTGGTGGCCAAGGGCCTCAAGAAAATATCGGGAGATGTGATCGGCGATGACAGCTACTTTCCGCGGGAGCGCTATCCCAATGGCTGGGAAATCGACGACATGGTGTGGGAGTACGGCGCGGCCATTTCCGCGATCGTCGTGGACGACAACACGGTCGTGCTGACGCTTACACCGGGCGAACAGGCGGGCAATCCGGTGCAGGTGGCGGTGACTCCCGCGACGCCGGATTTTATGGTTAGAAATGATGTGACCACTTCCGCTGCGGACGTGAAATCGGATCTGACGCTCACGCGCGAACCGGGATCGAATGTGGTGGTTGTGAAAGGCACGCTGCCGGCAAAGAGTACGCCGCGGAAACTGATTCTGGCGATTGAAGAGCCGGCGCAGCATGCCGCAGTTACGTTGAAGCGGTTGCTGGAGGATCGCGGAGTAAGAGTCGCAGGCGTTGCCAGGGCGCGGCACGATCATACGGAACCTGGCGGAGATCCAGTTGTGCTGGCGGAGCACGCTTCGGTGCCGCTGGGTGACGCGCTGAAGCTGGTCAACAAGATCAGCCAGAACCTGCATACAGAAATGCTGCTTCGGACCGTGGCGCGACAGAGCGGTGCATGGGCCACGCCGGATGATTTGATGAAAGTTCCAGCGGACTTCTACGCAACGGCTGGAATCGAACCGGGCGACGTGATTCAAACGGATGCTTCGGGATTGTCGCGGCACGACTTGGTGACGCCGCGTGCCATCGTGGCGTTGCTGAACTTTGCGCAAAAACAATCCTGGTTCGGGCCCTATTATGCATCGCTGCCGGTGGCGGGGATTGACGGCACGCTGGAAGACCGCATGAAAAACACACCGGCGGCGGGACGAATTCACGCGAAGACGGGATCGGTTGAGCACGTAAGAACTCTTTCCGGATTTGCAGAAACGCCGGGCGGTCGGCGGCTGATTTTCTCGTTTCTGAGCAACAACCAGGGTGGGAAAAGTCACGAAGCGGCCGACGCCTTGACCGGGCTATGCGTGGCGATGCTCGAGGAGTTCAACGTAACGCCGCCAAAGCGTGGCCGGGAACATATGCATCCACAGTAAGGCCGAAGATTGCAAATGGGAAAGGAACTCATCGTCACAGTATTTGGGAGTTCGCGGCCGCGCGAAAGTGATGCGGACTATGAAGAGGCGCGCGTGCTGGGGCGGGCTTTGGCGAAGCATGGATTCTCTGTTTGCAGTGGCGGCTATGGCGGGGTGATGGAAGCGGTGTCGCGCGGCGCGAAAGAAGCTGGCGGCAAGACGTACGGCGTGACCGCAGACTTCTTCAAGACGGCAAAGTTGAATCCCTGGATTGACCTCGAAGTGCGCATGAAGACCTGGGAAGAGAGGCTCTTTGAGCTCATCCGGCGCGCGGACGCTTTTGTGGCGTGCAAAGGCGGGACGGGAACGCTCGCGGAGCTTGCGGTCGTGTGGGAAATGTTGAACAAGTCGGTGATGCCACAGAAACCGTTCGCGGTGCTCGGATATTTCTGGGAGCCGGTTCTGGATCGCGTGCGGAAAGTGGAATTGGGGCACGCGTCGCCGTGGGGCGAGGCGAACGGGCAGTTGATCTATGTGGCGGCGACCCCGGGGGACGTGGCGAGTCATCTGACCATGAGGTTGAAGCAGACATAACGATGTCACGAACGGCGCAAGACGTATTGGAATTCGACAAACTGAGGGAATTGCTGCGCTTGAGGACGACCTGCGCGCTCGGACGGCGAGCCGTGGACAAACTCGAGCCGCGAATGGAGCGCGCGGCGCTGGAATCGGTGTTCGTGCTGATTCGCGAAGCGGCGCAGTGGCTTCGCGCGGGACGCGAGCTGGGCTTTGGCGCGTTGGCCGATCCGCGAGGTTGGTTGGAACGCATCGAGGGCGTCGGCGCGGTACTGGAGCCGGGCGAATTCCTGGATGCGGCATCGTTATTGGAAACGGCCGCTTGGCTGCGGCAACAGTTTCGTGAAGAAGCGGCGAAGTTTCCGTTGCTGGCGGCGCGGGCTGCTTCGCTGAGTGATTTTCGAGATATGCAAGCGGCCATCCGGCGTGGCGTGCTGCCGAACGGAGAGATCAATGACGACGCCTCTGTGACGCTGCGGCGAATCCGGGCGAGCATCACAGAGACACGCGAGACGATCCAAAAAAACTTGCAGCAGGTTCTGCGCGCGCGAAACGCGGAAGCTGGGGAAGACTACGTCACACTGCGGAACGATCGCTTCGTCATTCCCGTACGGGCCGAGCATCGGCGGAGCGTTCCCGGCGTGGTGCATGGGGCGAGCGCGACGGGTCAGACGGTTTTTATGGAACCGTTCGAGACCGTCGAGGCCAACAACCAACTGGTGCAGCTTGCCGAAGATGAAGCCGCGGAAATTGTCCGCATTCTGCGAGAGCTCACGGAGAAGCTGCAAATGATCCGGGGACCGCTGGTGGCGGCTGCGGGGACCATTGCGGAACTCGACAGCGTGTTTGCGCGGGCGCGATTCGCACGGGAATTTGACGCCGCGATGCCGGAATTCTCTGCAACAAATGAATTGCGGTTGGAAGGCGCGCGCCATCCGGTGCTGGAGGACAAACTCCGCAAAGAAAATCGCGCCATCGTTCCAATGACGCTGACTCTCGGTGGAGAAGAGCGCGTACTTGTAATCAGCGGACCAAACACGGGCGGAAAGACCGTGGCGTTGAAGACCACAGGAATGGCGGCCCTGGCAGCGCAGTCCGGAATTCCGCTGGCGGCGCAGCGGGCCGTCCTACCGCTCTTCGATCGCGTGCTGGTGGACATTGGCGACGAGCAATCGATCGCGGCGGACTTGTCCACATTCTCGGCGCACATGTTGAACTTGAAAACCATGTTGGAGGCCGCGACGCCGAATTCGCTCGTGCTGGTGGATGAAATGGGTACGGGAACCGCGCCGGAGGAGGGCGCCGCGCTGGCCGTTGCATTGCTGGACGAATTTCGCGCCAAGAACTGCATCGTGCTGGCGACGACGCATCACGACCGACTGAAGACCTACGCATCGACTACGCCGGGAGTGGTGAACGCGGCAGTGGAATTCGATGACGTGAATCTGCGGCCCACATACCGATTGATGGTGGGCGTTCCGGGCGGTTCGAGCGGGATTGCGATTGCGCAGCGGTTGGGGATGGCCGCGGGAATCATCGAACGGGCAAGGTCGCTGCTGACGCCCGAGTCGCGCGAAGCCGCGGACCTGATCGCTTATTTGCATCACAGCCGCGACGAGCTGGATCGCATGCAAAAACAAATGGTGGAAGAGCGGCATGCCCTGGAGGAAGAGCGCAAGAAGCTGCGAACTGAATGGGTCGAGCGGCAGCAGAAACGCATTCGGGAACTGGAAGCACAGTTCGTGGAAATACAGAAACGCTTTGACGAAAATGTCGCGCGCGTCGTCGAAGCGGTGAAAGAACGCGAGCTGCGCGCACAGGCGGAGAAAACAACGCGGCGGAAAATGCAGGACGCGCGCGGCGGGGCTCGCGAAGAGCTGAATACTGCCGTTTTGCAGGCCATCTCGGAATCGCAAGCGGACCTTGGTGCCAACGCTGCTTCGCTAGAAACCGTCAGTGCTGACCGGCTGCAACCGGGCGTGAAGATTCGCGTCCGCGGATTCAGCAAGCCGGTGGTGTTGCGGCGGATTGACGGATCGTCCGCGGAAATCGAAGCCGGGCCGCTGCGCATGAAAGTGGCGCTGGATGAAATCACAGGCATAGAGGGTGCGGCGCCAACATCGAAATCAATTTCGCCAGCGGCAAGGCTGCAGAGCGTGACGGTGACTTCGCGGCGCGAGGAAGCCGCCATCTCCGACGAAATCAATGTGATCGGCATGACCGTGGAGGAGGCCACAGGCCGGCTGGATAAATTCCTCGATGACGCGGCGCTGGCGCATAAGGCGCGAATCCGAATTATTCATGGACACGGAACCGGCGCCCTACGCAAAGGAATTGGCGAGTTTCTGGCTTCGCACCCACTGGTCGAGAAACATTCGTTCGAGACCGAGGAGCACGGAGGGAAAGCAATCACCGTTGTGCAATTGCAGAATTAAGAAAGATTAGAAACCAGAAAGAAGAAGGATTCTGCTTCTGAAAAGATGTACGCAGCACTGTTTTGCTATACTCGCCGCGCTCCGAAAGCCAATTCACAACGAGGTGCCTGGATGAAAGTCTTTACGTATTCACGGTCGCACGCAAGAGCGGGTCGGGAAATCAGCCGATGGGGAACGGCCATGGCGACCATTTTGGTGATTCTGGCCGGGATGACGGCCTCGGCCGGCGCGCAGGCGCCCGCACCGAAGAGGACGGTAATTCGCGCGGGGCGCGTGCTTAATGTGCGCACGGGGGAGTTGCGCAGCCATCAGGCGATCGTGATCGAAGGCGAGAAGATTTCGCAGATCGCGCCTTCCGGCGAAGTACAGGCGGCTGCGGGAGACACAGCGATCGATCTGCCGGACGCCACGCTGCTGCCCGGCCTGATCGACATGCATACGCATTTAACATTTGAACTGAGTTCGCTCTCGTATGAAGGCTTGAAGATTTCCCCGGCCCGCGAAGCGCTGCACGGGGCGAGGAACGCTCGGCGCACGCTCGAAGCTGGTTTTACAACCGTGCGCAACCTCGGCGCGAAAGACTACGCGGACATTGCGCTCCGAGATGCCATCAATGATGGCGACGTGATTGGGCCGCGTATCGTCGCTTCGGGACCGGCCATGGGAATCACCGGCGGACATTGCGACGAAAACCTGCTGCCACCCGCATTTCATTTCTTTGGTGGAGGAGTGGCGGACGGCGTGGAAGCCGTGCAGCACAAAGTGCGCGAAATCATCAAATACGGCGCTGACGTGATCAAGATTTGCGCCACCGGCGGAGTGCTATCGAAAGGCGACGATCCGAACGCGTCGCAATACACGCTCGAAGAAATGAAAGCGATTGTGGCGGACGCGCACCGGCTCGGGCGCAAAGTCGCGGCACATGCGCATGGAGCGGAAGGCGTGCGCTGGGCTTCGGAAGCCGGTGTCGATTCGATCGAGCATGGCCACCTGATGGACGACGCGGCGATCGCCACCCTGAAGAAAAATGGAACGTATCTTGTGCCGACGCTCTTTCTCGGCGAATACATGGAAAAGAATCTGGACCGCAGCGACGTGCCCGAATATTCGAAGCAAAAGATGCGCGACGTGATCGCCGCGATGCGCAAGAACACCGGGAAAGCGTTTGCCGCAGGAGTGAAAGTGGCGTTCGGAACGGACGCGGCGGTTTATCCGCACGGACTGAATGCCGGAGAATTCCACGTATACGTCCAATTAGGAATGACGCCGCTGGCGGCGATTCAAACGGCGACCATCAATGCCTCCGACTTGCTTGGTCCGAAATTTGCCGTTGGCTCTCTGGAGGCCGGCAAATTTGCGGACGTCATCGCCGTGGATGGCGACCCCACCAAAGACGCCACTATCCTGGAGCATGTAAAATTTGTGATGAAGGGCGGCGCAGTTTACAAGAACGAATATGCGAAGCACTGATCTTCATTGAAGTACGCGATGGCAGAGGCCGGATCATTTGCGGATCGGGTAAAGCAGCAGGCGGACATCGTTCGCGTCGTGGGCGAATACGTCCGCCTGAAAAAAAGCGGCCAGAATTTTACCGGGCTGTGTCCGTTCCACGCGGAAAAGTCGCCGTCGTTCGCGGTGCATCCGACGAAGCAGATTTATCACTGCTTTGGATGCGGCGTGGGCGGGGACGTTTTCAAATTCGTGATGGAGATGGAGAAGTGCGCGTTTCCTGAGGCTATTCGCATCGTCGCCGAGAAATGCGGGATTGCCGTTCCGCGGCAAAAGGAGCGATCGCCGGAGGAACGCAAAGAGAATCAGCAACGAGCCCTGCTTGTCGAGATGCACCGCGAGGCGCAGACTTTCTTCGTGAAGCAGCTCGAAGGGACGCTGGAAGGAAAAGCGGCGCGGGCGTACCTTGAGGATCGCGGACTGGACAAGGATGCCATTGCACGTTTCGGAATTGGGTACGCACCGAGCGGCGGCGACGCGCTGCTGCGCCAACTGAAATCCAAATACAACGAAAAGCTGCTGGCCGAATCCGGGCTGGTCTCTCGCGACCAAAGCGCGGGGCGGCTGTTCGACCGCTTCCGGCGCCGTATCACGTTTCCCATCGCGAATGAATCGGGAAAAATCGTGGCGTTCGGAGCGCGCGCCCTGGGCGACGACATGCCGAAATATCTCAACTCGCCCGAGACGCCGATTTATTCCAAGAGCAACGTGCTGTATCACATGGACCGCGCAAAGGAAGGAATCCGGCGTCAGGAATTCGCGATTCTCGTCGAAGGCTACATGGATGCCATCGCGGTGGCGCGCGCGGGGATCAGCAACGTAGTGGCGAGTTGCGGCACGAGCCTTGCGGAACCGCAGATCAAACTCCTTCAACGGTTCACCAAGCGCGTGATTGTCAATTACGACCCGGACACTGCGGGACAAACCGCGACCGAGCGTTCTCTTGCGCTTCTCCTCGAACAAGATTTTGAAGTGCGCGTCCTTGCTCTGCCTCCCGTGGGCAACAGGAAAGCTGACCCGGATTTATTCATCCGCGAAATGGGAACAGAGGCGTACCTCAAGTTGGTGAAGGAAGCCCCGCCGTACGTGGACTACCTGACTGCGCGTGCGCGGCAAATGGACTTGACGACGGGAGAAGGGAAGCTGCGCGCGGTGAATTTTCTCCTCCCCTACGTCCAGAAAATTCCAAATCGCATCTTGCGCTCCGAATGGGCCACGCGCATCGCTCAGCAGCTGCGTCTGGAGGAGCCGGTGCTGCGCGCCGCTTTAAGCAAGGCTGCCTCGGAGCGCCGCAGCGAAGTAAAGACCCAGCCGGAACTTGTCGCGCGCGCCGCCAAACCAGTCGAGCGGCGGCTGATCCGGATGCTCGCGGAAGCGAAAGGCTTCCGGCAGGAGCTTGCCAAGCAACTGCAAAATGCTCATCTCTATCACGGGCTGGAGACGGAGAAGATCTTCGCGGCGCTGGTAATCGCCAACTTGTCCGGCCAGCCGGTCGAGGCTACTGAAATCGGGGCGGTGCTGGAGGACCGCGACCGACGGCTGCTCTTCGAGATTCTGTTCGAGGAGGCCAACGAGCCGACCTGGGAAGAGGCCCAAAGCTGTATTGAGGCGTTGCAACACCGGCAGGCGGAGCGCGAGCTGGCCGATGTACAGCGCAGCATCGAGGCTAACCCGGCGGCGCCAGAGCTCCGCGGGCTGCTAGAGAAAAAACAGGAATTGATGCGCCGGCTCGCCGCTGCAAGGTGACCGTCGAAACTCTCTCGGATCTTGGATTGGAGCGGCTAGCCACAACACCCCTCCCCCGGTTTTCTTTAAATGTTGCATCGAAAGGGCTCAGCCAGGCCGAGAGTGCCAGTACCGCGGCGGGCACCCAAATCCAGAGGAGCTCACTCTGGAGGGCGACAAGCCCGCGGTCCGTAAAAAACCGTCCAACGCCAATGGGCGAAACTCGGATTGGTGTCCAGGGAAGGAAATAACGGTGATTGTCGAACGGGGAGAAGAAGGCCACTCCCATACCGCCGTCAGTCATGGCGTCCAGGAAACCGTGGCTGGCGGTTGCCAGAAAGAAATAAATCCACAAGGGAAGCCGACTCAGGCCGGGTGCCACTTGCCGAAATCCGGTGAGCATCACAATACTCGCCAGGAGAGCGGCAAAAGAAAGCGAGTGCGAGAACCCCCGGTGGCCCCAGAAGTCACCGTAGCGGATGCCGAATCGGAAGCCGATCACGTCAAGGTCGGGAATTACGGAGCAAAATACGCCCGCGACCCAAACCCGACTTGAGGCCCCCGAACGGTAGAAACACGCCCCTATGCCGAGGGCTGCCACCCCATGTGAGAACGCCGATGCCACTCTGGCCCCCTGGCACCCGTAGCGAGATTAACCCCTCGTACACAGAATCTTCCACAGAAATCCACGAATTAAAACATTGACGAGGCGGGACTTAAACGTGTAGCGTAATAGGGTTTCGCGAGTAACTGTTTTGCCGTTAAATGCATCTATGTAAGTGTGTTAACGGCAGGGGTCTGGCCCCCAAAGGTGCGGGAAGCGGGCGACGCACGGGGTCAGGCCATGGGCAGACAAGCGGCGCGGTGCACAGATTTTCAAACAAAAAAACCGAGTAATCTCCTGGGGAATGATCCCCTTGGTTTGCGCCTGCGCGCGAGCCTGTGCGTGTCTCTGCGAATGAGCACGGACCCCGGCATGCTCGGGGAGTGTCTGGGATTGCGGAAGTAAGCGGGAGGAATTTGTGGCAGCAGTAGGCCTTGAAGAAAAATATGACGCAGTACGCCAGCTCATTGCCGTTGGCAAAGAGCGCGGTTACCTGCTCTACGACGAAGTAAACGATTCGCTTCCGGCAGAGGTCCATTCCTCGGAAGAAATCGACGATCTCCTCACCACGTTTGAGAGGAACGGTATCGAAATTTATGAGGACCAGGCTTCGGCGAAGGCCGCGCGAGCGGTGGAAGTTTCCGCCGAGGCCGGCGACCACGAAGCCGTCGTCAAGGACGATGCGCATTCCGACGAAGGCAGCAGCGACCTCGACCTGACACCCGGTTCGCTGGAAAAGACCAACGATCCCGTCCGCATGTACCTGCGCGAGATGGGCACGGTACCGCTGCTGACGCGCGAGGGCGAAGTCACCATCGCCAAGCGCATCGAGCGCGGGCAACTCGTGGTGATGAAGTCCATCACGCGCTCGCCGATTGTCATTAAGGAACTCATTGCCGTTGGCGACGATTTGCGCAAAGGCGTCCGGTCGATCAAGGAAATCGTCCAGTTTGACGACGAAGAGCTGACCGAAGAGAAAATCGCCAACAAGACCAAGCAGACGCTCAAGTACATCGACAAGATTGCGAAACTGTATGACACCGCGCTAAAACAGGCCGCGAAGCTCGATAAAACACTGAAGTCGAAGAAAAGATCGTACGTCCGCGCGAAGTGGGAGGTGGCGCGGACGCGTGTGGAGATTTCGGTCGCCATTCGCGACATCGATTTCAATCCCTTCGAGAAGAAGCGGCTGATCGACAAAATGCGCGGCACGGTCGAGCGGCTGCAGTCGCTGGAACGCGAAGCGGGACGCCTGGAACGCCGCGCGGACGTGGCCAAGGGTGAAG
>Ga0137395_10000173_pt1 | contig 23144 bp, 19 predicted proteins | sample czobulk216metaG_FD_108283 | JGI IMG/M metagenome (GOLD analysis project Ga0137395, IMG submission 108283) | Vadose zone soil microbial communities from Angelo Coast Range Reserve, California, USA - czobulk2.16 metaG | ecosystem: Environmental > Terrestrial > Soil > Vadose zone | place: USA...
ATCGTGCGCACGGCCTTGCAGGCGATGGCGGCGGTGCTGGGAGGAACACAGTCACTGCACACCAACGGTTTTGATGAAGCGCTGGGGCTGCCCACGGAAACCGCGGCCCGGACCGCGCTGCGAACGCAGCAGATTATCGGCTATGAGACCGGCGTGGCCAACACCATTGATCCGCTGGCGGGCTCGTACTACGTGGAGTCGCTGACCAATGAGATCGAGCGCCGGGCGCAGCTTTATCTCGACAAAGTTGAGGCGCTGGGCGGAACGCTGCGGGCTATCGAGCGCGGGTTTATCCAGCAGGAAATCCAGAACGCCGCGTACGATTTTCAGCAGGGCGTGGACCGGCTGGAAAACGTAGTCGTCGGGGTGAATCGTTTCCAGAGCGAAGGCGACAGGGCGGTTCCGGTGCTGCGCATCGACGAAGCGCTGGAGAGCCGCCAGGTGGAGCGGCTGCGCGCGCTACGCCAGCGGCGCGACAAGAAAACGTGGGAAGGGGCGATCAAGGCGGTGGAAGAGGCAGCACGCGGCGGCGCAAACCTGATGCCGCATATCATTCATGCCGTTGAGAGCTATTGCACGGTGGGTGAAATCTCCGACGCGCTAAGGCGGGTGTTTGGCGAGTATCAGGCGACGGTGGTCATTTGACGAATCGCCGTGATCGCCGGGATCGCCGTCATCGCGCGTGATCGGAAAATCATAGCAATTTCGGTGGTTTGTCAATCCTGTTAGAATCACGCCATGATCGGAAGAGAAAATCTCCAACGCGTCGACGCCATTATTCTGGCGATCATGTGCAAAAAGCTGGCCCAAGACGAGACCCAACCCCGGGACGTTCGCGATGCCGCGCGCAAGTTTCAGGACGAATGGCTGGTGCTGCAGGACAGCGAGCCGCCCAAGAAGGGGAACGGGAAGCAGTTTGGTGCGATCCAGGACCAGATCGCGGATATCAAGGCGCGGATGGTGGACTTTCTGGCACCGCTGGTGTGAGTGACATTGCGCAAACCCCAAAACCTTGAAACGCAGAGGAACGGAGGCAGCGGAGGAAGAGAGGGAATTGCCAGAAATGCCAAGATTGCCAAAGATCGCCGAAATTGAAAGGCGAGAGCCTACCGCTGATAAACGCTGATAAAACTGATCGGAAAGGCAAACCTACCACGGAGTCGTCATGACCGGGCTGGCGGTCCCAAACGAGCATGAAAATAGTCCATTTGCTGCGAACGAAGAATCAATAACTTACGGCTATTTTCGAGAGAGGCACGGAGACACGGAGAAATAGAAGGAATTGCCAGAGATACCAAAAATCGCCGAAATTGAAAGGCGAGAGTTGTTTCCCCCGAACGCTTTGGGCGGAGCAGGTTCCTCGGCCTAACCGGGGGGTTTAGTGGAAGATTGCGGCGGGACAATGGTTCGGCCTCGGAATGGCGGGTGGCTGGTTGTAGCGGTGTGATGGGCGTGGCGGTTTGTTGGTAGTAGCGGGTGCAGCGGCCTAACCGACATTCCATTTTTTTTTGCTGGCAGCTCGCTTTTTGCTTGACGATTCGCTGTGTTTTCGCTTAATATGAGAGTAAGTTTCCGCGGGGTGTGACGCTGGCGGAGACCTGTTAGAAGCGAAGACCTTCTAATGGCCGGAAGACCCTACAACCGTCGCGACCATCGAAGCGCATCCATTGGCAAGCAGTAGCCCGTTGGCCATTAGCACTTAGCCTTTAGGTTTTGCCTTTCCGTGCCTTCACCGTGAGAGCAGCAGAGAACGCTTGTATTTTTGCTGCTTTTGCCGTTCACACTGTAAGTGTGTCCGGGCAATGTCAGACCGAGAGCGGCGTCGGCGAGTTAAGCAATTGGCAATTAGCAAATAGCAATTAGCCAATGCGAAAGACTCCAAAAGGCCTGCAACCCTGGTCATGGTCCGCGAGAGGGTTTTCCCCTGGTTCGCCTGCCGTGACAAATCCCACAAGCTTGAAGTGTGCCTGGGCGATTGCCAGAATTGCCAACACTGCCAAAGATTGAAAATTGAAAAAACCACGAGCCACCCAGACGGGTGGTTTTTTATTTTGGAGCGAACGATGACGAAAGAAGAGATCATTGCTGCGGTAAAAAAATGTGCGGCGGAGCTGGGGCGAGCCCCGAGTATGGGGGAGTTTCGCAAAGCGACGGCGATTGGAAAAGGGCAGATTCGGAAGCATTCCGGCACCTTCAAGCAACTGCTCGAAGCGAGCGGACTGGAAGCCCGAGGCTCAGGGCATGTGGTGGAGATGAAAGACCTGTTCGCGGACTGGGCGGGAATTGTGCAGCGCCTGAAAAAGAGTCCGACGCTGGCGGATTACGAAGTGCAGAGCAAGTACAGTCCCCGGCCGCTGGTGCGGAGATTCGGCTACTGGGTAAACGTTCCGGCAGGGATGCTGGAATACGCCAAAAAAGGAGGTCTGGAAGGGGAGTGGGAAGACGTTCTGAAGATCGTCGGCGAGGAGCAGGAGTCGGAAGCAAAAGAGACGCCGACGTCGGAGCCGCAGCGCCGAGCGAGGAAGCCACTGGCGCTGCATGATCGTCCGGTATACGGACAGCCGATGTTTGCGCCGTTTAGTTTTGCTCCAACCAACGAACAAGGGGTGCTGTTTGTGTTTGGCTTCCTGGCGCATGACCTGGGCTTTTCCATTACACGGATTCAAACGGGTTTTCCGGACGTGGAAGCGATGCGGGAAGTAGGGCCGAACAAGTGCCAAAAGGTGAACCTGGAGCTGGAGTACGAGAGCAAGAATTTCCTGGCGCACATGCATCCGCTGGATGGGTGCGATGGGATCGTGTGCTGGATCGATAACTGGCCGGAGTGTCCGCTGGAGGTGATTGAGCTGAGAAGCGTGATAAGGCAAAACCGTTTTGCCGCAGATTTGCGCTGATGGTCGCAGATGAAAGAAGAGCGTCAAAATCGCCGGAAATCCCAAAATCGAAACCCAAAACCTTTGAAACGCAGAGGTGGGAATTGCCAGAAATGCCAGAATTGCCAAAGATCGCCGAAATTGAACAGCAAAATCCTAAAAATGCGTTCTTCATCCTGAAATACGTTCTTCCATCCTGAAATACGTTCTCAATTGTCACTTTTGGCAACTTCGGCGATTTTGGCAATGTCTTAGGGTGATTCTGCTAGGTGGCTGGCCAGAACGGGCCATCTTTGCGGATTGGGTGTGGAATGGGTTCAGCGCTTCCCCTTAAGTACATCTGGCAAGGTAGTTACTCTCCCGTAAGTGCATGAACCTTAGAGGGGAAAGGCCAATTGACAATTTCTGTCACCCGGCACACAATCGGCGTGCTCACGTATTTTCCGCGACCAGCGGCTGATCCCCCCGGCCACTTCGGAGAATTTGCGTTTGAGTCAAATTCATTCCAGGATCAGCACGCAATATGTCGCAGAGGTTAGGCGATCTTCTGGTCAAAGAGAAGATCATCACACCGGACCAACTCGATAAGGCGCTCAAGGCGCAGCGGGAACACGGTCCGAATTCGCGCCTGGGCTCCACGCTGGTCCACCTGGGATTTGTGAGCGATGAGGAAGTCACGAACTTTCTCTCGCGCCAGTACGGCGTGCCGGCCATCAACCTGCAATATTTTGAGATCGACGCCTCCGTGGTCAAGCTGATTCCGGAAGAGACGGCCAAGCGCTATCAGATTCTGCCGCTGAGCCGCGTGGGCGCGTCACTGACGATCGCCATGGTGGACCCGACCAACGTCTACGCCATGGACGATATCAAGTTCATGACCGGCTTCAACATTGAGCCGGTGGTGGCGTCGGAATCGGCCATCATGGACGCGATTGACAAGGCGTACGGTGGTTCGCAGCAGTCAGAAAACGTCGATGATCTGCTGGCCTCGATGGGCGAAGAAGCCGACGTGGAATTGCAAGCCGATCAGGAAGAGATGGACCTCAACGAGCTGGAGAAATCCGCCGATGAGGCCCCCATCGTCAAGCTGGTGAACATTGTGATGACGGACGCGGTGAAGCGCGGAGCCAGCGACATCCACATTGAGCCGTACGAAAAAGAATATCGCGTGCGCTTCCGCATAGACGGCGTGCTGCAGCACATCATGTCGCCGCCGATGAAATTGAAAGATGCCATCACGTCACGCATCAAGATTATGGCCAAGATGGATATCAGCGAAAAGCGCCTGCCGCAAGACGGACGCATCATGCTGAGGATGCAGATTGGCGGCAAGAAAAAGCAGCTCGATTTCCGCGTGAACTGCCTGCCCACGCTGTGGGGCGAAAAAGTGGTCATGCGGCTGCTCGACAAAGAGAACCTGCGGCTCGATATGACCAAGCTCGGGTTTGAGCCGGAGTCGCTGGAGAAATTCCAGCGCGCGGTGCTCAAGCCTTATGGCATGGTGCTGGTCACGGGGCCTACGGGATCAGGTAAGACCAATACGCTTTACTCTTCGGTCTCACTGCTGAACAAGCCTGATACCAATATTCTGACCGCGGAAGACCCGGTGGAATTCCAGTTGCACGGCGTGAACCAGGTGCAGATGAAGGAATCGATTGGACTGAATTTTGCGGCTGCCCTGCGCGCCTTCCTGCGCCAGGACCCCAACGTGATCCTGGTGGGCGAGATCCGCGACTTTGAAACCGCGGAAATCGCGATTAAAGCCGCGCTTACCGGCCACCTGGTGCTTTCCACGCTGCACACCAACGGCGCTCCGGAAACCATCAGCCGCATGATGAACATGGGCATCGAACCTTTCCTGGTAGCCACGGCGGTGCATTTGATCTGCGCCCAGCGCCTGGTCCGGCGCATTTGTCTGGAGTGCAGGGAAGAGGTGCCTATGCCGCCGCAGGCCAAGGTCGAAGCCGGATACACGGCGGAAGAAGCCAAGACGGTAAAGATTTTCAAAGGCAAAGGCTGCACCAATTGCAATGGCACAGGGTACAAGGGACGAGCGGGTCTTTATGAAGTAATGGAAATTGACGATGAAATACGTGAGCTGATCCTGATTGGCGCCTCGGCGGTGGAACTGAAGAAGAAGGCCATCGAACGGGGCATGATCACCCTGCGGCGCAGCGGGTTGGTCAAGGTGAAGGACGGGACTACGACGCTGGAAGAGGTCGCGCGCGAGACGCTCCACTAAAGCAAGAGTGCTCCACTGAGTCTGCGGTTAAAAGGGGAAAGAACGGCACAATGAATGTCACATTAAGTGATCTGTTGAAAAAGATGTTGGATCTGGCGGGCAGCGACCTGCATATTACGACCAATTCACCGCCGCAGGTCCGCGTTCACGGCCATCTGCAACCGCTGGACATGCCGCCTCTGACGCCGTCGGAAACGAAACAGCTGGCTTACAGCGTGTTGACGGACGCGCAGAAGCACCGCTTTGAAGAAAATCTGGAACTGGATTTCTCTTTCGGCTTGAAAGGGCTGGCCCGCTTCCGCGGCAACTGCTTCAACCAGCGCGGCGCAGTCGGCGCCGTCTATCGCGTGATTCCGTTTGAGATCAAGACGTTTCAACAGCTCAATCTACCGCAGGTGATATCGCGTTTGTGCGATAAGCCGCGCGGACTGATCCTGGTGACCGGCCCTACGGGCTCGGGCAAATCAACCACGCTGGCCGCGATGCTGGACAAAATCAACATCGAACGGCATGACCACATCATTACCATTGAAGATCCAATTGAATTCGTGCACCAGAATAAGAGCTGCCTGGTGAACCAGCGCGAAGTACACTCGGACACGCAGTCATTCTCCAACGCGCTCCGTGCCGCACTGCGTGAAGATCCTGACGTGGTGCTGATCGGCGAAATGCGCGACCTGGAGACGATTGAGTCCGCGCTGCGCATTGCAGAAACCGGCCACTTGACCTTTGGCACTTTGCACACCAATTCGGCCGCGTCCACCATCAACCGTATTATTGACGTTTTTCCGTCACACCAGCAGTCGCAGATTCGCGCGCAGCTTTCGCTGGTGCTGGAAGGGATCCTTTGCCAATCGTTGCTGCCGCGCGTGGGCGGTCAGGGCCGCGTGATGGCCATGGAAATTCTGGTGCCCAACGCCGCGGTCAGGAATTTGATCCGCGAAGACAAAATTCACCAAGTCTATTCAGCGATGCAGTCGGGACAGGACAAGTTTGGCATGCAAACGTTCAACCAGGCGCTGGCGATGCTCTATTTCCAGAAGACCATCACGCTGGAGACCGCGCTGCAGCGTTCTTCCATGCCCGACGAGTTGCAAGACATGATTAACCGTGGCGTGCAGGCCACAAAAGCTGCGGCAGCTCCGCAGCGCAGATAAAGTTTTTCTCCAACTCTCCCTCGGTTGGTAGGTAAGGTCGGTAGGCAAATAGGACGAGAGGAGCATTCGGTATGCCGGTATTTACATTCACAGGGACCGACTCCCAGGGCAAAAGGATTGCCGGGGAGCGGTTAGCCGATAGCAAAGCCGCGGTCACCATGCAGTTGCGCCGCGAGCGCATCACGCCGGGGGCCATCAAAGAGAAGGGCAAAGAATTTGCCCTGCCCAAACTTGGCACCGGCAAAGTGCCCATCAAGGACACGGCCGTCTTCTTCCGCCAGTTTTCCGTGATGATTGACGCCGGACTTCCGCTGGTGCAATGTCTGGAAATTCTGGCCGCTAACCAGGAAAACCAGGTGTTTCAGAAATGTCTTACCGGTGTTCGGACCAGCGTGGAAAGCGGTTCTACGCTCTCCAACGCCATGCGGCAATATCCCAAGATATTCGACGACCTCACCACCAACATGATTGAAGCGGGCGAGGCCGGCGGTATTCTGGATACCATCCTGCAGCGCCTGGCAGCGTACGTGGAAAAAGCGGTGAAGTTGAAGGCCGCGGTGAAATCGGCGCTGATCTACCCGGTCTCGGTTATCTCCATCGCCTGCCTGGTGGTGGGATGCCTGCTTAAGTTCGTGGTGCCGATTTTCGCCAACATGTTCAACAGCATGGGTGTGGACCTGCCTTTGGCCACCAAAATCGTTATCGGCCTGAGCAATTTCGTGGGCCGTTTCTGGTGGGTCATGCTGGGCATGCTGGTCGTGACTTTTCTTGCCGTAAAGTACATCCGAAAAGATCCCAAGGGCCGCTACATGTTCGATAAATTCCTGCTGCATCTGCCCGTTCTGGGAAGCGTGCTGCGCAAGATTGCCGTAGCCCGCTTCACGCGTACTCTGGGCACTCTGATCACGTCGGGCGTACCGATTCTTGAAGGCTTGGCCATTACCGCAAGAACTTCCGGAAACGCCGTTCTTGAAGATGCATTGATGAAAGTTCGCAAGGCCGTGGAAGAAGGCCGCACCATCGTGGATCCGTTGAAAGAATGCGGCGTCTTCCCGAACATGGTCACGCAGATGATCGGCGTGGGTGAAGCCACCGGCGCCATGGACGCTATGTTGCAGAAGATCGCCGATTTTTACGAGGACGAAGTGGACGCTGCTACCAAGGACATGCTGACCTTGCTGGAGCCAATCATGATCGGCTTCCTCGGCGTCGCCGTCGGCGGCATCGTGGTTTCTTTGTACATGCCGCTGTTCTCGATGATCGCAAAGCTGTCCGGATAGCAAGAACGCCGGAGCACAAGGCCTCACAACCTCGACCCGCCTGTCCGATCACAAGGGTCCCGGCAAGCCGGTTTTGGCTTGCTGGGGCAGTCAGGCGGGTCTTAGACCGATCACCGGTGTCCCCCGGCAAGCCCGGTTTTGGCTTGCTGGGGCAAGTAAAAACCGGCATAAGAACAGGCGGAGATGGGAGACATTCGGTTCAACGAGCGGGCATGGCTGGCATGGCTTGTAAAAGTTCGTGTCATCATTATTTCCTTCCTGGTCGCTGTTGAGCTTGCCATCGCCAAGTTAACGCCGAACAACGTCAACCTCCGCCTCTTCTTTACCCTGGTCCTGGTCTGGTACACCATCTCCGTTTTCTTTATCCTGCTGCATTCGGTCTGGCAGGAGTACAAGTTGCAGGCCATCGTCCAGATTTTTACTGATCTGGCTTTTGCCACGGGCGTGGTTTACGTTACCGGCGGTATTGATACCTTCTTCAACTTCCTTTATCCGCTGGTGATCATTGTTGCCAGCATCCTTCTTCCGCGTTATTGGGCCTATCTGACGGCGGCAGTGTCGTTCATCTGTTTTGGCACGCTGCTGGAGCTCAGCTTTTTTGAGCGTATTCCCTCTTTTCAGATTTCCCCGCGCGGCGACCTGAAGTCGCTCCAGGTCGTGATCCTGGTGAACTTCTTTGCTTACCTTGCGGTGGCGCATCTTGCCAGCGCGCTGTCGGCCAAGCTTCGCCAGGCGGGCATGGAGCTGCGCGACAAAAGCGGTGAGCTGCTCAGCCTGCAGGCCCTGCATGAGAACGTAATCCACTCCATTCGCAGCGGCTTGATCACCACCGACTTTGAAGGCCGCATCACGCTGGTGAACGCGCCCGGACAGAAGCTGCTGGAGCGGACAGCCTCTTCGGTTTATGGGCGTCATATCTCTGATTTATTTGTCGACCGCCTGCCCAACCTGGAATCTTTTACCGCGCAATGTGAAGTTCGCGGGTTGACGCCGGGGGGAAAAGAGAAAACTTTTGACGTGAATGTTACCGCCCTGATCGTCCCGGAGCAGGGGACTATCGGCTACGTTTATACCTTTGAAGACCGCACCGAACTGCGCCGGCTGGAGCGCGAAGTCCGCATGCGCGACCGTCTGGCGGCGGTGGGCCGGCTGGCCGCCGGAATCGCCCATGAAATTCGCAATCCTCTGGCCTCGATTTCCGGCTCCATCAATGTGCTCTCGCAGATCAGTCCGTTCAATGAGGAGCAGAAGACCCTGGTCGAGATTGTTACCCGCGAATCTTCACGGCTGAATTCCATCATCTCCGATTTTCTGGTCTATTCCCGGGAAAAGAGTTTCAAGTTCTCCCGCATGGACCTGCTGCCGCTTCTGGAAGATGCGCTGGTTCTTCTGGCCAACCGGTCGCAAAACAACGAACTGGCTATTGTCCGCGGCTACGCGGTGCCGGAAGCATTTGCCGCTGTCGATGCTGACCGCATAAAACAGGTGTTCTGGAACCTTCTGGAGAACGCAGTGCGCGCCATGAGCGGCAAGGGCACTATTACTGTGTCAGTCCGCGCGGCGGGCGATTTTCTGCGCGTCGGTATCCGCGATACCGGTCCGGGCATTCCTCCCAACCTGACGGAAAAAATCTTCGAGCCGTTCCAATCGAATTTTGAAGGTGGCACCGGGCTTGGGCTCGCGATTGTGTATCAGATCGTGCAGGCGCACGGCGCCAAAATCTACGTCCAGTCACAGTTAGGCAGCGGGGCGGAATTCATTCTGGAAATTCTGCATGCCAAAGCGGCGGAAGCCGAGCCCGAATCCGCGCCCACTCCCACTCCCACTCCAATGAGCGCTGAGGTGTCGCATGGCTAGCATTCTCGTGTGCGATGACCAGCGCTCTATCTGCGAGATGCTCGATATCTCATTGCGCAAAGACGGCCATCGGGTTGAGACGGTTAACGGCGGAGAAGCGGCCAAAAAGAAGCTCAGCTCTTCCAACTATGAACTTCTGATCACCGACATCAAGATGCCCCAGACCGACGGCATCGAGGTGCTGCGTTTTGCCCGCCAGTCGTCGCCGGAAACTTCCGTCATCCTCATTACCGCGGTGGAAGATTATGAAGCGGCGGTGCAGGCGGTGAAGGGCGGCGCTTTCGATTACATCCACAAGGGCCCCGGCCTGCTGGAGGAACTGAAAGTTTCCGTAGGCCGCGCGCTGGAGACCCTGACCCTGCAGCGTGAGAACTTTGCCCTGAAGCGTGACGCGGCTACCCGTAATTCTCTCGATAACATCGTGGGCGGCAGCCCGCCGCTGGAGAAGCTGAAAGCTACCATCCGCACCGTGGCGCCCACCGGCAGTACCGTCTTGATCTACGGCGAAAGTGGGACGGGCAAGGAACTGGTGGCGCGGGCGGTCCATGCCTGTTCGCCGCGCGCTTCTGAGCCGTTCGTCTCCATCAACTGCGGAGCGTTTCCGGAAACCTTGCTGGAAAGCGAACTCTTCGGTTATGTAAAGGGCGCGTTCACCGGAGCCAGCCAGAATAAGCGCGGTCTGTTTGAAGTCGCCACCAAGGGCACTATTTTTCTCGATGAGATCAGTGAGATGAGCGTCTCCATGCAGGTGAAACTGCTGCGCGTGCTGCAGGAGCGGTGTATCCGTCCTGTGGGCGGCACGCAGGAGACTCCGATTGACGTGCGCGTGATTGCCGCGACGAACAAAGACCTGCACCAGATGGTGGCCAGCAATACTTTTCGCGAGGACCTCTATTATCGCGTGAGCGTGATTCCCATTCAGGTGCCGCCGTTGCGTGAGCGGCGCGAGGACGTGGAGCTTCTGGCCAATCATTTCCTCAAGAAGTATGCCAACGCGGCACAAAAGAGTATTTTGCGCATTCACCCGGAGTCGTTGGAAGCGCTTAGAAAGTTTGACTGGCCGGGAAACGTGCGCCAGCTGGAAAACACCATTGAGCGCGCCGTAGCCATGGAGACCACTGGCGAGTTGAGGGTGGACCTGGCAGCCGACCAGCCGCGCGCGCGTGCTGCGGCGGCCTCAGCCAATGGAAACCATCCCAACGTTCCCACCGATGGAATGGATTTTGAAAAGTATGTCGCTGATATTGAGCGCTCGCTGATCGAATCAGCCTTGCAACAATCTGGCGGCGTGCAGACCCGCGCCGCGGAACTGCTGAAGGTTTCCTATCGCTCCTTCCGCCATCTGCTGAAGAAGTACGATATTTAGCTTTTTCTGCAATCCCGACTCTGAGCGAAGCGAACGGGGAGGGAACCCTACAGTCTTTGAGAGTGCTTGCCAGGAATTAGCCGCGAATCAACACGAAACACGCGAATCATAATTCAGGTTTCGATTCGCGCTTATTCGCGAAATTCGCGGCTGCTCCTTGTTGATCTGCCCCCATCAGCGGAAATCTGCGGCGATGTTCTTTTGCTGATCGCGACTCTTCCTCACGGGTTCTTCGGCTTCGGCCGCGCGTAGTTGTCCATGTCAGCGGTCCATTTCAGGAAGTGCCGCAGCTGTTTTCGTTCGCGCAGCAGAAAGCCCCAGAATTCCACGAAACCGATCTTGTCCATCTTAAGGCCGGAGTAAGTTTCCATGCGCCAGCGCAGGTAGGGGCTGCGCCAGGGTGCCAGGCGGTGTCCACGGGTCGCGTTCCAGAAGAACCGAAGTAGCTGGCGCATGAACTTATGAGTATAACAATTAGATATTTTGTTTCACCCGAGCTCGGGTAAGAAGCCCGCTGGTGGTCATCACGTAATGGTCACCGCCACCTCACTGCCTTTGTCCGCGCCTGCCAGGCGCGAGGCGGCGCCTTTGTTGGTGGAGATCTCGAGAAAGCCGCTGCTGCCGATGATTGCAACCAGTTCGCCTTGCGCGCCTTCGGCATAACTGGAGCAGAGCCTGGTCACCTCGGCCTTGCCCACGGTGATTTTGAAGCCATTGGATGAGCCATCAAAAATCTGCGGAATATCTTTGGCCATGATGTTGGTGATGAGATTGCCGAATTTGTCCGTCTTCAACACCAGGGCTTTCCATGAGTTCGCTGCCGTGGCTTTGGGCCTGGGCGCCAGGAAGCGCACGAAATCTGTGATCTCGTCGCCAAACTTGATGGCGTCCACGCCTTTGCTCAGGTAGGCCGCCACGGGCGCGAACACGTCCCGTCCATGGAACGTATTGCTGACCGGTTGATGAAAATAGTGTTCGGAAGTGATGTGACGAACGGTCACTCGTTCTTCGCGCTCATACACCAGCGAGAGCACGCCATTGTCCGGAGCAACAAACAGGTACTGTCCTACATTCGCGATGATTGGTCTGCGTGGACCACCCACGCCTGGATCAACGACCACTACATGCACTGTGTCTTTGGGGAAATAGCTGTAGGCCTGGGAGATGGCTATGGCCCCGTCCAAAATGTCGAATGACTGTACCGCGTTGGTAATATCCACGACCTGGGCTGAAGGGTTGATGCTGTAAATAACCCCTTTCATTGCACCAACGTAGTGCTCCGTCAAACCAAAGTCGGTGGTGAGCGTGATCATCCGCTGAAAAGGCACTGATTTTCTCCCGAATGGATCCTGGTAACGTGTTCCCGCGAAGGTATCGCGTGGCTTTGCCCCAAGTCAAGCCAGCGAAGTTTGTTGGTTATTGCCCAGACGTTCATGCCCCTGCGCCAGGTTTCTTTCGTCCCCAGCCCTTTGCGCGTGTTCTGAAATTGGAAATTTTTAAGCCAGAGGGTGGAAAAGATTCAGCACTCATTTAAGTTTCAAGGGCGGAATTCTTCACGTGGAGAGCCGGACCGTGCAGAGAGCCGCATGACATCCAGATTCACAAGAAAGGGACATTATGTCGACAGCAGTTCGGGTCATATCGCAAGCGGAAGTTTCACCTGCCGAGTCTTTGTTCCTGCTTGTCGTGGATGGAGATCGCCTGGTCCGGGATTTGTGCAAGGAAGTCGCCGGAAGTATGGGTTTCAAGGTTTATACCGCGGAGAGCACGCGCGCGGCGTTGCGGCAGATGGAGGTGCAGCCGGTTGATGTTGTGCTGCTGGACGTGCGCCAGTCAATGCAGGACGGCCTGGATCTGCTGGCTAAGTTCAAGGAAATCCATCCGCAGACGGAAGTAATCATGTTGAGCGGCCAGGCCAGCGTGGATGCCGTGGTGATGGCCATGAAAAGCGGCGCTTGTGACTTTATCCGCAAGCCGTTCCAGGGGGATGAGCTGCGTGCGCTGCTGACCCGCGCCGCCGGACGTCTGCGGAATTCCCTGGAAGACCGCATCGTCAAGGAGCACATGCAGAGCAATCCCGGATACAAGACACTGCTCGGCGTCTCCGCGGAAATGCAAAAGCTGTATCGCATCGTAGCCAAGGTAGCTTCCGGCAGGCATCCGGTCCTGGTCCAGGGTGAGAGTGGTACAGGCAAAGAAACAGTTGCGCGCGCTATCCATGCAGATGGCCTTTTCCGCGAGCGGCCTTTCATCGTTGTAGATTGCGCTTCAGCAGCGCCCGGAGCGCTGGAGACCGAACTCTTCGGCCAGGTAAAGGCAGCCCCAAACGGGGCGCGTACAAAAGAGGGACTGCCGGCTCTGGCCAGCGGCAGCACCATTTTCCTTGATGAAATCGGCGAAATGCCGCTCGACATTCAAGGCCGATTGTCTCGCGCCCTGCAAGAGAAGGAATTTCATCCTCAAGGCAGCACGAAATCGGTTGCTGTAGACGTCCGCATCATTGCCGCCACCAGCCGCGATCTGGAGATGGCCGTGCAGCAGGGGACCTTCCGGCGCGATCTGTTCTTCCGGTTGAATGTAGTAGGTCTCCGCCTGCCTCCATTGCGCGAACGCAAAGAAGACATACGCTTGCTGGCGGAGCATTTCCTTGATCGCATCGGTGAAGGCAAGCAGGTTCAGCGTACTATCGGCGCTGAAGCCATGAAGCTGCTGCTGCTGTACGATTGGCCGGGCAATGTTCGCGAACTGGAGAATTGTCTGGAGCGTGCGGCGGCCATGAGTCCGGGAGCCGTATTGCAGAGCAATGACTTTCCTCCGCACATCCGGACGGTCGCCTTGCGTACTGCGGCGACAGGAAAGCAAGCCCGGATCCTGCCCCTGGCGGAACTGGAAAAACAGGCAATTCTGGATGCGCTACAGCAGCTCAACGGAGACAAGCTCATGACGGCCCGCGCTCTGGGGATCGGCAAGACCACTTTGTACCGCAAGCTGAAAGAGTACGGAATCTCGCACTGGATCAGCCCGGCTCTGACTGGTCAGGCGGCGGTAAAGTAGTATTCTTCACTTCAGAATTTGCTCGGCAAAGCCTGATTCCTGCGAAATGCAGTGTGTTAGCGGCTCCAGACGCCCCACTCAGAAATCATCCCCGCGGAGACAACTCCGGCCTAAGAAGCTGCCTCTCAACTTTCGTTGGCAGTCGATGCACGTCTTCGGTCTTTAAGGGGTACCTATGCTTTGGACAATCTTTGCTATCCTCATCATCCTGTGGCTCCTCGGCTGGGGATTTCACGTAGCAGGAGGTTTGATTCATCTGCTCCTGGTGATTGCGCTGATCGTGGTGGTGATCAATCTGGTGACCGGCCGCAGAACGGTTTAGCCGCGGCGCTGTTCCAGGCCGCACTTCCCCTGCAATGGGCTTACAGCTCCGCTTACAAATTTTTTGAGTAGCACAGAAAACGAAACCGGAAACAGCGCCAAATTGCTCCCCGCTCCTCTGTGCGCGACCTGTCCACCTTTGGGGGGCATCCCGAGTTCCACGTTCCGAGTCTAATCGAACTTAGAACAAAGCACTTGAGTGGAGAGGGAGACCGGTCACAAGAAGATGGTCACTACGCAAGCGAGCATCATCCAGGAAAATGTAACCGAGAGTTTCGAATACCAGCAGGAACTCACACGCCGGATCTCCGAGATGGGTGAGTGGTTCCACAATATCAACTTGCACGGCGTTCTCACCGCGCCTAACCATTTTCTGGGTGATTTCCCCAACGTCAAATGGAAGAGCATTGCTCCCGCACTGCCTGCCGACCTTACCGGCGCCACCGTCCTCGATATCGGATGCAACGGCGGCTTTCATTCCATTGAACTCAAGAAGCGGGGCGCCAGCCGCGTGCTGGGCCTGGACGTAGATGACCGCTATCTGGAGCAGGCGCGCTTCGCTTCCCGCGTCCTCGGCCTGGAGATCGAGTTTGCCAAGTGTTCAGTCTATGATGTTGATTCAATTTCCGGTCAGTTTGATTATGTCCTGTTCATGGGAGTGTTTTATCACTTGCGTTATCCCCTCTATGCGCTGGATAAGGTGATCAAAAAGGTCAAAGGCAGCCTGCTCTTCCAGACCATGGTGCGCGGCGCGCGTACCAGCCCGGAACTGCATGACGACTATCATTTCTGGAACATGGAGATTTTCAACAACTCAGAATTCCCCTGCATGTATTTTATTGAGAAGAAATACGCGGGCGATCCCACCAACTGGTGGATTCCCAACCACGGCGCCATGGAAGCGATGCTGCGCAGCTCGGGCCTGAAGATCATGGCGCATCCGGAACAGGAAACCTGGATCTGCGAGCCCTCCCAGGTAACCAAGGAAGACGGTAAGTACATTTTGGACCACGAATTAGCGGGCACTCTGTAACTCAGCCCCAGCTCTTGTGCAAAGGTGCGTGCATGGTTGAAGCAGTGATGCTTTGGAATGAACCTAACAATCTCTCGCATTGGGATTTCAAACTGGATCCCGATTGGAAGAGGTTTGCCGAAATGGTGATCGCCGCCAGCAAGGCCATTCGCCGGGAGAATCCCGAGCTGCCGGTGGTGCTGGGCGGCATTTCGCCCATCGATCCGCACTTCATCGAGCTGCTGGGTTCATACGGCGTTCTTGACGCCGTGGACGTGGTGGCCGTGCACGGCTTCCCTCTGGATTGGAACCACTGGCAGATTCATGAATGGCCGAGGAAGATCGAAGAAATCCGCGCCGTTACCAGGAAGCCGGTGTGGGTCTCTGAGGCGGGCGTCTCTTCTTTTGGCGCCGAGGAGGTCCAGCTCTTCGGCCTGCAGCGCACGGCTGACCTGCTTCTGCCTCTAGTCGAGCGCGTGCACTGGTACAGCTTGCTGGATTTGCCCGCAACCTGGACCGCGACCACGCGGCATAAAGAGGCCGAGGGCAGCGCTTACTATCGCCATTACTATATGGGCCTGCTGCGCGATGACGGCTCACCCAAGCTGGCGTCACAATCATTTCCGCCGGGTATGGGAATCTGCCAGTGGTTTCATTATGAAGATCCCAGGCTGGAACTCGCGGTCGACTGGCTGAAGCGGCTGAACGTAAAGTATCTGCGCACCGGGATTAGCTGGGCAGATTGGTTCCGTCCCAACGCCGAAGCCTGGTTTGACCGGCAAATGCAGGCGGTAGAGCCGTTCACCACAACTCTGACCTTGTGTTTTACGCCCGAGCACATGGGCATTGCCCCTCATTACACCAGTCCGCCGCAGCGAGTGGATGATTTTATCGAGTTCACGTTGTGGTCTGTGCGCAAGTACGCTGCGGCGCAAAAGCGCAGCGAGGTCTTGATAGGAGCCGAGTAAGCATGGCAAAAACCATACTCATCACCGGCGGAGCAGGTTTCGTCGGTTCGCATCTGGCGGACGCCCTTCTGGCCGCTGGACACAACGTTCGTCTTTTCGACAATCTGACCGAGCAGGTCCACTCCGACGGCATACCTGATTACCTCTCGCCCGAAGCGGAGTTTGTGCACGGGGACATACGCGATGCGGCGGCAGTGCGTCGCGCTCTCAGCGGCATTGAAGTGGTCTTCCACCAGGCTGCGGCTGTGGGCGTTGGGCAGTCCATGTATGAGATTGAGCATTACATGGGCACTAACACACAGGGCACCGCTGTGCTGCTGCAGGAACTCCTTCAGCGCAAGGGTCGCGTGGAAAAGCTGGTGCTGGCTTCTTCCATGTCAATCTACGGAGAAGGCAAGTATCTGTGCGCCCAGTGTGGTGAGGTGGCGCCGCCGCTCCGTTCCTCTGAACAGCTGCGGACCCGGCACTGGGAGCCAAAGTGTCCCACCTGTGCGGAAACGCTTACGCCGATTTCCACTGACGAAACCAAGCCTCCGCAATGCAGCTCTATTTATGCACTCTCCAAGAAGGACCAGGAGGAGATGTGCCTGCTCTTTGGCCGGACCTATGATCTTCCGGTGGTGGCGCTGCGTTACTTCAACATTTACGGCACGCGCCAGTCACTCTCCAATCCTTACACCGGCGTGGCGGCGATCTTTGCATCGCGACTCATGAACTCCAACCCGCCCATGGTGTTTGAGGACGGCTGCCAGCTGCGCGACTTTGTCAGCGTGCAAGACGTGGTGCGGGCCAACCTGCTGGCCATGGAACGATCGCAGGCTGATGGCATGACGTTGAACATCGGCTCAGGGGAACCGATCTCCATTCGCGAAGTGGCGGCGGAGCTGGCGCGAGCGATGGATACGGAAATCCCCGCCGAACTCACGCAGAAATATCGCGCCGGAGATGTCCGCCACTGTTTTGCCGACATTTCGGCCGCACGCAAATTTTTGGGTTATGCGCCCAGCGTGCGCTTTGCCGACGGGTTAAAAGATCTGGTGCAGTGGCTGTGTTCGCAGCAGCCGCAGGACCGCGCCGCCGAAGCGGTTGCGCAGCTCAGCGAATTCGGCCTGACCGCTTAGGCGCAATGAACTTGAAAGGGGAAACCATGCGGACGCAGGAAACCCGCTCTGTAACGATTTTTGGCGGAGCCGGGTTTATCGGCTCGAACCTGGCCCATTCTCTGCTCACCAGGACAGACGCGAAGGTGCATATCTTTGATAACCTCTCTCGCGCTGGAGTGCACCACAACCTGGAATGGCTGCGGAACGCGGCGGGAAAGTCCGGACGCCTCCAGGTAACGGTGGGTGACGTGCGTGACGCGCGGCTGGTGGAAAGGGCCGTGGCGCAGGCCAGTGAGATCTATCAATTCGCCGCCCAGGTGGCGGTTACAACTTCCGTGGCTGATCCGCGTCTCGATTTTGAGGTCAATCTGGCCGGTACCTTCAATGTTCTTGATGCGGCCCGCCGATGCGGCAACAAGCCTTTTATCCTGTTTACCTCAACCAACAAAGTCTATGGCGATCTGGGGACCGGCACGCCGGCCATCAGCGGGAAGCGTTACGTCATGCCGGATCATAACGGCTTTTCCGAGTCCCAGCCGCTGGACTTCCACTCTCCTTATGGGTGCTCAAAGGGAGCGGCGGACCAGTATGTGCGCGACTTCGGGCGAATTTACGGATTGCCCACCGTGGTCTTTCGCCTGTCATGCATTGCTGGGCCACGGCAGTTTGGCACGGAAGATCAGGGATGGGTGGCGCATTTTGTCTATTCCGCGCTGCAAGGCCAACCCGTGGTCATTTACGGTGACGGACGCCAGGTCCGGGACGTGCTCTGCGTACACGATCTGGTGCGCGCTTTCGATGCCGTGCGGCAAAATATTGAAACCACCAGGACCGAGGTCTACAACGTGGGCGGCGGCCCCGAGAATACGACGTCCCTCCTTGAGTTGATGGACGAGATTGAGTTGTTGAGCGGACGCCGGCTGGAATGCCTGGCACATGATCGCAGGGTGGGCGACCAGCTTGTATACGTTACCGACAACGGCAAAATTCAGCGTCACGCCGGATGGAAACCGGAGATCGGCATGAAGAGAACGGTCCAACTCCTGCACGAGTTCTGGGAAGAGAACCACGGGGTGTTGCTGCGACAGCGGCCTGCGCCCGCGCCATCGCCATTTGCCCTGGCAACCGAGTTTTCCGGGAGGGCGGGATGAAGTTTGCCTTACTCAATCCCAATTGGGATTTTAAGGGCTCTACCTATTTTGGCTGCCAGGACCCTCATGTTCCACTGGAGCTGATGTTTGCCTGCCAACAGGTGCGCGCCACCGGACACGACTCACTGCTGATCGACGCGCAAACTGACAACCTCACGCTGCAAGAAGCAAGCCGTCGCTTGAAGGCCTTCGCGCCGGACTTTCTGGTGATTCCCACCGCGCCTTCCTATCTTTTCTGGCGCTGTCCCCCTCCGGAGCTGCGTGTGCCCATGGAGTGGTTTGCCGACCTGGAATGTCCGGCCATAAAAGTCGCGATTGGGCCGCATCCCTCAGCAACGCCGGCTGCAACCTTGCGCAAAACCGGATGTGATGTGGCGCTTCGCGGAGAACCCGACCAGGCGCTGGCGGAACTCGCTGCAAAGCCGTGGCAGGAAATTACCGGCTGCTGCTTTAGGAGAGAAGCCGGATTTCACCTGAGTCCAGCCTCGGCGGTGGCGGACATGCGCGCGCTCGGCCCGCTTGATTTCCAAGACTACAACGTCGAGGCGCACTGGCATCGTCACCACGTGTTTACTCATGACCATGGCATTGGCGCCGAACTGGAATTTGCTCGCGGATGTCCGTGGGCCTGCGTTTTCTGCAACAAGACGCTTTTTCGCAACCAGTTTCGCGAGCGCAGCGTCGACGCGGTGCTGCAGGAAGTGGACACGCTGATGGCCCGCGGCGTTGATTACATTTATTTCATCGATGAGATTTTTGGGGTGGGCGGGAACGTGCGTCGTCTGCTGGAAGGGATCGCCGAGCGCCCAGTGAAAATCGGCTTCCAGACACGCATCGATCTCTGGAATGAAGAGACGCTGGATCTGCTGGGCCGTGCGCACTGCATTTCCATGGAGTGCGGCATTGAGTCGATTACCCGCGAAGGCCGCGAAGAGCTTCACAAGAATTGCCGCATTGATACCGACCGCATCTCCGAATTACTGGTCTATGCTCGCGGCCGCGTCCCCTGGGTGCAGGCGAACCTGATCCTGACTGAAAGGGATGATCGCCTCGACATTCGCCGCTGGCAGGAAGAGTTGAAGTCCAAAGGCGTTTGGGTCAGCGAGCCGGTCCCTATGTTCCCATTTCCGGGAAGCCCGCTTTACACGCAGACCTTTGCCGCCGCCCCTGACGACATGGCCTGGGAGCGCGCCCACCGCTATTACACTTCCACCTTCGCCGAAAAAGGCTACAGCGACATACAGGAACAGACACCGCTTGCGATCGAGGAACTAGAGCATGCACATCTTAGTTACCGCTGATACGCTTGGCGGTGTTTGGACATACACGCGCGAGTTGGTGACCGGGCTGGTGCGGCGCGGCGAACAGGTCACGCTGGTCAGCTTCGGCGATATTCCCACCGCCGCGCAGGCGCGATGGATGGAAGGCCTTAAGAACCTCGACTATCGTCCGACGGCATTCAAGCTGGAATGGATGCTGGACTCTGAGCCAGACATGCTGGCTTCGGCGCAATATCTGGAAGCGCTCATTCAGGAAATCAAGCCTGATCTGCTGCACTTCAATCAGTTTTATTACGGCTCATTGCGCTGCGACGTGCCGCGCGTGGTGGTGGCGCACAGCGACGTGGTGAGCTGGTGGATGTCAGTTCACAAGAAGGAGCCGCCGGAGACAGAGTGGCTGCGATGGTACCGCCAAATCGTTGCGCGCGGGCTGAGCCATGCAACCGCTGTGGTTGCTCCGTCGCGCTGGATGCTGGACCAAGTGGAGCTCCACTACGCCAAGCCTGCGTTCGGTTCGGTGATTTACAACGGGCGAACCGCCTTGTTGTTCAACCCGCACATTAGCAAAGAAGAGAACATAGTCACCGTGGGGCGATTGTGGGACAGTGGGAAGAACGTCGGGCTTCTTCTGCGGCAAGAGCTGCCCGCGGCGGTCCGCATCGTCGGCTGCGACCGGCATCCGGAGTTGCAGAGCAGCGTCTTTGCGGTTGAGGACATCCCGCCCAACGTCCGCCTTGATCCGGAGCAGGATGAAAAGCAGTTGGTGCAGACTCTGGCGCGCGCCGGCATTTATGCGGCAACTTCACAGTACGAGCCTTTCGGGCTGGCTCCGGTAGAGGCGGCGCTTTCGCGCTGCGCCATTGTGGCCAGCGATATTCCTTCATTCCGGGAATTGTGGGAGGGAGCGGCTGTCTTCTTTCGCAATAACAATCCGAAAAGCTTGCGGGATGCCCTGGAAAGCCTGCTGCGCGATCCCGGCTTGCGGCAGCGGCAGGCCAACCTGGCGTATCGCCATGCCCGGCAGCATTTTCCCGCGGAACGGATGATTGACGGCTACACGAACCTCTATCAGACGGTTGTTCCCGCCCGGGCCATCAGCGCATGAAGCAGAAGCTCAAAATCGCGCTTTTTTCCCACTCCCTGGTCTCTGACTGGAACCACGGCAACGCCCATTTCCTGCGCGGGCTCATGCGCGAACTGGTCCGCATGGGGCATGAAGTGCACTGCTATGAGGAGTTGGGGTCGTGGTCGCTCACCAACTTGATGAAGAATGAAGGCGAGCGCGCCATTGAAGCGATTGACTCCTTCCGCCGCATCTATCCAGAATTGGACATACGCTTTTACAAGTCGGGGGACAGCGAATTCCCGCAGTTTCTTGACGAGGAACTGGCTGACACACAACTGGTGCTGCTGCACGAGTGGAACGATCCCCACGTAGTGAATAGCGTTCTTGCGCTCAAGAAGAAGCACGGCTTCATCGCGCTGTTTCATGACAGCCATCATCGCGCCTACACCAATGCCGCGGAAATCCTGAAGTTTCATCTGCATCTGGTGGATGGCGTGCTTGCCTTTGGTGAAGCGATCCGCCGCATTTATGCGGATGGCTTGGGAGTCTCCCGCGCCTGGACCTTCCATGAGGCCGCCGACGTGGAGCAGTTCCGTCCGCTTCGCCGCAGGAAAGAAATCGACATGGTATGGATCGGCAACTGGGGCGATGAAGAGCGTAGCCATGAGCTGGAGGAGTTTCTGATCGGACCGGCTGCGTTGCTGCCGGAGTTTCGCACGGTGGCGCATGGCGTGCGTTATCCGGAAATCGCGCTCAACAAATTGACGGCCGCCAATATCGAATATCGCGGATACCTGCCCAACCTTTTCTCGCCTCAGGTCTATGCCGAGAGCATGATTGCGGTGCACGTGCCCCGCCGGCAATATGCCAACGGGCTTGCCGGGGTTCCCACCATCCGCGTGTTTGAGGCGCTGGCCTGCGGAATTCCGCTGGTGTGTTCTCCGTGGACCGACGAGGAAAAGTTGTTCCGTCCCGGAGAAGACTACCTGGTAGTGCGGGACGGCCGGGAGATGACTGCAGAGTTACGGCGGCTCTTGGGCGACGCCGAGGCGCGGCACCAGCTTGCGGAAAATGGATTGAAGGCCATCCGCACGCGCCACACCTGCGCCCATCGCGCGCGTGAGTTGCTCTCCATTTGCCAGGAGATTGCCGGATGAGAATTTTTGCTTTCGGCTCCAGCATTACGTCTTCATATTGGAATGGCGCTGCCACCTACTACCGCGGTATCTACCGGCAGCTTCACGCACTGGGCCATCACGTCACGTTTGCGGAACCGGATGCCTACGGCCGCCAGCAAAAGCGCGACATCGGCGATTTTTCTTACGTGAACAGCATCATTTACAGATCTGCTGAAGACATTCCAGCGCTGCTGCGGCAGTCAGCCGAATGCGATCTGGTCATCAAGCACAGCGGCGTGGGCGTGTTTGACGAACTGCTGGAAGAAAAAGTCTTGGAGTGCCGCTCGGATAGCACTCGGATCGCCTTCTGGGACGTTGATGCTCCTGCCACGCTGGCGCGCATGGAAGAAAATCCCGCTGACGCTTTTCGCGCGCTCATTCCTGAATACGATTTCATCTTTACCTACGGTGGAGGTCCGCCGGTGGTGGAGCACTATCAGCGCCTCGGTGCGGCAAATTGCCATCCGATTTACAACGCGCTCGACCCGGGTACGCACTATCCAGTCCCGGCGGATCCGGATTCCGCCTGCGATCTTCTGTTTGTGGGACACCGTCTTCCAGACCGTGAGCGGCGGGTGCAGGAGTTTTTCCTTCGCGCCGCAGAGCTGGCTCCAGATCTCCGGTTTTCTCTCGGCGGTGAGGGTTGGGAAGGCAAGCGGCTGCCCACGAACGTGCGCTGGATTGGCCACGTCGGCACCGGCGATCACAATCGGGTGAACTGTTCCGCACGCATGGTGCTCAACATCAATCGAGATTCCATGGCCAGTGTGGGCTTCTCGCCGCCAACGCGGGTCTTTGAAGCTGCCGGCGCGGGCGCGTGCCTGATTACCGACCGCTGGACGGGCATTGAAAATTTCTTTGTTCCGGAGCACGAGATACTGGTGGCCGGCAGTGCGGAAGAAGTGGTCGCTTGCATCCGCAATATTTCTGAGGCTGAGGCGCGGCAAATTGGCAGCAACATGCGCCAGCGGGCATTGCGTGACCATACCTACGCTCTGCGTGCGCAGGAAGTCGACGCCATCATTCAGAATATGCTGACCGAGCAGACAGCGGGATGCGGTGACTAGTGGTGTGCATTCAGATCAAATGTCTGGAACCATACTTGCGTGAACTAAAGGCTAATGGCTAAAGGCTGATTTCATGAAGCTGACGATTTTCGGACTTTCAATCACCTCGTCCTGGGGCAACGGGCATGCCACCACGTTCCGCGCCCTGTGCCAGGCCCTGCACCGCCGC
>Ga0137395_10000176_pt1 | contig 22955 bp, 19 predicted proteins | sample czobulk216metaG_FD_108283 | JGI IMG/M metagenome (GOLD analysis project Ga0137395, IMG submission 108283) | Vadose zone soil microbial communities from Angelo Coast Range Reserve, California, USA - czobulk2.16 metaG | ecosystem: Environmental > Terrestrial > Soil > Vadose zone | place: USA...
GAAGGCTTTCGACGAATACACCGCCGCTGCCGTAGAAGCCAAATTGCACTTTGACGTTCTGGATGACCTTGGAGCCGTACGGCAGGTCCGGGTGTGTCGTGTCGATCCCGGTGTCGATGACCGCGATACCCACGCCTCTGCCGGTAAAGCCCAGTTCATTCTTTACGCGGTCGGCGCCAATCAGCGGAACGCTCTGATTGAGGAAATACGTCAGTTGACGGTTGTAATAGATGGATCGGACGCCGGTCAGCGCGAACAGGCTCGACACCTGCGCCGGAGTACCACGGACGCCCACCATTGGAAGCGCTTGCAGCTGGACCGTCTGCACTCCGGTCGCTCGGACTGCGAGAAGGTCGAGCGTCGTCGGGAATTGGTTGAATGTGACGACGGCCTCGACAGCTTGAGTCGCTGACGCCGTCGCCAGCACCTGCTGCAAGATCGGATCGATCGCCGGACCCGCACGCTGGGCGCGAATGCCGGCCGCCTGCGCGAACAGCACGACGGCCGCAATGGCCGCCGCGATGATGAGAGGCCCACGTCTGGTGGCTCGCATGGGACTGTTGCTCCTCCTGGTTCAAACACCCGTGGAATCGGCGTGGACGGTCGTGCCGATGCGCGCCGCCACGTACGCAGCGATGTGGGCAACGGACTTGAAGTTGTCAACCTTCAGATCGTCGACCGACGTCGTCACCCCGAATTCCTGTTCCAGGTGAACGAGCAGCTCGACGAACGCGAGCGAGTCGAGAAAGCCGGACTCGAAGAGATCGGTCTCGTCCGAGGAAATCTCCAGATTCATTGTGCCGGCGAGAAGTCGCGTAATCCTCTCATGCAGTCCGTCGACGTTCGACATCGAGAACCTCCTCGTGTTCAGACGGCAGCAAATCGAACCACAGCCGGTCGTATGCACAACCGTCGATGTAGTGACATTTCCGTTGGCGTCCAATCGGCCTGAACCTCAGGTGCTCCGCGACGTGGATCGACGGGTTGTGCTCCACAATCCAGGTGTGAATGGCGCGGAGGCCGAGTTGCCCGAATCCCAGCGTCAGCATCGCAGACGTCGCGCGGCTCGCGTATCCGCGGCCCGATTGTGACTTGTCGCCCAGCACGACCCAGATATTGGCCGTGTTGTAGTGCGGGTTGATGTTACTCAGGCCGACGACGCCGATCGGAGTCCCGTCGTCATCGGCGGTGAAGATCCGAAGCACATAGCTGCCACGCTGCATGGCGACTTTCAGCCACTCGGCGCTGACCAGCTGGCGGCCGTCTCCGAAGTCGAGCCACTGATAGTTTTCTTTTTGCGTCAGCCAGCTGGCAACCAGCCGAATTCGCTCAGGCGAGTCGAGCGGCAGGAGTTGCATCTGTATTGACCCTCTCTTCGAAGATGTCCTTGATGCGCGGACGGTCGACCTTCCCGTTGGCGTTCATCGGCAACCGATCGAACGAGAGCCAGTGCGAGGGAAGCATGTAAGCGGGAATGAACCGGCTCAGCTCGCGCCGGACCGCAGTGGGCGTCAGATCGGTCTCGGCGGCCGCAGCGTAGGCGCAACAGATCGCCGCGCCTTCAAATCCGCCTCGATTCAGCGCGACAACCGCGCACTCCTCCACGCCGGCAACGGCGCCCATGGCCGCCTCGATTTCCCCGAGCTCGATACGATAGCCACGGCTCTTGATCTGAAAGTCGCCGCGACCCAGGAAGTACACCTGACCGTCGTCGCCGATTCTCGCCAGGTCGCCGGTCCTGTAGATCCGTTCCGACGGAGCGTGGGGGTGACTGACGAACGCGGCGGCCGTGCGGGCCGGATCGCGCCAGTATCCGCGTGCGACTCCGACGCCACCGATGTACAGCGTGCCCGTGCCCCCCGGCGGAACCGGCCGCATCGACTCGTCCAGGACGAGGAACTCCTCTCCGCCGCAGGCAGAACCGATCGGAATCTGCGCTCTCGGATCGTCGGGACAGCGTGGAACCGTGTGGTAGCTGCTCACGACAGTGGTCTCGGTGGGACCGTAGAGGTTTGTGAACGAGGCGTGAGGCAGGCGCTTCATCCAGTAGATCAGCGTAGGCGTAGGTAGGACGTCGCCGGCCCACAGAACGCGGCGCAGCGACGGAAAGTCGTCGCGCTTGATGACGTCGAATCTCGACATGTAGCTCAGGAGGGACGGCACCGAGAACCACTGCGTGAGCGCGGACGTGCGAATGAAGTCTGCGATCATGTTCGGCAAGGTGTTCAGCTCTGGCGGCAGCAGATGAAGCTCGGCTCCAGACGCCGCGGCGCAGAAGATGTCGAGAAACGACATATCGAAGTGCAGCGGCGGATGTCCCGAAAGCCTGTCCGACGGACCCAACCCGAAATATCGTCTCGCCCACCTGACGATCTGCATCACGCCGTCGTGCGTGATGACGACGCCCTTCGGCGTTCCCGTCGACCCCGAGGTGAACAGGATGTGCGCCGGATCGTGAGGTTGGTTCTGATAGACGAGTGGTGCCGCCGAATAACCGGTGAGCGCCTCGCGCGTGAACGCGACGTTCAGGCGGCCGTCTGCGGGACTCGGCCCATCCAACCAACCAATCGACAAGCGTTGACGTCGTGGCTCGTCCTGAAGAATCTCGTGGAGCACCGAGGTCACGGAGCCAGCGGCGAGGATCCAGCGGTTCTCGCAGGAGTCGAGAATCTTTTTCAGCCGGTTCGCCGGGCTGGCCGGATCGAGTGGGACGTAAATCGCGTCGGCCTTGTAGATGCCGAGCAGGGCCACAATCGCCATCGGCGACTTCGGCATGAGCAGCGCCACGCGGTCGCCCCGCATGCATCCAGCGTCCTTCAGCAACCTGGCCAGCTGATTGGAGAGGGCGTCCAACTCGCGGTAGGTCATTCGGCTCGCGCCGCACACGACTGCCGTCGAATCGGGATTCCTGCCCGCTTGTTCAGCCGTCCAGTCCTGGAGGAGGTGTGCCATCAGACGACCTGCGGCGTCGCTGCGGCCTCCAGGGCAGCAAAGGTGTGACGGAGATCCTCGGCGTCCGGAGGAGTGTCGAGAATGACCGTGCGGTAGCCCGCGTCGAAGTACGTCGACAGTTCCTGGCCTACCTGGTCGTAGCTGCCGACCAGATACGGACACATCGCCTTGTAGTTCTGAAACGGAGCCAACCAATACACACTCGCCGCCGACGGCGTCTCGCTTGACATCGACGACAACTGCTTGTGCCACACGGAATCGGAGACCTTTTCCGCCAGTTGCCTGGTGAGTTGTCCCGTGCGGTCGGCGGGAAAGCGGGCGTGCGCGACGTCCCACGCGTCGGACTCTCTCTCCCGGGCGATGATGCCGACGCGGATGCCCTGAGGGAGATCTGTCTCAGGCGCGGCCTCTTCGCCGGATGTCTTCGGGTATTTGATCGCCGTGGCGCTCAGCGCTCTCGCCGCCGCAACGCCTGCCTCCGATGATCCCGAGACGAACACTTCCGGCATGAGCGGCTCCGGGAGCGGCGGCGACAACTTCACTTTCGAGACGCCGTAGAACTCGCCTTCGTACGTCACCGCGGAGGAACCGGAGAGAAGTCGCATGATGATCGTGGTGTACTCGATCAACCGGTCGTACCGCTTGTCGTGCGGCGTTGAATCCTTCAGCGCTTCGAGATCGTTCTTGAAGCCCCCCGCCACCATGTTGAGATAGAAGCGGCGTCCGTAGAGATAGGCAAACGTCGTGATTTGTTTCGCAACCCAGTAGGGATGCATGTAGATCGGCTGAATCGCCACGAGCGGACACAGCGTCTTCGTGCGCTGGATGATCAGGTGTGAAAGCGACCATGGGTCCAGCCGGGCGTTGTCCGAGAACACCAGCATTCCCGTGCATCCAGCCTCGTCGCTCCACCTGGCCACATCGATCAGGCGATCGAGGAACTGGTCCGACGCGAGGTCGTTCGAGAGTGGACACGTCGTGAAGACCTTAATCGATGAATCGCGTTCCATTTGAGCTCCCTCCCCGGCCTTGCCTTAAGACGCGAAACGCCGCTCGAACACGCGCGTACCCCGAACCGGGGGAAACTCTCCGACCGGCACGACGGCCGTGCAATCGACTTCCACAGCGACACTCTGTCGCAGCAGCTCCACGGAGAGAACGAGGACGCCCCGGTTCGGTCTCGAGCGCACCAGGATTCCCTCCAGGCCCGCCAGAGGGCCTTCGTTGATCCGGACGCTCTGGCCTTCGCGCAGATAGGCGTGCGGCAACACCGGGACGTCCGCGTCCTGGATGCGCCGAAGCGCATCGACTTCGGCGTCGGCAACCGGAAGGAGCTCATCCCAGCGGGCGCCGAGAATCCGCACGAGGCCACGGGTCTTGAGAATCTCGATGTAGTTGCGCTTGTCGATCGCTTGATTGATGAAGAGGTAGCTCTGAAACATGGGGACGGGGATCAAGCGCTGTTTTCCCGCACGCCGCGACCACGTGCGCGTCGTGGGCAGGAACACTCGAAATCCCTTGACGGCGAGTTGATCGTGGACGAGCTGCTCGCAGTGGCTGTGAGTCCACAAGGCGTACCAGCTCGGAGTCACTTGATCCATTGCCAAGGCTTCGCCCCCTTTGGTTTTGGCGTCGCTGTCCGGCGCCAAACCGATCGCAGGCGTTTATGAGTGGCCGATCGAACCGATTCGATCGCTTGTGCGACTGTAGCGCGGTCGTGAGGTAAGAAAAATCACCTAGAGGTGACTATTCGAGCTGGCACCGCGCGGCCACGTCAGGTCTGCGCGAGTCTCGCGTCTTGCGTGTCAGGCAAAGGATCCACGGGATCGACGAGACCGTGCGCGCGGGCGAGCATGGCCAGTTCGACGCGGTTCGCCGCACCCACCTTGTCGAAAATGCGCGTGAGATGATGTTTGACCGTTTCCTCGCACACCGAGAATTCGCGGGCGATGTCTTTGTTCGCACAACCCGCGACCACGCGCGCGATCACTTCGCGCTCGCGCCGAGTGAGCGGAGCGCCACCAGGCACCGCGGCCGGAGCGGGTTGAATCAAGGGCCGCACGCCCTCCATCAAGTCAGTGACCAACGTCGGCATGAGCCAATACTGCCCTGCCAGCACGCACATGATCGCTTCGAAAAGCCACTCGGTGGCGGACGCCTTCAACACGAGGCCGCGAACGCCCAGCCGCACGGCATTGAGCAGGTGCGTGCGTTCGATGGCGCCCGCGAGGAGAATCGTCGGCGGCGCGGCCCGCCCCGCCGCCAGATCGCAAAGCGCCTCGAGCCCGCTCATCCGCGGCATTTGAAGATCCAGCAGCAGCAGGTCGGGATTGACCGAGCGGACGATCTGCACCGTTTCCGCTCCGCTACCGGCCTCGCCGACTACTTCGAACCCGGCCCCCACCTCGACGCCGTACACGTCCTTCAGCACGTTCGGCGGCACGGCGAGGAGCTGGCGCAGGCTCGCGCGGAACAACGCCTCGTCGTCCGCGACTACGACCCGGGCAGGCCGGATCGCGATTGCGCCTGTGATCATCCCCGCTGACATGTGTCGTCTCCGGTCTCGGCCCCGATTGGACCTCTCAATGGATCGTGCGAGCTGATGGCACCATCGCGAGCGTGAGCGTGTGATTCAGCTCCTGAAGCGTGAACGGCTTGGCGATGACCGCCTTGAACCCGTACTCACGGAAATTGGTCATCACCGGATCCTGTGCGTAGCCACTTGTGACGATGGCGGTGACGCCCGGATCGAGCGCGTTGAGGAGCTCCATCGCCTCGCGGCCGCCGATCCCGTTCGTCACCGTCAGGTCGAGGATGACCGCGTCGAACGGGTGCCCTTTCGCGAGCGCACGTTTGTAGCGCCTGACAGCCTCGAGCCCCTCGCTGACGACTGCGGTGTCGTGTCCGAGGAACCTCAGCATGTTCGTCGTCAGCATCCGCACCGACATCTCGTCGTCCATCACGAGAATTCGGCCCTTGCGGCGTCTTTCCGGTCTGACCGGGCCGAGCGGGACGTCCCTCTCGTGACTCGTCGCGGCTGGAAGATTCACGTGAAATGTCGTGCCGTGTCCGACTTTCGACTCGACGGAGATGTAGCCGCCGTGGTTCTTCACGATTGAGTACGACGTCGCCAGTCCGAGGCCGCGACCCTGCTGCTTTGTCGTGAAGTAGGGATCGAAGATGCGTCCCAATTGATCTTCCGAGATGCCGGTGCCGCTGTCGGCAATGGAGATCCTGGCGTACACGCCAGGTTCGACCGGAGCCGCGCATTCCCAGCGTTTGCCGGCTTCGATGATGTTCCCGGCCTTGATCTCGATTCGTCCACCGTGCGGCATCGCCTGCTGCGCGTTGATCAGTACGTTGTTGAACACCTGCACGAGCTGGCTCTCGTCGGCGGAGACCGGCGTCAGGTCGCTGGAGAACTCGATGGTGTATGTCGTGTTCGATCCGCGAAGCGCAAGGCTGGCGGATTCCTCGAGGACGCGCGGCAGCGCGATGGTCTTCTTGAACGGCACACCGCCCCTCGAGAACGTCAGCAGCTGCCAGGTCAACTGCCGCGCCCGCACGCAGGCGCGTTCGGCCTCGGCGAGCGCTCGTGCGTAAGCATCGCCTCCCTCCGCCCATGCCCGCGCGATCGAGATGTTGCCCATCGCCGACATCAGGATGTTGTTGAAGTCGTGCGCGATGCCCCCGGCGAGCAGGCCAAGCGACGCGACGCGGTTGGCGTTCGCGCGTTCTTCACGCATCTTCAGCGCCTCGGTGACGTCTCGAAACGCGACGACCATCCCAATCGTCCTGCCGTCCGTGTCTCGCAGCGGCGCGGTGATCTCTTCGATGGGACGTTCGCTGAGGTCACGCGCGACGAGGACGGTGCTTCGGCTCGAGGGACGCTCCGACAGCGCCGCGAGCGCCGCAGCCGAGTTGTCGCATTGTTCCCTGGTGTCCGGACAGACATTTTGAAAGACCGACGCAAGCGGCTGACCGACCGCGTTCTCGTGTGTCCAACCCGTGATCGATTCGGCGACGTTGTTCATCAGCCGGATGGTGCCGTCGAGATCGGTGGCAATCACGCCGTCGCCGACGCTCCGCAGCGTGACCGCCAGACGTTCTTTTTCGTTCGCCAGGGCGCGCTCGGCGGCCTTTGTCTGCGACAGTGCTTCGAGCGCCTCCCGATGCAGCCGCTGCGTCTCACGAAGATGCCGCTGTTCGTCCTCGATGCGGCCCAGATAAATGCGGTACGTCCGATACGTGAGGTAAATGGGCGCCGCCATCAACATCGCCGACCAATGGTCACCGCCCTCGATCGTGACCGCGGCGAGCGCCCCCGCGGCCCCCGCAACCATGAAGCTTGGAGCGCTCCAGAGCAAATCGTCTCGCCATACTCTCCAGAGCGACCGATGCGTCGACAGCGCGATCGCGCCAGCCATCAGCGTGCTGTTGACCAGGAAGTAGGTGACGATCGTCCCCGCGATCGCCTTGGGCAGCGCCGGCGTCAACAGGAGCGCGGCCGTACCGCCAAGAGCCGTGTACGCGTGGCCCGTCGAGAGGATGGTGATCGCTTCGGCAGCGAGGCTGAAAACAGTCCGGTACAGGGGATAGGGCTGCCTGACGTGGAACGTGCATTGCGTCAGCACGCCGGCGAGCGCCACGATCGCTGCCTGTTCCGGGCCCAATAGCATCAGCGCCGCGAGATCGGCCGCATACGAGACCGACAACGTCGAACCGCTGCTCAGTACTCCAGGGAGATTGACCTTCCACGCAGACGTGATGCACGACGCCACGAGGAGAATCCCGAACATCGCCGGCCGGGGATAGTGCAGCGGCCACGATGCGACCAGCATGTAGGCGCCGACGAGGATGACGGCCGCGACGTAGACGCGCGCCGACACGGGAAGCGCCAGCCAGCCAAACGCGCCTGGCTTCTGGTTGGCGTCACGACCTTGGAACCTCGATCGCGAATCCTGAGCATCCATAGGCGTCCGATCCTCGAAAACTTCTGGTGTACTCGAACTCAGTTAGAGAACGCGTGCATCAGTTCGCACCGGAGTGGTTCCACAACACCGGCTGGCAACTCGGATCGTCGCAGCCTTGCGTTCCCCACACGATCGTGTCGCCATCGTCGTTGGTTCCCCACACGATCGTCTGACCAGTCGTGCCCCACACGATCGTGTCCCCATCGTTGGTTCCCCACACAATCGTCTGACCACCCGTACTCCAGCCAGTCGTCGTCGGGTCGCTGGTTCCCCACGCGATCGCCTGTGATACGGTCGCGCGAGAAAAGAGATTACCGAAGCTGACCGTCAACGGCCCCGTCTGACAATCATTGCCGCCGCATGCCGATCCCCAGACGACGTTCTCGGACGGCCCCCAGTCGGCGGCGGCGCACATGAAGTCGAGGCAGTGCACCGACCACGGGCGCCAGGCGGCGGTCGATCCATAGCCGCCGGCCGGAATCTGGCCCCACACGACATCCGCCCCTGCCGGCGTTCTCTTATCACCCCACTGAATCTGCGAAAACCAGGCATTGGCGTCCGGCGTCAGGACGCCACCCCACACGCGATGGTTACCCCAAACGAGCTGACGGCCCCAGCTCGCATCCGACGGGCGATTGGTCCAGGGAGAGGCGAAGAATCTCGCCAGCTCGATTGCGCCTTTCGCGTTCAGGAAGCCGGCGCCTTCTGACAGCGCGTCGTACTGCGAATAGGGCTGCGATGTGTACTGGAGAATCGCCTTCACCGCATTCGGCGTGAGCGCAGGGTTCGCCTGCAGCATCAGCGCCACCGTGCCGCTCACGACCGGCGTGGCCTGACTCGTACCGCTGAGACTCAGATACGGGAGCCATGGTGTGGGAATCGTGCCGCTCAGGAGATACTGCGACCGCGAGTTGTACAGAAAGCTGTTCGGAGAACTCAGCGACTCGGTGCCGACGCCAGGCGCCACGAGATCCGGCTTGGCCGAATAGTCGACAGACGTCGGGCCGCGGGAGCTGAAAGGCGCCAGCGTGTCGTCGCTGCGATCGGCCGTCCCCATATGACTCGACGCGCCGACCGTCAGCACCCACGGGGCATTGCCGGGAGCCATCACGCTCCCGTACTGCGGATTTCCCGCGTTGACACCGCGGTTTCCCGCCGCCGCGACAACAACAACGCCGGCATCGACGAGACGCTTGGCGGCGATGGTGAGGAGGTCTGTGTTGTACGATTCGTAGACCGCGGCGCCGAGCGAGACGTTGACGACCCGGATGTGTTGCGCGTCCTTGTTCGCCAGGACATCTCCGAACGCGGCGATCACGTTGCTGATCCGGCCCGCGCCCGATCCGTCAAGAACCTTCAGCGCGACGATATGAGCTGCTGGCGCGATGCCCGATCGCGCGCCGCTCGAGTCGAATCCGTTTCCGGCCACGATGCCCGTGACGTGAGTGCCGTGTCCGTAGTCGTCGTAGGCCGCCGATCTTCCGTTGACGAAGTCCACGAAGCGATCGACACGCTGCACGCCTCCGGAATCAGCTAGATCGGGGTGCGCCGGCGTCACGCCCGAATCGACGACCGCGACAGTGACCCCAGTCCCGTCAACGCCGAACGTCTGGCGCGCCGCGGTGGCCCCAATGACGGCACCCGTCAGTTCGAGAGCGCCGACCGTCGCCCGATCGAGCGCGATGCGTTGAACGGCGCTGGTGGCGGACAGCGCGAGGAGGGACACGTTGGGAATATCAGCCACCTGCGCGTCGATGATCGACAACCGGCGGCCCAACACACCTCCCAGTTGCTGGATCAGAGAGGGAACCAACGCAAACGTCTGGGAACTGGTGGCGCGTACGATGACCCGCGAGCGGCGGAACGGATTCAACAGTGCGATCTGGAGAAGCGGATCGAGTTTGTCGAGACGGAGGACGGGCAGCGCCCCAGGACTCGGAAGGCCGCCACCTCCCAGAATCTGGGTGCGGACTGGCGAACCGGTCGCGCCGAGGACGAAAAGAAGGACCGTCGATTGGATCCAGATCGCGCGCTTATTCATCCACTTCATACAGAACTCTGTGTTAATCGAGCAATTCGTCCGGGTGTCTTGATCGGATCTGAGCGGGCGGCTGAGGTTGCAAAACACGTCATTCTCAAACGCCGTCGCCAAGAACGACATCACCCGAAGGTGACAAGCCGGCATAGCACACCCGAGGCATGCAGGCCGCAACAGCAAGGGTGGATGAAATGGTTCCGGGAGGAGAACGACGAGGAGGAGTTGTAGGAATAGCGCTACACAGCGCTGTGGAGGCGATGGGACTGCGCGACCATGGCCAACTCCACGCGGTTGGCGGCGCCGAGCTTGTCAAAAATGCGTGTCAGGTGATGCTTCACCGTCTCTTCACTGACCGAGAACTCGCGGGCAATGTCCTTGTTTGCACAGCCCGCGATCACCCGTGTCGCAACTTCGCGCTCACGCGGCGTAAGCGCCGCCTTGCCTGGAGCTGGCCGCGCCGCGGACGCCATCAAGTCGCGGACCCCGTCGAGCAACTCCGTCACGAGGCCCTGACCCAACCAGGATTTCCCTGCCATCACAGACATGATGGCTTCAAAAAGCAGCTCGGTCTGACAATCTTTCAAGACAAGGCCGCGCACGCCCAACTCCACCGCCGTCAGCAGTTGCGGTCGCTCGAGCGCACCGGTCAGCAGAATCGTCTGAAACGTCTCGCACCGTCCTCCCAGCTCCTGGAGCACCTCGAGACCATTCATCTGCGGCATCATGAGATCCAGCAATAGCAAATCTGGACCGAGCGCCCGCACGACCTGGACCGTCTCCGCGCCCGTGCCCGCCTCGCCAACGACGTCGAAGCCGAAGCCGACATCGATCGCATAGACGTCCTGAATTACCGCAGGCGGGACGCCAAGCAGCTGCCGCAAGCTCGCCCGGAACAGCCCTTCATCGTCTGCAACGACAACCCGCGTCGGTCGACCGCCTGCGGGACGCCGAGCGAGATTCATTACGAGGAACTCCTTCACTATGAGTCGAACGACAACGAACGTCGCCGACGCGACGCAAACCGCGTGCCGACCTGAGCTATAAAGGCTCTCAGATCAGGTCGAGAAGGCGATGATGGGCGGCGAACTGAACCAGCTCGACTCGATTCGAGACCCCCATCTTGTTGAAAATGTGCGTGAGATGCGATTTCACGGTGTTCTCGCTGATTGACGACCGCTCGGCAATGCCTTTCGTGCCGCCGCCATCCATGACGGCTTTGATGATCTCGATTTCGCGCTGCGTCAGACCGAACGCTTTCATTTTCCGTCGCGCTGCCTTCAGCTTCTTCAAGCTGGCGCTCATGGTCGACGTGGGACCACGATCCACCCACATCCGGCCCGCCATCACTGCAAGGATGCTGTTGAACAGTTCGACCGGCGCGGAATCTTTCAGAAGAACGCCGCACGCGCCAAGTTGAAGGGCGCCAGCCACTTCTGGCGTGCCGAGACGATCGGCCAGAATAATGGTTCGTACGTCGCAGCCGTGTGCGGCCACCTCGCGCAACGTCTCCACTGCCTGGCATGCGGAGGCGTTCAGTCCGAGCAGCAGAACATCCGGGCGTGTCTCGCAAATCGCGGCGGCCGCTCCGGCCCCGTTCTGGGTTTCACTCACGATAACCAGCCGGGGATCGGTTTCGAGCAGCCGGCGGAGGCCGTGGCGAAAGATGGGCTGTGGATCGGCGATGGCAATCCGAACCGTCCGCAGTGGATGAGGCGTGGGCGGCTCGACCGCGGTCGTTCTGGTCACCTGACTCCGCCGGAAATGAAGCGCTGCAACGATCTCAAGCTCCCGTGAAATTCCGATCGCGCGCGATCTGGAGCCGCATAGGCGAAGCGAATGAAGCGTTGAGGGAGAAGCAAGACTAATACCGAAGCAGCGGACGGGAACCGGCTCGTCGATCGACATCACCGACAAGAGCTGGCAGCGGCAATCAATCTGCGCTGCAGATTAGAATGTCTCGTGGGGGCTGTGACGATGGTGAACCTGGGCTATGCGTTGACCGGACGCGGCGGCGACGCGTTCTGGTGGCTGGACAACAGCGGCGGCGTTCCGTGGTCTGCTCTCACGGCGCACAGCTTCGATCTCTTTCCTGGGGCGACGGACGACTGGCAGTCGCAGACATCCGGTTCGTTCCTTGTGTCTACGCCTTTCACGCTGACGAGCGCGCAAGTGCTGGCCGTCACGGCGCGCATGGTCACGGCGCATCCGCAGCCGTTTGACGACGTCGGCTTCGCGCTCCTGCTGCACGGCTCGACGATCAAAGCAGTGCTCTTCGCGGCGCGTCCGGACGCGGTCAACCATCGCGGCGATCTGGGGCCGATTCCCGGGACCGTTTTCGCGGCCGCCAGCGCGGGTGTGACCGGTGGCGCCACGCCTGGCGGCCTCGTCAAGATGATGCTGGGGGGCGTGGAGTACGGACTGGTTGTCGACGCCAGCGACTGCACGGGCACGTGCTCATGCGACGTGTCGGTCACCTGCACCCCGGGCGCAGGCACGTATCACATCCTGTTCGGGATGTTCCGGGTCAGCAACGTCGGGGCGAACAACGCGAAGCCGGCAGCCATGGTCGTCACGTTCGCCGGCGTCTGAGGTTCGTCCCTCAGGACCGAACCCCAGCGCCAGCGGTCACGCCGTATCAGAAATCGAAAGTGACATTGAACCGCGCAAACCGCGGATTGAGCACCGTCGACGGCGACAGCCATGTCGCGCCGTTGGTGACCGGATCGTAGGTCTGGTTGTACGCCGTTCCCGTGTTGCTGTTGAACAGGTTGTAGAAGTCGATGGCGATGTTGGTCCGGGTCCGGCCGAATTTCAGGATCTTGCCGACGCGGACGTCGAGTGAGTTGAGACGATCGGGAAACTGGTGTCCTTGCGGCAGGAGGTTGACCGTCTGGAACGCCAGGCCCGGCACGAGCGGACGCCCGGTCTGCTGCTGCAGAAACGCGCTCGTGACGTTGTAGTTCGCCGCCAGCGAATTGCCGTTGCTCGCGACCGATGTCCCCGCCGGCGCCACGGCCGGCAGCGAGCGCAACGAGCCGCTCACGAGGACGTCGGCCCTGGGGATCGTGTACGACGCGAGGCCGCGGATGCTCGACAGCCAGTCCTCGCTCACCGCGCAGGCTCCCATTTGCTGGCCGCTGAGCAGCGCGCCGGCCGTCGTGTACAGCTCCGGCAGTTTGTTCGACACGGCGCAATAGTCGCGCACACCGCGGCCACCGCTCAGGCCGATCTGCGCGAACAGCCGGTTCGTCATCCGCGCACTCACCTGCGCGTCGACGCCGTGCCAGTAGGTCGTCACGTCGCCGTAATCGCTCGCGAACGTGAAGTAGTTGTCGGTGGCGCCGAGCGCGCTGCGCGCGTTGCGCGTGAGGAACGTGACGGGATATCCGCCGCCGCCCGACAGATTCTGATTCAGCGGCGCGGTGATCGTCACCTGATCGAAGTCCGGCGTCCCCAGCGCGACGTTGTCGGTGAAGAAGAAGTTGCCCCACCAGCGGCGGTTGTAGCTGATGTCGAGCGCGACTCGCGGCACAATCTGGTGCTGCACGGCGACACTGAACTGCCAGTCGTAGGACCGGACGCCCCAGCCATGCTGCACATCGGGGTTGACGCGGGTGGTGACGAAGGGGTTGCCGAAGTTCGAATTGTTCCAGACGCCGCAATTGTCGCCGCCGGACGCGAGATTGTTCTGCGCGGCCGGATTCATCAGATCGCAATCGGGATTGAAATTGTGGTTGCCGTCGGTCCAGCTGCGCGCCGTCGTCTGCTGGAACGTCACGGCCGGATTGTTGATGGTATAGAGGCCGCCATTCTGCGCGGTTTCCAGGTACTTGCTGATGTTCACCTTCACGGACGTCTTGCCGTTCCCGAAGAGATCGTACGCGGCGCCCATGCGTGGCGTGATGTCGTTGAAGCCGGTGACGCCGTCCTGCCGCGGGAAGATGAACCGGCTGCCGAACCGATTGTCGGCGAGAATCCCGTTCTCGTCGGCGGGGAACCAGCTCCAGGCGTGTTCGTATCGCAAGGCTCCCTGCAGCGTCAGACGGCCCGTGCGTCCACTGATCCTGTGCGTAGAAGCCGTCGTAACGCGTGCGATTGCCCTGCCCGTGCGGGCCGTCGCGCATCGTGAATTGCGTCGCCGCGCCGTTGTTGAACGTGTAGCTCAGTTGGTTGTCGACGTTCTGGATCTGCCGGTACACCTCGTAGGCCGCCTGGTAGCCGACCTTGAAGCTGTGCGCGCCGGTCGCGTAGGTGAGCGACGCCCGCCAGATGTTGTGCTGCTGATTGTTGGAGGCGGCCGACGCCCAGCCTCGATACGTGAAGTTGGGCGTGGGAACGCCGGCCGCCGTGCTCTGCTCGGTGACGGCGACGAGATTCGTCGCCGCACCCGGCGGAATGTAGCCGCCCCACTTGCTGCTGAACGAGGAGAAGCCGGCTTCGAACAGCAGTCGGCTCGTCAACGGGGACGTCCACGTCGTCTGCGTGATCTTTTCCCGGTCCGGCCACATGTTGCCGGACTCGGGGGATGCCGTCGGAGTGCCGAGAGCGATCCAGTCGCTGCCACGGTCGCGGCATCGTTCGCCCGTATTGACGAGCGCCGATCCGGCGCAGTTCGCCTGATACTCCCAGTAGAAGCCCAGCTTGTTCCGCGGCGTGAGCTGGCTGGTCAGGCGGATGGCTTCGATCATCTTGTCCGCGGCCGACCGCGCTTTCACGTTCGGATCCTTCAAATAGCTCCATTTCGAGTTATCGCCGGCGTTCGCGTTGGCATAGAGCCCGGGAATGTCCTGGTGCGACCCGTACGTGCGCACGTTGTTGAAGAACCACAGCCGGTCGTGCTTGATTGGACCGCCAACCGCGAGGTTCGTGTCGTAGTTCTTGATCAAGCCAGGCGGCTCCGTGATACCCGCGCTGCGCAACCGATCGTCGAGATTGCTTCCCTGCGACCACTTGCCGGCCGTGCTGCCGAAGGCGGTGCCGGCGAACCTGTTGCCGCCGCTCTTGGGAATGATGTTGAACGCCGGGCCTCCGCGGTCGCTCTCGCCCATGCCGCCCGCGACCGTCACCTGGACCTCCTGCGCGTTCACGAAATCGTAGGCGAAGCTCGAGACGCCGCCGCCGCCGAACGCCGACCCGACGTTCATGCCGTCGACCTGGACGGTGCCTTCCTGGCCGCGTCCACCCCGCGACGTGAAGAAGAAGTTCGTGGCGGTTCCGGTGATCGACTGCGTGGAGTTCACGTCGAGGGTTAACGACTGGATGCCGGGCACCATCGCCAGGATGTTGCCGTAGGTGCGTGTGGCGGGGACCGCGGCGAGCACTTCGTTGGAGAGCACGACCTCGCGTTTCGTGCTCGTCTGGACGTCGACAATCGGTGTCTCGCCGGTCACCGTGACCGTTTCCGTGACGGTCCCGACGCGCAGCTCGCCATTGATCGTCGTCACTCCGGCGCCGGTCAGCTCGATGCCTTCGCGCTTGACGGTTGTGAATCCCGAAAGCGTAAACGTCAAGCTATACGTGCCCGGCGCCAGATCGACGACGCGATACTGACCGGTCGCGTCGGTGACGGAGGTGCGCGCTTTCTCGATGAGCACCGGGCTCGACGCTTCAACCGCCACGCCGGGCAGGACGGCGCCGGAGGAATCCTTGACGATGCCCGCGAGGGCTGATTGACTGAATGCCGGTGTCGAGAACACGAGTATTGCCGCAAGAACCGCCGCGGCTGTGCCCAACGTTCGCATCGTGGACTCCTCTCTGCAGGTCGGCTTCCGGAGGACGCAGGTCGTTCGGCGGTTAGCCTATGGCAAGGGGGCCGGGCAATCAAGCGACGCGGTGCGTCGAGAGCTGACGTCGATCACAAGCTCAGCACCATCACGACCCGCGATCCCGTGTCGCTCGACTCGATCAACACTTCGCCGCCAAGGGCTGCGACGCGATCCAGCAGACTTTTCGGTCCGACGCGGCCGTCCGTCAGCTCCTGATGGTTATACCGGCCGCGAAACGGAAAGCCGTGGCCATCGTCGGCGACGATGATCCGGAGTTGGTCGCTGTCGCCATCTACGGTGACCGCGACTTGCGACGGCTTGCCGTGCTTGAGGGCGTTGACGACCGCCTCGTGGACCATGAGAGGGACGGCGTTCTGGATCGCAGCCGGTAACGCGGCGGTGGCGCAGCGGATGGTCACCGGCATCTTCCACTCGAGGGCGATGCGTTCTCTCATCGCATCCAGCTGACCGGCGAGTGAGTCGGTGCTGCTGGTGGGCGAGCCGCCGGGCCCGAGGCCGCTGATGAAACGCCTGAGTTCACGCTGTTCGATGGCGAGTGCTCGCTCGATGGCCGAGAGTCGATCGCGTACGTCGGGCGCGCCGTCGAGCGCGCCCGTGGCCGCGCTGATTTCCAGGCGGATCCCCGTCAACGACTGCAGGAGTCCGTCGTGAAGGTCGCGGGCCAGGCGCAGCCGCTCTTCGCCCGCCGCGATCTCTTTCAGCTGTTCGGCGAGATGCAGCTGATGCAGTGATGCGCCGATCTCGCGGGCCACCACTTCGGTGAGCGGCACGAGCTCGCTCGCCGACGAAGTAAAACCCGTGAAGAATGCGCGGCCGGCAACGCGTTCGGTTCGAAATGACGCGGACGCAAGCCCTTCGCCCGTCAGCAAACGAAGAACGTCAGGACGCACGCGCCCGCCAGTTGCAGCGAGCCCGCCCCTTCCGTTTGGCAGGAGGAGTACCGACCCGGGACCAATCTGACCCGCGGCGACGAAGGTTGACTCCTCTAGATCGAGAGGCACAGCCGGGAACAACGTGTCCGGCGGATGCTTGGAGATCAATGAACCCTCGGCCGGCCAACGCGCGGCGAGTGCGTAAGGCTCCTCGCCCGCCTCCCATATCACCAGTACGTGGGCGGCATCAACGACCCTCGCCGCATGGCTCAGCAGCTGCAGCATCGACTCCTGCATTTCGAAAGTGGCCGGCTGAGGCCAGCGCGCAAGGCGATCGATTTCGATGCGTAGACGCTCATGATGACGGCTGAGGTAGACCAGAATCGCCGAGATGACGGCCACATAGACGCAGCGTGTGACGAAGCGCTCGCCGTCAAACTCGCCGGGATGAACCGTCATGACAAACCAGGCGGTCATGAGGAGGTATATACCCAGCACCGCGCCCGCCGTGATGAGCGTGGCCTTCGAATCCCATCTGATCGTCGCGCAGAACAGCGAGAAGACGAAATACAGAAAGAACGGGCTGGACGGGCCGAGCGTGAGGAACTGCAGGAAGGAAACAAAGAAGATGTCGCCGACATGCGTGACGATGGCTAACTGTTCGCCCGGAGGCCGCGCCCAGACAAGGCTCAGGAGGCCCAGCGCGTACGCAAGATAGACACCGCTCAGTGCGTACGTGATCGCAATGGCCTGTGTCGGCTCGCCCGGATCCCACCAGACGCCGAACAATGAGGCCGCAGCGAGCGTGACACGTCCGGCAGCTATGACGCGCTCTGTTTGAACGCGCGTTGACAGCGGGGGCGGGAGATTCATCTGCCGGGCCGATTATAAGATGCTACTGTTGCGACGCGCGCAAATGCCGGACGGTTCTCGAACGCCGCGGATCAAACTGGTGCTGGTCGACGATCATCCCATCGTCCTGCAGGGCCTGAAACACTTTCTGGAGCGCCACGCCGACTGTGATGTCGTCGCAAGTTGCGCTGATGCCGACTCCGGATTTTTCGCCGTCCAGCGGCATCAACCTGACGTCCTGGTCCTTGACCTGCGTATGCCGGGCCGGGACGGCTTGTCGCTCTTGCGTTCGCTGTCGGCGGCTGACATAGCGTGCCGGGCGATTCTGTTGACGGCGGCGATTAACGAAACAGAAGTCGTCGATGCCGTCAATCTGGGCGTGCGCGGACTGGTCCTGAAGGATTCACCGCCGGAGACCGTCGTCACCTGCGTCCGGCGCGTTTACGCTGGCGAGCAGTGGTTCGACCGTGGTGTGGTAAGCCGTGCTCTGACGGTGGTGATGTCGCGTGAGTCATCCGCCGGAAAAATGTCGGCGACGTTGACGCCGCGAGAAATCGAAATCATACGAATGGTGGCGGAGGGCCTCCGCAATCGGAACATCGCGACCCGCCTGTCGATCTCGGAAGGCACGGTCAAAGTGCACCTGCACAACATTTACGAAAAGCTCGGTGTCGAGGGACGGCTCGAGCTAACCATCTGCGCGCAGCAGAACGGGCTGCTGTAAGCAACACGGCATGGCCTCGCGGGCGCGAGGCCATGCCGTATCGTCGCTGTGCTGCGAGTCTTACTGAATCGGGCCGGTGTTGGCGCCCACCGCGAACGGCTGCGCCGGAATGACGGGCGGCACCGCGTTGTTCTGCCAGATCGTGCCCTGCTCGTCGGTCGCGAACGCGCGCGTGCCCGTCGAACCGGCCGACAGCGGCGCTGCCGACGCTTTGTAGCCCACGTCCGTCAGCAGGCAGCCCGCCGGCGCCGCGATCGGGGCGGTGACCGCGCCCACGGTCAGCTGAACCGTAAAGCCGCTCTTGACCGCCGCAGTACCGACCGCGCCCTGCGTCAGGTCGGGCGACAGGAAGTTGCCGGCAACTCTCAACTCCTGCAGGCTGGTCGCGTAGCCGTTACACTTCTGCGAGTAATTCTGCTCCGCCGTGTTAATGGCACGCATCGAACCGATCGCCGACGCCTCGTTACCCGACATGCGGGCGCGAAGCAGACCGGGCACCGCGATCGCCGCGATGATTCCGATAATCGCCACGACGATGAGCAATTCGATCAACGTGAAACCTGCTTGAGTGCGAACCTTCATGACAGTCTCCTTAAAGACACACCGGCCGGTTGCGGGTACTGCAACCTGCTCATGCATATCCGGATAGCAACGGGCGTGCCCCGCGCAGGTAAACCATCCGGTATAGAAAAGGTGTGAAGTATTGACGGTCATCTCGCCGACTAAGGAGCCGACTGACACTCAATGCCGGCCGAAGTGCCGTCCTTTGTCAGGTGGGAAGCAACCGCCCTTCCTCGGTTAATTCAAAGCGCCGCTCCGGTCTCGAGCTGGTAGAATCCGGCCCCGATCGAAGGGGCGTACTTTCTGGGCCTGACCCACACGGAGCTCGCCGCTCGCTTTTCCGTGCCCCTCGTCACGGTCAAAGCGCGGGTCCGAACGGGCATGCTGACCTTGCGCCAACAGCTTCAGGAGAGCGGCCTCAGTCGATGACCGACGAACCTCTCGACTCTGCCGACGACATCGACTTCGACGAGACGATTGCCCTCGCGCTGGCCTACGCCGTGGACCGCGGCGAATCGCCGCGTCCCGAGGTGAAGCAGCGCCTGATGTCCAACCTGGGCGACCCTGGGCTGGCGCCGGCGGGTTTCTCGTTTCGCCTCGATCGAGACCAGGACTGGCTGCCGCACCCTGTTCCGGGGATCCGGATCAAAGTGCTCGGGCTGAATCGCCAGAAGGGCTACGCCACGCTGCTGCTCGATGTCGCACCTGGCACGCGATTTCCCGCGCATCATCACAAGGGTGATGAGGAGTGCTACGTCGTTTCCGGGAGCCTCGTCGCCTGCGGCCGCCGCATTGGCCCCGGCGACTTCCATCACGCCGACTCCGGCAGCGACCACGGCGAGCTGTGGACCGACGAAGGGTGTCGCGTCCTGCTCGTCGTCGCGCCGGACGACTTCCTGCCGGCCAGCCTGCGATAACCGAACACACTCCGCTTCCCGTCACGTCAATCCAATCCACGCCGGCCGCCGTAGATAGGCCCAGGAGATTGACATGACAAGGAGTGGGAAATGAAACGAGTGTCCAAAGGATTGATCGCCGCGACCTTGCTCACGGCGACGGGAATCGCGACCGGAATCACGTTACACGGCTCAAGTCACCGCGAGGCGCTGGCCATTCTCAACGAGCCCTGCGCCGACAACACCGACACCTACGCATGGGTGTCGAATGGGACGCACGACAAGCTTTACCTGATCATGGACTTCAACCCGCTCCACGAACCGGGTCAGGGCAACCAGGGCCTGCGCGCCTGCAACGGCTACCGCTACGAGTTCCACATCGGCAAAGGCAAGTCCCTGAAGGACGAAGTGGTGTACCGCGTCGAGTTCACGAACAAGCTCACGCCGGAAGCGCCGCCGAGCCCGACCGACAATCTGGGCGGCGGCAACGAGCTCCTGTGGCAGCTCACCGGCGGCACCGAGACCATGAAGGTCACGCGCATCGTCGACGACGGTGACGACCGCGGGCATGGCTGGGGCGAACGCCTGAGAGATGATGATGACGCGGTCGTTCTCGGCCGCAATCTCACGGTCCTGCCGAACAACCACGGCCCGCAGACCGATCGGCTCGTCTACGGCCTCGGCCCCTTCAAGGGCTACCAGACCGGCGATCCCTCGAGCCGTGAAATCGGTCTCTACGATCAGCCGTTCGTCGACACCTTTATTCACTCCCTCGCCAATGGCGGGCGGATTATCGCTGGCCAGTTTGACGATCCCTATCAGCTCGATGAGAAGGGGATCTTCGACCTCGTCAACCTGAACACCACCGATCTCGGGGGCATTCCGGGCGCCCGTCGCGCGCCAGGGAAAGACGTGTTCACGGGCTTCAACGTTTTTTCGATCGCGCTCGAAGTCCCGATCGAGGACGTGTTCCCCCACGGCATCCCGCACAATGGCCAGCTCCGGACCACCTCGACCGACAGCCTGCTTCGCGTGTGGTCGAGCATCAGCCGCCGGGAAACGCAGACGGTCGACACCGATAACATCATCACGGGCATCAAAGGTTCCGGCGACTGGGTGCAGGTAGGTCGAAACGCGCTGCCGCTGTTCAACGCCGGCCTCGTCGGCACGCAGCGTCAGACGATGTATCTGCACACCACGCCCTACCACGACGTGACGAACTTCGGCGCCGATATCCTGTACCCGGTGCTGGTGCGCGATGCCGAGGCACTGGGCATCTACGCGGCCCTGGGCGTGCCGAGCGCCACCGTCACCACGCTCAAGGGACCGCGCGTGGACATCATCAACACCATCAACCTGGGCCGGCCCATCCCGGTCGCGGACGGGTCCACGGGAGACGTGATCACCCTCGACGCGGCCATCGATTCGAGCTTTCCAAACGGCCGGCGCCTGGGCGGTGGAACCGCACCGAACCGCAATCAGGTGAACGTGAACAGCGTGTTGATCAGCCTAATCGTGGCGGGCAATCCGGCGGCCGGTCTCGCCAAAGGCGTCGAAGTCAACGACAAGGATTATCTCGACAGGTTCCCGTTCCTGGCTCCGGCGCATCAGGGCCTGCTCCAGGGACACGGCGGGATCAACGTTCCAACGGTGCCGAACATTCCGATTCCGTAGCACGGCGTGGGGATCGGGGATGAAGGTCCCCGGTCCCCTCGCCCCTGACCTCTAACCTCTGACCTCTGACCTCTGACCTCTGACCTCTGACCTCTGCGAGGATCCATGATGTCGCTTCGATTCAGCTCATCGGTGCTTCGCCGTCTGGCGTCTCTGATCGTCCTGGCGGCCGTCGCGCTGAGCCATGTGCGGCTCTTCGCCCACGACATGTGGATCGAGCCGACGACGTTCGCTCCAGCGTCCGGCGAGATCGTCGGCGTGCGGCTGCGCGTCGGCCAGGATCTCCTGGGCGATCCGCTGCCCCTCAATCCAGCGCTCGTCAATCAGTTCATCGTCGAAGACACGGGCGGGCGTAAGCCCGTCGTCAGCCGGGAAGGCCGCGACCCGGCGGGCTTCGTGCGCGCAGCGATGCCGGGTCTGCTGGTGATCGGCTATCGCAGCAACCCGAGTTCGGTCGACCTGGCGCCCGAGAAGTTCAACCAGTATCTGAAGGAGGAGGGGCTCGACGCCGTCGCCGCGGTGCGAGCCCGCCGGAACGAAACGGGGGCCGTGGCTCACGAAATATTCTCCCGGTGCGCCAAGAGCCTCGTGCTCTCGGGGCCCGCGAGCGAGACGCGGGGCGACCGGACGCTGGGTTTTACACTCGAACTGGTTGCGGAACGGAATCCTTACTCGACACCCAACGGGCAAGATCTGCCGTTTCGGTTGACGTATCAGAACCGCCCACTGCCGGGAACACTCGTGGTCGCCATCAACCGGCTCAATGCGTCGCAGAAGCTGAGCGCGCGAACGGACGCGGATGGCCGCGTGCGATTCAAGTTGAAGCAAGGCGGGCTGTGGCTGGTGAAAGCCGTTCATATGATTCCGGCGCCGGCCGGTTCCAAAGCCGAGTGGGCGAGCTATTGGGCCTCGCTCACCTTCGAGCTGAAGAACCCGTTGTGAGACCGTCGCGTCGGCTCTTCGTCGCGTTTGCCTCGTGTCTCGCCGCGTCCGTGTGGGTCGGCGGCGGCGTGGTCCGGGCTCACGAAATCGGCACGACGCAAGTGTCGGTCCTGCTTCCGGCGGACCGGACCTATTCGATCAAGATCGTGACCGACGCCACCTCGCTCGTCGAAAAACTCGAGGCCTCCGCCGGCCTGCCGCCCGGCCCCGACAAAAGCGCGGCTCATGGGCAGGCCTTGCTCGGCACGTTCGACGAGATCTTCCGGCGGCGGCTGAAGCTGGCCTTCGATGGGACGGAGGTCCGGCCATCGGTCGAGTATTCCGTATCGCCGCCTGCCGATGCCGTCTCGCCTCCGCTCGCCACCATTCGCCTGGCGGGACCGATTCCCACTGGCGCCAAGGACTTCACGTGGACCTACTCGTGGACGTTCGCGTCGTACGCCCTGACGATTCGGCACGACGGCTCCGAGAATCCGCAAACGATCTGGCTCGAAGGGGACGACACCAGTGCGCCGTTCTCACTGGCGTCACCAGTGCCGCCGGTCGATCGGCTGGCTACCATCCGGCGCTATCTCGCGCTCGGCTTCACTCACATCGTGCCCAATGGATTCGATCACATGCTGTTCGTGCTCGGCATTTATCTGCTGAGCGGCCGCCCTCGCTCCGTGCTCTGGCAGGTCAGCGC
>Ga0137395_10000178_pt1 | contig 22948 bp, 20 predicted proteins | sample czobulk216metaG_FD_108283 | JGI IMG/M metagenome (GOLD analysis project Ga0137395, IMG submission 108283) | Vadose zone soil microbial communities from Angelo Coast Range Reserve, California, USA - czobulk2.16 metaG | ecosystem: Environmental > Terrestrial > Soil > Vadose zone | place: USA...
CGTCATCCTCGAATACCGCGATCTCCTCCCCCCGATTCCCGATCACGCGGTCGTCACGCTGCTCGAAGGGAACACCCCGCTCGTTAGGGCCCCGTCCCTGGCCAAGCGGATCGCCCCCGGGCTCGACCTCTATCTGAAGTTCGAGGGGTTGAATCCCACCGGCTCCTTCAAGGACCGCGGCATGACCGTCGCGGTTTCGCGCGCGCTCGCGGCCGGCGCGAAGGTGATCCTCTGCGCCTCGACCGGGAATACGTCGGCCTCCGCCGCTGCCTATGCCGCCCGTTGCGGGCTTCGGTGCGCGGTCGTCATCCCGGAGGGCCAGGTCGCGCTCGGAAAGCTCGCCCAGGCGATGGTCCATGGCGCCAGGGTCGTCGCTGTGCGCGGAAATTTCGACCGGGCGCTCGAGCTGGTGCGCTCCCTTTCGGACGACGGCTCCATCGCCGTCGTCAACTCGATCAACCCGGACCGGATCGAAGGGCAAAAGACGGTCGCCTACGAGATCGCGGCGGCGCTCGGCGGCCGCGTGCCGGACGTTCACGCGCTCCCGGTCGGGAACGCCGGCAACATCACGGCGACCTGGAAGGGCTATCAGGAGCTCAAGCGGCGCGGGGGCGGTGCCACGCCGCGGATGCTCGGCTTTCAGGCCGAAGGGGCGGCGCCGATCGTCCGCGGGGAGCGCGTGGCGGAGCCCAAGACCCTCGCCACCGCGATCAAGATCGGGAATCCCGCGTCCTGGAAAGGGGCCCTCGAGGCGCGCGACCAATCCGGAGGCTCGATCGAGATCGTGAGCGACGAGGAGATCGTCATGGCCTACCGCGCGCTCGCCGAACGGGAGGGCGTGTTCGTGGAGCCCGCGTCGGCCGCCGGCGTGGCGGGGCTGCTTCAGCTCGGCGCCCGGGGCGCGCTCTCAGGCGTTCGCACCGCGGTCGCGACCGTGACCGGCCACGGGCTCAAGGATCCCGAGCGCGCGGTCCAGGTCTCGCCGGCCGTGGAGACGGTCGAGGCCGATCCCGTCATCCTCCGGAAGACGCTCCTCGGATGAGCCGCTCCCGGGCCCGCGCGTGGTCCGCGACCGTGCCCGCGTCTACTTCCAACCTCGGTCCAGGGTTCGATTGCCTGGGCCTCGCGATCCGGCTTCCGCTCGTCGCCGTGGCCCGCCGCATTCCCGAAGGGTTCCGGATCGAGCGCCGCGGAGAGGGGAGCGATCTCCTCCTCGACCCCCACCGCGATCCCATCCTGACGGCGTTTCGCCACCTGTGCCGGCTGGCCAAGGCGCCGGTCCCGACCGTCTCGCTCTCGGTGCGCTCGCGCATTCCCGTGGCTCGGGGGTTGGGATCGAGCGCGGCGGCCATCGTCGCCGGGCTCTCGCTCGCCAATTACTGGCTTGGACGCCGTTTCTCGGTCCTCGAGCTATTCCGCGAGGCGGTGCGCCTGGAAGGCCACCCCGACAACGTGGCACCCGCGCTCTTCGGCGGGCTCGTTCTCTCCATGCCGCGCGAATCCGGTGGCGTCGAGCCGATCCGGCTTCCACGCCCTCGCGGCGTCTCAATGACCTTGGTCGTTCCCGACCTTCGCGTGAGCACCGCGAAGGCGCGCGCGATGCTCCCGAAGACGATCGCGCTCCGGGATGCGGCCGCGAACACCGCGCGGGCGCTGGCGCTTCTCCATTCCTTCGCGAGCGGCCGCGTCGATCTCGTGGCCGAAGCGCTCCGAGACGTGTACCATGTGCCGCGCCGAGCGCGGCTGATCCCCGCCTTCGACCGGGTCGTCGACGCGGGTCGTCGCGCGGGGGCGTACGGCGTCACCATCAGTGGCAGCGGACCCACGCTTCTCGCGCTGCACGCTCCTGGGAAGGGTGCGCGCGTCGGCGCGGCGATGGTCCGCGCGTTCCGACGCGCCGCCGTGAGCGCGCGCGCGATCCCGGGACGGGTCGCGGATCGCGGCGCCGTATCCCGTACCCTCGGCTAGGAGCGCCCTCGAAGCGTGCCACTGCTCGTCCAGAAGTACGGAGGCACCTCGGTCGGGACGCCCGAGCGGATCCACCACGTGGCGGAGCGCATCGTCCGGACGCGGCGCGCCGGCACGGAGTTGATCGTGGTCGTATCCGCCATGGCGGACACCACCGACGATCTCCTCGAATTGGCCGGAAAAGTGTCCGGCAATTCGCACCCCCGCGAGCTGGACATGCTCCTGACCGCGGGGGAGCGGATCTCGATGGCCCTCGTGGCCATGGCTGTAAACGACCGCGGACAGGAGGCGGTCTCCTTCACCGGCTCGCAAAGCGGCATCGTCACCGATACTTCGCATACCCGCGCTAAGATTTTGGAGGTGAAGGCCGATCGTATACGGGAGGAGCTGAAGCGCGGGCGAGTCGTGATCGTTGCGGGGTTTCAAGGGGTTAGTCGGGATCGGGAGGTGACGACGCTCGGGCGGGGCGGCTCCGACACCACGGCCGTCGCGCTTGCAGCCGCGTTGGGGGCGGAAGCGTGCGAGATCTACACCGACGTCGACGGGGTCTACACGGCGGATCCCCGCATCGTGCCAAACGCACGGAAACTCGCAGAGTTGTCATACGACGAGATGCTGGAGCTGGCCTCGCTCGGGGCGAAGGTCCTCCACAATCGGTCGGTCGAGATCGCGCGCCGCTTCCGCGTCCCGATCCATGTCCGCTCGAGCTTCAACTGGAACGAAGGCTCGCGTATCCGAAAAGGTGACCTGATGGAACAGGTTGTAATCCGCGGCATCGCGTACGACGCGGAAGTGGCCAAGATCGCCCTTCTGGGCGTCCCGGATCGGCCCGGCGTCGCGGCCGAGATCTTCCGTGAGGTCGGCGGCCACGGGGTGAACGTCCGCATGATCGTGCAGGCAAGCGGCGCCGACTCGAAGAACGACGTGACGTTCGCGGTCGGCTCCCACGATGTCCGCACCGTGCTGCCGATCGTCGAGGAAGTGCGCAAGCGCCTGGGTGCCCGGGCCTTCGTCTACGATCCCGACGTGGCCATCCTGTCGGTCGTGGGCGAGGGCCTCGCAACCTCGGCCGGGACGGCTGGGGAGGTCTTTGCCGCGCTCGCGGAGGCGGGGGTGAACATCGAGATCATCAGCACCTCTTCCATCACGATCACCTGCATCGTGCGAAAGACGGACGCGGAGCGCGCGATCCGGTCCTTGCACGACGCGCTCCGTCTGGAGCAGGAGGCCTAACCCAGGGCATGGCGGACCCCCCATGGAGCTGCGCGAAAAGCTATCCATTCGACGCCGGGGCGCTGCCCCCCCGGACGAGCGCACCTCGGCGATCTTCATCGCCATGGCCTGCCTTCTTCACGCGATGCTGCTCGGCTTCTTCGTGAACAAGGCCCGGCTGTCGCGCGAGATTTCCCTACCCGCTTCCGGCGGGAGCATTCGGCACACCCAGCTGGTCCGGATCATCCCGCTTCGCACCTTTCCCGCGCCCGAAGCCGCGGCACCGCCGGTCGAGGCCGAGCGAACGCGTCCCAAGCCCGCCCTGATCAAGCGCTACACGCCGGGAGCCAAGGTGATCGTGAGAAAGGAGCGGGGACCGACGAAGAAGGGAGCCTCGGACGAGTCGAAGGCCCTGCCGCGTGAGGTCGCGCCCGCGCCGCAGGCCGATCTGACCCCGCGATGGTGGTCCCCGGACTCCACGCGGAGCACCAGCGTCACGGCCGACGGGGATTTTCGATTTGCGTTCTATCTCGCGGCGATCCGGAACAAGATCGGCGCGCAGTGGGTGCCTCCGCCCGGGATGGACGCCACGGGGCGGCGGATCCGCGCCACGGTCTACTTCCGGATCCACAAGGACGGCCAGATCTCGGTCGCCCAGGTCGAGACCACTTCGGGCTACTCGTTCTTCGACCAGACGACGATGCGGGCGCTTCTCGCCGCGACGCCGCTCCCGCCCTTGCCGGCGGGATTCACCGACAACTACCTGGGAGTCCACTTTGGATTTGAATACCAACAGTAGCGCCCGCGGGCGCGTCATCCCCCTGCTCCTCCTCGCCCTCGCCCTCTTCGGGCCGGCCCCGGTGCGGTCCCAAACCGACGTGCGCATCGGCATCAAGGCTTCGGGCACCGTCAAATCGCCGCTCTATCTCGCGCGCTTCCGCGCGGAGGGCGGCGCGCAGGGCGTGGCCGATGAGGCGCGCGGGGTCGTTCGACGCGACTTCGAGCTCTCGAGCGTCTTCGCGGTGGCCGATGTCGATCCGCTTCGAGAAAAGCTCACGCCGGATCCCAGCCAGACCGGGAGCGTGCGCGTGGAGGGTCTGGTCGAGGCGGCCGCGGCCGGGATGTTCCGATTCACCGGTGAAGTGTTCGATCTTGGAACGGCCGAATCTGTGTTCCGGCGCGGCTACCCGTTCGGGCCGAGCGACCTCCGGGCCGTGATGCACCGCTTCAACGACGACGTGCTCGAGGCGCTGACCGGGGAGCGGGGAATCGCCGAGACGAGGATCGCCTTCATACGGCAGGACGGGCGGTACAAGGAGGTCTGGGTTGCGGACTATGACGGACAGAACGCCCGCCAGCTCACCCATGACCGGAGCCTTGCCCTCTCCCCCGCGTGGGCGCCGTGGGGAAGCGAAATCGCCTTCACGACGTTCAAGCGCGGGAACCCCGACCTCTACCTGTTCGACCAGAAGCGCGGGGCGTCGTATCCGTTTTCGACCCGGCCGGGGCTCAACACCGCGCCCTGCTACTCCCCCGACGGGAAGTGGATTGCCTGCACGCTCTCGCGTGACGGAAACGCCGAGATCTATCTCATCAGCCGCGACGCCCAGACGGCGCGCCGCCTCACCAGGAACGAGCGGATCGATTCGTCGCCCTCGTTCAGCCCCACCGGAAGGGAGATCGTGTTCACGTCGGACCGGTCGGGCTCTCCGCAGGTATACGCGATGGATACCGAGGGCTCGAACCAGCGTCTCCTGACGCTCGAAGGGAAGTACAACGACTCGCCGCAGTGGTCTCCCAAAGGGGACAAGATCGTCTACGCCTCCAGGCACGATGCGGTCTTCGACGTCATCGTGATGGACTCCAACGGGCAGAACCCGGTCCAGATCACCTACGACGCGGGACACAACGAGAACCCGCGCTGGTCGGCGGACGGGCGGAAGATCTACTTCAGCAGCTCGAGGCTCGGAAAGCGCCAGATTTTCATGATGAATCCGGACGGAAGTGACGTTGTTCAACTTACCCAGGGGGAGGACACGTTCAATCCGGCGGTCGGACCGAGACCCCGGAAACAGACCACTCAGCCCACTTCGGGTTGATTTGTTTTGAGCCGTTATGCTAGGTTGGGAGTAGCCGGAAGTTATTGTCGCCCAAAGGACTGAACCGAATGGGGGAACCAATCATGAGCCGATCGCCAAGCATTGCAACGCTCGTGCTCGCGGCTCTTCTGGCCGCGGCTCTCGCGGCCGTGGGCTGCGCATCATCCAAGAAGGTCTCGACGACTCCGCCGCCTCCGCCGGCGCCGGAACAAACCCAGACCGAATCTCCGCCGCCGCCGCCGCCGCCGTCGTCCGACGAGCAGACCGAAGTGAAAATGTCGCTCGGGGACGCGTTCTTTGACTTCGACGACGCATCGCTTCGGGCCGACGCCAAGACGGTCTTGGAGAACAACGCGCGATTTCTCGAGAGCCACGGCAGCGCGAAGGCGGTCGTCGAGGGGCACTGCGACGAGCGCGGATCGGTCGAGTACAACCTGGCTCTCGGTGAGCGCCGGGCGAAGGCCGCGAAGGAGTTCCTTGTGAGCTATGGGATCGCCGCGGTCCGCCTCACGACGATCTCGTATGGGAAAGAGCGTCCGTTCGACTCCGGTCACGACGAATCTTCCTGGGCCAAGAACCGCCGCGCGCACTTCGTCTCGAAGTGATTCGGAAACGTACACTCATACCGGCGGTTGCAGCGCTCTGGATCGCGGGGGCGCTCGCCGCCGCCGGTTGTGCGCCCGGCGGCTACTACAACTCGAGCCGGTCGGCGCTCGACAGCCTCCTCACCTCGCAGGCTGAGCTGATGAAACGGGTAGGGGCGCTGGAGAAGAAGGTGGACGCGACGCGGGAAGGACTCCAGGCGACGCGCGCGAACAACGAAGCGAAGATGGCCGAGATTTCCCAGCGGCTCGACGTGCTCGGGGGGCAGTTGGAGGAATCGGGAGCCAAGTTCACGCGGCTCGCGCAGAAGGTGGATACCGTCAAGCAGCGCCTGGGCTCTGCCGACAGCGTCCGAGCGGCGCGCGGCGCGACGTTCGACTCGTCCGGGACGCCTGACCCCGAGGCGATGTATCAAGCCGCCTACTCGGACGTGGCCGCGGGCCGCTACAATCTCGCCCGCGAGGCGTTCCAGACCTACTTGCGGTACTTCTCCGACACCGAGGTCGCGGACAACGCGCAGTACTGGATCGGCGAGTGCAGCTACGCGACCGGGGATTTCGCGGGGGCGATTCCGGAGTTCCAGAAGGTCGTGCAGAACTACCCGAAGGCGGACAAGGTGCCGTCCGCGCTCCTCAAGATCGGGCTCTCATACTCCCGCCTGAAGAATGCCGAGGAGGCGAACAAGTACTACCGCATGCTCATCCAGAAGTATCCGAAGAGCTCGGAGGCCTCCGCCGCCCGGGAGCGCCTGCCGGGTCCGGAAACCGGGGGACGACGCGGCAAGACGGCGAGGAGCGGCTAGCTCTCGGGCTTTCTCGCCGTGAGCGTCAGCACGTGGCCGAATCGGGACGGCCTCGCGTGCCAGCGGAGCGTGTTCAGACCCAACCGCTCCGTGATCGCCCTTCCCCAGGGCAAGAACCACCACCCGACGATCGGGTTGTGCCCTTGAAACTCCGCAGCAGCGACGCCGGCCGCCGCGGCGAGTCCGCGGAATCGCGACTCGGATAGATCATCCTCGAATCCGAAGATCCATTTCCTCCGCCATTCCGCGACCTTCTTCCCGACCATGAACGGCAGGTCGAGCGCGTTCGGGACCATGATGAGCAGGAGCCCGCCGCGGCGGGTCACGCGCCACATCTCCCGGATCAACGCGACCTTTCCCTCATCGCTGAAGTGCTCGATGACGCCGCCGTTCCAGACGACGTCGAACGAGGCGTCGCGGAACCCCATCCGGAGCCCGTCCTGCCGGCAGTAGTCGGCGTGCTGCTTCAGACGCTCGAAGTGGCCTCGAGCCAAGGCAAGAGAGCGGGGGGAGAGGTCCACCAGGGTCACGTGGGCGCCGAGCCCGCCCAGGATCGCGCTCGTTGTTCCCGAGCCGCAGCCCACCTCGCAGATCGCTCGCCCGGAGGGCGGCCCGATTCGCTCGAGGACATGCTCGTGGTAGGCCCTGTGGTCCGGGGCCGTGAGGTCGATATCCGCGTAGCTGTCGGCGACCCGGTCCCAGACTTGGACGAGATCCGATTGTTGGTACGGGCCCGGATGCGCCATGGAGGGCGCGGATTGTCGCACACGGGAGGATGCGCTTCAAGGCGCGCTCGGGCGACGGTATGATATTCGCGGCTGAGTAGCAGCGTATCGTCCGGGGCGCGTACGAGGCAGACCATGCGATTCGATCGCCTGACCACGAAGAGCCAAGAGGCCCTCTCCGCCGCACAGAAGGCCGCCGAGCACGCCGGTCACCCCGAGGTCGGAACCGAGCACGTCCTCCGGGCCCTCCTGGAGCAGAAGGACGGAGCGGTCCTCCCGATCCTCGAAGCCGCCCGCGTTCCCGTCGATCGAATCCAAAAGCTCCTTGAAGAGCGTCTGCGCGCCATCCCCAAAGTGTCCGGCCGGAGGCAGACCGTCCTTTCGCCGACGATCGGCGAGCTGCTCGAGCATGCCGGGTCCGAGGCCGAGCGCCTCCGCGACGAATATGTGAGCACCGAGCACATGCTCCTCGCGGCGCTCGACCCGGCCGTTTCCTCTCCGATGGGGGAGATCCTCCGCGCCGCCGGCGCGACCCGCGAGGCGGTCTACCAGGCGCTCCTGAGCGTGCGCGGCGGTGAGCAGGTGTCGAGCCCCGATCCGGAGGAGAAATACCAGGCCCTCGCCAAGTACGCGCGGGATCTCACCGAGATGGCCCGCAAAGGCGCGCTCGATCCCGTCATCGGCCGCGACGAGGAGATCCGCCGCGTGATCCAGGTCCTCTCGCGCCGCACGAAGAACAACCCGGTCCTGATCGGAGAGCCCGGCGTGGGGAAGACCGCCATCGCCGAGGGGCTGGCGCAGCGGATCGTGGACGGGGACGTTCCCGCTGGGCTTCGAGAGCGCAAGCTCCTGGCGCTCGATCTCGGGGCGCTCCTCGCGGGCGCGCAGTACCGGGGGCAGTTCGAGGACCGCCTCAAGTCGGTCCTGAAGGAAGTCACCCGCGCGGAAGGCCAGGTGATTCTCTTCATCGACGAGCTCCATACCTTGGTCGGCGCCGGCGCCGCCGAGGGGGCGCTGGACGCTTCCAATCTCCTGAAGCCTGCGCTGGCCCGCGGGGAGCTCCACTGCATCGGCGCGACCACGCTCGACGAGTATCGGAAGCGGATCGAGAAGGACGCCGCGCTGGAGCGGCGATTCCAGCCGGTTTTGGTCTCGGAGCCGACCGTGGAGCAGACGATCGCGATCCTCCGCGGTCTTCGCGAGCGCTACGAGAATTTCCACAAGGTGAAGATCCAGGACGCGGCGCTCGTCGCGGCCGCGATCATGTCGCAGCGCTATCTCCCCGACCGGAAGCTCCCGGACAAGGCGATCGACCTCGTCGACGAGGCGGCCTCGCGGCTTCGGATCGAGCTCGACAGCATGCCGGTCGAGATCGACACGCTCGAGCGGAAGAGGCGTCAGCTCGAGATCGAGCGCCTCGCGCTCAAGCGGGAGAAGGACGCCGCGGGGAAGGCACGCCGCGCCCTCATCGAGGAGGAGATCGCCCAGACCGAGGCCGAGCTGAAGCGCCTCAAGGCGCACTGGGAGAGTGAGCGCGCCGCGCTTTCCAAGATCATCCAGACGCGCGAGAAGATCGAAGCGCTCCGGCTCGAGGAGCAGCAAGCGGAGCGGGCCGGCGATCTCGAGAAGGTCGCGCGGCTCCGGCACGGCGACCTTCCCAAGCTCCAACAGCAGGTCGCGGCCGATACCACCGCCCTCGCCGCGATCCAGAAGGACCTGAAGCTCCTCAAGGAGGAAGTCGACGAGGAGGACATCGCCGAGGTCGTCGCGCGCTGGAGCGGCATTCCCGTGCAGCGGCTGCTCGAGGGCGAGCTCCAGAAGCTCCTCCACATGGAGGACCGGCTCCGGGAGCGCGTGGTCGGTCAGGATGCCGCCGTGCGCGCGGTCTCCGACTCGGTCCGGCGCGCCCGGGCAGGGCTTCAGGACCCCAACCGGCCGCTCGGCTCGTTCCTCTTCCTCGGTCCGACGGGCGTCGGGAAGACGGAGCTGGCGCGGGCTCTCGCGGAATTTCTGTTCGACACCGAGCGCGCCATGATCCGGATCGACATGTCCGAGTACCAGGAGCGGCACGCCGTGGCGCGCCTCATCGGGTCGCCGCCGGGCTACGTCGGGTACGAGGAGGGCGGCCAGCTGACCGAGGCGGTCCGGCGCCGTCCCTATTCCGTGGTGTTGCTCGACGAGATCGAGAAGGCGCATCCCGACGTCGCGCACGTCCTGCTCCAAGTGCTGGAGGAGGGGAGGCTCACCGACGGGCAGGGCAGGACGGTCGACTTCAAGAGCACCCTCATCGTCATGACGAGCAACATCGGGAGCGATCTGATCCTCGAAGCGGGCGGCGCGTCATCCGAAGTTCTGCGCCCGCGGCTCATGCAGGCGCTGCGCGGCCACTTCCGCCCCGAGCTGATCAACCGGATCGACGAGATCCTCGTCTTCGAGCCGCTCGGACAGGCTGAGCTGCGCCAGATCGTGAGGCTCGAGCTCAAGAAGGTGGAACGCCGGCTTCAGGATCGCGAGCTCCAGCTCGTCGTGGATACGGACGTCCTCGATCTTCTCGCCAAGGAGGGCTACGACCCCGTCTTCGGCGCCAGGCCGCTTCGCCGCGTCATCGAGCATCGGGTGCAGAACCCGCTCGCGCAGGCGATCCTCAAGGGCGAGTTCAAGCCGGGCGACACCGTCCGCGTACGCTTGGGGAAGGACGAGGAGGCGCCGCTCCGCTTCGAGCGCGCGGAGAAGCGCGAGGCGGTCGCCGCGGGGCGATAAAGTCCGCTCCGGGGCATTTCGCGCTTGACGCTCCGAGCGGGCTGACGGTAGCGTGGCGCCTCGCGTCTCCCGGGTCGCGCTCCACCCTCCGCAATCAAAACCGCGCCCACGCCACTTCGGGGAGCTCATGCACCTGTCCGAGCTGCTCAACGACAAAGCAATCAGCCTGTCCCTCGCCGCTCGAGACAAAGAATCGGTCATCAAGGAGTTGGTTCAGCTCCTCGAGGCCGCGCATGGGGTGAATACCCGGGGCGAGATCCTGAGCAAGGTGCTCCAGCGCGAGTCGATGATGTCGACTGGAATCGGAACCGGGGTGGCGATCCCTCACGGGAAAACCCGCCTGCTCGACCACCTCGTCGCCGCCTGCGGCGTCTCCCCCGCCGGCATGGAGTTCGATTCCATGGACGGCGAGCCGGCGAGCCTCTTCATCCTCCTGGTCTCTCCCGAGAGCCTGCGCGGCCCCCACGTGAAGGCTCTCGCGAACGTTTCCCGCCTCCTCAAGGAAGAGTCGGTCCGGAACGCTCTCCGGCAGAGCCGGACCCCGGAGGAATTCCTCTCGGTGCTGCGCGAGGCCGAGGAGCGATACGTCTAGTTTCGGGCGCCGGAACGCCCCGCTGACGCGGGGTCCGTCCGCTTGGTACCGTTTGGTCACACCGCTGCCGTGTCCCCCAGAAGGGAGTTCTTCCTTTTATGAAGTGGATGCGAGGGTTGTGGGCGGGGGCCTGCCTCCTCCTGGTCCTCTCGGGCTGTGCCAAGAATCCAACCGGATCGATCAAAGACGCCGGGGTCTATTCCCCGGTTATCACCGGCTTCTCCGCCGACCACGAGCCCGCCGTCCGCGGCGCGGCCAACACGTTCACCGCCGTCGTCACCAACGTGAGCGGCCTGCCGATTACGTATCACTGGAGCGCCGCCTCGGGGACGCTGACTGATTCGACCGGCGCCACCGCGGTCTGGTACGCTCCCGACACCGTCGGGACCTATCCGCTCACGGTCTCGATCGTCTCGGGGTCATACTTCAAGACGACGACGTTTCAGGTCTTCGTCGACAACGAATACGCACGCTGGACGCGGACCGCGGAAGTGCAGTTCGATCCGGCGCCCATTCAGTCGGGTGGGGTCATTTTCGCTCAATTCCGGAACATCGCGACGGGCGCGGCCGATATCTACAGCTTGACGGCCGCCGGAGATCCACCGCTCCAGCTGACCCAGGATTTCGCGACGACGACGTCGCCGAGCATGCAGTTCGACGGTCTGCAGATCGCCTTCGCGGGACGGCGCACGACCTCGGATTCCGTCTCCATCTGGCTCCTCCCGGGCACAGGGGGAGATCCGTCGGTGGCGGTGCCTGCCGAGCTCGGGGACATCAACCAAGTCTTCGCGAATCCGCGCTTGGCGCGCACAGGGAGATGGCTCGTATACAACTCGGATCGGAATTCGAGGTTCAATCCGAAACCATGGTTCCTCAACTCCGACGTCAATACGCCGCCCGACAGCATCATGGCCCCAGGCGTCGAGAACCTGAGCTCGTATTGGATGCCGGCTTGGGGCCCCGACGTCGACGGGAACGGGCTCCCCGATTCCATCGTGTGCCAGGGGATCCGGTTCTTCGGGGCCTCGAACCAGCTTGGGCGGGGCCTCTTCAAGTTCGCTACGGTTCCAGGCCAGAGCTCCGGCGTCCAGTGGCTGCCCGACAGCAGCGCCACGGACGTCGACTGGTCCGCCGACGGCGGCTACATCATCTACACCAAGCGGAACCCCATCGGGGGAGACCGCGACCTCTGGATCATCAACGCCGGCTCCAACGACCCGAGCACCGCCAAGCGTGTCACCTTCGGGCCCGCGGACGACTCGCGTCCCCGGTTCTCGACCGACGGCACCACGATCTTCTTCGTCTCGAATCGGGCGGATCACTACGGACTAAACGGCATCTACAATACCGAGCGGCGCGGGACGAACATCTGGACCGTCACCCGGTTTGACCGCCCCTAGCCCCGGGCATAAAGGGCCCGGACCGCGAGGCCGGGCCCTCGTTCTGCGGTACTGGCTCCCCGTCCTCGCTTACATCGGGCTGATCTTCTCGCTCTCCTCGATCCACGGGAGCCGGATCCCGAGCCTCTTCCCGTACATGGACAAGCTTGCGCACTTGATGGAGTATTCGCTGTTCGGATTGCTCCTGGGGCGCGCCATTCGCTACACGTTCACCCGCGGAAGCGCGTTCGTCATCACGATCGCGACCGTCGCGATCGGCGCCGGCGTGGGCTGCCTGGACGAGATCTACCAGGGCTTCGTCCCCGGCCGGCAGAGCGACCCGCTGGATTGGTTGACCGACTTGGCCGCGGTCACCGCGGCCGTCGTGCTCACGCAGGTCGTCCACTTGGGCCCGCTCCGCGGCCGAGGACGAGAAGGCAAGGACACGGACCGCTAGGGAGAGCTTCTTTTGGCGAGCAAGTTTCAGGTGCCGCGGGGGACCCGCGACATCCTTCCGGGAGAGAGCGAGCGCTGGGACCGGCTCGAGTCGAGCACGCGCGACGTGATGAGCCGGTACGGGTATCGCGAGGTGCGGACCCCGATGTTCGAGGCGACCGATCTTTTCGTGCGGAGCGTCGGAGAAGCCACCGACATCGTGCGGAAGGAGCTCTATACCTTCGAGGATCGGAAGGGACGCTCGCTCACCCTGCGTCCCGAGGGGACGGCGCCGGTCGTCCGTGCCTACCTCGAGCACTCGTTGGGCCAAGCCGATCCGCTGGCGCGCCTCTATTACATCGGGCCGATGTTCCGCTACGAGCGGCCGCAGGCGGGCCGATACCGGCAGTTCTGGCAGATCGGCGCGGAGCTCCTGGGGCCCGCGGCGCCGGCCGCCGACGTCGAGATGATCGACCTCTTCTGCTCGATCCTCCGCTCCGCGGGTCTCGACGAGATCAAGGTGCACGTCAACTCGCTCGGCGACGCGACGTGTCGTCCCGTCTACCGGGAACGCCTCCGCGACTATTTCACCGCGCAATCCGAGCGGCTCTGCGGCGACTGTCGCGAGCGTCTCAAGACCAACCCGCTCCGGATTCTCGACTGCAAGGTGCCTTCGTGTCAGCCGGTCATCGCGGGCGCGCCGAGCGTCCTCGAATCGCTCTGCGACCCCTGCCGCGAGCACTTCGACGCGGTGCGGGCCGGGCTCGACGCGCTCGGGATCTCCCAGGAAACCGCGCCGCGCCTCGTGCGAGGTCTCGACTACTACACGCGGACGCTCTTCGAGGCATATGCGTCCCAGCTGGGCGCGCAGAACGCCGTGGGCGGCGGCGGCCGCTACGATGAGCTGGTGCGTGAACTCGGAGGCCCCGCGACACCCGCCATCGGTTTCTCGATCGGAATGGAGCGTCTCCTGATGTCCACGGGGCCGATCGATCTCGGCCAACCCGCCCGGCCCGACGTCTGCGTCGTGGCCCGGGAGCCTTCCGCGACGTGGGAGGCCCTGAAGTTCGCGCGGAGCCTCCGAAACGTGGCCCCGTATGACGCAAAGGACGCTTTGCGGGTCATGGTCGATCCGAGCGGGCGGAACGCGTCCTCTCAGCTCAAGTGGGCGGCCAAGGTCGGCGCCCGCTACGCGGTGTTCGTTCCCGCCGATCCGGACGGCTACCCGGTTCGGGACATGCGAGCGGGCAAGGACGAGGCGAAGCAGAAGTCGGCCGAGTCGCTGCGTCGCTGGCTCCTCGAGCACCCCGCACCGGAGGAGGCGCCGCGATGATCGAGCCCCTGAAGGGCCGCAAGCGGACGCACCGCTGCGGCGACCTTAGGCCGGAGCACGCGGGAATGAAGGCCCGCCTGATGGGCTGGGCCCAGAGGACCCGCGATCACGGCGGGGTTCTCTTCCTCGACCTTCGCGACCGCTACGGGATCACGCAGGTCGTCTTCCGTCCGGAACAGCACGATAATGAAATGATGGAGCGCGCCCGCTCGATCGGGAGCGAGTACGTCGTGCTGGTGGAGGGGAAGGTCCTGAGACGTCCCAAGGGGAGCGAGAATCCGGAGATCCCGACGGGCGGCGTCGAGCTTGAGGCCGAGTCCCTCTCGATCCTGAACACGAGCCGCACGCCGCCGTTCCCGCTCGACGAGACGGTGACGGCGTCCGAGGACCTGAGGCTGCGCTATCGCTATCTGGACCTGCGGCGGGCGCCGCTTCAGACCAGCCTCGCGTTTCGCCACGCGATGACGCGGAGCGTGCGCGAGTTTCTCTCGGACCATGATTTCCTGGAGATCGAGACGCCGATGCTGGTCCGGCCGACGCCGGAGGGGGCCCGCGATTACGTGGTGCCCGCGCGGCTCCATTCCGGGAAGTTCTACGCGCTGCCGCAGTCGCCCCAGCTCTACAAGCAGATCCTCATGGTCTCGGGCTTCGATCGCTACTTCCAGATCGCCCGATGCCTGCGGGACGAGGACCTGCGGGCCGACCGCCAGCCCGAGTTCACCCAGATCGACCTCGAGATGACGTTCGTGACCGAGGAAGACGTCTTCCAGGTCGTCGAGGGGATGCTCGCGTCGGTGTTCCGCCGCGACCTGGGCCGCGAGCTCAAGATTCCATTTACGCGGCTGACTTATCGCGATTCGATGGAGCGTTTCGGCAGCGACAAGCCCGATCTCCGCATTCCGTTCGAGATCGAGGACGTCACCGAGATCGCCGGCGAGAGCGCGTTCGAGAAGTTCCGGGAAGCGAAGGCGGCCGCGCCCGGATCGATGACGGGCGCGCTGGCCCCCCGCGGCTTGGCGGGCGCATCGCGGCGGGAAATCGATGCGTGGGAAGCGGCGGCAAAGCAGATGGGCGTCGCGGGCCGCGCCTGGGCCCGCGTCAAGGGAGGCGCGCTCGACGGTGGGATCGCGAAGCACTTCGCGGGCGACCTCGCGCGGCGGCTCATCAAGGCCGCGGGCGCCGAGGAGGGCGCGCTCCTGCTGCTCGCTTCAGGGCCCAGGGCCGTGGTTCAGCGCGCGCTCGGGCACCTGCGCGTTCAGATCGGAGCCTCGCACGGCAAGCTCGATCCCAAGGACTACCGCTTCGTGTGGGTGCACCAGTTCCCACTCTTCGAGAGGTTGGAGGAGCGGAACGCGTGGGCGCCGGCCCACCACATTTTCACGATGCCGCTCGACGAGCACCTGGCGCACTTGACGACCGATCCGGGGCGTGTCCATGCGCAGCTCTACGACCTCGCCGCGAACGGGCAGGAGCTGGCGAGCGGGAGCATTCGAATCCACCGGAAGGACATCCAGGAGAAGGTCATGGAGGTCATCGGCATGACCCCAGAGGAGGCGAAGGAGAAATTCAGCTTCCTGCTCGAGGCGTTCGAGTACGGCGCGCCGCCGCACGGCGGTATCGCGCTCGGTCTCGATCGCCTCGTCATCCTCTTCCACGGCGGCGACTCGATTCGCGACGCGATCGCGTTCCCGAAGACCGCGCGCGCGACCTCGCTGATGGACGACGCGCCCGCGCCGATCGATCCGGCCGACCTCAAGGAGCTGCACCTCAAGATTCTCGGGAGCCCCTGACCCAGCCCGCACCGGTGCCGCGCCAGGCCGATCCCCAGACCGAGCACCCCGGTGGTACCCTTCCTGCATTGCGATGAAAACGCCCTGGGGGCCGCTATTGACTTCGTTCCCCCCAATGCCTACGGTCAGGCTGTGTGGGGAACCCCATTGGTGGATCGCAGAGTCAGTTAAATTGCGAGAAATAGATAACTTAACGCTGAAGCGGTCCCGCCGGTCCAGGGCAGTCAGCTCGGACCGGACGAGGCGGCTGGGCCCTGATCAGCCGGCACGATTCTGGCCGGGTCCGGGCCGGGCCGCAATAAGCTCGAACGCCCGCCGGGCCATCCTGATCCTGGTCATTTCCACCGCCGGCTGCGGGGGTGCCACGGCGCCCTGCCCGACCCCCACGACGGAGCTGGACCGGCTTCGCAACGAGAGCGAGCGGCTGGAGCAGGATCTCGAGCGGGCGACGCGCGAGGAGCGGGCGCTCTCGGGCCAGCGCGAGGAGGCGGGACGGCGGATCGCGGCTGCTCAGGCGGCGCTCGACTCGATCGCCCGCGCGAAGCGCCGTTGAAGCTCGCTACAGCCGCCTGCGCGGCGGCGCTCTGGGTCATGGGGGCCGGGTGCGGGAAGCCGGTGCTGCGCGTCGCGGACGCGTCGTTGGGGGACTACTATTCGGAGAAGGAATACGGGAAGTTGAGCAAGGAGCAGCGCGAGGAATACTGCGGCGAGCTCGCGGAGCAGCGCGAGAACTACCGCGGGCAGGTCGCCGATGCCGAGGAGGCGTTGGCGGCGATTAAGCGAAGGGCCGGCTCCAGGGGAGCGGAGGTTGAATCGCTCCGCGCCGTGGCCGCGCGTCTCGAGGATAGCCTCGCCACGGAGCGGACGCGGAAAGGCGGCGTGCCCGCCGGCCAGCAGAGCGCGGGCACCGCGACCCCGCGGGCCGGGAACTACTTGGTGAAGCCCGGCGATTCGCTCTGGCGGATCAGCGGCCGCGCCGACGTTTTGGGGCGCTCCGCGGAGTGGCGACGGATTTACGAAGCGAACCGCGACCGGATCCAAAACCCCGATCGCATCTATCCAGGACAGGAGATCGAAATACCACGATGAGCATCCAGCCGGGCGAAACGACCCGCACCGTAGCCGTCGAAGACCTCGACCCGCTCTCCCTCTTCGGGAGAAACGACGCCAACCTGCGATTGGTGGAGCGGAGCTATCCGGTCCATCTCACCTACCGCGACGGAAAGATCGCGGTGCGCGGCGAGCCCGCGTCGGTCGATGAGGTGAGTTCGATCCTGGGAGCCCTCGCCGATCTCGTGCGTCGCGGCGCGGTGCTCGAGGAGCACGACGTACACAACTTCATCGGGAACACCGATCCGACCGACCGGAACGAGTCGATGCAGCTCTACGACCGGCCGGTCCTGTTCTCCTTCGACAAGCGGACGATCCGGGTCAAGACCCTGGGGCAGGCGCGCTACGTCGCGGCGCTCCAGAAGCACGACATCGTCTTCTCGATCGGACCGGCCGGCACCGGGAAAACCTACCTCGCCGTCGCGGCGGCCGTTCACGCCTTGAAGTCCCGCCAGGTCGAGCGGATCCTGCTCGTCCGGCCCGCGGTCGAGGCGGGGGAGAATCTCGGCTTCCTGCCTGGGGACATGAAAGACAAGGTCGATCCCTATCTGCGTCCGCTCTACGACGCGCTCAACGATCTCCTCTCCTACGAGAAGATCCGGCGCTTCCTCGAGCTCGGCGTGATCGAGGTGGCTCCGCTTGCCTACATGCGCGGGCGGACCCTGAACAGCGCGTTCGTCATTCTGGACGAGGCGCAGAACACGACCGTCGGACAGATGAAGATGTTCCTGACGCGCCTGGGTTACGGCTCGAAAGCGGTCATCACCGGCGACATCACGCAGATCGACCTCGGGGCGCAGCACGCCTCGGGCCTCGTGGAGATCCAGGCCATCTTGAAGGGCGTCCCGGATCTCTCCTTCGTCTACCTGAACGAGCGCGACGTGGTGCGACACCACCTGGTCCGGGAGATCATCCGCGCGTTCGAACAACATGGGAAGTCGAACCACGACGGCTCCCGGGGAAGAGATGGCCGCTGAGCCCCTGAAAGTCCTGGAATCGCGCCGGCGCGACAAGAGCGGCGGATCGGCGCGCCTCAGGCGCCTCTTCGGCTGGCGGACCCGGCGCGCGGCGCTGCTCGTCGGATTTCTCCTCTACGCCTGTCTCCTCTTCCCGCGCGAGCCGTCGTTCGAGGTGACGACCCTCCGGGAGGGATTCCCATCGCCCCGGGACATCATCGCGCCGTTCCAGTTCTACGTCTTGAAGGACAAGGATCGCCTGCGCGGGGAGCAGGCGACCGCGGCTCGCCGCGTGGCCCCGGTCTACTCGGTGGACCCGGCGATCGCCCCGCGGGTGCGCGCGCTGCTCGACTCCCTTGCCGGGGCGGAGGGGCTTGGCTTGGGAACCGGGAGCCGGCTCGGCGCGCGGCTACGGTCGCTCGGAGTCTCCACGGAAACGCTTCGCATCCTCGCCGGACCGGAAGGAAGGCGCCTCATCGTGCTCGCACGGCGAATCGCGGAGCAGGCCTATATGGCGGGCCTTCTCCCCGAGATCGAGAGCGCGCGCCTCGAGACCGACGCGGTCGGGCCCTCGGTCGAGCGCGACGGGATCCGTGTTCGCGTCCCGTGGGGGGCCCTCCACGACCGCGCCTCGCTCCGGGAGATGGCCTGGGAAGAGGGGCAGCGCGCGTTCCCGGTCCGGCCCGAGGCCACGCAGGCGCTCCAGGAATTGGTCTCCACGGTCGTCTCTCCGAGCCTTCGCTTCGAGGCGTCGACGACGGAGGGGCTTCGCGCGGCCGCGCGCGCCGAGGTCGATCCCTACGACGGCCTTGTCCGCAGGGACGAGAAGATCATCGGAAGCCACGAGATCGCGACCGCAGAGCACATCCGGAAGCTCGAATCGCTTCGAGCGTGGAACGCCCGCACGCGGATCTCGACCGCGTGGCGCCAGGATCTGCTGCCGCTCCTGGGACGCCTCACGTTGATCACATTCCTGATCCTCGGATTCGTCGGTTACCTAAAAATCAACCACCGGACGGTCTACCGGGAGCCGAACCTCCTCCTGCTGCTCGCGTTTCTCACCGCCTCCGTGATGGGAGTCGGATGGGTCGTCGTGAATCAATTCCGCGGCTACGAGATGCTGATCCCCGTTACCGTGCTCTCGCTCACATGCGCGCTTCTGTTCGGTCAGGCCCTCGCGTTCGCGGCCACTCTCGTGGCGTCGCTCCTCACGTGCGTCGTCTTCGGTCTCGGCCTTCCGTTCATGACCGGGAGCGCGCTCGCGGGAATCGCGGCCATCGCGACGGCGACCGGGGTACGGCGCCGGCGTGACTTCTACCGTCCCATGATCCTGATCGCGCTCGCCTACGCGCTCGCGATCGTGGCCATGGGGCTCGTGGACGGAGCGCTGGGGAGCATCCTCCTCCGCCGTGCCCTCTGGGGCGTGGCGGCGGGCTTCGCCTCGGTGCTGACCGTGACGCTCCTCCTGCCGATCTTGGAGACCGTGTTCTCGGTCACGACCGACATCACCCTGCTCGAGCTGGCCGATCTGAATCGCCCGATTCTCAAGCGGCTGATGCTCGAGGCGCCCGGGACCTACCACCACACCCTCGTGGTGGGGAGCCTGGCCGAAGCGGGGGCGAGCGCGATCGGGGGGAATCCGCTGCTGGGGCGGATCGGCGCCTACTACCACGACATCGGCAAGATCGAGAAGGCGGAGTACTATGTGGAAAATCAATCGAGCGCCCGAAGCCGGCACGAGAAGCTCTCGCCGACGATGAGCTGCCTCATCATCGAGGCGCACGTGCGGGAAGGCGCGGACATCGCGCGCAAGGAGCGGCTCCCGCGGGCGATCGTGGACGCGATCCTCGAGCACCACGGGACCACGCTGATGAGCTTCTTCTTCCACAAGGCGCGGGAGGCCGACCCGACCGCCGAGGAGCGGGACTTCCGCTATCCTGGGCCGAAGCCGCGATCGAAGGAGACCGCGGTGCTGATGCTAGCCGACGCGGTGGAGGCGGCGGCGCGCTCCCTCTCGGAGCCGACGCCCAGCCGCATCCGCGGAGTGGTGACCCGGATCCTCGACGCCCGAGTGAAGGACGGTCAGCTCGATGAGAGCCCGCTTACGTTCGAAGACCTCGCGAAGGTCCGCGAAAGCTTCATCCCGATCCTCACGGCGCTCTTCCACGCGCGGGTCGACTACCCTGGCGCGCCCGCCGCGGAACGGGCCGGTCGCGCCGACCAGCGTCGCGTCCACGGAGAGAAATCACGGCTTAAGATTGACCATTCTTAAGTCGCTGGTCCGCGGCGCGCTCGAGCGCCTCGGACATCCCCTCGCGACCGCATCGATCGTCCTGACGGACGACGCCAGGATCAGCGCCCTGAACCGGGACTACCGCGAGTCCGATCAGCCGACCGACGTTCTCTCCTTCCCGCTCGCGGATCCAGAATCGATCGCCGACCCCTCCCGCCCGATCTTCCTCGGCGAGATCTACATCTCCCTCGAGACCGCCCGGTCGCAGGCGCGCGCCGCCCGAACGGCCTATCCGCGCGAGGTCGCGCACCTCGTGATCCACGGCCTCCTCCATCTTCTCGGACACGATCACAGGACGCCGGCGGAACGGCGCCGGATGGCCGCCATCGAGGCGCGCCTTCTCCGCGCGCTTTGCGGCACCGTCGCCGCGATGGCTCCGGGGAGGCTCTAAAGGGCAGTTCCCCGTGGATGGTTCTCGGCGCGAAGTGGTAGGATGGCAAGATGTTGAAACGATTGCGGACCTACTTTCTGACCGGCCTTCTGGTCCTCGCGCCGGTGGTGATCACGGGCTACATCATCTGGAAGCTCTTCGTCTTCGTGGACCACCTCACCGGCGCCACCCTGCGCGGCGGCTACATCCGCCCAGGCGGCGTGCCGGGCATCGGATTCGTCACCGTCATCCTGATCATCACGCTCACCGGCGCGCTCGCGAACAACATCCTCGGCCGTTCCCTCGGGGGCGTCGTCGAGGGGCTGATTCTCCGGGTCCCGTTCCTTCGCGGCGTCTACCTGACGCTCAAGGAGATGGGGGAGGCGCTCCTGAGCGACAAGAAGGGCGTGTTCCAGCGCGTCGTGCTGGTCCCGTTCCCTGGCCCCGGTGTCTACTCGATCGGGCTCGTCACCACGCCGCCACCGCGCTCGGTCGACGATGCGGTGGGGACGCCTTTGGAGGGCGTCTTCATCCCGACCCCTCCCAATCCCACGACGGGACACCTCGTCTACTACCCGCGCGAACAGGTGATCTCGACCACGCTCCGCGTGGAGCAGGCGGTCAAGATGATCCTCTCGGGAGGCGTCGTCGTGCCGATGGATCCCGGCCCTTCGAGCCAGGAGCCAGCTCGAAGCGAGAAGGGAGCGACCTAGCCGTGGCCATCGTGCAGACCGACGCGCTCGTGCTCCGCTCCTACCGCCTCGGCGAGACGAGCCTGATCGTCCACCTCTTCACCGCGGACTACGGCCTCCTCCGCTGCGTCGCCAAGGGCGCGCGCGGTCCGAAGAGCCGGTTCGGAGCCTCGCTCGAGCCGGGCGTTCGCGTGAACGCGATCGTCTACCGGAAGCTCGCGCGGGATCTCCAGCTGCTCTCCAAGGCGGACATCGTCGCGTACTGGCCCTCGCTCTGGGAGGATCCCGACCGGTTCGCCCGCGCGGGCGCGGTGCTCGAGTTCCTCGATCGCGCGGCGTACGGGGAAGCGGGCGACGCCGAGCTCCTCGACCTGGCGACCGATACCCTCGCTTCCATGAGCACGGCCTCGTACCCCGCACTCGAGGCGATCCTGCGCGGATTCGAGATCCAGGCCCTGAAATTCCTCGGCCTGGCGCCGGAGCTGACCTCGTGCCTGGAGTGCCGCTCCCCGCTCGAGCGCGGCGGGCTCTTCCATCCGCTCCGGGGAGGGCTCCTCTGCGGCGCGCCCTGCGGCGGCGACGGCAGCGCCTTCCGGATCTCGGAGCGGGCGCGGAAGACCCTGCTCGCGCTGGGAGACCACACGCCCGCCTCGATGGAGTCGTGGGTCATGGAGCGCTATCCCGGCCCCGAGGTGTCGCGCGCGGTCGAGCGGTTTCTCTCGGCGCACCTCGAGCGCTTCGAGGGACTCCGCTCGTCCCGCGTCGGCGAGCGGATCGAGAGCTACGCGAGGAGCGCGCGGTGAGCGCGCTGAAGAAGGCGGAGCCCCCGCGGACGTTCCAGGAGACCCTGCTCCGGCTCGAGCAGTTCTGGTCGGATCGGGGTTGCGCGCTCCTCCAGCCCTACAGCAGCGAGGTCGGCGCCGGCACCTTTAATCCGGCGACGTTCTTCCGCGTGCTGGGACCGGAGCCGTGGAGGGCCGCGTACGTCGAGCCGTCCCGCAGGCCGAAGGACGGACGCTACGGGAAAAATCCGAATCGCCTCCAGCTCTTCTATCAATACCAGGTCGTCCTCAAGCCCTCGCCCGAAGACGTGCTCGAGGTCTACCTGGACAGCCTCCGTCACCTTGGGATCGATCTTCAGAAGCACGACGTCCGCTTCGTGGAGGACGACTGGGAGTCGCCGACCCTGGGCGCGTGGGGGCTCGGCTGGGAGGTCTGGCTCGACGGGCAGGAGATCACGCAGTTCACCTACTTCCAGCAGGCGGGCGGCTACGACCTGGAGCCGATCACGGCGGAGATCACGTACGGGATCGAGCGGATCGCCTGCTACCTGCAGGGCGTCGACCGGATCATGGATCTCCAGTGGTCCAAGGACCACAAGTGGGAGGACCTGTTCTTGCAGGCCGAGGTCGAGTGGTGCGCCTACAACTTCGAGCATTCGGACCCGTCGCTGCTCTTCGATCTCTTCGAGAAGCTCGAGCGGGAGGCGTACCGTCTCCTCAAGGCGGGACTCGTCCTCCCCGGCTACGACCACGTGATCAAGTGCTCGCATCTCTTCAATCTCCTGGACGCTCGCGGCGCGATCAGCGTGACCGAGCGCGTCGGGATGATCGCGCGCGTGCGCAAGATGGCCCGCGCCGCCGCGGGCGCGTACCTGAAGCAACGGGAGGAGATGGGCTACCCGCTGCTCCGGGATTCCGAGCGGGCCGGACAGGGCGCCGTCGCCGCCCATGCCTGAGAGCGTCCTTCTCGCGCTCGGCTGGGAGGCGCTGCCGGCCGGGTTCCTCGCCCCCGCGCTCGAGGCGCTCGCCCCGCTGGCGTGCGACGGC
>Ga0137395_10000179_pt1 | contig 22923 bp, 15 predicted proteins | sample czobulk216metaG_FD_108283 | JGI IMG/M metagenome (GOLD analysis project Ga0137395, IMG submission 108283) | Vadose zone soil microbial communities from Angelo Coast Range Reserve, California, USA - czobulk2.16 metaG | ecosystem: Environmental > Terrestrial > Soil > Vadose zone | place: USA...
CCCACAAGTTGGTCCGTGCCGGAGTCCGGTACCACCTCGATTGTTAGATGGGGAACGCCGCGTGTCATGATTCCGGTGTGGTGAAGCACAAAGCTGCCATTGCGCTCCTTGAGGCTGCCTGTCACGCGTTCCAGAGCCACGTAAACCCCTGAACCTTTTGCCGCGGGACCGGTGGCCAGCATCTCGCCTTTGCTCGTGCCTTCAAGGTCGCCATGAAACTGCTTGTCAATCGACATCCTGGCCAGGTTGGCTGCCTCGGCTTCTTTATTGTCCGGTTTCTGCGGTGTGATCTTCACATCAAATGGTCCGCTGGCATGGTTTGCCATGGTTGCCTCTTTCTGGACTGTGTTGTTCCCCTGAGAATGAGCGTGGACGAAGATCGCCAAAGCAAAGCAGACGGCTATACACAAACCTGCACCCAGACCGGTGACGATGCGCGACAATTTTTTCATCTTCAGTGCTCCGTGACCTTCGCAGAGTAGCATGGTAGAGACGCAGCGTGCTAAGTCTCTACGGCTGTTAAGTAGACTACCGTCTTTCAGAACACGCATCGACTGGGGCGCCTCTGATTACAATAGAGCCCATCGTATGCCCGGTTCGCCACGCAAATCCAAATTCAAACGAAAGGTCACCGCGGTCCGGCGGCCACGCATTCGCTGCGTGATCTTTGACCTGGACGACACCTTGTATGACTGCTTTGGCCAGCGGATGCGCGTGGCCCATCGCCATGCGGCGCAAGCCATGGTGGAAGCCGGCCTCAACGCCGACGTTGAAGCCGTCTATCGCGCACGCATTCGCGCCTTCCGGCAAGATCCCATGCTGCGTCACATTGACGCTGAAGTTACGCGCCACTTTAGCGCCGAGAATCCTGAAGCTGTCAGCCGCGCGGCCCGTGAGGCCTACTTCAACTGTCCCGTCGGCGAACTCACGCTTTTTCCCGGATCATTGCCGCTGCTGCGCTTTCTGGCAAAACGCGGCGTGAAGAATTTCGTGGTTAGCTTTGGCGAGCCCAAAATCCAGCGCGAAAAAGTGAAAGCGCTGGGCCTGGACCAGGAACCATCCATCGAAAAGACTTACTACGCCGACCGCGGCAACGTGCTCACCAAGGAAGCTGCGTTTCGTAGAATCCAGAAAAAGACGGGATTGAAGGCGGAAGAAATTCTTGTGGTGGGCGATCGTCCGGCGCGCGAAATCCGGGCGGGCAAGGAACTGGGAATGCATACCGTCCGCGTGCGACACGGCGAGTTCAAGGCGCAAATGCCCGCGGGCCCCGAAGAGAGCCCGGACTACGTGATAAAAACGATTTCCGAGATCAGGAAGCTGCCGTTTCAGTGGGGCACCAAAACCACAACCTGACTGGGGCAAATGGAACTGAGATAGTAGCTCTCATGGCGCAACATCCGGTAGCTCATCCGAGCCTCGATATTCAAGGCGCAATCATAACCGCTGCTCCCGGCGGGGCGGCCAGCGGGTAGGACTGCAGCTTCTTGATCGCACCGGTTGCGGGATCAAAGGTAAACACCGTGATCTGGCTGCGCGCACCCGGCAGGCTGCCGCTAACAGCCGATTGTAAAGTGATTACGAAGTGCCCGCTAGGATCCATGGCAATCCCGAATGCGCCATTGCCGGCTGTTTCAGAGACGCCGATTTGGTTCAAGGCCCCACTGGCCGAATCAATGCTGAATACTCTTATGGCACCGGCGTCGTCCACCAGCAGAAGAAATCTACCTGTGGCATCTACTGTCATATCCTGTCCCGAGCCGATGGACAGTTGCGGGCCTGCAATGGCGTTGCCGGTATTGTCGAGTGTGAACTCGCTCAAGGTCGAAGCGTCGGTACTCAATGCATACGAGAACTTCCCGGCTGGATGTTGAATGGTGACGTGGTCCTCCAGATCAGCACCGAGCATCTGCCGTTTTCCCAGAACGCCGGTTGTCATTCGAGGGTATACCGTAAAGTCGCCGACACTATGAAAGCCTCTTCCCCCCAGAACCAGAACATCATTGTTCATCCCGAGAGTGAAGGGATGGTCGCACAAATCGCATGCTTGGTTGAATAAATACGGCGAGCCAGCCAAAGGCGTGAGGGCGCCACTTGAAGATAAAGCAAAGCCATAGATTCCTATCGATAGAGTAGAGGGGATATCTCCCGTGATATAGAGATTGTCAGCATCACCGGCGAGGGCGCCGCCACCGACCGCAACGCCGCTGCCCGCTTTGACGAGAGCGCCTGAGGAAGGATCCACCAGGTAAGTGGAAACCGTGTTTCCGGAAGCGACAGCAAGAAAATGCCCGGCAGCGGCCAATCTGCCGTCAATGGCAAATGGGGATCCCGCAAGCAGAGTCAGCGTTCCGTCTGGATTCAGTCTGTAACCGGCTGTTTGCGAAAACGAGTTATTAAAGTAGACAAAGGCACCTTGCGGGGCCGGGGTTGGCGATGTGCCGGGAGCGGGCATGGGTAAGGGGCGCGAGTCGACGCTTCCGCAGCCGTCGAGAAACACGATCATCGCGCAGCCCATGACCACCAAACTCCAGATCGAGAAGAAGTTCTTCATAGCTCTCCACCCGGGGAACAGGTAAGCTGCTGCTGGATTGGAGCGCGGAACTCAGCAGCAGGTTGGCTGCTCAAGAAATGGTCAAACTTCTCGCAATCTAAGGGGCGGAGCGTCTCTCAGCGGGCTTCGCCGGCATTCGCGTAATTCGCGGCCGAGTTACTTGGTCACAACCTTCGCGGTGGCCACATTATCACTGCGATCATAGACCCGCACCACCACCACGTGCTCACCAGCCGGCGCAGGAGCGGTGGTTGGCCTGCCTTTCTTACGTTTCTGGTCGGCGGGCTCTTCCGTCGCCGGCGCAACGTTGGGCATGAGCACGCTGAAATCGTAGTTTTCCGCTTTGGAATCGGAGAGCGCGCCTACCGGCTCTACGTATTGCCAGTCCCCGGCGTCGATGGAATACTCCGCGCGCTTGATCGGCGAAGCATCGTCAGCGGCATGGAAGGTAACATGCAACTCCTGGCCTTCCAGGCGGGCAGCCAGGTTCTCAATGCGTGGAGCGGTATTGTCGATCGTAAAGCGCTCGCTCTGCTTCTCGTCAGATAGCGCGTCTTCCGGGCTATGCGACGGTGCATCGCTGGCGACCACACGCACGACGTATCCGCCATCGGGGAGCAGGCCTGACTCAAAGGAATAGAACTTGTCCGTCAGCCCGGACTTCAGCAGCTTCCATTCGCGCTCGTTGTCGCCGCGGTAGTAAACCGAGTACACCAGGTTGTCGTCATTCTCGTCGTGCGCGGCCCAGCGCACCGCCACCGACCCCCGATCTCTGTTTGCGGTGGGCGGATTGTCAACGTGCATGTTGGGGAACTGTTGTGGCGGCGGGCCCAGGTTGACAGCGATGGTTTCAGGCGCGGAAATATGCGGCTGCGGCTGGAAGCGCGCGCCCACCTGTACAACCACGTCGTCCACCACCGGGGCAACGTTCTTGGATAGATAGTTAATGGCGACGTCATCAATCTGCGTGGGAGGATTGGCTGGCTTGAGCACGGCGCGCCATTGGATGAACCGTGCCGCCGGCACTTCGGTGCGCGCGTCCTTATTCAAATCAATGCGCGACCACGCGCTCCAGTTGCGGTCAGGATTATCGACGTTGCCGCTGCGTGCAAACAGTTCAAAATTGCCCCGGCCACGGACTTCGGCGCGCCCCCAGCGGGAAAAGATGTGAGCATCCTGAACATCGCTCTCAAACGATCCTTCGGCCTCGGTGTTATTGCCCATGAGAAAGATTTTCCCCAGATTGCTGCTGGAGCAATACAGCGCTCCGCCCGGCCCTTTGCTGAACGCACTTACCTGGTTGGCGCTGGCCCTGAGCAGGTCCGTGAAATCGCCGTTCTTCTCGATGGCGTAGATGCGGCCCTTGTTTCCCGTGCCGGCGAGCAGCCGGCTGGCGGCGTCGAATGCCAGGGCGTAGACGATGTCCTCGCGTGACGACCAGATCTTTCTCGGCGAACCGTCCGGGGCGATGATGTAAACGTCAGAACCGGCCAGATTCACGTTGCCAACGAATGGGCCTCCCGGCGGTGGCGCAGGCATCGTGGCCCCTGCCGGCGGCTGGGGGGGCGCAACGCCGGGCTGCGCGGCGCGCTTCTCGCCGGTACCGGCCGCGTAAATGTTGCCCGCAGCGTCCACGGCCAGCGCGGTGATTTCCTTTTTGGGCGCGCTGTAGAGCACAAAGCCCTCGCCCCCCGGGGAGATGCGATAAACCAATCCGCTCCCGTCAGAGCCTGCTATCAAATTGCCCCTGGGATCAAAGGCCAGCACGCGAATGTGCGCCTCATCGGATTTGAAAAAGACGGCCCCTTGTCCGCTCTTTTCCACGCGATAAATCTCACCGTTATCGCCGGTGGCGATGTAGAGCCGTCCCTGCGCGTCAAATGCCAGGTCCCAGATGTATTTGGTCTTGGGATCGAAGAAAGTCTCCGCGGCGAATTCCGGCGCAACCACCGTGCCTCCCGCCTTGCGCGCGATGCGATACACCTTGCCGTCAGGTGAGGTGGCGGCGTAAACCGCTCCATCCTGTCCCAGCGCAACGGACTGTACCTGCAACTCCTTGGGCTCAAAGATGACCGCTGATTTGCCGTCTGGGGTGATGCGATAGACGCGCGCCGGAGCGCCGGTGGCGGCATACACCACGCCGTCTTTGTCGGCGGCAATTGCCCAGATGAAAGTAGAAGGGCTGGTGTAAATGGCCTTGAACGCGGGAGCCAGTTCGAGTTGGCCGGTGCTGCGGATGGCCACGCCGCGGGCGGTGCCGCGCTCAAAGTCGTCGTAGCCGGTTTCTTTCCATTGGCGCGTGCCTTCGGCCCAGGCCAGACTGGCGAGAGCAAAAACAAATAGGACGGATAGCAGTTTTTTCATCACATTCAAGGTTAACAGCAGGGCGTATTGGACAGGAAAATCTCAGAGAAGCAGAATTGCCAAAATCGCCGAGATTGCCAAAATTGACAATTAAAAATCCATTTTACAGCGCCGATCGCTCAGCCCCTTGTTTCGGAAGGCTCACCGATGCTTAAAAGTACAAGCTGAGCCGTATCGCGATTCGCGACCTTGCCGGCAAAGCAGAGCACCCGCCGGACGTATCCCAGCAACAGGTATCGCATTGATAAGAGATGGCCTAGAACAAAAGACATTACTTGATGCTGACGCTGATGATCTGTGCTCCAGTCACCACGTAGCCTACCGGCGTGGAAGATTCGTTTACCGCCGACTCATTGAAGACCACCATCTCCTGGGTGGCGCGCATGCCTTCCATTACGTTCATCACGGAAAGCGGCACCGCCGGCATTACCTTGTCTTCCACGGTGGCCTGAGGGTTGGCCTCAAGCAGGGAGACATAAACATGGTCATTCAGATGTTCCTTGTTGAGAAGCTCGATGGTGGAGTGCAGGTCCAGGCGGCGGCCCATCGCGGGATTGACGCGGCGTGAGCGGTCCAGCGTTTCGCCGTCACTCACCAGAATGCGGAGCGAGCCCTTGGGTACAGATGTGGGCACGCGCACCGGAATGCGGCGCACAATGCGGTCACCACGGTAAGGACGAAGCACGGCTTCAATCGTGATCTCATCGCCCGGGCGCGCTTCGGTTACGTCCGTGCGCGCGCTCTCCAGCACAGCGGAGTGGCGCTCACGCTCCAGATCGAACTCCAGCTTCACACCCTTGACCGTGGGGGCTTCAAAAGGATTGTCATAGATGCGGCCAAAGTGGTCGCCCAGCGACATGGCCACAGCGTAAGCCGTAGGCGTGGCGTCCACGGGAGAGAACATGTTGGTCATGCGCACGTCAGAAAATCCGCTCACCTGGATTCGCCCGTTCATGCGATAGGTAGTCTCTTCGCCGTACTGGTTCATGCCCATCAAGGCGTTGTAGACCGTGGCCATCATCATCAGCGGCGTGAGCTTGGCATTGTTCAGGACCTCGTAGTGATACTCGCGCGGAGCGCCCGCTCCGTGAATGCTCAGCGTTACCGGGATCATGCGCGGTTCGCGATCAAAGCGGCCCAGAATGCCCGTGTGGCGGTCCTGAACGAACGCGCCCACCGGCTCAGTGGTGTTGATGATCTTGAAAGCGTTCAGCGGCGAGGCCAAAGTGGCCACCACGTTGGCCTTGGTCATAGGCATATCGATCATGCCGTACTGGGTGAGCGGATGCCCACAGGCCAGCAGGTGGTCTTTGTCAGTGTAAGTGACGGTGCAGGTCGCGGCCACGTCCATGTCGCCGCGCACCAGGATGGCGCTTACTGCGGAACCCGGAACCACCGGTTCAGGCTGCTTTTCTTTGCTGGCGGAGCCCACGCCCATCACCGGTACGATGCCCACCGAGGCGAAGCTAGGCGCAAACTGCCTGATGGCCGCTTCATTGAATCCGTTGAAGACGAACGGAGCGTCGATCGGCTGGAGATACTGCGCATAGCTCTGGACGGGATTTGCGTCGGTCGCACCGGGAGTGCTGGTCTTGGCCGCGCCGAACGGCCGGGCGGAGGTGGCCGCGCCGGATTGAGGAATGCTCTGATCGAATTCGTTGATCTCGAGCATCTGCTCGATCGGAGTCACGCCAGCGATCGGTTCTTTAGAAAACTGGCCGATGCGGTAGGCAATCGCGCCCAGAAGTTTGCCGTCAATGTAAACCGGGCTGCCGCTCATGCCGGCCACCACGCCGGTAAACTCCGCCTTCTCGCCTTTCAGGCGCACCAGTACCACGTCACTCTTGGGGCCATTCAGGTTCCGGAGCACGCCCAGGACTTCTACACCCATCGGCTCAGGTTTGGTACCCTCAAAGACGGTGTAGCCTATGCCCTTCATACCCGGACGCACATCATCCACTTTCATGATCTGGGTCTGGGGAAGGTCTGGGGCGGTGGTCTTGCTATCGGCGGAGGTCTGGGCATGACCCAGGGCCAGGAAAACGAAGAGAGCGTTCAACAAAAGGACGGCTTTTTTCATACTGCAAACCAAGGCGCTGCAAATACAATCGTACGAACCGCTTCCGGGTGCAGTGAAGAAAGCCACTAAAAAGCTGAGTTCGTGCATCTATACTAATGTACAAACTCATAAAAAGGCAGTGAGAAATGTTCTTAATACAAACGGCTTTATTGCTAAGAATTTCTAGGGTAAATCCCTGCTGCCGCTTCATCATTGCATTGGCGGTGGCCTGCTTCATGTTGCTGCAAACCCAGGCCGGACAAGCGCAAGGCCAGCAGACCCAGTCCAACCCAACACCCACACCGAGCGCCCAGCAACCGAACCAGCAGCAGTCGAACCAGCCAGCCGAAGCAGGCGGTCCCCAGGGTGATATCGGTCCCATTGCGGTGCCTAAGAAGAAAGAAGAACCGCCCAAAAAGGACGACACTCCGAAAGGTCCCAAGAAAGTAGAGGGGCTGGACAACTTTTCCATGCGCGTGGCGTCGCAACTGGTCACGCTCGATGTGGGCGTCATGTCAAAAGACGGAACGTTTATTCCCGGATTGAAGAAAGAGTATTTCCGCGTTCTGGAGGATGGGGTCCCGCAGACGATTACCTCTTTCACTCAGACCCAGGCGCCAATTACCGCGGTGATGCTGGTGGAATTTTCCAACAACCAGTACTTCTATAGTTTTCAGATTGACTCGATCAATGCATCGTGGGTGTTCGCGCAGACTCTCAAGAAAGAGGATTGGATTGCGATGATCTCCTTCGATCTCAAGCAGCACATCCTCGAGGACTTCACCCAGGACAAGCGGGCCATTCAGGGCGCCATTGCAAGTCTCCAGCCAGGCATGGCTATGAGTCAGGAAACGAATGTCTTTGACGCGCTGTATGACACAATCGACCGCCTGGAGGGCGTTGAAGGACGTAAATACGTCATCCTCATCGCCAGTGGGCGGGACAGCTTCAGCAAGCACACGCTGGATCAGATGCTCAAGAAGGTGCAGGCCTCAAAAGACATTGCCATTTACGTAATCAGCACTGGCCAGGCCCTGCGCAACTACGCGGAGTCGCACGGGTTAATGCGGGCTCTGTGCCCGATCACTGAATTCGAGTGCAACATGACCTTTCTTCAGGCCGATAACCAGATGGGCGCCATCGCCAAGATGACCGGCGGCAGGCTGTATAAGCCGTTGTTCTCGGCAAGTTTCAGAGACGCTTTTGTCGACATTGGCCAGACCATTCGCAATCAGTACAGCATTGCCTATCACCCCACCAACCCGGCCCAGGACGGCTCATTCCGCAAGATCAAGGTTGAGTTGGTAGATGAAACCGGCCATCCGCTGAAGATGAGGAATGAAAAAGGCAAGGACATAAAGTATCAGATCAACGCGCGCGACGGTTACAAGGCGAAGCAGCAAGTGGAGTGATTTCTTGATCCCGAGCGTAGCGAGGGATCGCTACGGCCTTCGAGATTCTTGTGGCTCACCACCAGGCGGGTCTATTTCAGAATTTTTGGGTTATCGCACGCTTCTGCTTCGCGTAATTCCCACGGGTTTTTGGTTACAAAAGGGGTCCCTCGCTCCACTCGGGACTTCGGAAGCACCAAATTTCCTAGTGGAAGTAGTGCTGCAACAGCACCAGCAGTCCCACCCCCAGGAACACCACTAACGCAATCTTGATTCCCGGCTCCTTGTTTACCTCCGGGATCAGGTCGGATGCGGCCACGTACAGCGTAACGCCGGCTGAAAGGGGCAGGCCTGCGGTCAGCGAACGAGTAAAGAAGGTCATGGTGAGCACTCCGGCAAACGTCGCCAGACCCAAAACGCCTGAAGCCGCCCAGGCCACGGATCTGCTGCGCCCACTGGCCAGCATGATTGACGACGCGGTAAAGCCCTCCGGCACCTTGTGCAGAATCACGGCCAGGAAGATGATCCATCCCAGCCAGCCCGAGATCAGAAAGCCCGAGGCAATGGCAATGCCGTCAAAGAAGGTGTGGATCACGAGGCCGAAAAGCACCGAGTAACCGCGGCGCCCGTGAACAAATTTTTCCGCGTGGGTCTCTTCACCGAAATGGAAGTGGCCGGTGACCGTGTGCTCAAAAAAATGGACGATGAAATATCCAACCAGGATCAGGATCGGCGCTTTTGGACCGGCCAGGGCAATGCTCTCAGGGAGCATCTCCAGGAACGCGGTGCCGAGCATGAAGCCTGCTCCCAGAGCGACAAAGTAGCGCAGGTAGCGGCCATCCCAGTTTTTTTGCACAATCACGGCCCCGCCCAGGCCGTTGGCGAGGGCGGCGGTAATACCCAGCAGGATGCTTGTTGTTATCGGGTTCATGAAGGGAATCAATCAGAATAGCAGAACTAACCGCTGTGCCGGATGTGCATCACGTCTCCGTCCTGCACAATGTACTCTTTGCCTTCCAGGCGCAACTGGCCTTTGGCGCGCGCGTTGGCTTCTGATCCGGCCTCCAGCAGCGTGTCCCAGCGGATGGTTTCAGCGCGGATGAAATGCTTCTCCAGGTCGGAATGGATGGCGCCCGCGGCCGACTGCGCGCGTGACCCGCGCGGTACGGTCCAGGCGCGGCACTCGTCTTCGCCGATGGTGAAGAACGAAATCACGCCCAGCAATTCATAAGTCTTGCGGATGAGCCGCGTCAGCCCGCTCTCATTCAGGCCGTAACTGGAAAGAAACTCCTGTGATTCTTCGTCGCTCATCTCGGCCAGTTCGGCCTCCACTTTGCCGCAGATGGCGGTAGCGCCGGCGTTCTTGCGTGAAGAAATCTCCTTCAACCCAAACTTTTCCACGGCATTTTCCAGATCGGCGCCCAGGCTCTGCGATTCATTCACGTTGAGTACGTAGAGGACCGGCTTCTGGCTAAGGAACATGAAGCCGCGTATGCGCTTCTCGTCGTCGGCGGAGATTTCCATTTCGCGCAGCGGCAGCTCTTTTTCCAGGTGCGCTTTGGCGCGGGTGATCAGGTCGAACTCGCGTTCCAGCTCCGCGGTCTTCATTTTTTTCAGGTCTTTTTCCAGGCGCTCCAGCCGTTTTTCCACCTGGCCCAGGTCGCTCACAATCAGGTCAAAGTCCACGGTCCTGGCGTCGCGCAGGGGATTGATGTCGCCCACGTGCGGGATGGAGGGATCGTCAAAGGCGCGTAAAACGTGGGCCAACGCGTCAACCGTGCGCAGCGCCGTGAGAAATGCGGTTTCCTTGAGCGCTTCCTGGCCGATGGCGGCGACATCAGCATACTCCACGACAGCATGCGTGAGCATCTTAGGGTTGTACTGGGCAGCCAGGCGGTCCAGGCGGTCGTCCGGGACCTTGGCGATGCCCAGATGCGCCTCGCGAGGGTTGGAGTGCCCGCGCGCGGAGACGTCCACTTTGGTGAGAATTTTGAACAGCGATGTCTTGCCCACCTGCGGCAGGCCGATGATTCCAGTTTTCATGGGGTTGCTGTTGGCTCTTGGCCTTTGGCTCTTAGTTCGTGGCTCTTGCCGAAAGCAGTGTCATGCTCTACAAAGCGATTGTATCAAGCCCCGATGGCAGTACTTAAGGCCAAAAGCCGTCCATTTGCTAATTGCTGTTTCCGAACCGCCGCGCGGTCAAAGCCACTACGCCGAGGCCGAGGAACAAAACGCTGCCTTCAAGACGCGTAGACCACGCATGGAGTCGGTCAAACTCCAGGCGTGGGGAAGCATTTAACGCAAGATTGTCGGCAGCCTGCATCTCAGCGCGCAGATTGCGCATTCTCGGGGTAATACTGAACTGCGAGATAGCGGTCAGCGCCAGCATCAGCGCGACAAAGATGTGCGCTGCCGCGAATGGCCGGAACTGCTCGTGCTTCTGCCAGTTATAAATCAGTGAGCAGATCAGGAAAACCACGCCGGAGACCACCCCTATCCAGTGAAGTTTCGTCAGGGTCGCGCTGACAACGTCGCCAGCTATACGCGTGGTCGGCAGGACCTGAAATAGAGTTGGGGCTTCAACGAAGGGAAAAAGATGATCCCGCCGATCCAGACAATCAACGCAAGGAGAATGAGGAATTTCAAGAGCCACATGTCGCACAAGTATAGCCGCTGCGGCACGGTCATTCGTTTTGCTTCACGCCAGACGGCGATGAAGCCAGACACAACTTGTCTAAACAGGTAGGGATCCCCTCACCCGCTGCGCGGGATTCGGGATTTCAGAAAAAGCCTATACCGGGACAGGTACGGACTGAACAATGTCGTGCAAGATGTTGTCGCCCTGGTCAGATTTCTTCAGGGTCGAGGAATAGCGGGCATTGACTACTACGCGGTGAGAAAACACCGGCACTACCAGAGATTTGAAATCGGCCGGGATGGCAAAGCGGCGGCCTTCCAGATAGGCCATGGCCTGCGCGGCGCGGTACAGCATGAGCGATCCTCGCGGCGAAACGCCCAATGAAAGAGTTTCACTTTCGCGGGTTTTCTTGACGATCTGCAGCGCGTAGTCCACCAGCGAATCGTCCACCTTCACCTGCGTGACTTCGTCCTGCATGGCGATGATGTCCGCGCCGGTGGCAACCGGTTTTACTGTATCCAGGCGGGCGGCGCCTGCTTCTGAGCGCAGGATCTCGCGTTCATTGTTGCCCTGGGGATAGCCCATGCGCACGCGCAGCAGAAAACGGTCAAGTTGCGACTCCGGCAGCGGATATGTGCCGTGGTGCTCGATGGGATTCTGCGTGGCGATCACCAGAAACGGCTGCGGCAGCGGATGCGAATGGCCATCCATGGTGACCTGGCCTTCATTCATGGCTTCCAGCAGCGCAGACTGCGTCTTGGGCGTGGTGCGATTGATCTCGTCGGCCAGCAGCACGTTGGTGAAGATCGGGCCGGCCTTGAATTCGAACTGGCCTTCTACGGCGGAGTACACGGAGATGCCGAGCACGTCAGAAGGCAGCATGTCACTGGTGAACTGGAGGCGTTGAAAGCTGCAATCCAGAGCGCGAGCCAGGGCATGGGCCAGCGTGGTCTTGCCAACGCCCGGCACGCCTTCAATCAGCAGGTGGCCGCGCGCCAGCACGGAAACCATGGCCAGGCGCAGGGTATCGTCATTGCCGCGAATGATGGTGCGCAGGGACTGCTCGATCGCCGCGGCGCGAGAGTTGGTGCTGGAAGATGTAGCAGACTGGACTTGAGTTGGAGCCATCGACTTGGTTTCTATTGTATCGCTGTAGCGCACAAGTTGTGAGGTATTGTGCCCTTCAGAGCAATGGTTCACAAGCAACCAAAGGGCTGATACCCCTGCCCAAAGTAACCTGGGCCGATCATAGGTAGATCGTTGCAGGAGGGGAAAAGCTGCAAGAAAGACAGGATCAAAAATTGCAGGAATGCCAAAATTGCCAAAATCGCCGAAAATTGGAAACAAAAATTTACGCGGATAAACGCAGATTATGGAACGCCAGAATCGCCAGGGCCAGGAGGCTCTCTTTCCTGCAATTTGAAGCCGCGACTATCCGTGAAAATCAGCGGTAAATTACTTTGTTGTCTTTTTTCGACCCGTTGGTATCTGTGTTCATCCGAGGTGAGGCTTTCAATCTCAGCGATTTTTGGCAATGCCGGCAATTCTTCTCACTGATATTCCGCGGGCTGTCCCGTGAGCCGTTCAATGCGCTTGTGAATAGGCGGATGCGTGGAGAAGAGGTTCCCGATGTTCATGCCCATCAGCGGCTGAATGATGAACAGGTGCGCCGTGGAAGGCGAGGCCACCATGGGAACGCGTTTTGAATAGGCGTCAAGCTTTTGCAGAGCGCGGGCCAGGGCATAAGGATTGTGGGTGATGCCGGCGCCCGTGGCATCGGCTTCATATTCCCGCGTGCGCGAGACCCACAACTGGATCAGAATGGCGGCAATGGGAGCCAGAATCAGCATCAGAAGGCCACCGCCTCGGTCGCGGTCGTCGCGGCCGCCGCTGAAGAAAAATCCCACACGGGCCAGCAAAGTAATGGCGCCGGCCAGGGTAGCGGCAATCGAACTGGTCAAAATATCGCGGTTGCGCACATGACCGAGCTCATGCGCCAGGACGCCTTCGAGCTCTTCATCGTCGAGCAAATTCAGAATCCCTTCCGTAACGGCGACAGAAGCGTGGTGAGGGTTGCGTCCCGTGGCAAAGGCGTTGGGAGAGTCTGTGGGAATTACATAGAGCTTGGGCATGGGCAGGCCGGCCTTTTGTGTCAGCCGTTCCACCACCGAGTAAATCCTGGGGAGCTGTTCGCGGGTGACTGGCTGGGCGCGATACATGGCCAGGGCGATCTTGTCGGAAAAGAAATAAGAAATAAAGTTGGTGACGCCGGCAATAAGGAAGCCGAGGACCATTCCGTTCCGTCCGCCGAAATAATCCCCCACCCCAATGGCCAGTAGGGTGAGCAGCGTTAGCAGAAAGAAGGTCTTTAAGTTATTCATATGCTAACTAGATGCTAAATCCAAGTGGAAGATTCCGAAAAGCGTCTGGCCTGACCGAACCCGGCTTTTGCCCGTGAGGCAAGCTAAAAAGTGGATTGTTAAGAGTCGTAAAGTTACTCATTGAAATCGTAAGTGGCTGAAAATACGGGGCATTTTTTGGCTAAAATCGCCTACTCTTAGAATTTCTAATCTCGCTCTAATCAATTGCTAAGACATCTTTCGGTACTCTCTCGACAGGCCATTATCGTAAATCGATAGGTTCTGCCAGGACGGGACCACCCTCTACGATACTTCCGGGCTTCCCTTCGCAAAGCGTGCCTCCGCGGAGATGCAGTGCAACGTTTCAAATCTGAAAGTCTTGCAACAATTTAAGGAGCGCAGCTATGAGTCATAGAGAAGATGGCTTTTTCCTATCCGAAAAGGCCTCAAAGGCACGACTGCGGGAAGCCGAGAACGCAAGGAAAAACCGGGCGGAGATAATGAAAGCCTACTCCCAGGGTCAAGTTTCCCGGCGTGACCTGATCAAATGGGGCCTGATTACGAGTGGTGGCCTGTTGGCTCCCATCCACGGCCTGAATCCTTTTGTCAACAGCGCCCATGCCAGCGGCAAGAGCATCAGCATCAAGAGCAGCAGCTTAAGCGGCAGCAACGTTGGTACAGGCATTCCCACCGGAGCACCGCCTAGCCCGACTTTTGGCGTACAGCCTTTCAGCACGCCGATGCCGCGGTTTGATGTGATTCCACGCGGCACCAACCCATTGGGTGGCGATCTGACACCGGTTCCCCAGGCCCAGGCCAACACGACGCAGCAGCCGCTGGATCCAGCCCTGGTCGGTGGACAGACCGGTTTGACTGGCCCGATCGAAGGCCGTCCTCCGGGACCCATCTGGGCGCACCAGGGTTTCGGTGACCACGCGCCGCAGATTTCGGTTGAAATGTCACAAGCCCAGGCGCAGACCAACACGGTCTATAACCCGGCCGTGGCTTCGAACCTGAACTCCGGGATCGATCCGACGTCGCCAATTCCACTGAAGTTCCATCCAGGGTTCCCCACGCAGGCCCCGAACTCGGTCTGGACCTTCAACGGAACCATTCCGCCGAAGTTGGTCATGGCGCGTTACGGCGAGCCGCTCTTGTTCCGTCATCACAACCGCCTGCCCGTGGACGTGACGCAGAACAACGGTTTTGGCCGCAACACCATCTCCACGCACGAGCACAATGGCCACCACGGAGCGGAGAATGACGGCTTTACCGGCGCGTTCTTCTTCCCGAACCAGTTCTACGACTATCACTGGCCGATCGTCCTGGCGGGCTTCCGCTCCGTCAACACCACCGCGACCGATCCCCGGGCCGGCAGCCCCGCCAACAACGGCGGGATCAACAAGGTTCCCGGCGACTGGCGCGAAACCATGAGCACGCACTGGTTCCACGACCACATGTTCAGCTTCACTTCTCAGAACGTGTACAAGGGCAATGCTGCGATGTTCAACATCTACAGCTCGCTCGATCGTGGTGACGAAACTGTGAATGACGGCGTCAATCTGCGCCTGCCCAGCGGTTCCTCAAACGGGAAGGGCTGGGGCAACCTGGATTATGACGTCAATCTGATGTTCAACGAGAAGGCCTTCGACGCCAGCGGCCAGCTCTTCATGGACATCTTCCAGTTTGACGGCTTCCTGGGCGACCTGATGTGCGTGAACCTGACCTACAAACCGTTCTTTGAGGTGGAGCGCCGCAAGTACCGCTTCCGCATCCTGAACGCCAGCGTATCCCGCTTCTTTAAGTACGGTCTCTCGGACGGTTCGCCGATGATCCAGATCGGAAACGACGGCAACCTGCTGCCCTCGCCGGTCGTGCAAACGATCTCCGACGAGCAGGGCATCGCCGAGCGTTATGACTGGGTCATTGATTTCTCCCGTTACAACATCGGAGACAAAGTCTGGATGGTGAATACGGCCGAGCATCGGGATGGCAAGAAGCCCTCTGCTGACCTGACCATTGCCCAGGCGCTCTCCGGCCAGTCCGCCGATCCTTGCGTTGGGAAGTTCCTGGAATTCCGCATTGTGCGGAACCCGGCCCAGCCTGACCAGAGCCAGGTGCCTGCTGTCATGATCCCGAACCCGGATCTATCCAGCATCCCCGTGGCGAGGCAACGTACTTTCCTGTTTGGCAGCGGCGCTTCGCAACCGCTTCCCGCGAATGACCCGGCGGCATTCACCACTGGTGCAGGCAATCAGCCAGGCCAATGGGGCGTGGCAACCGACAAGGGTCCAATGCTCAATGCCAGCTTCGGCCGCGTTTCCGCGGCGCCGAGGTTCGGCACGCGCGAGGTCTGGACTCTGCAGAACGGTGGCGGCGGTTGGGACCACCCAATCCACATCCACTTTGAAGAAGGCCAGATCCTGGCCCGTAACGGTAGCGCCGCTAACGTTCCGGCCTGGGAGAAGGGCCGCAAGGACGTGTATCGTCTGCGTCCGGGTGGAAGCGTAACCCTCACCATGCAGTTCCGCGACTGGGGTGGAATGTTCATGGAGCACTGCCACAACACAGTGCACGAGGACAATGCCATGCTGGTCCGTTGGGAAATTGATGATGGAGGCACGCCTTTCTTGCGGCCACTTCCAACACCGATCGCAACGCCTCAGGGTGTGACCTTTGTTGCACCGGACGACGTAGCCCCCACCGCGCTCTAACTCGGCGGGCATAACAGAACAGTCAGGTTGGCGGCCCATAGCGGGGGCCGCCCAGCCTGAGTTCAATTCCGAGGAAAGCAGTCTGGGAACAAGCAAGGAGCAGCATCATGCGACGGAATCGCAAGGCGGGCTTCGCGGTCATTACCGCCATTTTTCTTACCGCAATTCTCTATTTAGCAGGCCCTAAGCCCGCAGCGGCCGATAACGCCCGCTGGGGCGCGGACTATTTTCCCAATGTAACGCTGATCACGCAGGATGGTGTCAAAGTCCGCTTTTACGACGATTTGCTCAAGGGCAAGAGCGTAGTAATCGACCTCATCTATACCCATTGCGTGGACGCATGCCCGCTCGAAACCGCGCGCCTTCTCCAGGTGCAAAAGAAGCTGGGCGACCGCGTGGGCAAAGACATTTTCTTTTACTCCATCAGCATTGATCCCACGCATGACACTCCCAAGGTACTCAAAGCGTATGCGGAGAAATATCATGTGGGGCCGGGGTGGACTTTCCTTACCGGAAAGAAATCCGATATCGACCTGATCAGCAAGAAACTTGGCCTTTACAGCGAACCAGATCCGAATGATCGCGACGGCCACACCCCAATGGTCTTGGTTGGCAATGAACCTAGCGGCCAGTGGTTGCGCAATTCCGCCACTGACAACGCGGCTTTCCTGGCCAACATGATTGGCAACTGGCTCAACAGTTGGAAGAACTCCAAGCCAGTGGGAGCCGATGCCAGCTATGAGCAGGCGCCGAAGATCGATATCAGCGACAAGGGCCGCTACATCTTTACCACCCACTGTGCCGCGTGCCACACCATCGGTCACGGTGACAAGATTGGCCCGGATCTTCTGGGCGTGACCAATGTGCGCGACCACGGGTGGCTCGCGCGCTTCATCTCCACTCCGGACAAGGTCCTGGCCGAGAAAGATCCCACCGCCACGGCGCTCTATAAGAAATACAACGGGGTCAATATGCCCAACCTGCGCCTGACGCCCGAGGAATTGCATAGTTTGATCGACTTCCTGGAGCGCCAAAGCGCCGCGCACGACAAAGAAACAGCCGGCGCGGAGAAAGCCGGAGTGGTGAAAACCGAATCCGGCCAGCCGATGCGGTAAGCAAAAGCTAGAGCCCCCTCGGGCTGCAAACCGGCCCCGAACGGTCTTAAGTTGGCTGCGCTCGACCGATTTTTGCGGTGGAGGGCTGCGCCCCTAGCGAAGTCCCTCTTCCCCGTCGGGCGTTCCATGCAGGCGGCTATGAAGCCGCCTGCGCTCATTGTTCCACGAAGAATTTCTGGTAGAGACGAAGCACCGCTACGTCTTTACGGTAAGTCATCTCGCCGGCTTCAATGCACTCCTGATTGCCAGCAGCTCATTTAACACCGCTTCCAGATTGCTCAGCGGCAGCGCGTTGGCGCCGTCAGACTTGGCTTCCGCCGGATTGTCATGCACTTCCATAAAGATGCCGTCCACTCCCGCAGCCACCGCTGCTCGCGAGAGCAGCGGGATATACTCCGGCTGGCCGCCTGATACGGCCTTGCCGCCCGCGCCGGACGATGGCAACTGCACGGAGTGCGTCGCGTCAAACACCACCGGCGCAAACTGCCGCATGATGGCCAGCGAGCGCATGTCCACCACCAGGTTGTTGTAGCCGAAAGAGCTGCCGCGCTCAGTAAGGAAAATATTGTTGTTGCCGGACTCGCGGACTTTTTCCACCGCGTGCCGCATGTCCCACGGAGAAACGAACTGGCCCTTCTTGATGTTGATGGCGCGGGCATGTTTGGCAGCAGCCACCAGCAGATCAGTCTGGCGGCAAAGAAAGGCTGGAATCTGAACAACGTCCACGGCTTCCGCAACCGCCGGCACGTCCACGGCCTCATGGACGTCAGTCAGCACGGCCACGCCGGCTTCTTTCTTTACTTTTTCCAGGATGCGGAGGCCCTCTTCCAGTCCAGGTCCGCGAAAGCTTTGCAGCGAAGTCCGATTGGCCTTGTCATACGATGCCTTGAAAATGTAGGGAATTTGCAGCTTGCGCGCTACCGCGCTGATGGCCTCGGCCATTTTCAACGCGTGCGCTTCGCTTTCGATGACACACGGGCCGGCGATGAGGAACAGCCCGGAGCCGATAGAAATAGAGTCGAGATTGAATTGCTGTGGCATTAACGCCTCTGAAAGGACTCAAGGTAACATCCCGCCACGAAGAATAAAACAGCTCCGAGCATGGCTATCCAGTGAAGCCACACTACTTTGCTTCCCGGATAATACCGCCTGTATAAGCTACAGACTTTCCAGGTTGAACGCGTCCACCAAGGCAGATCTGGCTCTCGTCGTCTCACTCTGCTTAGCATGAGGAACCAAGATACGTTCAGCGTGAGCAAGCACGCGGCAAAGCCGGCCACCAAAAAATCCATAAGCTTTACCGGACTGCTATCTTCGGACGATCCGTTCCGGCCTCAGAAACATCTCCACATCTTCCGTGCTCTTGGCATCGCGCCGCTTCTGGCCGTTCTCGTAGCTCGCTTTGATGAACGCGCTGAACAGCGGATGCGGCTCCAGCGGCTTGGACTTGAATTCAGGATGGAACTGGCAGCCCAGGAAATACGGATGATCCGGAATCTCAACAATCTCAACATATGTTCCGTCGGGCGTTGCGCCGGTGATCCGCAGTCCGCCTCCGGTCAGGACAACCTCATACTCGCGGTTGAACTCATAGCGGTGGCGATGGCGCTCGCTGATCTCGGTTGCGCCGTAGGCCTTTGCCGCCTGGCTGTTCGGCTCCAGTTTGCAGGTCCACGCACCCAGGCGCATGGTCCCGCCCAATTCATCAATGCCGGTCAACTCGCGTAGCTTATAAATGATGCGGTGCGGCGTGGCCTGGTCGAACTCGCTGGAGTTCGCCTCATCCAACCCGCAGACATTGCGCGCAAACTCAATGCATGCCGTCTGCATGCCCAGGCAAATGCCGAAGTACGGGACTTTCTTCTCCCGTGCGTAGCGAATCCCGTTCAGCATGCCCTCAATGCCGCGCTTGCCGAAGCCGCCCGGCACCAGAATGCCGTCAAAGCCCTCAAGCTGCATCTCGTAATCGCGATTGCCTTCTTTGCTCTCCAACCCTTCGGCTTCCACCCAGGTCAGGTTCAGCTTCAGGTTGTGCGCCACCGCGCCGTGCACCAGCGCTTCCTTGAGCGATTTGTACGAGTCCTCATACTCCACATACTTGCCCACAATGCCGATATGGACTTCATCCTTCGGATTGTAGACGCGGTGCATCAGCTCTTCCCAGCGCGCCAGTTCCGGCTGCTTCGCGTCCATGCGAAGGTAGCGCAGCAACAGCGTGTCCACGCCTTCACGGGCAAACACCAGCGGCACTTCATAAATCGATGCCACGTCCTTCGCGGTGATCACGGCTTCGTCTTCCACGTTGCAAAAGAGCGCGATCTTCGACTTGAGTTCCTTGGAGAGAAAACGGTCAGTGCGGCAAAGCAGGATGTCCGGCTGGATTCCGATGCTCAACAGCTCTTTCACCGAGTGTTGCGTTGGCTTGGTTTTGAGCTCGCCCGCCGCGCCGATCCACGGCACCAGAGTGACGTGAATAAAAATGGTGTTGTCACGCCCCAGTTCCTGCCGCATCTGGCGGATCGCTTCCAGAAAAGGTAGAGATTCAATGTCACCTACGGTGCCGCCGATTTCGACCAGCGCCACGTCCACGTCCTGCCCAACTTTCTTCATCGCCGCCTTGATTTCGTTGGTGACGTGCGGAATCACCTGAACGGTCTTGCCCAGGTAATCGCCGCGGCGCTCCTTGGTGATGATCTGCTCGTAAATGCGGCCGGTGGTCCAGTTGTTGTCGCGCGAGAGTTTGGCGTGGGTGAACCGCTCGTAGTGACCCAGATCCAGGTCGGTTTCCGCGCCGTCGTCGGTCACAAAGACCTCGCCATGCTGGAACGGAGACATGGTGCCCGGATCGACGTTGAGATACGGATCAAACTTCATCAGGTTGACCTTGAGCCCGCGGCTCTCCAGCAGGCAGCCGATAGAGGCCGCCGCCAGTCCCTTGCCCAGTGAAGACACAACACCGCCGGTCACGAAAATATATTTCGCTGCCATGAACTCCTCGCACGAATGGATTGATTAGGGTTTTGTAAGGGCGTGCCGTTGAATTTTGGGGGTTCTGCTCCCCGGCTCGGAAGCGCCTTGCAGGCTTGGCCGTGGAACCTATTGGGGTGCACAATCAATTATACAAGAGGTTGGCTGTGGAAAGCGTGGCAGAAATCCTTGTTTCACACCGGCCCAGGTCAATGTCAGTCAAAGGCTTTTCTTCTATCGCGAGCTTTTTCCGTTGACATTATGTATCTTGAAAGGCAAAGATTTAGGAAACTCGGAGGTTCCCATGGCCACAGTTCCTGCTTCAGTTTCGCGTAAGAACGCTTCCCACGGAAGAGAATTAATTAGTTTTGAAGAGGCCATGGAAAAGCTTTCTCGCGATGACCGATTTCGAGCTACCGTCTATGCGATGAATACGCTTCTAGTGCAGAAGGGCATTTACTCACCAGAGGAGTTTGAGTTTCAATTCCGCCAGTTTGCCCAGAAACAGCTTAAGTAGATTTCTTCGGTTTCTTTGGTTTGCCAACATCTTTCCATTTGGGCATATGACATTGTGGCGAATTGCAGCGTTCGTGCGCTCCGATTTCGCATTGCGGGCATTCACATTCGCACCATTGCTTCTGTGTATGGCTCGCTGAAGATTTATCGTCTTTCTTCATTTTCTGCCTATTTCAAGGCCACAAACTTCTGTCTTCCCTTGCGGATTACGCGAAACGCCTCCTTATGCGTTTCCAGCGCTGATTCAATCGCGGCCCGACTGACTTTCCAATTCAGGCGTCGAAGAAGCATTTCCAGTTCGACGACCTGGATTTGAGGCACCTGACGCACAATCTCGCGCATGGCTATCCACAAATTCTGCCGTTGGGGCGCAGACTGCTCTACTTCTACGCCGCGCTCAGCCAGAAACTCCTTCATGCTTTCGGTGTCAGAGTATTGATCTCGGTGCAACACTGACGCGGCAGCCAGCACTCTCTCCTCCGTCCGCTTCGCCCTTTCCAAGAGATCAAGATACCGGTGATACGCGGCTCGAATTCGCTTCATTCCCTTCTTGATCTTCTCGAGTTCTTTTGCATCGGCAACGATCTGGTCTTGGAGCGAATCGCGAATATCCTGCATATCAACCATAGTTGCACATTGGCAACACAAACTATTCCATGCCGATATAAGATTGTCAAGACATCTTCTTTAATCAATCTATACTGAGAGAAGAGTCATCGGGCGTCAAATGCTGCACGGCCAATCAGCCCATTAGGCAGATCAGGCCGGATGCTCGAATTTTTCCTGCAAGAAATCCAGCTACTCCGTTCTTACTTCAGCGACCACCAGTGGGCCGAAGGCCAGAAAGCAATTGACTAGGTATTGCAGCACGCTTTCTGACTTCTGTTCGCGGCCAGAGCAGTTGTGTCCCCACCGAACAGCCGTCCCCCACCGGCTGCGCAAATTCGTATCCCCAGAATTCGTCTGAAATGAGAGGCATTCTCCATGAGAAGGTCAAAATCGTCTTTATCATCACCGCACAATCCGCGTTCATCCGCGTTCATCCGCAGTAAATCGCTGTTGGCGCCGGCTCTCTTGATGCTGTTCGCACTATCGGCCACCGCCCAAACCTCTGCTCCCCAGCTTGCGGCGGACGCGTCACACTCTACCGGCTGGGTCGTCATCTCCGTGGATGACTATCAAAGCCTTCGCACCCGCGCTTTCCCTGCCGATCGCGACCCTGAACCGCCGCCCGTAGACGCCACGCTCACCCGTGTCGATTACGATCTCCGCATCGCGGGCGAACTGGCCACGGGCCGCGCCAGCCTCACCGTCGATGTCTTGAAAGACGGCTGGGTGCGCGTCCCGATACCGTCTGGCCTGCTGGTGCGTGAAGCCCGGCTCGATGGCAAGCTGGTTTCGCTCGTTTCCGGCGGCCCTGGGAAGAGCTCCAGCCAATTGTCGGCGGTGCTGGCGCACGCCGGACGCGCCGTTCTTCTGCTCGATATTGCGCTTCCCGTCAGCGCCTCTGCTGGGGAAGAGCGCATTTCGCTGCCGTCAACTTCTTCCGGTGTCACTCGCGCTGCCGTGCAACTGCCGCGCCAGGGCGTTGACGTGAAACTCACCGGCGGCCTTCTGGCGGAGAAAGCGGAGACCGGCGCGGAGAGCAAATGGCTGGCCTACGCGCGCGGCAATGAGCCGCTTACCTTCGTCTGGCGCCGCAAGATGGAAGACCATCACATCACGCTGCCGCTGCGCCAGCGCGGATCGCTCACGCAGCTTACCAGCCTGGGTGAAGATGCAACTTCGCTTTACGCCGAAGTCAATCTTGAGGTGACGCAAGGCGCCGCGAAAGAGGCCCGGATCCAGCTGCCGGAAAACATCACCATCAATCAAGTCTCCGGCGGAATGGTTGCTGACTGGGAGGTCAAGGCCGGCGAACTTGTTGTCACGTTCCTCGAGCCGGTGGAGCAGTCGGCGCGCTTCGTTATTACTGGCGAAACCAAGACGGCGCGCGACGGTCACATTGAAATCTCACTGCTGCGGCTCCTGAATACTGAGCGCGATACCGGCGGCATCGCTGTGGAGGTGCTGGGCGCGGGCGAAATAAAAGACCAGAAGACGCAGGGCCTGGAGAACGCCGACGCCGCAGAACTGGGAGACTACGTCGCTGCACGGCAGTCACCCTCGATGGTCGCGTTCCGCTTCCGCTCCGTCGACGGCAAGGCCGCGCGCTCACTGGCCGTGGATATCGCGCGTTACGCGC